>Ga0105154_1000728_pt1 | contig 13767 bp, 12 predicted proteins | sample SSWtaG_FD_89672 | JGI IMG/M metagenome (GOLD analysis project Ga0105154, IMG submission 89672) | Hot spring microbial communities from Sandy's Spring West, USA to study Microbial Dark Matter (Phase II) - SSWsed_matched | ecosystem: Environmental > Aquatic > Thermal springs > Hot (42-90C) >... | reverse complement strand
GCTCAGGGGTTCATTTATAGTGCTCACGGGTGAGGGTGGGTCTGGTAAGAGTGTTATCTTGGCGCACCTAGTCAGAGATGTTCTCGATATAGGTGAGCCTGTAGTTTACTTGACGTTTGACGATGATCCATTAACAGTTCTAAGACAGCTCTCGGCGTTTAGAGTTCTAGTTGAGAAGTACTGCTCTGAGCAGTTGCTTGGCTTGATTGACGGGTTTAGTTATACTATAAAACAGCGTAGAGAGCGCGTTCATGCGTGTGTTATAGACGAAGTAACTCCTGACAATCCAGATGACATAATAAACACTCTAATTAAAGCATCTGATCAGCTGAAGCTTAGTGGTCGTGGTCTCGTGGTCATAGACTCTCTTAACGAGGTAATGATAATGCAGGATCCAGTGCGCTTTGTCCACTTTGTTAAATCACTGAGAGCTAACATAGCGAAGTCACGTGGCGTGGTAACAGTCACAACACTACACACATCGACGAGCGAGCTTAGAAACTATTTATTACTAGTAGAGCACTTAGTTGATGGAATAATGGAGACAGGAGGTATATCCGATGAGCTTGCTACACAGCTCTCAGAGAGAGACATCAAGATCTTTGTGAGGCAGATTAGAGTTTTAAAAATGAAGGGCACCACGCACAGGCAGGGCTGGTTTCTCTACGGCATAGATAGTGAGGGTATTAAACCAGTTGTAATTAAACAGTAGTTACCTTGACCTCTTTACTAGTATCTTGGCTTTCTTAATGGCGTTTTCAGCTAGGCTTACAGGGTCTTCTGAGAAAACGTAGAGTCCTTGTGGTGAGTACTCTAACTCTACGCAGTCTAGAGAGTTGAGATCATCTGTGAGCGCTAGTTTAACGTAGTAAGTGCTAGTGTAGTGCCCTTTACTGAGACACAGAACTACATCTCTGTTATCAATACTGACAACTACTAGCGTGTAGCTGTCCTGTCTCTCACTCAGAACTCTATTACTGTGAGATCTGAGAGTCTCTGTAAACAGCTCTACTGGTGATCTCATCTCTAAACACTGTACAGTTTCTCTCTAACAGCCTGTGGTAGTGACTCTTCACTGACAATTATGGCGCTGTGTGGGGGTTTCTTAGTCTTAAAGCCCACTATAATGTACCTAGAGGGGTCTGATATATCGCCTTCAAAGCCTCCGCGTTTACTAAACCTGATATTCAGTACTCTCACTTTGACGTAGTAACCATCTCCTCTCTCAACGTAGATGTATTTTCCGTGTTTAAGCCCCACTCGTTAACACCTCTAGGTCGCGTCTACTTAACTCTGTGCATACTCCACGTATAGATGTATCCCAATATAAAGTTTACCGCGAAACCCAATACTATTCCCACGAATTGCGCGAGTAAGAATGGTGTTCTAAGTAGAAGTGGCAGTGTCGTTGCCATTGATACTTGTGTAATCCAGCTACCAATACTTGCAATGTGATACTTTACTAATCTCACAAACACGCTTCTCACACGTCTATCTAGACCTGTTCCTCTAAATGTCACTTTTTCGTGCAGTGTGAAGTTCCAGAGAACACTAGACTCGAAACCACTAGTAGAGGCTACAGGGTAGGAGATCAAGCCGTAACCGCTCAGCAAGCCGTGTACTATGTGCGCGCAAGCCAAGTTAATTAGTATACCTGAAACACCAACAGCTATGAAAACTAGTACTCGAAGTGGTTCAGAGAGTGGTAGTGCTATTAGTTTGGGAATTCTCTTCGAGTATATCTTTAACCAGTCAGCCTCATTTAAGTCAACTAGAACTACATCACTACACTCCGAGACATCCTTACCACGTGGAATTCCCCACACTACTAGCCCTCTCTGTGATCTCAGTGCTTTTATTCTGAGTAGTTTTAACACTAAAAACCTGTAAAGTGACAGTTTAGTCCCAATACACAAGTCACTATGCACTCTAATACCACTAGTTTTGGAGAGAAGTACTTCACGCCAATCTAGAGGTGAGCACAACTCAATACCTTCACTCTCTATGCAGAACTCTGAGCTACTCATGCACTTATCACGCTTAAAACACAGAACACTCTGTGAATCCTTAGTAAAAGAGCATTTTGATATTTTTAAACCTCATCCCTATCTAAATACAGTATTGATATAAATTTCATCTTAACCACAGGTGTCTCTTGTGGAGATACTCCCCGTGGACCTTCACAGAGAGATTCTAATAGCACTGGTTCTGTTTGTGTATGTTCTAGGTGTTGTCTACGTTACAAAGAAACTTTACGGGTATATGTTAAAACGAGGTTTAAAGAACAATGTAGCTATTTACTACAATAGGAAGATCATACACATACTTGCAGGTGGCGTAGTAGCCTTTCTCGTACCCTACCTTTTCACCTCACCACTGATACCACTACTATTCGCACTAATAATAGCCGTGATTCTCTACATACCACACTCTAGGAGAAGAGAGCTCTCCTGGTTTCAGACAGGTGAAAACGCCTACGAGGTGAATTTCTGCGTAGCATGGGGTCTCTCGCTCTTCGGTCTCTGGCTTATCCTGAAAGACCCCTTCTACGCTATTATACCACCACTATTCATGTCGCTCGGCGATGCCATAACTGGAATTGTCCGCAATGCTGTCTACGGGAGGAGAACTAAGTCATGGATTGGAAATCTAGCTATGTTAGTAGTGACAGTTGTCATTGGACACTACTACGCTGACATACATGGAGTTATAGCAGCAGTACTCGCGACAATTGTAGAGCACTTTGAAATACCACCACTACTAGACGACAACGTGCTAGTGGCTACTACCTCAACTATAAGTCTACTCCTCACTAAGACATTCCTCAAAAGCGTAGATTTAACAACTCTGAGTCAAATAATCAGGTTCATCACCATATAAGGCAACCAAGCACAAATACAGACACTTTCTCCCAGCCCACTCACAAGTAGAAACCCCTACTCCACTGCACAAACAATGCACTAAGACCAGCCAGGATCAACTCAACGCCTTGTTAATGAGAATAACGAGGAAATTCTCGAGATTCTATCTGAGTGAATTCCCGCCGAAGTACTGTTATTTTAATGTAGTGGTGTATCTAGATATCTGGGAGTTAAGGTGTTACTTTTTGAGTTCTGATCCATGGAGTAATCTTGAAGAGGAGATTTTGAATTGTACTAAGTGTAGACTTCACGCTTACAGGCGGAGAGCTGTGCCGGGAGAGGGTAATAAGAATAGTGCTGTGGTGTTTATTGGTGAAGCTCCTGGTGAAAAAGAAGATGAACAGGGCAGGCCATTTGTTGGGCCCGCTGGAAAACTACTCACCGAGTTAATCGAGTCTACAGGTTACAGGAGAGAGGACTTCTACATTACAAACATTGTTAAGTGTAGACCCCCAGAGAACCGCGATCCCGAAGAAGACGAGATTGAGGCGTGTTTACCGTATTTGATGAGACAGCTAGAGCTGATTAAACCCAAACTCATAGTGTGTCTTGGCAGGCACTCAGCGAGAACTATTTTCAGGCTTGCAGGGTTAAAGTGGACTAGTATGACTAGTCAGCACGGCAGGGTCTACTCTGCGAGACTACTAGGCTTCAGCATCAAGATAATACCGACTTACCACCCAGCAGCCGCGCTCTATAATCCACAATTGAGAAGTGCTCTCGAAGAGGATTTCAAGAAGACTATTAAGTCCATAGTGGCAGAAATAACTGAGGCGAGACCAGCAAAGAAAACTCTACTAGATTACAGTACCGGGAGAGCGAGATCTTCTACTTAGTTTTCTCTTCACGTAGTAGAGAGATATTAGTATGCCAGTAAGAGCTATGAGTAAGCACGCAACAAGCACCTCACGCTGTAGGGAGAAATACAGTGGCGAAGTAGCCTCAAAACTCTTAATTACAGTCATGTACATGTATAAAGCTACTCTAGAGAGTTCTGGGTAGACTAGTGATATAACACTCGACGGCTCCACATCTAGGTAGTTTAAGTAGTATTCCGCGAGATCTGCAACTAGCAGGGCAGATATAGGAGTGTACTCGTAGACATCTATGTAGTGCTCGAAGAGATCTTTAAACGTCCTCACTAAGTTCTCTACAGCACTCTTCTCTCTGGGTATAAATACAGTGTTATCTGGTGTATAGAGGTCTCGCGAAGTACTAAGTAAGAAGTCAAGTACTTCTAAAAGTACTGTTGAGTTCATCTCCCTGGGCAGTGTAGGCTTTCTCACTATACCTAGCTGTGAGAGATATTCTACATGAGTATTCAAGAACTCCCTAGCTTTCTCGCTGAGAACACTCACGTTATCTATACTCAGAAATCTACCCGTAATGTTATAGGCACTAGTAGACACGTTAAGCCAGCCTATAGCAGAGAGAACTCTTGCCTGAGCCACAGTTGTTACTGAAATAGCCTGACTCAAGTCACTATTAAGATGAGTAGCTTCCAAAGCTATTCTCTCCGCCTCACTAGCTCTAGTGTACGCTGTTATAAGCAAGTCTAAATACACAGGGTCCATGAGTCCTGTTTTAACAGCCTCTTCTAGCCGCCACGTAATTTCCCTCTTAATACTACTAGCCACGCTGAGCACGTTACTCAGTAGCGTGTTAATCACGTCTACCAGTTCTCCAGGCTTTTTAACGTAAAAGTAGAGTAGCCTGGAAGTGTACGCGTCAATAAGAGCCGAGAATGCTAGTGATGCTGCAACATAGTACTTTCCCTGTGAGGCGGCTACGTGAGAGTATTCGAGGCGTTCACGTGCAGAGTTAAAGTACCTGTCACTCCAGTTCAAGTCTTCTAGTTCACGTAGAACTTTTCCTGCCGTGTTAGAGAGGTTCTCGTATACGGGTTTAAATAGAGACTGCATGCGTTCAAGTAGTGGGTGCGTGTTCTTGTCTTCTTGAGGAGGTCTCGAGACATAGTCGTAGACAGTGTAAACACTAATAGTGGGTATAGAAGTGTAGTTTGCGTACTCGCGCTGAACACCAGGAATATACACGAGAGCTAAGTTTACAGTTTGTGCTGCACGTAGCTTGTACTCTAACCCGCCAACAGCCCCTATTACGCCCCCGGGACCAATAATACCTGTAGCTGAAATGTTCTCAGGACATTCTCCTCTGCTAAGTATGTGTGAGAACACTATGTAGAAAAGTAGTGTGGCACTGAGACCTTTCACATCACCTTCTACTTTCAAGTAGTAATCACAGCACTTGTAGTCTACACCAGTAGTTATAGAGGCGTATATTAACGCGATTTTAATAGACACTAGTAAATCCTCGCTAGCACTGCTAACTGAGACTAGTCCTCTTCCTCCGTGATAAACCCTGATCTCACCGGGTATGACCACTCCGGTATTGTTGCCCGAGACTGCTAAGAGCGGTATTCTACACGAAGTGTACCTGTAAGTAGGCACTACTACTGAGTTAACAGTGCTAAAAGGCGGTAAGAGCAATAATACAAGTAAGTACGCAAAAAGCCTCACACTAGTACCGGGCTTTGAGTTCACGAGAACACACCTTTCAGCGAAACTCTGACTAATCACAATTCATTCTTGCCGGGTTGTCATCATCACTAATTCTAAGTCTCAGAGGACCCTAAAATCTACATATCGCGTACTCCACGACTTTATAAGGGCTTATCGGGTATAGAACTAGTGGGCTGAGTATATGAGCGACATGCCGCTTAAACTCCTAGCCGAGACTATTGACAGGCTTGAGCTTGTGTCTTCGAGAACACAGATGATAACCCTACTCGCGAATCTCTTCAAGAACACTCCTCCAGAAGTTATAGATAAAGTTGTTTACTTGGTTTCAGGTACCCTATGGCCTGACTGGAAAGGCATGCCCGAGCTCGGTATTAGCGAGAAACTCCTCATTAAAGCGATCTCTCTAGCTTACAATATCAGTGAGGGTCAAGTAGAGCAACTAGTAAAGAGTACAGGAGATCTCGGCAAGGCCGCCGAGGCCCTTAAAAGCAGATCTCAGAGTGGAGTCTCACTTTTCAGTTTTGTCCAGGGAATAACTAAGGAGCTCACAGTGAGCGAAGTTTACAGTACTCTAGTGAAAATAGCGCAGATTCAGGGAGAGGGTAGTAGAGACCTCAAAATCAGGCTAACAGCTGGTCTACTCAGAAATGCCTCGCCTAAAGAGGCGAAGTTCATCGTGAGATTCATAGAGGGCAGGCTGAGAGCAGGTGTGGGTGAGGCTACTATAATGGACGCTCTCGCAGTAGTCTATGGAGGTGGGGCCTCTGCGAGACCAGTAATAGAGAGGGCCTATAACCTGAGACCAGATCTAGGCGAGATAGCGAGAATTCTCGCCACGCAGGGCTTGGAGAGCTTGAAGAGAATTAAACCCGAAGTCGGTGTTCCAATAAGACCCATGCTCGCGGAGAGACACAATGACCCGAGAGAAATTCTAGCTAAAGCTGGTGGGGAGGCCCTAGTGGAGTACAAGTATGATGGAGAGAGAGCGCAGATACACAAAAAGGGCAATAAGGTGGTGATATACTCGAGAAGACTAGAGAACATCACTAGCCAGTACCCAGACGTTGTTGACATGGTTGTCGAGAATATTAGCGCTGACGAGGTAATAGTTGAGGGTGAAATAGTAGCCTACAACAAAGAGACCGGTGAGCTCCTGCCATTTCAGGAGTTAATGCACAGAAAACGTAAACACGACATACACGTAGCGGTTAAAGAATACCCTGTAAAAGTATTCCTCTTCGACCTCCTCTACTTAAATGGCGAGGACTACACAGTAAAGCCCACACTCGAGAGGAGAGCGGCTCTGGAGAAAATTGTGCGAGAAACAGATGACTTCATGATTGCCAGGTATATTAGAACTAATAGTCCGGAAGATCTAGACAGGTTCTTCATGCAGGCTATTAGTGAGGGCTGTGAGGGAGTAATGGTTAAGGCCATACACAAAGACTCAATATACCAGGCTGGTGCTAGAGGCTGGTTGTGGATAAAGTACAAGCGTGACTACAAGAGTGAAATGATAGACACTGTAGATCTAGTCGTAGTGGGGGCTTTTTACGGTAAAGGGCGTAGAGGGGGTAAATTCGGCGCTCTCCTAATGGCCGCCTACAACCCCGAAAAAGACCTGTTTGAGACTGTGTGTAAAGTTGGCTCTGGGTTCAAAGACGAGGATTTAGACAAGCTACCAGACCTCCTGAGACCATATATTAGGAGTAGTAAACACCCCAGAGTAGACGCTGAAATGGAAGCTGATGTCTGGGTAGAGCCTGTACTCGTTGCCGAGATTATAGGAGCCGAGTTAACACTGTCACCAATACACACGTGTGCCAGAGGCGTGTTAAAACTAGACGCTGGGATCTCTATTAGATTCCCGCGATTTATACGGTGGAGACCCGATAAGAAACCCGAAGACGCCACTACAAGTCGAGAACTAGTTGAAATGTACCAGAAGCAGTTAAAGAAAGTGACTGGTAAAGCCCCGGTTGAAGGCGAGTTCTAGAATTCCTCTACTCTCACCATTAAGTAAATTCCAAGCAGGATTACTACACGCTGAATTATGCGCTTGTGGGTGTCGTGAATGCCAGCTGTAGTGGCTGTGTTTACTGGTCCCGCAGGCTCTGGTAAGAGTAGTCTTGTAAAAGCCTACAGTGAGTGGGCTCGAAAAACACTACTCCTCAGAGTTGCAACTGTGAACTTAGATCCTGGAGCTGACGAGTTACTGTATAAACCCACATTTGACATTAGAAAGCTGTTCACGCTAAGAGACATTATGTTGAAATACGGCCTGGGACCTAACGGCGCGTTTATAAAGGCCTCAGAGCTCATTGCCGATAGAATTGACGAGATATTCTCAGAAGAGCCTTTCACAGATATTGACAAGTGGGATCTCGTACTCGTGGACACACCTGGTCAAATGGAGGCTTTTCTCTTTAGACCTGCTAGTAGGGTCTTTCTCGAGAGGCTTGCCAGGACAACTCACGCAATACTAGTCTACATTATTGACGCCTCTGCTATTGAGAGAGTCTCCGATGGTGTTTTTCTCTGGTTTCTCTTCGTGCTCTTACAGGTTAAAACGGGACTACTAGCTGTCCCCGTAATTAACAAGAGAGACATCGCCAAGAACCCGAGAATCACACAACTCCTCGTTGAGGATCCCACAAAGCTCATTGAAGAGGCCCGTGAAGAGGGCTTATCTAGTGAGGTAATAGACGAACTCGTGTCCATAGCCATGAAGACTAAAGGTCCTTTTAGAGCTGTTCTCGTCTCGGCTCTCGAGCTGGATGACATGGAGAAACTTCACCAGTTAATACATGAGGCTTTTTGTGTCTGCGGTGATTTAACGTAGCGGAGTTTACTTAAAAACCTTGAACCGGTAACTTAGTTTAAAGAGCTCTAATACAGCTAGCTACTGCGAGATCACGCTGTTTATTAGGTGAAGACGCTTTGCCAAAACTCTACAAGCCGAAAACTCGCGTTGGGAAGTATTACATTATACTGTTTTCTCTGCCTAAATGGCAGTACTTAACACTCGCGCTCCTACTACTCTCGTTCACACTACTAATCACTACTGGTGCTACCTCTTACCCACTACTACTCAACTCCCTTCTGGTATTCCTCTACACCAGGATCTACGCACACTACTGCAAGAAGTCCGTGTTTTACAAGATCAAGAGGTCTCTTGGGCTCTCACTAGCAGTGCTAGTCTACTCCTCTCTACTACTACTCTTTACGAGAAATATCCCACTAATTGTAGTGTCCTCTGCTACTCTAACTATAGTAATCGTGCTCGGACTTGACGGGACTGCACCACTAAGATACCTGGCTGCTGTTTCACCACAGTTAACTACGCTGGTAATTATGAGTGTGCTGAGCTACATGAGTATTACTGCGCTCGTGAAGTGGCTACTAGTAACAGCAACACTAGTACTTGTAGATGTCGCTATATACTTCTTCATGGCGAGACGCAGACTCAACACTACACCACTCCCAGATCTAGGCACGCTCTTCCTCAGGAACTGGCTTGACAGAAGAGTTGAAATTGAAGAAGTATTCAGCAGAATTGGTGAGGAAGTGAGTGTTAACCCGAGAATTCTCGAGCTAGGGGACTTGCTCATTGTGTACACAGATGTTCACTACGGCCCCTTCTCAAACATTGGCAGTAGCAGGCTACCAGGCCTTCTCATAGAGGACTTCAAGAAACTCGGTAAGAGTGCTCTAACTCTACACGGACTTGGCTCGCATGATAGAAACATAGTCTCCTCGCTGGAAGTAGCTAAGTACAGAGAGAGGCTTTTACAGGAGTACTTAAATGGCGATAAGAAAGAGCTACTTTACCACGGGGGGTTCTGCGCAGAGTACTACGAGTGGAGACTCTGTGGAGTTGTATTTGATAAGCTATCACTAATATTCATATCAAGGCCTCTAGCCGGAATAGACGACATTCCATACAATATTCAACTAGAATACGATCTCAAAGCGCGAAAACTCGGTTTAGGAGAGCTGATACTAATAGACTCTCACAACTGGGAGCTTCAAAAACCACTTGAACTAAGCACTCTGAAAAAAGCTCTTGACAAAGTCCTCGAGAAGATTAGCGAGATCAAGAAGAGAGTTCCCACAAAGCCTCTTCACAGACACGTCTGCTTCAAGACAAGAGCTCAAGGAGTTATCAATGAAGATGTCTGCATACTCTGTATTGAGGGAGAAGGCAGAGAGAGGTTTTGCCTAGTTTACATACGAGGTAACAACATGAAGCCATATGTGAGAAACCTGATACTAGAACAAGCTAAACCTCTCAACACAGAGCTAGTAGAGGTCATTACAAATGACGAGCACAGTGAAACAGGTATCAGAGCTTCAATAACATATATTCCAGTACACGAGAGCGAGGAGCTTTTAAGGGCTATACAGGAGAAGTCCGAGGAGCTTGCAAAAACCCCCTCACAGAGAGGTGTGTGGATTTACACACTACGTGATAACTTGAAGTTAATGGGTAGCGCAGCCCTAGATCTAGAAGAGCTCCTGGAGACTTCTATTAAAGAAGCCGCTGTGCTACTCCTGTCATATGTCTTTATCACGCCACTAGTTCTCCACTTGTTGTCGAGTATTGCCGGGCTTATCTAGTCATTATAAGTTATAAGTTACTTTATAAAGCCTTGTGGATTTAAAAGTAGAATTGGTATTTAAGGTGGAATCTTGCCCGTTAATAGCCCTCTCAAGTGGAGTTATAGAATAGAAAATATCGTGGCAACCGTTATACTTGAACACGAGTTAGATATAGATAGAATTGAGACTTCACTACCCGAGTTTGTGTATAAGCCCGAGCAGTTTCCAGGTATTGTGTTTCACATTGACAGACCTAGAGCCACGGCGCTGATTTTTAGATCTGGTAAAATGGTTGTCACGGGAACTAAGAGTGTTGCTCAACTAGTTGAAGCTGTGAAGAGAATTCTGAAAATTCTGAGTAGACATAGTGTTGAAATACGTGGAAAACCGAGAGTACAAATACAGAATATTGTCGCGGGAGGAGATCTCCACGCATACGTGAATCTCGAAAAAGCCGCTTATATTCTAGAAGACAGCATGTATGAGCCCGAGCAATTTCCCGGGTTAATTTATAGAATGAGAGATCCCAGAGTAGTCCTCTTGATTTTTAGTAGTGGTAAAATGGTTATTACAGGTGCTAAAGAAGAGAGAGAAGTCGAGAGAGCTGTTAAACAAGTAGCTGAGAAACTGTGGAATACTGGCTGTATAGTTGGACCTAGAGAGGAGGAATACGAGTAGTCATGTTTTTAACTCTACTCCTCATAATAGTTAATCTCTCATGCTTTTACAGAGCACTACTCACTCAACAGAGCTAAAACACGTATTTACGGATTTATCTCCAAAGCACTTCTCGCACGGGAATATATATTACACCCTAGTGAGTTTCCTGTAGTGTGAGTGATGAGGCGGGCAGCCTCTTAGACCATGAAGTGGAATGAAGAGCTTAATGCTCACTCTGACAGACCCCTAGTGCCTGGTGTTATCGTAGTTATTGATCTAGACAGGTTTGGCGAGTACGTTGAGAAACGCGGGCTGGACTCCTATAAGCCCAATTTAGTAACAGGTGAGCTCACTAATCTCGTTGAGCAGTTTGCCAGGAAATTTCAGGGCGTGGTGGTGTATGGACTGGACTATGAGAGGGGTACCGAGGAAACTGTAATTGAGATCCCATATGGAGTAGACTATGTTGACCAGATAGTGCTGGAGCTGAAGCAGATAGCTAGGAGAATACGAGAACTAGGTGTTACTCTAACAGCTATCGTGGTTGTCGACTACGTTACTGGAAGACCTGCTAGAAACCGGAGAGAGGCTTACAGGGGAACACCTGGTAGGAGGAGAGCTCTCAAAGCTCTTAAAGAGGCTAAGAGAAGAGGTGGTGATAAAATAGTAGTTCTAGCCTAGTAGAGCTGGCGTGAGTAGTAGATTGTGTCGAGAAATCTTATTCTCTTAGGTATTGGTGGGTGTGTTGAGAGAAACTCTGAGGCGTCCTCCGTCTTCACTCTCTTAAGCTCCTCTATGACTCTGTCAATATCAACACTCCTTGGATCTACTACTGGCCTATACCTGTAGAAGGCATCAGCGTAGGTTTCTGTGAAGGCGTATATGAATAGTGCTCTGAGCTTGCTATTCCTGATCTCCTCTCTGGCTCTCGGTGCTCCACTATAGTATACGTGGAGTCTTGCCAGGGCTCTCTGCATTGAACGCGGACTAGTAGCGTAAGCTCCCACTACGTCAGCGTAGTACTCTCTCAGCCTACTAAATGCCAGCACGAGTATCTGGACTACAAAGCTAATCGCTATACTCGCCAAGCCCGCGAGAACTAGTACTAGTCCTCCACCACCTTCCCTTCTACGACTAGATAGTGACTTAGCATAGCCAGAAATAATTCCCACTCTCACGAGCATTACTCCGAGAAAGTAGAGCACACTGGGAATTAAGCCCATGAACAGCATTACCGCGTTATCTCTGTGTTTGTGGTGTCCAAGCTCGTGTCCAATTACAGCTCTCAGCTCATCTAGAGTAGTTATCTCCATTAAGCTACGTGAAACCGCTACATATCTTCCAGCAAGAAAGTTGCCGTAAGCGAAGGCGTTAGGGGGTCCTTCAACAACAACTGCTTTAGGAGGCTTCGAAAAGCCCAGGGATCTAGCGACCTCGTCCACAACACGCTGTAACTGTGGATCTCTTCTAGCACCATACATCATATTTATTGCAAATGGAGAGAAGAAATAGGTTACTAGATTTAGTATGAGTACTAGTACTAGTACTGATATTATAAAGCTAGCCGTTATCTCTACACCTCCGAGAACTTCGAGTAGAACATAAGTGACAATACCCATTCCCGCTAAGCCCGACAATATCACTACTAAGCCTAGAATACCCATTGAAGCCTGGAGTGAAAATCTACCAGCTACTCGTCTAGCTACTCGCGGCGCTATATACCCAGCTCCTAGAAGTATAATTGTAAATCCTATAATGTAGACGAGTATTAGTGTTAATATTAGTGATGGCGTGTAGAATAGCCATAACCACATATAATCTCACCTAAACATTTAGAATACATATCCCTACTTAAAAACACACTAAGTTAGAATGCCCGTTCCCTTGGACATTAACTTCACGAGGAGAACTAGAACAGCTATTACAGCGAGAATCACTATTAACAAGTCAATGTACACTTTAACATAATGAGGCTCACTACTAGCTGGAGTACTGTTTAAAGAGCTACTACTCAACGCGCTCGCCGTGCTCTCTATTGGGGTAGTTATTGATGTGTAAGAACACGGTGTTTTCTCCCTTGATATTTCTGTGTGGGCATTGTGTACTTGACTAAACACCTCTACTACTGCCACTGCGTAGAGTAGAGCACTATAGTAGACTTCGACATCGCCAATACTGCGAGCACTACTCGCTAGATTTACATACAAGGCGTAGACAGGTATGTCTCTTATTTCCCCGTAGTATATACTCAGTAGTTTCTCTAATTCAGCTACACGAGTAATATCACCTAGAGCCTGGTGTAATAGTAGTGAAGTGTGTGCAAGTATTAGTGCAGAGACTCCAAGAAGCCCCGTGTCGTTCTTACCACTCATAGTGATTGCTACGTTAACGTAGTCACTAATCAGGTTAGAAACACTACTACTCACAACTACTCCTACTTCACTCAGAGTTCTCATTGCGTAAACGTAGGAGGCGAGAGCGTTAGAGTAGACATGTATAAGCCTGTGCGATGTGCAGTTGACTTCTTCACTACTCAGAGAACTCATATTCCTGTAAATTTTGTATTCTACGAGACTTCTGTAACTACGGGCAATTTTACTGAGAACCTCCTCTACAACTCCACTAGTAGTTAATGTAGAGATTGCTTGCGAGTAGTAATACCAGGCTAGATATAGATATGTCCTCGCTAGAGAAGACTCTAGAGTACACGTGCTAAATACCTCACTACTATACTCATTGAGAGTCTCCTCGAGAGAGTCCAGAATACCTTTAACACCAAGTCTTCCAGTGCTTGTTGCTAATTCCAAGTACGTGGTTAAAGCATACTCATACAAGTCTATTAGTTTGAAAAGCGCGTAGGCTAGGTGCTCCCTGGATATGGCTAATAAACTTGTAGCTGTATTGTTTACTCTACTCAACAATGCGTAGTAATTCCTATGAGAATCCGCCTCTACTTCGCTGAGAATATTACTAGCCTCACTAATATATTCAGTAATGTAGTTAAATACTTCGCTCAGCTCGCCGTTTAAAATTCCCACTAATTC
>Ga0105154_1000726_pt1 | contig 13805 bp, 22 predicted proteins | sample SSWtaG_FD_89672 | JGI IMG/M metagenome (GOLD analysis project Ga0105154, IMG submission 89672) | Hot spring microbial communities from Sandy's Spring West, USA to study Microbial Dark Matter (Phase II) - SSWsed_matched | ecosystem: Environmental > Aquatic > Thermal springs > Hot (42-90C) >... | reverse complement strand
GTTTGATGGCGAAGAAGAGTATGAAGATAACAAAGAGTTTCTCAAAAAAGTAGTCTATAATGTTTGCTGTTAAGCAAGTGATGGTTGTGATTCTTAAGAAAGCCATTGAGAGAATCCTTACTAGTGCCCCGTACCCAATGGAGAAAAACAGGTTTTGGAAGTACGTGAACAAGAGGCTTGAGAAGGCGTGCCCACAGTGCTTTTTCTACGGAATTCCGAGTGGAGATGCTTATGTTATTGAAGAAAGAGAGCTGCTTAGAAACGACCACAGCGTTGTCTACTGTGAACTCGACGCGTGGCTCACGTTTAGGTGCGGTAAGCTAGTACTGCATAGAAGAGCTGTAGTCAGTCTACTAGAAGTCAATCACCTTGATATAGTGCTCGGAGTTACATTAAAGATAAGGTAGGTATGTATTATGTATATGGACCTTGAGAGCATTATTAGGTCTGCTGTTGAGCGTCTTGGTGACTGTGTAGAGGGTATTAGGCTCTATGACAAGGCTTGTAAGCACTTTATTGTGTATGGTTGCAGGCACACCTACTATACTATATATACTACTAGTGTGCTGCTAGAGCCTAGAAAGGTTGGTATTGACTTTGATAGACCTATGCTTGGTGTTAGGACCTCTGTTTTGAAGAGCTTGCCTATTGTTAAGGTTATGTGGTTGCTTAGGCTTAAGAACTGTGTTTTTGTGCTTGTGCAGCGGGTTGATAAAATAATGGATTTCTGCATTGAGTTCAAGGCGTTTTACAGGAATGATAAGACAGGTGAGACTATATGTAACTATCCGCTGTCCTACTGTGAAAAGGTTTTTGAGAAGTGCGAGTCTACGCTTGAAAGGTATGTTGGGCTACATGTTATTTAGATGTTCATAGCTGCTGTACTGGTGTACAAATTCTTCTAGTATTTTTTCTACTAGTATGCTTCTTGATACGCCAAGCCTTTTTGCTACGCTGTCTAAGTGCTCTACTATGTCTTTTCTTAGCAGCAGTCCGTATGGTCTCCTCTTTGCATATTCCCATGTGTGATACTTTTTCTTTTTCTTGGGCTCCGCCTCTTTCTTTATTGTTAGCCATTTGAGCAGGTTTATGGCGCTCATTTCACCACCTTTCCGTATATTATACGGTTTGGGTGTATAATATACGCATATAGTTTCCTTGTGGTTGTTGGTGGCGGTCCGCCTGCGGCTGTGATTACGTGTTTATATTTTGTTTTGTGTGTGTACTGTAAATAGTATATTTACGTTTGGGTGTTTGTATTCATGTCTAGCAAGTTTAGGATTGAGCTACCAGATAACATGGCTCGTTCAAGGGCTTTGGTGTTTGCAAAGGTTAAGCGTGACCTTAGAGTGCCTATTGCTAACATGTCTGATGCGGAGCTTGTGCACCTATATGACTATATTTTGAGCTGTAGGCGGGTCCAGTACCTTGTTTCTGAGATTGATTATGGGTTTGATAATGACCTGTACGTAATTGATGTTGCGGCTGCTAGGATTTTTAATAAGATTTCTAAGGTGCTGTCTTTGGTTGCTAAGTGTATATATGGTTCAATTGTTAAGTTGGTTAAGCGTATACTGTATATCTTTAGGCGTGTGAAATGAGTTGAAAGCAGGGTATCTAGTGTTCTTTGATGTTGATGGTAGTTACTGGGTTGTTAAGCAGGTTAGCAGGGCTAACAGGATAACACATGAGGAGCTAGTTGTAGATGTTATATACTGTGTGCCTTATGAGATGTGTGCGGGTTTGAATGGTAGTGTTAGGCTTGCTGCGGTTGATATGGACTATTACATGTTTATGTATATACCTTTGGGCTCTGCTGAGGTTAGGGTGTATAGTGGTAGGCTTGTACCGCATAAAGGCTATTACATATTTATACGGGGTCTGAGACCCCATGAGGTGGCTAAGAAGCTCTCTAGCGATGGCAATGAGGTGCTGTTTAGGGAGCAATTCTTTGCTGTTTTGGCAGCTGTTGGCGAGGTTGAAAAGAAGTGTAGTGATACTATAAGGGCTGTCCTTGAGAGCTACAAGGATGCTATCAAGTATACAAAAGATGTTGCAATTTCTGTGTCTAGGTACACTTCTGAGACTCTCGGATTTGTGGCAAAGCCCGAGTCTGTCATAGCGGCAGAGACTTTGATAGCAACCTCTGGTTTAGCACCGCCGCCACCACCGCCACAGCAACCGCCACCGCCACCGCCACCGCCGCCCAAGGGCTTGTTTGCAAGGCTGCTTGGAAAGCTGGTCTCTGTGTTTAGGAGGGGGAAAGCAGGTGGTGGCTGATTTGAGTGAGGGTAGTGCTACTGTTGAGGAGGTTAAGAAGCTTTTTGAAAGGGCTATTGAGTGTGTGGAGAGCTCTAGTGTGGTGCCTTGGATTGACTACGCCCAAGAGGTGCTGTCACTTGCTTTCACTAACCACAGGTACATTGTGATTTCAAGCTTTGTCAAGAAGATTGAGGAGCCGTACAGACCGATTTTCACGCCTGAGGTGCTGACGCTTAGAAAGTCTATCAGTTTTGAGTTCTACCTCGGCAAGCAATGCATAGATGCTGTAAATGATGTTCTGGTGTTTTCTGAGGCTCTGCTAAATGTGATGCTCAAGTCTGTTGGGGTAAACAGGGCAACTGTAGGTATTGCTAAGATTGTTGCATTTATACAGAGGTCCATATCAAGCACTAGCAGCTACATACCGCCTAAGAGCCTTGCAAAGCTGTTAAATGAGCTGTACATTCATGTGATGTCTGTTATTGGTGTGAGGGGCTAGTTTACATAGCTTGTGTAAGCTATCTCTATTCTTGGCGGGGGTTCTGCACTACATTTTTTGTAAAGCTTGTTGCAAAATCGCAATTCAATTGCTTTTCAAAAGCTTATTTTCAATTCTTGGCGGGGGTTCTGCAGTTGCAAACACATATTTGCTCTGAATCTGTAACCTGTGCAGGGGTGTAGAGTGCAATGTTGCCTTTTGCAGACAATATAATGGCTGTTAGCAGCATACTTGCGGCTCTAACAGCTATTATGTACTGTGTGGCTAGGTTTGGCAGGATAAGGGGCAACATTGGCTACGCTTTCACGGTCTACCCATGGGTTACAACACTACCCGAGACACTTGTATCAACAGTTGCCGCTATTAATGGCTACCATGTGACAAGTATTTGGAATGCTGTGTTTAGCGCTACTTTTGATGCTGCGGTTGTCTATGGTGTTAGTGGTGTTAGGTCTGCTAGACCGATTCGGTTTAAGCCAGTTGGGCTGCTGATTCCCGTGGTGCTGGGCGGGTTCATTTTCGCCATACTGCTTATGCCTGATGGGAAGCTGAATTTGTTTGACGGCTTTATCCTGTACGGCTACCTTATCGCAGTTACGGCAGCAGCTATAGCTATGTACGGTTTTAGTGTGCGTGTTGATAGAGGGACCCTTGTTAGTCACCTTGTTAGCCTTGTTGCTACGGCTGGCATTGGGCTAGTCTTTAGCTACTACGTTATGGCGTTGGCTGATTTGGTTGGGCAAAGGCTTGCTGGTGTTGTGGCAGCGGCTCTAACATCTATGCCCGATATCATAGAGGCTGTGGTGTACGGTATAGAGAGTGATGTGGCGCAGGCAGAGGTTCTTGGGTGCATAGTGCATGACTTTGCGGAGAACATGGCAACTGCTGCTATTGTTGCGGGCTTGTTCGGTGTTGATGTTGTTGATGCTAATCCTGTGCTAACGGCTCTAGTCACAGCAACAACTATTCTTGGCTTGGTGGCGGCTCTTAGTGACAGTAATATTGATGTTTATGATGGCTTGCTGCTCATAGGAATATTTATACTGCTAGCCATTGTCTCGGTTGTACTATAAATAGCTTAATTATATGTAAAAACTTATATACCTTTTTTACATTGGTTTACATGTAGGTGTGATTTATGCCCGAAGAGCTAACAGGCAAACAACTATTTGATGCTATAAAGAGAGACTACGTAAGTACCTATGCATACAGAATATGTGACTTTCTACAGAGGCTAGACCCCGATACATTCAAAAGAGAGTTTGGCAGCATTGAGAACTGTGTAAGAGAAGTTGCAGATGATGCGGAAATATGGTTCAATAAATGGTTGCCTAACTACGTATCTGGTGTGATTGCAAGGGTAAAGCCAGTTAAGTAACCCGTTTAAAAGAAAAATATTTTTTCTTTTTTTGTTTTTAGTTGTTTCTTGTGAGTGATATGAAACTTGGGAGAGCTGCGCTAGTATCTGCAATAGTAGCTGCTGTAACGTTCCTAGCGCTATACATGTTTGTGCCGCAACTAGATATAGCAACTATACTATTCATAAGTATGGGTGTTGCAGCTAGTGCTGGCGCCATTATAGAGATAGACAGGGGCGGGAGCATAGGTACGGTTGTGGGCTTCTCTACAGTACTAATAATGCTGTTCTTGGTGGCGCCTTACCTGCCTGAGAGAGTGGCTATTGTGTTTAACATGAGCTCTATGCAGATTGCGATAGAGCAAGTGACATTACCGCTAATACTGCTCGGCATTATCGGTGTCATGGCTATTGTTAAGTCTGTTGGCGGTAGCGTTGTTAGAATGTCCATGTGGCTGCTCGTACTGATGCTCACGCTTGCGTGGTTTGTATATGAGGAAATCATTGCCAGGATACTCATATCGGCTCTAATAGCTGTCATAGTGTTCACACCATTTGAGCAAGGTAGAGTGACTAGAGCCCTGTTTGCAGCGGTTCCTGTGGCTGCCTATGACAAGGCTATTGTAATAGACCTTGCAGAGGTAAACGTTTACATAGCCTATGTGCTGCCGCTAGTAGCGTTTATAGCGCTTGACCCTCTAAACAAGGTGCCCAGGCAATGGCGGCAACTGGCTTCTGTGGTAGTGCTGCTAATGGTATTTATACACATGTTGAGCCTTGTGATAGGAACCATAATCTGATAAAACAATAAATTTTTTTAACTTTTTCACGTTTTTTCTTATGTGAGGTGAAGTAAATGGAAAGAGTGTTACAGGTAGTAGGCACTCTGTTGATTGTTGGTGTGCTGTTCCTAGCTGTGCTAGTGTACAGCAATGTAACTGGCTTTGCACCTGTGCTAACACAGATTAGGGACGGTGTAGCTAAGCTTGTTGGCTGGTTCATACCAGAGGAGTACAGTATTGAGGTTGTTGGTGAAGATATAGCTGGTGTTACTGTTGAAGGCAGGACTATAAAGCTAGAAAACGTTTCGGCAAACGGTATAATAGCTCACATTGTTGTTAAGTTTACTGCCAAGGATAGCTATCCTAATGTAAGGCTTGTTGTGCTGCCTGAGCTAACTGCTGGTTCTGTAAGCCTTAGTGTTGTTAGCAAGGCTAACGCAACTGTTGCTATAAATGGTCTTGAAGTGAACATATACCCAACTGGTGGCGATGCAAAGGTTGATATAGGTATACAATTAACTGGTACAAGTGTTAGCGGCTCTATAACTGTTGCAGAGGTTAGGTACTAGCCTCTGAATGTAAATCAAAAACTATTTTTTCTAACATTAACTCTTTTGCTATTTGCGCAGGGTTTGCAACTTTTTCTAGTGTTATAGTCATGGTGTGACCGTGTAGCAGTTTCCACACCTTGTACAAGGCTCTTGGTAGTGTCACTATCTTGTACTTGCCTAGCTTTGAAACTCTTCTAACTAGCGGTATGTAGAGCCCATTGCTTAGAAATATCTTAATGAGCACAATATCACCGAAAGTTATGTTCGGTGTCTCTGGCGGTATTCTAATGTAGTACACCACCCCATTTTTAGATACTTTTCCTGTGTATAAAACTGTAGTCATACAGCTCACATTATTCTGAGAACATTTATGTAAAATATAAGCATATAAATAAGTGTTAGTTAAATTGAGAACAGGTTTCACTCATCACCTCTCAGAGCTCAGAGGGAGCAGCCGTGACACACACAAATTCATATACACCTAGTGAGATATATAAAGAAAACTATCATAGCCAGGCAAGGAAACAGATAGCAAGGTTTGGCGAGGTGCAAAGGATAGTTCTTGAATTCGCCAAGCGGCATATGCTTATTGAGGCTGCGCAGATTCGTGTGTGGGCAAAGGAGGAGCTCGATAAGGATATCAGCTTGAAGCGTATACATGATGCAATTAGTAGGCTTGTTGCCAGGGGCATTATTGAAAAGGTTAGCAGAGGTGTTTACAGGCTAACACACCTTGGCAAGAAGCTACTTTCAATGCTAACAAATGTACTGCGAGACAAGGAAACTGTGGGGGGCAGCGTGTCTTATGGTTATGGTGGTGGGGGTGGGTTTGCTAGGTTTAGGGTTCATTCCATGGGTGCTAGTTCTTTTGAGGATTTTGTTAGGAGGTTGTATGCTGTTAAGAGGGTTGTTGATTGTGCGCTTGCTTATGTTAGGTCTTATCTTGGTAAGTCTAGGTTTTATAGGATTGTTAGGGGTGTTGATGTTAGGTGTGTTGATTTCTTTGTTGGTGCTCATGGTTTTGGGTCTCTGTCTGGTGGTTCTGGTAGACCTCTGGTTTCTCTTGGTGTATTTGAGTCTATTGGTTTAAAACCAAGGGAGTTTGGTGTTGATGTGTTTGGGGTTTTTGGTGGTGTTGATAAGCTGTTTGTGAAGGTGTATCGGGGTTAGCGGCTGTTTTTCTTTGGTGCTTTTTAGCTGTAAAAACTCTATTTACGCTTGTGGTGCGCTATGTCTGGTCAAGATTTTGTTGTTGTGGAGCGCAAGGTTGGTGTTGCCTCTGTGCTGCTGGTGATGCTGATGGTAATGGTGTTCATATCTGTTGCTATAAACTTTTACTATTGGCAGCAGGTGCAGGAGCTGACAGCCACGGTTAAGGTGCTGTCTGGTGATGTTAAGCGGCTTAGCAAGTCTGTTAGTGATTTGGAGGCTCGTTACAGGGCTGTTGATATGCTTGTTGAGCTACAGATTAGGAGTATTGTTGTAAAGACTTTGCGTGATTTGGGCCTTTCGCAGGAGGAGATTGAGGCGCTTTTGCAGACGTATTTAGGGAACCGCACTACATCGGGCTAGGGCTGCAATGGTGTGAGCAAAGCTTTTGAACCTATTTAGATAGAGTGCTGTGTGTATGGTGTGCGCAGAATGTGCAAGTCTGCTATTTTTGCTGTATTGTTTGCTGTATTAGTGCTGGCTAGTGCGTGGTCTGCAGAAGCCCAGTCTGATATTGTAACTAATAATGGTCTTGTGATTGGTATTAGCTATGAAGAGGTTGTGTATAGGAATGAATTTGAAACGCCCGAGGATTTGCAGCAATTTAGCGTTTATGGTAATGCTACTGTTGAAGATGGTTACCTGAAGCTCACTTGCTATCTGACTGGCGGCAGATGTATAGCAACACTAAGGGGCGATATCCCACGGTTGTATACTGATAATAGTAGTAGGGCTATTGTTGTGAAGGTGAAAGCCAAGTTGATAAATGCTAGCGAGGGAATTGGTGCTTATGTTGGTGTTACTATTAATGAGCCTACGTATATATATACTATAATGTCTGGTGTTGATTTTGTTAGCGGGCTATCTCAAGTTGCAACGTACGTAGATATTAGCCTAAATGATTCGGAGGTGTTCTACTATGATGTAGCACATGTAGAGATTGTAAACCAAACTGAGGTGGACCTAAGTTTTCTAGCTGGTGCGTCACGTAATTTAGCTTTTGCTAGCAGCGAGTATATTGCTGTTGGGTCTTTGGTTCCTGTTGATGGGGGTGGACCAATAGAGGTTTCAAGCTTAGGGCTAACTTTTGAGGCTACTGGTGGTGTAGCTACACTAGCTATTGATAGTATAGAGATTGGGTACGGCACAGTTCTATATGCATATATAGAACCACATGTGAAAACTGTTACCAGTACTGAGTCTGTTGTTGTGCCTGTTGAAAGGTGGTCTACTGCTACTGTAACTGCTGCTGTTGCTGAGGGGGTTGATTATAGGGCTGTTGCTGTTGTTGCTGCTGTGGCTTTGCTGCTGGTTGCAGCTATCTTTGTGCTGATTAGGAGAGGGAGCTAGCTGTTTGAATAAATCAGTTTATTTTTTTGCTTGTCTGTGGTTCTGTGTATAAGTTTTTAATTTGTCTTTGTGTACTGTGTTTTGAGGTGTGTGGCTTGGTTTTGAAGCTGCTTGCGTATTTGGCTCTCTACTCAGCTGTTGCGATTATGCTATCTGTGTACCCGCCTGATGTGCTCAACATTGCTGCTGTTGCTATTGGTGCTGCTGTTACCTATGCTGCTGCTAGGTGTGGTGGTAGGTTTGAGAGGCGTGTTACTAGCGTGTATGCTTCTCTTGCGTGGTCCTCTTGTATGCTGCTGGTGTTCTTTGTTACTGTGTTTACAATTAGTAGCGGTCTTGATGTGGCGCCTTTCTTGCTGTACATTTTGTATGTGTTGCTCGGTGTGTCTCTTGTTGCTGTTGTTGGTGCTAAGGATTATAGGGCTGTGATGCAGAGTGTAAGGCATTCGGCTCTGGGTGCTTTGCTTGGTATTGTGGTTGCCTGGGCTGCGTATGCTGTGCCCATATCTGTTGCGCCTGTTGTTGGTGTTTCAACTCCTGCGCTTGACGTTGTTACATGTGTGTTTGTGCTGATGCTGTACCTTGTTGCTATTCCCGAGGAGATGCTTGGTAGGGTTTTCGCTTTTCATGTTGGTGCCACTACTGTTGATTTGGCTAGTGCTAGTGTTGCTGCTGCTGTGCTCGGCTACGCTCTTCACGCTATAACTAGGTACCCTGCGTTTGGTGTGCTTGCGCTTGTTACTGTGGTGTGGTCCCTTGTTACCGCTTTCTATGCTTATACAAGGTCTTTGGTTGGTGCTGTGCTGTTCCACGCTGTTTACAATACTGTTGTTACGCTGATGTTCAGCTATGGTGTGCTGCCAGTATTCATACCTAGCCTAGTTGTTGCTGCTGCTCTTGCTGTGTACGTTGCTAGGGGTGGCTAGCTGTGGTTAGGGCTGCTGCTGTGCCTGGTGAGAGGAGGGAGGTTGTGTTTTTAGCTGGTTTTCTCCCCACTCTTGTGGCTAGCGCCTTTACCTTCTATGCCTACGTGTTTGCGGGTCCCGCAGCTCTTATTGGTGTTGTTGGCTGGGTTGCTGCGTGTGTGCTCTCCTCTCTTACTGTGTATGATAGTAGGGGGGCTTACCTGGTTGGCGTTGGTCTTGGGCTTGCTGGCGGCTACTTTGGCTATCCTCTTATTTCCAAGCTGTTTGATTTGCTTGCGCAGGCTGGCTTGCTTGCCGCTAGGTTTGTTGCGTTTGCCACTACTCCGAGGGACTACGCAGCTATTGCGCTAATGGTTGGGCTTGTTGGTGCTGTGCAGTACGCTTTGATGTTTGCCCTGTACTCTATTGTGGTGAGCCTGTTTGTGTCTGGTGTGGGGACCCTCTACAGGTACCCTGATTTGCTGCTGCTGCTCGGGATGGTTGCCATGTACCCGTTTTACGTTGTCTATGTGTACATGTTTGCGTGGTTTTTCCTGGTAATTGTGCTTGTTGGTGCTGTTGCCAGTTTTTGGCTTGCTAGCTTTGCTACTGCTGCTCTAGGTGCTCTTGCGTTTGTCGAGATTCTGCTCGCTGTTGCTGGTGTTGGCTGGTTCTTGCCACGTGTGTTTTCAGAGGCTATGGGCTATGCTGGTGGTGCTCTGCTTGACCTGTACGGCTTGCCGTATGAGCCTGCTGAGCTTGACGCCACTATGAGGAACAACATGTTTATGTTCATACTGTACGGCATTATGGCTTCTGTGTCTGGCATTGTTAGCGGTCTGTATATGCAGTACGCAGCTATGTACATGGTTGCAATGTTTGTTGCGGCTCTTGGTACTTGGGGCACTTTTGTTGTTGTGCCGCTCAGCTTTGCTAGGAGGGGCAGGGTTTCGTGGCGCATTGTGAGGAGGGTTATTACAAGTGGCTTGGCGGCTGTGGCAATGATTTGCGTGGCGCTACTCGTTGGCTATACCCACGCTTCTCTTGCGGTTTCAGAGGCTGGGCGTGACTTTGTGGTGTGGCTGGGGCCAGCTGTTAGGCAGTTTATAGGCGATGTAATCAAGTGGATTATGGGTGGTTAGCGTGAGTGTCGAGGAGCTCAAGAGGCTTAAGAGAACGGTTTGGGTTTGGTCAAGGATTTACGGATTTATGGGCTTGGCTAACATGTCATTTTATGACAAGGTTATAAATTTGCTAGAGTCATATATAAAGAAGCGTGAAGGTGGTGGGAAGAAGTGAGGTCAAGGTGGCTGTGGGTTGGTGCTGTGCTTCTGCTTGCAACTCTTGTTCTCGGGTTTGCGCATATCTTTGGCTGGGTGCCTGCGTCTCTTCAGATTGCTAGCGGCTCTGGTGGCTCTGAGGATGTAACTGGTACTAGTACCAGTTCCGTTGCTAATTCTACTGCCAGTGCCAGCAGTAATACTGCCAGCAGTAGCCTTGCTAGTAGCCTTGCTTCTAACAGTACCGCTACTCGTGTGGCTGTTGGTGTTGTTAGTAGTGTTAGCTCGCTAGTGAGGGACCTTTTTGTGTGGCTGCTTGGTGATAGCCTTGAGAGCGCTATTATCAACATGGCTGCGCTGCTTGTTTTGCTGGCTGTTGTGTATGCTGTTATGAGGTTTGTCAAGTACATTGCGCTAATTGTTGTGGTTATTGGCTCTCTGCTTATTTTGCTGAGGTACGTGTTTTGCGTGGTGTGAGTGAGCTTGAAGGTTTTGCTGATTTCTAAGTACTGCAGCAAGTGTAAGGAGCTTCTCAATACTAGTTTGTTTAGGCAGTTTGTTAGCGAGGTGCTTAGGGAGGGCTTTGTTGTTGTTGGTGATGAGGCTTACATCTTTGGTTTTGACTATACGGACAAGAACATCTACTTTGATAGGGTTGGCTATGAGACTCCGAGCGTTATGGACACCTCTGTGTTTGATATTATTGGTATTGGCGAGTTCTCGGTTGGGGATTTTGTGGCTCTGCTTAAGAAGCTGCCGAAGCGTGTTAGGTCTGGTGGCGGCTCTGGTGAGGGGGAGGAGGAGGGCGGTACAAGAAAGAGGGGTAGGAGGAGCAGTTTTGTTAAGCGCAAGCAGCTGAAAAAGGAGCTGAAGAGGGCTAGCGAGGGCTGCTTAGGTGATGTGTGCGAGGAGGTGTAGTTAATGGCAATTGCAAAGGAGCGTGAGGCTCTTGTGCGGTCTGTTGCCAGGTTCTTGGCTGGTTTAAAGCCTAAGCGGGCTGTTATTGGGTTCTACTGCTTTGAGAGGTATGGTAGTAGGGTTATTGACAGGGTCCATGAGCTTAAGCGTATTGTGGTTGGCTTGACCTGTCCGTTTTGCCGCAGGAGGTTTAAGCGCAGCTCTGGCTTTGTGTACCACATTGTGAAGATGCACAGGTTTGATGTGGAGGAGTTTATTGGTGTTAGGTCCTAGCATAAAAATATAAATAGTTTTTTTACAAGTTTTCTTCTTATGCCCAGGAGGTCAAAGAAGCAAAGGTATTCAAGCTCTAGGGACAGTAAAGTAGATAGGATAAAGAAAGCACTATTGTTACTGGCGAGCAGGGGGTACTTCACAAAAGGTGATATCTCTGTTTTAAATAGGTCTGTGTTTGAGTGGTATTGTGGTGTTGCTGGTGGTGTTGTTGTTCGGGCTGGGCGCAGGGTTGTGTGTATGAGTCAAGAGTCAAGTAAGGTTATAAGCTAACTTATCTTTTTTTCTTTTCTATGAGGTGGTTGGTTTGGGTAGCAGGCTAAAGCTGTTGTTATGCATAGCTATTGTGCTGTCTGTGGCTGTCTATGCTGTTGCTGAGGCTCAGAGGCTTTTGCCAGGTGTGCACTCGTGGAGCTGGTATAGGGGTGTGTCCCTCTATATTACTGCGCCTGTCAAAGGTGCTGCGGCTATTGGGTTTCAGCCTATTGTTAGGGTTGAAGTGCCTTGGAGTGCTGGTATGAATGCTGATTTTAGTGATTTGAGGTTTGCCTATGGTGAGGAGCTCTTGGGTTCGCAGGTTGTTAGCTATTTTGCTGGTGATAGAGCTGTTGTTGATGTTGTGCTGCCCGAGGAGTTTGGTGCTGGTGCCTGGTCTCTGGGTATGTACTATGGCAATCCCGAGGCTCACCATGTGTTTATACAGTACCCTGCTGCTGGCTGGGTTGTGGCGCCTTTGGGCACTCTCTCGGTTAGTAATGTTGATGGTGTTGAAACGCTTGCTGTTGAAAATGCGGCTGGTGGCACTATATTCGCTCTGTTTGTGTATGTGCCTGAGCCCTGCTATTTGAATATAACAGTTAATGGGTATCTACAGTTTGGGGAATGGAAAGATAATTCAGTTGTTAGGGTTTACAGGGGTAAGCTAACTCCTTGGGATGTTGATTACGCTAAATGGGACTTCTACGATTATGCAAAGCAGTATCTAGTGTCTGAAATTAGTGCTGCGGAGGAGGTGCAGGTGAACATTGCTTCTGCTGGCTGGTATACTGTTGTTGCTAGGCTCTTCTATGAGGTTGGCAGCTATAGGAAAATTGCTATCACTAGGCTAGAGCTTGTTGATGCGTATGGGAATGTGATGTACTCTTATGGCAATGGGTTTAAGATTGTGCAGTATATTGATAGTAATAAGGCTGTTTTGGCGCCTGTGCTGTTTGACTCCAGGTTTGTGTCTTATGTGTTTGGCGATGCGGTTCCGAGGCAGCTTGTAGCCAGGTTTGAGCCGTATATAGAGACTGTGGCTTGCGTTGGTAGTGCTTGCTATGTGTTTGGCTACCTCTACAGAACTGTTACCGTGACTGTGCCGCTCACCTATACTACTATAGCTAATGTTACTGTGACTGTGCCCGCTTCTACTACTATTACAACTACTGTTTACATGCCTGTTACAACTACTACTGTGTATGTCACGCAGCCGCCAGCTACTGCTACAGTTACTTATACTGCTACTAGCACATCTTTCACCTCTACTGTAGTTACTGCAACTGAAATTACTACTACTACTGCTGTTGCTACTCCTGTGACTAGTACAACTACTGTTACAACTACTACAGAGGTTCCTAGCCCGCCAGGCTCGCCTACCACTACTATAACTACCACAACTGAGATTACTACAACAACTGTTATAACAACTACGTACTACACCACCATTACGCAGACATCGCCTTGGAGGGCAACAGTCATATCGCCAATAACTACTGTTACAACTACTGTTACAACAACTATACCTGTGACAACAACTATTGTTGCTGGTGTGGCTGTCCCTGTGTATGCTACTGCTGTGCTGACGGTTGCGAATGCTGAGTCTAGCCCTGTTACGCTAACTACTGAGGCTACTTTTGTTGCTGAGTACCCTGAGGCTGTTGTGTACTTTGAGGAGCCGCTCGCTATTGGTGCTCACGGTGCCGAGGTTACAAGTACCGAGTATTGGATTGTTAGAACTGTTGAAACTGTTACTGCTACTGAGACGGTCCCAGCTGCCCTGCCAGTTACTGGTTTTGTGGTGCTTGCTGTGATGCTAGCAATTTTGGCTGCTGCTATTGTTTACCTTGCTAGAAGAAGATTGTAAAAATCATTTTTTTATAGCAGTTTTATGAGAAGCTCAATTTCTCTTTTTACCCCCTCATTTATGCACACAACTTTTTTCCTGCCCATTTTAAGCAGAATCACGTAGTTCCGCCTTCGGATATTCTTCACATATTCATATATTCCATTGGGGTTGTAGTGGTTTTGCTTCATAAGCTCTTTTAGTTCATAGTATGTGGCACAGTTCCTTTTTAGCAAGTGTCTTAAGATTAGCTCGCCTGGTCTCATATTTGCCCCAAGACACAGCTTTAGAGTTGTCTTAGTTTTTAAGTTTATT
>Ga0105154_1000723_pt1 | contig 13808 bp, 16 predicted proteins | sample SSWtaG_FD_89672 | JGI IMG/M metagenome (GOLD analysis project Ga0105154, IMG submission 89672) | Hot spring microbial communities from Sandy's Spring West, USA to study Microbial Dark Matter (Phase II) - SSWsed_matched | ecosystem: Environmental > Aquatic > Thermal springs > Hot (42-90C) >... | reverse complement strand
TTAAAGTGTAAGAGAATACCCACATACGCCAAGCATAAAACTCATTGATAGATTAAAATAAGGCATTATCGGAAGCCATTAACCCAAAGGATCACTCTCATGATTATTTATGGTGATTGTGACCTCGGGGAGTTCTTTTTCCGAGTGTAATCTGCGATAAAGAGGTATTTCCCTTCTTATTTATAAGTGTGTGGCATAGAAAGTTATAGTCCTCACATTACGTTGTCCTATATTCCAGTAATACATATTACTGGAATATGTAATACAGTACTATACATAATAGCGACTTCTTTTACTCTATCGTAGTGCTTGTTTTAATCTTATATTCCTAGTAATATACGTGGTAGCGTTTTCTATTTAGTATAGGTATTGTGTGGGTTAGTGTCATAGTATTTTTATTGTATGTTCTCTGCGTGTGATCTGGTCTATGATTTCAGTGTAGTTTTAATTTACTACCACGTTAGTTTAAAACAAAAACAGTCTTGAAGTAGTGAGGTCCTTGGCAGAAGTGTATTACAAGGACTTAATACTTAACACAGGTGAGAGTATGAGTTATGGTAGTGTTACTATTAGCTATATAGGTAGAAGCCCAATAGTATTTACACTTGCAGCAATTGGTGGTGGTCTCGGAGCTATAGTGGGATTCAAGGGGAGTGGAATAGTTAGAGCTGCACTTGGAGGAGCCGTAGGAGCTCTTTTTGGAGGGTTAGCTGGGGCTATATTAGAAACCGTATTAGAACAGCTTACTATGAGTCTTACTATGAGTAATGTGAGTAAAACTCGAACCTTCAATTACTATTAAATAACTCAGAGTGCTAAATCTAAACAGATGATTCTCGCTTACTATTCAGCGAGTACTTCCGCCACTAATACTAGGCTCTTAAATTAAAGAACCCGTATTTCGTGAATATGTCTAAGTACAAAAGAAGAAGACGATGCTTTCAATTCACTTCTAAACAATTATATTGTTGATCATGTTGTTATAAACTCCTACACTAATAGACCTTGTAGAGGACCCATGTTGATATGTAAAAAACTCTTAGAATTAGAAGAAAAAGAGATTCCAGTAACTCCAGGAGTATACGTAGTATGCTGGATAAGAGAGGGTAATAGAGTAGTTATTCCCAGAATTATGGGTATTGATAGAGCTGGTGTTCTCTACATAGGATCTACTAAGAACTTGAAGAGTAGATTAAAGAATTTAAAGAGATATGTTATAAACGCACTACGTGTAGCCAGGGGGGAGGTTACCACAACTAAGGAGTATAAACATACTTTAGCACTATCTCTCCTCTACACGGGTCTTACAAAAAAGATCTCTGAGAATGAACTCCTAGTGTACTATAAGATTTTTAGTGATGAGAAAGAAGCAAGAATTCAGGAAGCCTTAGCTCTTTACGAGTATACTAAACGCTATGGAGAACCACCTCCTCTAAATTTAAACATAGCTCGTCACCGCCTCCTTATACTAGATGTAGGCATGATCGATAAGTCTATAATTACAGAAAGGTTAGACTCTGAGCTTGCTAATATTCTCAGTCTAGATAAAACTGTGATGATTAAAGGTTACCGAGTTGAAGATAATCCTTCTAGCTTAAATACATTTTAAAGATTTCATTACTGACCATATTCTCTTATCATCTCCGAAGAGTTTAATGAGTCTTTTTCTCCCTTGGTTATCTTGAACCATGTATTTTACTAATATACAGAATATTTACTCAGCGTTCTCAACTACTTTCTCTTTTACATTTCTAGTTACTTTAACTATATATCTCGCAAGCTCCCAATTCTCACTGTCTCTTAAAACCTCAATACAGTTATACTACATTGTCTCTAAGTCAATACTTTTATTTCTACGAGTTCCCGATTTGTATCTTTCAAATAATTTCATTTCATATCTCATTAGCTCAAAATAGTCTCTAAATGGATCTGTAAACCACTTATTCGCAATTAACTCTAGAGCTTTAAAGACACTTACTTCAGTTTCAAGACCTTGTTTAATATTTTCTTTAAAGTTAGATATTAGTTCATTAATTGCTATGTTAAACGCGTTTCGTGCTCTTTTACTCGACTATATATATTTAATAATTGATCTGTAAGTATATTCATGAATTTATCCAAATAGTGGTGTAAAATATAGTAACATAAACCCTTATCACTAAATTTACTAAGCACATCTCTAGCTTGAGAGAGCAGTACTTTACATGAAAATCTACTTCCATCATGACTTTTAATATTCATGTTAGAATAAATCGTAACCATTCCAGGTAACTGTGGAAGCGGAATTACTATTACAGTTATCATTTTCAATTTCTTTAGAAGCCTTATCCGAGAAATCAATAAACCGATCAATTTCTCTACTGAAAAAGCCACAAATTCCCGAGCCAATAATCACGTGAACCCAATGTGAGGGCATATTTTAAGCCCAAATAGTATCTAGACAAGTAACATCAAGTAATACTTAACAGAGAAGTACAATACAAAGTTAATAGACTAGAAGCTACACGTTTAAGAGTACTGCTTATTGGAGAGTTTAGTTTATTTAGTTGATGTGTAGATGAGTTTATCTAGTTTATTTCTACATCAGCGTATTAGTTGATGCTGTTTACTATTTCGTTAATTTATTTAGTCTATGATTTTATCACTTCGCTAAAGCTGGAAATACGCAGAGAAAGGAAAAAAACATTCCGTGATCTCTCACTCACTGTAGCACCTACTACACCTCTGATCTCTTCAGAACACAGTAAGCCGTAAAACACATGCAAGACGTTCCTGCACAAAACACCTTGTACAGTGTAGATCTTAATTCTTGTAGTACTGTAGGAGAGAGAGTGGTCTAGTATAGTTAATTAAATATATAGTTTTTCACAATGCTTCTAACTACAAGAAACTCCGTGAAAACAACACTCGCAAAGACTACGAGTATTCAAAGAGACGTAGTCTGTTTCACGGGATTTCTAACTGTTAGAAATTCCGTGAGTTTAAAATTGAAAATCAAGTCAAGTACTGTTTTTAAATCCTCGAGTTGAGATGTGAAATTACAGACTCGAGTTAGTGGATTATATTTATTTCACGGCACTTCTAACAGTTAGAAAAACCGTGAAAAACCATAGAACCCAGCACCACAGCTATGAGCATAGTGGAGAATACTATTAATAGAGAGGCTAAATTAGACTCAACTAAAAGAACACATGTTACTCTAGATCTATTAGTTTAGAATACTCTAGTTGTGTAATAGACTCTTATCACATAAATTTATGAAGAGGGACTACTCTTAGTTTCACCAAAATTTTTGATGACATCACTATCAAAACACTCATTACATAACTCCCTGATCGCATAAACTATGAGTGCTAGTAGCTTGTTGAAGAGGTGTTTGTGGTAGAAAGAGTCTATTCTGCAGGCAACGTCCATAGCAGATGAGTAGAAGAGGATTATTGGAGGTTCTTTGAATCCATTTGGAAATATAATTACTCCTTTTGGCGGACTCCCCTCTACAGCTATGACTATAGGTGCTGGATGCCCATACCAGGCTCTTACACATCCACAAATGAGTTCGCGTGATAGCTCGTCAGGCGAGGCTTTGTAACTGTAAAGTTCCAACATTATTGCCTTGAGTAGCTCAATAGGATTATTAACTTTGTGCTCGTACACACTGAATAAGGTCCCTAGCATTCTCTTAGAGCATGCAGGAATCATTGATCTCTCCTCGCGTGCTTTTTATACATCTCAACGGGCACCTTGATGCATAAGAGCTTAACTCTCCGTTGCCTAGGCATATAAACCACCGACAAGTAGGCTCCACAAGTAAACTTAGCATTATAGTTTAAAAGGTGGCGATAATTATGTTTACTACTAAATAAAGATTTTTGGTGAAACTAAGAGTAAGCCCAAAGAGATCTCTGATTAGAACAAGTATATGGATTACTAGTAGTATATATTTTCAAGTGTATTCTAGGTAATTTACTACTAGTAGAGAATAAGTCGCAGCCAATTTCTCTAAATTTCACTTTATCAATTAATTGAATAGACTGTAAGGGGCTCTTCCTACACTTACCAGTACCGTAACGAGAATACTGCATTTCAAATTCAATAATCGAGATTTAAACTAGTAAAATAAACTACTACTCTAGTTTTGTTTTGAACTAGAGAGCGAGAAATCTATTAGTAGTGTCTACTTGTAATTAGAGACTCTACTTGTTTACATATTTTCTAATAGTTAGAAAACCCGTGATTTAGGCATTTAACTAGCTAATTGAATGCTCTAGTTGAATACACTAGTTAAATGTTGAATACTCGCCCTGAATGCTATTTAATTAGTGAATTGAATACTCTAGTTAAATGTTCCAGTTGAATTCTGAATAGCTGAATACAGAGTTCTAGTTGAATACTATTCAATTAGTTAGTTGAATAATCTGAATACTCTAGTTGAACACTCTAGTTGAATACTGAACACATTCAAGACAGTGTAGTAAGAGTAACAAGGCTTCACCTCGCACTATTTCCCGCGGGGATTTCTAGTTACTCTGATTTAGAGAAACTGCGAGCTATAATGAATATGGGTGTGTTGTGTGGCTAGTTCTAAGCCCTTAGAGAAGAAATTGAAGAAGTTTACGGTGAGAGATTCTTTTGACTGTGAACTCGTCAATACGAGAGTAGTGGTTAAGTTGTCTAGTGGTGAGGTCTTGGAGGGTGATTTACTTGAGGCTACACGGTACTGGATTAAACTGAAAACAACATCGAGAACGGTGTATATCAACAAGGCACACATAGTCTTTATAACTCCTTGTTGAGTGTTAGGTCTAAGAACCAGGAGTTTCGTGAGTTACTAGTTGTAGTGATTACTCTAGCGTTTTTCACGGATTTTTCTATTTTCTAACTGTTAGACTAGCCATGACTTTAAAGTACCTCTCACATTGGACTACTCCGGGCTACTTAGCTGAAAAAAGCAGAGTATAGTGGTAAAAACGGTTCACAGTCTTTTCTCGAATTCCTCAATTACTTTTCTGAGCTGTTTAACTAGCTGCTTTGCGTTTTCTGGATTAGTTTCTCTGAGTACTTGTAGAGACCTAGTAATAGCCTCTACGAGGAGTCCCGGGTCTTTAAGTGCTAGTGCTTGATATACTTCGTCTTCTGTAATGTAGTGGTATACCCTGTCTTTACCAGAGCCGTGCTGAACTCTTATAAAAGTTATGTAGCCCTCACTACCGCAAACTGGACAGGGAATTGTGCCGATTTTAATAGTCAAAAATCCCCCTTACTCTGATATTACACTAGGTACTTAAAACTAGCAACTAAGAATCCTCACTAAAACCTACTAGTAGTGCAGAAACCACGCTCTGCTTTCGCCTCTCGCGATACTCTCTTGGTCTTGCAAGTGCTTTTCTCATGTTTCTTCTAGTTTCTCTCGAAAGCCCGCCTATAAACTGTGGATGAGGTAGTCTAGTCTATAGTTGCACTATAAGGAGACTTTTTAGTAGTATGTAACTAGGTTACGACTTAATGCGGCTAGTAACGGGTTAACTACTTCTCCACTAATTAAGTGTTAGCTGAAAATGAGAGCGAGCTCAAGGTTATTGCGTTGTCTCTGCGTAATCACAGTGTATTTGTAGCGCATTTATAAACCCCAACGCAATAAACTAATTTCGGGTGGGGCGTATGACTGGAGCAGATAAACTATCTAAACTACCTCCTGAGGTGAGGGAGAGACTTAATCCGTTTCCATCAATATCACCACAGACAGGCATAGCTAATAAGGTAAAGTTCAGGAACCCGTTTACAGGAGAGTACATACTTGCTGAACCGTACAACAGAATATACCATGAGGAGAGCACAGTATTCATAGACATCACTAAAGTATTTGCGCAAAAAGTTGGTGCTAGAGGCACGCTCATTATAGGACCTAAAGCAACTGGTAAAACACACCTCTTAGCTATTGAAGCAGACTACATAAAGAGACGCTACAAGGGGAAGATAATCATGGTACACGACAAGGAGTACAGGGAGTATGTTGAGTTAGCTGATGTCCGAGTAAGGGTCGAGGAGGTTAAGGGGGAAAAGAGCATCATTAAAGCTATATGTAAAAAACTCAATGCGCAGTGTAGCGATGTTGATGCTCTTAGAGATGCGATAAGTCCAGTGAGTGAGAGGGGCTGGGATGCTGTACAGATAATTATAGACGATATTTATGAGCCTCTCTGGAGCAGAAGAGAGGATATTCTGAGAGAGATTTTCGAGCTATTTAGGCTACATACAGTTAGTAAACCACCTATCATAAGAACGTCTGTGGCTATACATACTGGCGAGAAGGGATCCAGGGCTAGGGACTTCTTCGATATTGCTAAGGACGAGCTTACCATGCTAATATACTCCTACGAAAATGGCGAGGAGTTTACACAGAGAGTTATAGAGAATATGATGCGCGGCAAAGTCGTACTAGGAGCCACAGTCATACCCATAGTCACTGAGTGGCATTTCTACATTGATGAGGGCGAGGTCGAGAAAGCGTTCAAGGACTTCTTTAGCAAGTACGTCGCAACAGTTGAAGATCCAGATCTGCATAATTTAAAGTTAGAGGAGCTGGTCGATGAAAGCCGTATTATGCAAGTAGTAGTCGAAGCCTCAAAATGGGGTGCCTATAGAGTGTTTGCTGATGAGTGCAATAAGATATGGCTCAACTTTAAAGGCGAGAAACTGCGAGGAGATGAAGTGTACACAAATGTGTTGAACAAGTATGGGGAGCTTGTCAAGAAAAGAAACGAGGCTGCACAAACCGGGAAGTTACATAAGTTCTACAAGGAGCTACTTGAAGATATTGCGAAGAAAATTATGGAGGTAAAAGGTGCTCAACTTAGAACAACTAGGAGGTATCGTGTAGTTAGTGATAAGGTGAGGTGGAGAACTATAAACTACTACGCAGTAAACGGAGAGACTATTGTTGTCGTGATTCCGCAACTAGTGACTCGTAAGAGCGGTGTTGTTGTCGAGAGACCAAACGAAGTTATTGGAAAGATAGAGGATATTCACCAGATGATACCTACAGCTCAAATCATTGGCATAGTTACTGAAGATGTTGACGACAGAGGCTTACGTGATGCTCTAGGCAAAGCTAATTATGCTGAGATAAAGCTGCCAAGCCCGGTGAAAGACTCTGCTCTGAAGTACTTCTACGCACCACTCCTATCCAGCGCTATAGACCGCGCTTGGCTGCAATACCTCTTAGAGAGGTATGTTAGAGAAACCCCTGGATCAGCAATAACTGCTGTAAGGGTGTTTAAGGCGCTGAGATAGCCTTGAGCCCCCAACCCACATCTCTTTTTTCAAACTCCAGCTCTCTCACATCTGTTACTACTACGTATCGGGATGCAAACCCCTTAAGCACTTCTATAGGGTCTAGGTTTAGTGGCGATCTCCAGATTCTCTCAGAGCCCCTATACCTGTAAACTTTCTTGGCGACAATGATCGAGTTGTAAGAGTAGTCTACGGGAGTTACTCCCCTGCTCAGGAGCTCGTACATGTAGTCGTTTATTCTCTTCAATAGCTCCTCTCTATACGTGCCGCTAATTACTAGTACTGCTTTACTTGAGGTTCTCAGGAGCTTGTGAAGCCTAGTCTCGTCCCTCCTAGGTGCCTTTATGGATAGCGGTATCTCCATGTACTCCTTAAACTTCTTCTTAATTGTCTCGAAGAACTCTAGAGCCTCGTCGTATGAGAGCGCGCCACGGGATATTCTTAGCGGTTTGAGGTATTTAGCGAGCCGCGGTGGCATGTCTTCAAAGTTTTCGTTTTCAGCACGTTTTAAAGCCTCTAGAACCCTCCCTAAATCAAACATTTTCTTGAACTTGTGTAGATTCATCTCATACTTCTCAGCCACCTCCCACCCGAGTAGCTTGTACATGTTGATCCACACGTGCTCGTGACGCTTAAGAAAAACGATAACCTTCTCATTCACTCTGCCCTTTGACTTCTTAGTAATGATAACTATGGGGAAGCTATATCTGAGAGATTGAAACACTCCTCGATATTTAGCCCAGGCACCCCTAGAGACCCTCTCCAGCAAGGCGAATACAAGAACCTCACCGCTTAAATCTATCTCCACGATCTAGCACCTATGGGTAGACACTTTCATTCTCATGTATTTAACATAGATTTGTGGGGTATTTAAGTCCTTATGGGTAGACACTTTCATTCTCATGGCTATAGCTGTTTCTCTAAGATATAGCAGAGCAGCCTTCTCTGTAACGTGAGCTTACAGTCTAAAACTAGGAAAGACAGCGCTTTAACTCAACGCTCTCGAGAATCCAGTAGATGTGTAGATGCTACCATACTGGATGATTAGTAGCTTAACTACCTCTCCCGGAAATCTTGGGGGAATAGAGGCTGGGAGACTAGTCGAGGAATTGTCACGGTTTTTCTAACTTCATGGCGAGGCAGTTAGAAAATCCGTGAAATTCACATAAAGTGCTCTCGTGTGAGAATACTCCATAGTGTAGAATTCAATATGCTAGACTTTAAACAGTGCGGTTTTATGAACTTATAGGTGGCTTCTATAAAAGCCTACAGAGTGTTATAAGAGCGTGAAAAGGGATCTGGTGTAGTTAACCGTGAATTATTCGTGTAATATTATTATTTCAATTCTGAGTAGTGATTTGTGGAGAGGTGGGTAGTAGGTTATCACGAGCTTTAAAGGCTTCTCATTCTCGGGTATAACAGTCCAGATATGACCCTCGTGATACTCTCCCTCTTCAACTACTGCGTTAAAACTAAAGTACTCAATATCAAGAGCATTTTCAATAACCTCCTTACTAGGCACTTCTATATGCTCTAACCCCTTAAGGTTGAAACTAAATACTAGATCGTCGTAGTCGTAAAGGTAATAGACCTTGCCTGTGTCTGTAATGAGTACTGGGTAGCTTAATTGTCCCGGGTTTAGATTTATACTAAAAGGTACGCCTCTACTGAGACCTGTATTTTCAATTCTTATCTTAATGACAATGATTTTATGACCTCTCTTAGCTTGAAGATAGCCTATTGCCTCGACAACTCTAGTCTCATTAACTTCTAAAACTGTTAATTTCCACGTATCAGTAGTCACTGTCTTACCTATAGACACCCGAATTGTTGTAATATTCTCTGTCGTGATGTCTGTAAGTTCTGATGGTGTAGGAGTAGTAGTTGAAGTAGTAGGTGTAATTGTCCTCCCAAGACTATATCCCGTGACAAGACCTAGTAAAAATGATGTGACTGCTACTATGAGTATAAATATAAGTTTTAAACTCACTCCGCTTATATTAATATTAACGCGCAATACCACTTACCTCATTTCATCTCTTAAAGATAACCTTCTTGTAATTCTTCTATAGCTTTAAGACTATTATAGAGGTGAAAGAGTTAAATGCATTACTAATAACTGCAATAGTGTGGAAAAAGTATTACTAAAACTAAATAAGCCGAAGTTGCACAGTACTTCTTAATTAACTAACCTTAAGATTTAGAGTAGATAATTAGTAATTCATTGTCCAGTAGTAAGTGTTAAGTTTATGAGCAATTGTATCCTTAGACCTAATACCCTAGTTGAATACTCAGCTACACTTATTTTAAATAGTTTGAGATTTCTTAGTGAGTGTCTAGTTTATCTAATTGATGTGTAAATGAATTTACCTAGTCTATTTTTTCATCAATATATTAGTTGATGGGGTTTACTACTCCATGAGTTTATTTAGTTCACGGCTCTGTCACTTTATTACTGTTTATTAAGTCATGAATTACCCGGGTGCTCTACATGCCTCTACGTGGACCTCAATTAGCGTATTACTTGAAAAAGCGTAATCCTGAACTTTACCAGAGAGCTAGGGAAATTAAGGAGAGGTATGGTGTTTCATGGAATATTGCTATAGCTATTGCTAAAGGTGAAGCTCCGCCACCACCACTTAAAGTTGAAGATTTAGGTAGGAAAGTCGAGGAAATTACTAGTAGTATTCATGAATTAAGAGAGAAAATTAGTAGGGTAGAATCTGCACTAGCTTTACTCGAAGAATTAAAATCTACAGCACAATTCTCAATACCTCTTGAAGAGTTTAAGAAACTCCTCGAGGAGTTATCTACGAGAATTTCGAGAATTGAGAGTGAATTAGCACTACTAGAACTTAGTAGTAGAGATAAGGCATTTACTTGTAGGTGGATTGATGAGAGTGGTTATTGTACTAAGTGGGCTCTACGCGAAGTTCTACCAGGCTGGAGAGTTAGAGAAGAGATCATACGAGGAGTGAAAGTATACAGATTAAACGTCAGAGAACAACCAACACTGTGTTCAGGGTGTTTAAGCTATATGCCAAAAGAGCGAGTGACATAATTAGTTAAGCTCTCTCAGCACACTACTCACAGATCTTTAATTACAATTATTGCTCTTTAAATAGAATAAGTTTAATAAACGTTTTAATAAGTAATAGTTGGTGGTGTTAGTGGTGGAATTCACAATTAGGGGTAAGCGTTTTAACATTTCGTTAAGACTAGTCCTGAGGCGTTTAAACTGTACTATATTGCTACTAAGCTAGGTCTCAGCTCTGATGACTTACTAGACCCCTCACTAAACTACTATTTCACATTGTTTAAGCAGCAGGGCACTGTGTTTGGTCAAGTGAATATTAAAGGGCTGCTCTTCGACTTTAGAGGTGACAGGGTCTATATTGTTAGCGGTGCTAAGGAGGTAGCTTCAATAGACCTGTCTAAGTACAGTGGCGAGGTGTTAAGTGCTCTATTGAAGACTGGTGAGAAGTTTATTAGTGCTCACGGGTCTGGATATTATCATTTAACACTAGACACTATTGCGTTCGGCTATGGGCTACTCTCCCCTCAGACAGTTAATTTAGACGTGCTCTCGAGGCTGTCTGCTACTCCAGTACTCAACTTAGCAGACATATTACCGCCTGTTCAGAGAGCGGTGGGGGTTTACGGTGCTACTGCTAAATCACAGTTCTACGCTACTAAGCAACTACTTGAGTCTGGTGTTAAAATTGAGACGGTTATCACTAGGGATTTTGTTAGAAACTTGCTGAGTACGCAGTTTAGAGAGGGGGAGTTCTCAGTTATTGAGCTCTCTCCAAGCGTGGCTAGCTTTGTTAGAAGTGCTCAGGCTACTGGAGCCCAGGGTATTAGTGTGCTGCTCGAGGCTGCTAAGTTAGCTAAGTATTCTCCAAGGTGGGTATATCTGCCGCTATGCTCTGCGAGCCCGTGAACTCCTACAACAACATCCTTACTTTCACTCGGAAACCAGCACCTGTAAAATACTTCTACCCCTGTACCTAAAGACAAGAAGTCCTCTACTTGGTTCAAGCAACCACCCTGAGTAACCATAACTGTCTCTGAGGCATTTATTCCTGGACAATTACTTCCATTTAAATGAATTCTACGATAAAAATATTTTTGATTATGAAAAATACTATTTCTGGTGCAAAGCATGGATATATTTGTTTTAAACGTGGATGCTTCTGATCGCTATGAACTATTACATTCCCTCGCTAAGAAACTGCATGAACTAGGCTATGTCAAAGATACTTATCTCAAAGCATTAATAAATAGAGAAGAAAACTACCCTACAGGACTAGTAGTTAATGAGGTATTCCACGTCGCTATTCCACATGCGGACGTTGAACACGTTGAAAAAGAAGCATTAGTAGTCGTTAAAACACACCGTAGAATAACCTTTAAGAAAATGGATGAACCAAGCGTTGAAATACCCGTAGATGCTGTATTCCTCTTAGTCATCAAAGAACCCAAAGGATATGTTAAGTTCCTTGCAGCACTAACAAATCTATTCACAAATGAGGAGTTCATTAAAATCATACTTAACGGTACACCGAATGAAATAGAGGAGTACTTAAAGAAGAACCTATTGATATTCCGATGGTAGTGAATTTTTCAGTGCATTATGCGGGAGAGTTACTAGTTTTCTTCAATAAACTAAGAAACTCGGAGATAACTTCTGGAAACCTAGGGGAATCAAATAACCCGGTTCCCACTATCAATTCATCTGCACCCTTCTTTATCAATGTTTCCGCATTATCTATTTTTATCCCTCCATCGCAGGCTATAATGAAATCGTACCCCTGTTCCTCGCGTATTACACGTAATTGCTCAATCTTCCTCGTCATGGAGGGGATCATTTTTTGACCACCATATCCTGGTTCCACCAGCATTACTAGGACAGCGTTTATTTCGCTTAGAATAGGCTCTATCGCTTGGATAGGCGTCGATGGATTTATAGCTACACCCGCTTCAGCTCCTTTATCTTTTATATTATTAATTAACCTTAAATGATACAAAGTGGCCTCGTAGTGAAAAAAGATCCTATTGAATAATTTATCGGGAATTTGCGTAATGAGTTTCTCAGGGTTAATGATCATCAGGTGAGCTTCAAGATCTAAATCCGTTATTTCTCTTAGTTGTTTCGCGAAATTTAATCCAAACGATAATTGAGGCACGAAAACTCCATCCATTATGTCAACGTGAATAAGCTTTAACCCATGCTCTTTTGCAATCTTGATTTTCTCAGGTATCTTGTAAAAAGGAATACTTAAAATTGATCCAGATAAAATTCCTTCACGTTTCTCACTTCCCACTATTTAATTACCTCATTTCATTTTTTAGATTGCAAGACGCTAATTATTTTCTTCTCAAGATCTGCTTCACCTATACCCGTGAGGAAGGGCATGGCGTTTAAAACCGGGATACTCTTGTCTTCAACTGGTACAAATGTTGTTGCAAGTATAAGATTTACTTTTCCAAGCATTTTAATGAAATAATTAACTTCTTGTGCTTTAGCTTGATATACTTCCCCCTTAATATTATGTTTTTCAAGTATTTTCCTAACTTTCTCAGCCACGTATGTTGCCGTAGCAATAGCAGTTCCACACGCTACTAGGATGCGTACAGGTTCTTGAGTACTCATATTTCTCACCCGATTAAACTCTAAATAAGTTATATTTATCGTCGAGGGGTTTTAATTTATACTTTATGAGATCACTCTCTGCAATCAAGTTCTCCTATGACTTCTCCAACGTTTACTTCTCCTTCACGAACAATTATCTTAGATACTACTCCATCGCAGGGAGATGTATATGTAAATGTTGTTTTTTCACCAATCATTTCAACTAGATCTTCGTCTTTTTTCACGTTTTCTCCTTCATTCTTTTTCCATTCAACTACTACGACTTTTTCAGCGGATGGATCAAACCTAGGTGCTTTTATAACGATTTTACCCATAGTTCTCGCCTCTAATCAGTTTACCTTGCTAGCTCTAATATTGCTTTTACTATTTTTTCAGATGTAATCATGTATTCTTTTTCCAGCTTTGGAGAAAATGGTACGTGTACATCTGGTGGAGTAAGTATTTTAATGGGTTTTTCTAATTCCCCAAAGCAGTATCCATATATTAGTGATGCAACGTAGCTGGCTACACTTGAGTGAGGGTGTTCCTCTGATACTATAAGTACTTTACCCGTTTTCCTAGCGGCTTCCACAATTGTTTTCACGTCAAGTGGTTTAAGTGATTGAAGATCAACTAGATTAACTGAGATATCTTGTGGCAGCTGTTTGAGTGCCTGAATAGACTCGTACACTGTTCTACCAAAAGTGATCACCGTTACGTCATCTCCTTCATGAATAATACTTGCTTTGCCGAACTCGACTTCATAATCTTCTCCCGGTATCTCATCGATAAACCTGTAATAGATCCAAGCAGGGTCTATGATTATTGTTGGTTTGTTTTGCCTAAGGGCATGCTTATATAATCCTTTACAATTATATGGCGT
>Ga0105154_1000721_pt1 | contig 13834 bp, 12 predicted proteins | sample SSWtaG_FD_89672 | JGI IMG/M metagenome (GOLD analysis project Ga0105154, IMG submission 89672) | Hot spring microbial communities from Sandy's Spring West, USA to study Microbial Dark Matter (Phase II) - SSWsed_matched | ecosystem: Environmental > Aquatic > Thermal springs > Hot (42-90C) >... | reverse complement strand
GTATTATTTCTTCCCTACTATACTCTATTTTAGCGCAGAAATACGTTTTCCCATCTTCTGCAATGATGTTTTCGAAGCTATTCACATAACTTCTCTCAATTATTTCGCCAAGATATCTTGTTCCCTCAATTATTAAGGTGAAATTAGTTTTATGACTCCAACTTTTACCTCTAGTTAATGGGTATGGGAGTTCAGGTATTGGCTTTTCGTATATGCATTCCCTACCATCTGAAACCCACCTCTCCAAAGCATCATCTTCAGTAAGGTAATAATGGGTTGTCTGATTTTCTCTCTCAATAATTATCTCTCTTCTGCTTATCTTAATCCACCTGAATACGTATTCCTTCCCATCAATCCACTCTTTAAAAATCTTCTCGGTTCCCACCGGTAAATCTGGTTTAGTGATCTCTTCTTTCACTACACCTCCTTCTTTCCCAGGGATTTGAATGCTTACATTTGCCATGAGGGAGGCAATGTTAATTATGAGTTTATAGTTGTCTTCAACGTAACAGTATGGTTCCATTAAAAATGTTAAGTCTCCAATGGCTATTACAGTTCCGCTTCCTTTCTTAACAGCGATTATGACAGCGTACTCATCTGCTCTCTCTGCAACTGAAGAATATGTTTCATTTGACGTCCATGCAATACCTTTATGAACAGGGTGTATGCCTGTGGCTGTGAAGAAAACTAATGAGTTTAAATTCCAAGTTAATGTGTGATTGCCAAATTTTCTAACATAAATGTTTCTATATATTCCAAAACATTCCTTTTCATTGTAGAGGTATCCTTTAGCAAAGGACAATCCAAATCTTATGGCTAAGGAATTTATTGGAGTAAGTATTTCATATTTAAGCCCTTCCATCCCTATATATTCCCATGATGGATCGAAGAATAGGAAGAGCAAGCCCCCCTCCCTCACATATTTTTCAATTGTATTCACTTCCTCGGTTGAGTAGGGTTTTGTTGGAGAAGCCACTATAAGCGCTGATGCTTTCTCCAGCTTGGAATATAGGTCGCTCCATGAATATGCGAAGCTTACACTTGCATTCATCTTCGCTAACTCAAATATTAATTTGTCCAGCACCCACCAAGATACTTTATTTCCATGTGAAATGTCAACTATGACATTCCCCTCACTGGTGGATATTGTAGAATTAAACTCTGCTGGAGAGGTGGAGTGGGAGGATGAGATTATGGCTTCCGGTGGTAGATATATATAGTGTATGGCAGGCGGTGGATGGAGAATGTTTAAGATATCCATAGTTAACATAGTAATATTTGTTAAGGGGTAGCCACTAAATTCTGATTGAAAAGTTGATTCTTGCATAGTCTTTGGCTTAATCTCAACAACATCATATCTTGCTAGATTGGCCATTTTAGCAGCCTTTTCCACGGCATTTTGGAAGGAGCCAATTTCATCAATTAATCCGAGTTCTAAAGCTTCTATTCCAAGATATATTAATGCTCCTTTAAGATGATCCCGTGGGATCTTCAATTTATTACCTCGATTCTTTTCAATAGCGGAAAGGAAATTGTCTAATGCTCTGCTTAAGTTGAATGGGAAGAGGAGGCTCGAGAAGCCAGTCCACTTATATGCACCAGTTTCTATGTAAATTTCTGAGGGTATTAGTATAGGGGGTATGGAGGCTTTCAAACCCACATTTCCCACCATGGATGTTGGATGTGCAAATATGTAGCTGGCGGCGACAGCAATATAGTAGCCTCCTGAAAGGGCTGAAATTATTGAAGCAACCAAAGGCTTTCTTTCTTTAAGCATCATAAGATCAAGGTAAATTTGCTCAATATAATCTGCATAACCTCCACCGGAATCAATAATTATAACAACGGCCTTAATGCTATCATTGGAAATAGCTTGATTTATAACATCAACATAGCGCCTCAAAACACTAGGCTCTTCTATATAACCCTCAATTCTTATAACACCCACAAGATCTCTCTTAGGGTATACTGGGCTGATCTCAAGATAAATTATGTAGCCGACCAATGAAATGAGAACAATGCTAAGTAATGCTATAGCTATAACTCTTCTCCCATAAATAAATTTAAGTAATTTAAACATACATTCAACCTTAATACAATAGTAGTTGTAATACTCTTTTAAATATTATCTTAAAATCTTAAACTAATTAAACTTATAAAAAGGAGAATGCAAAAGTCATTTGTGATTGCTGTATGAAGTAAGTTTACATAAGCCCCTCTAAATTCTTACTTTGACTTTTTATATTGCTTTTATAAGTGTCATCGGGGAGCTAGGGCGCTATGAACTTTGCCATAAAAGCTTATGCTTGAATACATCAAATGGTGGGAGCTCTTTAGATGAAGCAGATATTTGAGAAGTGCAGGGGGTCAACGTGTAGCTGATCAACATTAATTAAGTAATGAACGATTAGCGCAGCATTATTGTAAGCCTTCGTCTTTATAACATTATTTTTATAATTGTTTTCACCAATTCTTAATCGAGGTTATGGGGGATTATCAGCGTTTTTTAACTCCAGGTTTTAAGCCTTTTGACCCCCTTAAACTTGCGAAGGAGACTGAGAATATTGTTACTAGATGGGGGGAGGAGGGGTTAGAGAGGAAGTATACTGATTTCTATTGTGTTCCAGTTTATAGGGGGATTGCTACCGGGTATGCTGTTGGTTGTTGCTTAAGATGTTTTTATTGCTGGTCAAATTGGTCTAGAGATTTCCCTGAGAAGTTTGGGAGATTCTATTCTCCAAGGCAAGCTGCGCAGAGACTCTTTAAAGCAGCTGAGGAAGGGGTAACATACTCAGATTATTGGAGGAGATTAATACCGAAAATAAATAAGCTACGTATATCGGGATGCGAGCCAACAATAGGAATGGAGCATCTAATAAAACTATTAGAATACGTTAAAGAATCGAAATATCCACTTTTCATCCTTGAAACTAATGGGATAATTCTTGGAAGTGATAGGGGTTATGTGAAGAAGCTTGCAGAATTTAAAGATAAGCTTTATGTTAGAGTGTCCTTTAAAGCTGCAACTCCAGAGGGGTTTACATGGAGAACTGGGGCTATGGGGGTATTCTATAACCTCCCCTTCAAGGCTCTAAAATACTTATTGGATGAAGGGATATATGCGAGAGCTGCTGCTATGACTGATAGTAGAGTTATGCCAAAGGAGGAGAGGGAGCTATTAATACAAATGTTGGATGAAATAGATCCAGAAGCAAATTATCCCAAGACCTTGGAGGAAGAGGTGATAGATCCATATGATACCACTATAAAACGGATAAAAGCATATGGAGATAAGAGTTTCGCGGAAAATCTTTTACATGAACTGGAAACTCATTAAGAATAGAATATTAAATCTTAACTAAAGAATATAAGCATGTTAATCTAAGATAATGTTGATTGAAATGAATGAAAAGAGAACAACATTTATTGGTCTCATAAGGGATCATAAGACGAAGATTGGTAGAATTAAAGCTGTTAGAGGTGGTTCAACTGGTTGTAAGAGTGAGGGTAAAACTGAGTAGAGATGATAAAGAGATTGAAACTAGTGCTCTAGCAAATAGTGGTTATGAATCTGAAACACCGCAAATCTTAGTTCCAATAAAATTGGCTGAACAACTTGGATTCTGGCCTCCCACAACATATCTAGAAGAAAGCGTTTTCGAATCTGCAGGAGGACCCCTAAGGGTTTGGATAGCACCTAAATCTGTTAAAGTTAAGGTTATCGTAATAGACCTTGAAACAAAATGGGTTGAAGCAGATCTCATAATATCTCCATTGGCAGATGAAGTTCTATTAAGCGATAAAATGATAAGTGAACTCAACATAGCACTTGAAGATCCCGGTAGAGGATACTGGAGATTCACATGGGAACCCAAAAAGAAGGTTAGAAGAAGTGAACCTCCAAGATACTGGAAGTAAATTGATACTGCCCATCTATTTTTGGCAGTTAGTACACACGAAAGTCTTCCTGTTTATGGGTTTTTGCATGTAGAATTTTATTTTGCCTCCACATATTTTGCAATTCCCATTATACTTGTTGTAGATTAGAAGGAGTGGTCCTATCCTCTTCTCTTCAATTTTCATTTTCAAAAATTCTTTGCTGAGTGATTCGCATATATCCACTATCTTTTCGATTTCTGTTATTTTTAAACTTTGAATAGTTCTTTCCGGGTTTATTCCAGCTCTGAATAGTATTTCATTTCTCAAAATGTTCCCTACACCTGCAATTATGGATTGATTTAGTAGTGCTACACCAATTTTCTCGTTTTTAAATTTCAATAGGTTTTCAATAGCCTTCTCCCTCTCCCAATTATTACTTAATGGGTCTGGTCCAAGCTCACTTTTAAGTCTACTAGTAAGATTTTCAGCTTTATCAATTTCAACTATTGGTGCATTGTAGACTACAAGCTTCTTTCCACATCCTTTCACGATGAGTCTAACAAGTCTCTCCGGTTTAAGTAGGCTTTCATTGACGCTGTATATGTGTATTGTTCCATAAATCATTAAATGTATACGTATCGCTAGGCCATTGAATAATAAGAGTATATTCTTCCCCAAAGAATCTGCATTCACAAACCTCTTACCTAAAAGCTCACCGATGGGGATGTGAATCCTCCTAAAACTTTTAACTAAAACATCCTTAACAATTTCGCCATTAAACTCCCTATTTATCTTAATGGCATAAGCTTTAGCTGTAGGCCCCTCAACCATGAATTAAAATATCAGAGAATTTAAATTTAAAAACAACTTCAATTTGTCTTATCTGAATAACTTTAAACCGTTATTGAAGATACTACGGAATGCAACAATATAATATACCTTACAATAGTATTTTGTAGTAGGGTTTAGTTGAGTTGATTGATGAATCCCATGTTGCTGTGGATTTTATTGATATTGCTTTAAGTGATTTTGAAGCTTCAAGAATACTATTTGATGATGGTTTTTATCCTCAAGCTCTTTTCATGCTTCAACAATCCCTTGAGAAAGCTGCTAAAGCAATACTCTTGAAACTTAAGCTTGTGGATGTTGAGGGGCTTGGTGAAAGGATTAGGCATTCTATTAGAAGGATATCTCTGGAATCGATAGTAATGAAAATAATGATGGAATTCATAGATTCCATAACTTACGAGTTGCTTGCACACTTAAATGAAGTTAAACTTTATGCTCCTAGTGATCAGAGGATAATCATAGATAAGCTTTGCAATGAACTTAAGGATAACGTAAATCAAACAATAAGGGTTGCATCAAGTATTCTAAGTAGGACAGCGAAGAAGAGAGGGGGATTATATCATGTGTATGGTAGAGTTAGGGTTCTTGGTGGAAGAGCACTAAATAAAATTGATGAAGAAGTTCTTGAAGAAATAAATGGATTGATGAGTGAGATAAATCTTAAGAAGCTCGTAAATCTCATACCAAGTGAAATCACAAAGACAATAATGAATCTTCAAAGGATGATGTCATCAGCGATGATATACATAACCTCAAATGAGCAGCGCATGGAAATACATAAAACATATGAGGAGCAAATAAATAAACTTGCAATGAAACTTCAATTAGCAATCACATTATGTATGCTGATACTATGGTATAAACCATTCGAGAAAAACCTATCCAAACTAAGATATCCAGATCATAAACTTAAACACAGCCCAATAAACATAAACGAAAATACAATACTAACACAATGGGCCAAGATGATTATCATAAAAATTCATGAAACAAGCGTCCTGAAATGCATAAAGGAGCTTGTGGAAGAGAATATTGAATCCACAAAATGCAAAGAAATTCTGGAATATTTAAAGAAGAATCTGACAACCACATCATCCATTACTTAATTGTAAATATGAGGTAGCTTCTAGTCTGGAATTATTGAGTCTACAAATTGCCTTTAAGTATTTTAGATTCAAATATAAAGTATGTGATGTTATGAAGAAGCTATTAGTAATTAAGGGACCGAAGGTTCGAGATGTCGGCTATAGGCTCCTACTATTCGAATTAGCAGAATCAAGTGGTTTAGTGGGATTTCAAGCGAGGAACGTTAATGGTTATGTAAACTAATGGTTGACTTAACTACTTGTCATTTAAATTATCATTCCTCAATATAGATTCCATAGTTCTCCATTATATTTAAGCTGACAATTACATTTTTAAGTATAAACCATCTATAACTACAAACATTCTTCCTCTGGTAGTAGTATCCCTTAACTCTCTAATTCAATTATAGTCTACTAAATCAGTTCAGCATACTTTTCCTTTACAGCTAAAAGTTATCCCTTTTAGGGTTATTCAGAGACTCATAATAATATCTTCTTGGTGGAAACCTTGTTGAATAGCCTCCTAGACTCAGTATCAAATAGTGCCATCCTCACGGTCTTCCCATCCTTATGAACCTTAATCATAACATCATTTTGAAGGAGAGTATCAAGAATATAAAATCATTTGTCCAATCAGATTTTTAAAGACATTACTATTCTATTTGTTTAAGAATTCCTATTATGAATACATGTTTTCCATCATTATTTCTCATGGTTTATGAGGTAGTTTCTCATATATTGCTAGACCTATCAGCCATATGTAGTATGCTAATCCAAGCATCCCCATCCATATGCATAGAGTGTATATTTCTGGTTTTAATTTTGGGTTGTAAAGCGGATTTATTGTTAACGGGTATAGTGGTTTTATATCTTCGTATAATAGTGAGTCTAGGAGGATGTGTAACTCTGCCCCCAAGATTCCTGCAATTATGAATTGTCTTAGATCTAGATTGTCCCTTCCCTCCAATAGGAGTTTTCTGTATAACGTTTTTAAACTCCCTTCTAGGAGGTACATGATACAACCTAATACCAATCCAACTATTAATGCAGCTAAGAATGTGTGTAAGTATCCATGTAAGGGGTATTTCGGTTTAAGTGAGATTACGAGGAATGGTTCGACATCAATAATAATACTTGCTAAAATGAATGTTGGTGCATGTATACGCTTCCTTAATGGTAAACCTAAACCTAACCCTGGACCTAGATGTAAAAGTGTGAATGGCATGATTTATCGATATTAAATTTATTGTTTTATAACATTAATGTTTGTTGTGGTGTAGATGATGTGTTGATGTTTAATGTTAAATTTAATATTCTGTTTATTTTACTATTTTAGCTGATGGTGTTTTATGCGTTTAGGTGTTTCAACATTGTTTTGTATTGGTGAGCGATTTTCTAGGGTTATAGAGTTTTTGAATTTGGTTGATGTTGAGCATTTGGAGGTTGTTGATGAGTGGCCTCATGAATTTAATGATTATAGGGTTAATTTGATTAGGAGAGTTGTTGAGGAGAGAGGGTTAAGCTTATCTATTCATGCACCATTTGCAGATGTTAATATTGCATCAATATCTCCAATTATGAGGAATTCTGCTTTGAGGAGGCTTAAGAGGTCTATGAAGTTTTCAGCAAGATTGAATCCTACTGTTTGGGTTTTCCATTCAGGGGTTAGAAGTCCGATTAGTGGTATGCTTTCTAATATTGATTGGAAGTTAAATTTGAATTCTATACGTGAATTACTTCATGAAGCTAAGAAATACGATTTGAAGATAGCTATAGAGAATTTTCCGGAATCATCTGCATTTCTAGTTAGAGGGGTTGAAGATTTTGAGAAGCTTTATGAGGATTTGGATCTTGATGGATCGAGTTTGGGTATAGCGTTTGATGTTGGACATGCTAACATTGGTGGGTATATAGATGAATTTATGGAGAAGTTTGGAGATAGAATAGTCCATGTTCACATTCATGATAACGATGGGAAGATGGATTCACATTTAGGTATAGGGTCTGGAAGTATAAATTGGATTAGAGTTGTAGATTCCCTTAAGAAAATGAATTATAGAAGTGTTTTAGTGATAGAATCCATTAGAGATGTTGAGGAAAGTATTAAGAGGGTAAAGAAGTTGATTCAGCATTAAACATTCGTGCTTATGAATTTAATGTCTCTATTAATATAAATTTAAATTTGATGCGCAAGTTATACTGTAAATTTTAGGTTAAATATAGTATTCTTAAATAGGTTATTATGGATGCAAGTATTAAAGTGGGCATGGAAACTATAAACCCTATTTTAATCCAATCTTTAAAGGATACGTGTTGTTTACGTTCAACGATACCTATGGCAACAATGTTGGCTGTACTTCCTATTGGTGTGAGATTCCCCATGTAAGTACCAGCATAGAGCATTCCCCACCAGTATGGGAAAACGTTTAACCCATAGTTTTGGAATTCTTTCACTACTGGTATTAATACGGCAACTGCTAGAACATTATCCATTAGGGCACTCATAAATCCAGCACTCAATACAAAGAACATATATAATTCAAGTCCTTTTAATCCAAGTTCCAAATAGCCTCTTGCAATTACATCAATTACTCCCACGTATTTTAAAGTTCCTACAGATGCAAATAAGACTAGGAAGAATAGTAGAGTCCACCAATCTACACGTTTCTCAATTATTTCTCTGGCCCTCACTCTTTCGAGTAGTAGGACTATGCCTGCAGCAGTTAGAGATACTCCAATTAGCATAACACCTTCAGGTAAGCCGAGAAGTACTTCTATTTGGTGGTGAAGGACTAGTCCAATTAATGTTCCAAGAAATATGATCCAATGAATAGTGTGATCCTTATTTTTAGGTTTATCTTCACTGGATATTTCTCCCACTTTTATGTTTTGAATGTACTTGGAATAGTATTTTGCACATATGAATGCTATTATCAATAATGAGATGAGAGCCATGGGTAAAGACCATATTAGGAAATCTATGAATGTTAATCCACCTTTTAATGCTATCATGACTCCTATGGGGTTACCGACTACTGTAGCGCTACTACCTATATTTGTAGCGAAGACTGTTGCCATCATTAATGGTACCGGATTAATTTTAGATATTGTTGCCAATTGTAAAACCAATGCTGTAATAAATAGTATCGATGTTACTTCATCGACTAAAGCGGCTAGTAGGAAGGAGGCTATCATGAGTGAATAGAAAACCCTAGTGGGGTTCCCTTTACCTATTTTCATTATTTTCTCCAGTATATACTCGAAGAATCCCCCTTCTTCAAGATAACCTATGACTGTCATCATTCCAACTAGGAAAATTATAACATCAAGTCCAGCGAACTCTATAAAATGTTCCACATCAAGTACTCCGAAGGCAAATAGAAGTGCAAGTGCGATAAAACCTATTGCAAGCCTAAATTTCCAAAATAGTAATATGGCAGCAATGTTTGCTACGAAAAGAGTAGTTGCTATTGTCTGGACATCTGTTAAGCCAAGCATAGGGCATAGAATAGCTGTAATTAGAGTTATGGCAATAAATACGATAGACTTCACTTTCTCTTTCATCTGAATCACCTGTTTCGCCCGCTTGAGCCATGTTCATCATTTCTCTGAGAATGGATTATGAAGTACTATATATAGCTTTTGTTCAGCGTTGATCGAATGGTGGATGTATTGTTAACAATTATTCTGTTCTCAATTTGCAACTTATATAGTATTTATTATCCTTCTTTGAAATCCATACATCATAACCCATGTTGTACATGGTCACTATTATATCACACCATGGGAAGGTGGTTGGATCCAAAATCGTTATTTCATATCCTCCATAGATTCTTGCCACCTTGCCAGTGGAACCAACAACTTTATTTAGAAAATCTTCCACATTTTCAACAGGCTTACTAAGAACTTCTAACCTTGCTCTTTTCTCTTCTGACTCCCTCTCCTTTTCTTTTCTAAAAATGGTAAGTTCATCTTCTAACCTTTTAATTTCACCTTCAAGTTCTTTAACTCTTACTTCTTGATTTAATCTAGAGGTCATTAGATTAACAGATTTTAGAAAACTTTCAGCATTCCTAGCTATCATGTCTTTAAAGCCGAGTCCTAATGCTAAACCTATGGCAAGTGCTACTCCACCTGCTAAACTCCAGACCATAGCGCTAACGAAAATATTGATTACCGTAATATCAAGTTTCATAACGGAAAGTGCAGTTAAAATTACGATAACATAAATGAGCAACCTTGTGAAAAAACTTACAAATCCCGTATATATAAATCCGATTTCTCTCAAGGAATTCACAATAATTTTCGATATGAAATCAGCGAATAAGAAACCAAATCCAATTATCAAAAAGCCTGAAATCAAGTAAGGTATGTACCCGACGACCATGTTGAGGAAGCTGCTTAAGGTGGTTATTTGGAGAATATCTGCCACAACAATTAAGGCAACTAAATATACCAACCACTTTGCTAGAATGCCAATCAGAAAGCTTAAAGTTAAATTAGCCTCTTTTAAAGTCTTACCCAAACTTGAATTGCCAATCACTTTATCTATGCCAAACCTACTTACTATAGCTGTCACCACTCTGCCCACAAGCTTTCCAACAATAAAACCTAATACTAATACTATAGCAACTTCTACAATCTTAGGCAAGATCGACAATATCATTTCTAAAATATCCTTTGGAATGTTAAAAATCATTAGCTACCCCCTCAATTCTCTGTACTCTTACTTAAATTGTCATCTCATTATTAAATATTTCGTCGCCATTTCTTTCTAATAAATCAAATAAGGATCTCATTGCCATCACAGTTATGACCGTTAGTGGAGCTGTCAATTAATTTACCTTTAACCCTTCTTTCTTGATTATTTCATTAATGGTTTTGGATGAACTCTTCCATGCATCTTCATTGCATATTCCAGGTTTTGTCTTTTTCAACCTTCATGTTTCGTGGATCAGAATACCTCCATAAAGTTCATTGCAACCATGTGAAAAACTTTTACCCTTCTCACTTCCTTAGTCTCGCACCTTTGATCTATTCCTCCTCATTAATTACTCATAATAACATGGGTGCTATTATGCTAGTGGAATGAGGTGATGATGGTATTTAGTTTGCTAATTAAATTTTCCAGTTGCATATGTCGTAGGCACATATTATTCCTGATATTGTGACTGCTTCTATCCCTCCACCTGGGAATGTTGAGGCGCCTACAAGATACAATCCTTTTATTGGTGTTTTGAAGTATGGTCTTTTTACTCCGATGGATTGGTCGAAAGAGTATATGGCTCCCTGAGGCATGGAAGTGTATCTTTCAAATGTTTTGGGTGTAGCTGCATCTTTAACTATTATGTGTTTACTTAGATTCGGTATAACTTTTTCCGCTTTTCTAATTAGGACTTCAGAATACTCCTGCTTCTTACGTATGTACTCATCGGTTCCTCTTTCGGGGAAATCTTGATAATTGGCAAGGGTTAATATTGTGATGCTGCTTTTTCCTTTTGGTGCCAGGTTTGGATCGGCGTTTGAGTTTATTACGATATCGTAGCTTTCATCAATGTTTTTTATGAGTGGGGGGTAGTTTGATAAGTCCATATCAACGCCGAGGAAAACCATGAAACAAGAGGGCGACATCTTCAACCCCCTTATATACTCAATGAACTCCTCCTTTAGATGGCCTTTTTCGATGAGCTCTAGAAAGGTGGTTTTAGCATTGGCGTTTGACACGACAATTGGAGCTTTGAAAACTTTATTCCCCACCTTCACTCCAACAGCTCTCCCATCTTCCACTAATATTCTGTCCACTTTATGGTTAACTAGAACTTTGCCTCCATGGTTTAAGATGAAATCATTTAAACTATTTGCAAATTTCTGAGCTCCTCCCTTAGGGAAGTATCCTCCATGAATGTAATAGGAGATGCAAGCTGTTAGTGCACTATTAGCCGGAGTTTTATCTGGTTTCGTCCCAATATACCCCAATAGTGCACATAGAAACTCTTTTAAACCCTCATTTTTAAAGTGTTCGTCAAGTTTCTCCTTAAAATTCTTATTTATCCAGTTGTATAGGTGAGGATGCTCTCTCGGATAGTTTAGAAGCTTCCTTCCTCCAAAAACTTTAACTATTAATTCAGCTGGTAATGGTACGCCATATACCTCCGCCTCCATGTAACATTCCTCATAAGCTTTCTTAGCTTCATCAAAGAAAGCCCTAATATTTTCCTCTTCATCTGGGAACATTTCTGAGAGAATCCCTATTAATTCTTCCAAACTTTTAGCTCTTATACGCTTACCTTTGAAAATGTATTCGGAAGTGTTTCTCACAAATACTTCCTCCCTTCTAAGCCCAAGTTCCTTGAGGAGATATGTGAGAGGCCCCTTCTCCCATAATCCACTCACATCTTCAACCCCTGTATTGAAGACAAATCCCCGTCTATCAAATGAGGAGCAGTATCCACCAACCTGATAATGCTGCTCCAAAACCAAAACCTTATAACCCCTCTTTGAGAGTAGAGATCCACAAACCAAACCCCCAATTCCAGAACCAACAATTATAACGTCATACTCGTCTTCCGCTTTAGGCCTTTCTATATTAACCTTTATTTTCCAATCATTTTCTTTAAATTCCCTTGTGATGAAGTAAGTGAGAGCCCTCAAAGGGAAGATTATCGAGAATAATACGCCTATAGCAACCAATGCATTAGAGAAAATAACAGCTAGTGAGAATTGAAGAAATAAGAACAATATAGCATTCAACAGAAATATTCCTGTCCAAACCGATGTTATAACATAGTTAATAGCTAGAAAGGATCTATCTTTCCAGTAAACTTCCGGGTAACCCCTCTTCGAAACATGTAATGTGTATGGTTGCTTTATGGCGATGGAGATAGATGCCATTAAAAATAAAGCGAAATATCCAAGAAAACCACTCTTCTCCAAAAATATGTTCGAGTTTAAAAGGAATGTACAGATGAATGAAAAACTGAAATATAAGATGGAAGCGAGGTCCATTAAGTTGAAGTTCTGTTTAATGATTTGAAATGAAATGAGAACTATAGAAAATATTAAGGGGATAATAATGCCTAACATGCTTCCAATTCCACATAAAATCCAATAAACGATCCATGGAACAAAGGATACAATGATATAAAGCATACCAGATGCATTCTTTGCATCCTCCTTTTGAGAATGTTCTTCAATAAATTTCACTTCTTCTTTACCCCTTTTCATCTATAATACTACCAGCAATTTTGTAGCTAAAATTTAAAAATTTAATTCTTCACTAAAATCTCCATGAATATTCTTATGAAGATTTTCATAAGTTTCCCAAAAATCTTATACGGGGTCTTATCCATTTAGCTCTCTGAGGGAAGGAGGAGGTCATCATGCTTTTTGGTTTTTGCATACCTCCAAGTATAGTGTTACAGCCAAGCTACTCTAAGTCTAACAACATTTTATTAGAAAGAAGCTTAAATAAAAAGACTTTTAAATTTTCATTGAATAATTTAAATATATGTCTAAGAAAAAGAAGTACGCCAGTAAGAAGAATAAATCTGAGATAATGATCAAACCTAGGTTACGATGGACTTTAGAAGATAAAAGAATTATAGCAGAATACCAAGGCCAATTTGACATTTTTGGGCAAGTTATATGTAAAATGTGTGGACGCTCTTTTCCGATAGATGTAATGGAAGTTGACCATATAAAACCTATTTCTAAAGGTGGTACAGATAAACCAAGCAATCTTCAGTTACTTTGTCCTGTATGTAATAGGAAAAAGGGGGCGAAAAAATCAAAGAAAGTTCACCATGATAGAACAGACTGGTTTATCTCTTTCTTTAAGAATTAGGTCAATAATTCCCCCTTTAAATTCTTTGTTACAAGACAATTCTAAATTTATTCTTTTTGTTAAAGATATTTTGCATACAATTCCACTAATTTTTCCAGAAAGGACGTTAGATAAGCTTTATATTTGATAAAGCCAGTATATCCGAAAACATTAGAATTGTCTTGTAACGAAGCTTATC
>Ga0105154_1000719_pt1 | contig 13879 bp, 12 predicted proteins | sample SSWtaG_FD_89672 | JGI IMG/M metagenome (GOLD analysis project Ga0105154, IMG submission 89672) | Hot spring microbial communities from Sandy's Spring West, USA to study Microbial Dark Matter (Phase II) - SSWsed_matched | ecosystem: Environmental > Aquatic > Thermal springs > Hot (42-90C) >... | reverse complement strand
GATCCGCAAACCATTTGCGAGGATTTCGACGCTTACTACATCTTTAGAGACGTTTACGAAGACGAGGAAGATAGAGAGTCAGCGAAAAGAGCTGGAGTGAGATACGACATCACGATAATACCACCTAGGATCATAGGAGAAGAGTACATTAAGACCTATGGGCATTATCACCCTAAGATGAATGCCCATACTTATCCAGAACTCTATCAAGTATTGGAGGGGGAAGCGATCTTCCTGCTTCAACTTCCCTATCCAGAAGACAGGAGAAAGATAGCAGATGCACTAGCAATAAGGGCAAGTAATGGCGATGTGGTTTTAGTGCCGCCCGATTACGGACACGTAACAATAAATCCCTCTAATTCCGTGCTAAAACTGGCAAATCTCGTAGCAAGGGACTTTTCTTCCGTTTATGACGATTACAAGAGAATGAGAGGAGCTTGCTATTACTTCCTAACCCCAGGAAGGTGGGTAACTAATCCAAACTACTTGAAAGTACCTGAACTGAGACAGCTGAATGCAGTTAGATTGGAATTTCTCGATGTCAGCGAGATATACGATCTAATTCACACACCCCAGAAAGTATTCTTTCTCAGAGAATCAGAGGGATGTTTAGAGTTAGCGAGAAAGCTCTACGGTGTTAGCTATGAATTTCCTAGGCATTGACGTAGGTGGAACGAAAGTAGCATGGACGCTAATCGATGGGAAAGTGCACATTCGAGATTGCGGCAAAGTACTTGTCCCAAAGAGTCGAAGCGAACTAATAGCTACGCTGAGAGAGATCACGAATTCCTACGAAGATATCGCTGCAGCTTGCATAGCACTTCCAGGGGTCATGAGTAAAGGAAAGCTAATCAAGGCACCGAATCTGAAGTTCATGGAGGGATTCGCTCTCAAGACTCTCGAAAGAGAGTATTCCTTTCCAATTTACTTCGAGAACGACGCCAATACCTTTGCTTATGGCGAGGCCAAGCTCAGAGGATTTAGAGATCTCATTGGTATAACGCTTGGAAGTGGTGTAGGAGGAGGCGTGATCATAGGGGGAGAAATATATCATGGTAGTGGTGGGGCGGGAGAGTTAGGGCATGTGACTTTTCGCTTCGATGGTGAGCGATGTTCTTGTGGAAAGAAAGGATGTGCAGAAGCCTATCTATCGAAGCAGTTCTTCCTTCGTAGATCTAGAGAGGTCTTTGGCCTCAGCAAGGAACCAGAAGAACTCTTCTCACTTGCTAAAGAGGGAGATGAGAGAGCTATCGCTATCTTTCGCGAGTTTGGAAGAATGCTAGGGGACTTTCTTGGAAGTATAGCTAACGCCTTTCATCCGGAAGCAATAGTAGTCGGTGGCGGGATAGCGGGAGGAGCAAGAGTTTTTACGAAAGAAGTGAGAGGAGAATACGTCAAAACAGCAATAGTAAGACCACTACCAAAACTCTACTTCTCCAAGAGAGACGCCTCTATGGGTGCTGCTATCTTGGCAATGGAAAACTACAGAAAGGAAAGGACTAAATCTGCTTGAATCTCTCTTTCAGTCGCTCTAACACCTGAGGTAAGGTAGTATATTCCATCTCTTCAGGTCCTAGTCTCGCTGGCATGAATTCACCATGGGTCCTAAGGTAATCTACGATCTCCATTGCCCTCTTCCTTGCTAGATCGAACGCCGGATCATCGAACAAGTCTACGGGTTCATTTCCGTTCAATCCTACTAGCCTCCCTTCCGAGATTTGAAAGCCTAACGCCACAACTCGCGGTGGACCATCGAACACAGTGCACCTAGCATCTCTCAGACTTACCGGCATGAGAGGCCCATAGTGGGATCCCCTACACCAACCAGCTACGAGATGGGGAAAAGCGAAGGGAGCTAGTACTTCGCCAACTGCAGGTAGGCCGTGCTGACATCTTACTATCAAACAAGGATCGTCCTTACCTACGTACCTTCCGGCTATTAGGTTCAGTCTAGTCGTACTAGCAACGGCAGCTACGGTTCCATCGGACTTTCTAAGGACCCGTTCTATGACGTACCTTCCTGTAGTTCCTATTAGGGCTATGAGATCGTAGAGCTCTTCAGGACAAGCTAACTCGACGACTTTCCCTTCTACGACGTCCAAGACTCTAAATACGAATCCCCCATGCATGTTCGGATCTATCACCAGTCCCGCAGTATTATCGGGACAGGCAAATATTCTATAGAGCGGCCAGTTCCAAGCACCAGGCTCTGTTTTATCTGCTGCAAATACGACTATGGGTTCGGAAGGACGTTCCTCTATTTCCATCTCGGCTACTCCTGGGCCCATCCCCTTCACGTTTCCGGAAAAAGTCTCCCCGAGCAAGTCCTGGCCAGCAGCATAGAGCTTCAGCGGCTTACTCACGTGCTCAGTAACCTCTCTAAAGACGTTCCATGCCAATCCATGAACTTCTGGACTATTCTCCCCCTTCGTGTGGGTCATTAGCAATTCTAAGTCGTCACCACAGTTGAATACGTAGAAATCTATGATCTTACCTTCTTCCTTGGCTTGCTGGAGCAACTCTCTAGCAAGCTCGAGTTGTTTTGGATGAACTACGTGATGGCCGGCTAGCGAGCCTACGTCTGCTTTTATGAGGGAAATCGTCAACTTCACGAGATCCACCTGCTTTATAATCTAGAGACGTAGGATTGTATAAATCTTTTCGAAAAGGTCTAACATGGAAGTCGTGCCGGTCGCTTTTGATTCGATGGGAGTGAGGAGCGAGGCAACACTAGTAAAGGTAGGAGCGATGAAGATCTTCTTCGATCCTGGCGTAGCGCTTGCTCCTAAGAGATTCGGACTATCGCCTAGTAAGACAGAGCTCAAGGCATTGGAGCTAGCTAAAGAGCTCGTGATGGAACTAGCAGAGAAATGCAAGATAGTCGTGGTAACCCACTATCACTACGATCACCATCCATACCCCGAAGACGACGAGATGTACGAGCGTTGTTTCTCTGGAAAGTTAGTCCTCTGTAAACACATAAGCAAAGAGATAAATCGAAGTGGAAGAGAAAGGGGAAGGCTGTTCTTCGATAAAGTAAGCACACTTGCTAAGGAGGTTGTGTTTGCTGATGGGGAAGATTTTGTGCTTAAGAAAGTGAAGTTGAGATTCTCTCCTGCAGTATGGCATGGAGACGTTGGAAGCAAAGTAGGAAAGGTCATAATGGCAGCAGTAGAAGAAGAGGAGCGATTCGTGTTCGGAAGCGATGCGCAGAGCCTAGCGGATCCGAAAGCAAAGGAGTGGTTCATTGAGACGAAACCGAATGCGGCGGTGATAGACGGATATCCTACTCTATTCTTGGGATGGAGGTTTGCTAAGGAAAAATTCGAAGCTGCTAAGAGAAACTTGATAGAAGCGCTCGGGAGCACTCCATTAAGATGTGTTATACTAGATCACCATCTAGTTAGAGATCCAAACTACAAAGAAAAACTAAAGGAAGTCTTCGGGGCATGTAGGAAGGTGAAGATACTAACTGCAGCCGAGTACTTAGACTTACCTAACCTCTTTTTAGAGAGCTGGAGAAGGGAGCTCGTGAAAGGAACTAGAACAGTAGACGTAGAAGCGTACTACGCAGAGCTGAGAACGAAAATCATGAAAAAGATAAAAAGATAGTGTTCATCGGGATTGAAATGAAGCAACCCATCTTCGTGATAAACTGTAAGGCTTACGAAGAAGCTATAGGAATAAACGCCGTAAAGCTCGCATTGGCTTGTGAAACAGTTTCTATAGAAAGAGGAATCGAAGTATTACTTGCGGTTCAGCCGAGCGATGTGTTCTTAGTTGCTTCACAGACGTCGATAAGAGTACTATCTCAGCATGCAGATCCTTGTTATGGTGCCTTCACGGGAAGGGTTAGTTTAAAGTCCCTCAAGGATGCTTGTGCTTGGGGAGTGATGATAAACCACAGCGAACGAAGGGTTGATGTTGAGGAAGTAAAGAAGGTAGTAGAAGAGGGTAAGAAACTGGATCTTAAAGCTCTAGTTTGCGTGTCAAGCCTAGAGGAAGCGAGACTCTTCGCCCCACTTAAACCTTGGGGAATAGCATTTGAGATCCCGCAGCTTATAGGGGGAGAGAAGAGCATAACAGAAGCTGCACCCGAAGAAGTTAGGAGCTTTGCAGCCATATGTGAGAATCATGATGTTCTCTCCTTCTGCGGGGCTGGAATAACGAAGAGTAGTGACGTAAAGAAGGCGATAGAGATGGGAATGGATGGGGTATTGGTAGCACATAGAGTAGCGAGGGCGAAGGATCCGAGAGAGGCTTTGCTCTCGCTTCTAGAGGATTTTAATGGAGACGAAGGGTAGAATAGGTCATGAAGAAGGGCGTCAAACGAGTAGACAAGTCGCTAGTAAAGCGTGTATACACTAAGAGGAAACCGAACTCTCGTAAGGGCGAGTTCGGTAAGCTCGTAATCATAGGAGGAAGTTACATCTATCATGGCTCACCCACGCTAGCAGCCTTAGCAGCCTATAGGGCAGGATGTGATCTAGTCTATCTCATAGGACCAAGGCGTGCCATGGATTTGGCTGCCGCTTTTGCCCCAGAGCTCATAACCTTTCCGCTCAATTGTGATGTCATAACTAAGAAGGAAGTCACATCTATCATAGAGTTTCTCAACAAAAAACATGCTTTCGTAATAGGGGGTGGTATGTTAAGGACGAAGGAAGTCCAGGAAGCAATAGCAGAGCTATTGAGGAGAGTAACATTGCCTTGTGTGATAGATGCAGATGCAATCTACGCAGTAGCCTCCCACAAGGAAGTGATAAGAAATAACATGGTAATCACACCCCATTCTTACGAATTCTACGTCCTTACAGGAAGACGTGTAGATGAGCTAGGAACGGAAAAAAAAGTGGAAGCGGTGGAAAACGCTGCGCGCGAGCTAGGATGTACTATCCTCTTGAAGGGAAACGTGGATGTGATTTCTGATGGTCGAGATACTGCCCTGAACTACACAGGAACCCCTTATATGACGGTTGGTGGTACGGGAGATACCTTAGCTGGAATATGTGGTGCTCTGCTTGCAAGGGGGAACGATCCGTTTACCTCTGCATGCGTTGCAGCTTACATCAACGGGAAGGCTGGTGAGATAGCTGCTAAGGAGAAAGGAGAAGGTCTACTACCAACGGATCTGATAGAGGCCATACCTTTGGCAATAAGAGGTAAATGATGATGGAAGTAGATATAAGTTTCGCCAACTTAATAGAGCTATTTCTAGTCTTCTTAGCAGTTTATCTTGCAAGTAAATTGCTACGGATAGAAATTAGAACGAGTAGACTCGCTCTAATGGCGATACTCTCCTACTTTCTCGTGCCAGCGATTTCCGGATTTCTTCCTTTCGTGATCTTGCCATACCTAACACCCCTGATAGCGTGGTTGATATTAGGAGAATTACTACTTACTTCCACTAATCCTAAGAACAGGGCGTTACTAGCAATAATAGCTTATCTCATCTACGCATGTCTAATTCTCAGCGGAATACATGCGGCATTGCTAACATTGATGGGCTAGATCACCTTGCCGATGAGACAGGAATGAGTACTTGCCACTACTCTTACGTCGATCCATTCTCCTAAGCTGACTTCCGCGTCATCTATGACGATCGGTTTGTACGCGAAGTTCCTAGCTATGTAGCTTCGTTTCTTCGATATGTACTCGTCCACGATGGTTTCTCCCTCCCAACCTATCCACTTTCTATTAATGCGTTCACACGTTCTTCTAACGAGCAGAGAAAGACATCTCGATCTTGCCTTAGCAACACTCGTCGGTAGTTGGGGCAAGCTAGAAGCTGCAGTAGCCTTATGGGGAGAAAATCTGGAAACGTTAACGTAATCGAAACCAACTTCGTCAACGAGTTTGCAGCTCAACCCAAAGTCCTTTTCACTCTCCGTAGGAAAGGCAACGATGATATCCGTCCAAAGCGAAGAGAGAGGAAATCTATTTCTAATCCTTTGGACTAACGTCACGAAGTCGCCCACAGAGTAGTCGCGTCTCATCTTCTTCAATATTTCGTCACTTCCACTTTGGACCGGAAGATGGAAGAACTTGAACACATTTTCGTGTTCCATTACCTGAAGTAGTTCATCAACTATGGGAAGAACGTTCTTAGGATTCATCATTCCAACCCTTATGTAGTATCTACCCCTAACGCGTTTGGTTATATTCTCTAGGAGTTGGGGAAGTCTAGATCTACCTTCTCTTTCAATTCCATAGCATGCTACATCTTGACCAGTAAGCCAAAACTCCTTCGCACCACTTTCCTTAGCAAGTAAAATTTCCCCTATTATCTTCTCTTCATCGAAGCTGTACAATGGCCCCTTCGCTAGTTTCGTTGCGCAAAACGTGCATGCAGAGTTACATCCAGAACATATGGGAACTATTCTGACGATCTCGTTAGAAACTACGCGGGGCAGGCCTACCTTTTCGCACCTTCTATATCCCACGTATTCCACTCTTTTTCCTTCCAATACTTTACTTACAGCTTTCACGATCTCGTCGACATAGTTAGTGGAGAGCAAGCTGGCTTTTGGAAATAGAGACTTCAGATAGTAGTACTCTATCTCAGGCATGCACCCAGCGATGATGAGACGTTCCTCTCCATGAAGAGAGGCCAACGTCCTTAGTCTATGTAGCACTTTATTCCTCGTAGTTAACTTAACGTCACACGTGTTGACTATTAAGATGTCTGCTTCCTTGGGAACGGAAACTACCTTCATTCCCGCTCTTTCTAGTAGTCCTGCCATGATCTCGGATTCCGCCTTGTTATTAGCACACCCGTAAGTCTCTATGTAGATCTGCAGCATATGGAAAATTCTCGAAAAATCTTTAACGTAAACTCGCGAGTATTCCAATCTTTAAAAACTTTGACTAAAACCATTAATTGAATTGAATTACTTATGAAGTAGTAGTGATTAAGATGGAAGCTATTAACATCGATCCTAAGGTAATGGACGCCCTTAGGGCAATAGGACTTAATCTCTACGAACGCAAACTCTGGATAGCACTATTAAGTAAAGGTACTGCTACAGCTGGTGAGCTAGCGGAACTCAGTAACGTTCCGCGCTCTAGGTGTTATGACGTATTAGAGAGCTTAGCAGATAAGGGATTCGTCATAATACAACCAGCTAAGCCTATGCGCTACGTTGCTGTTAAACCTAAAGAAGCACTCGAGCGGGCTAAGCAGAGATTGCTTAAGAAAGCGGAAGAGATGGTAGAAAGAATAGAAAGGCTGAAGAGTAGCGAAGTACTCAAGGAGCTAGAACAAATCTATGAAAGTGGCATAGAGACTATAAAACCAGAAGATCTCTCTGGTGCCCTCAGGGGAAGGGAAAGCTTTTACGAGCACATGGGCTCTCTACTCCAAAAAGCTAAGCGAAACGTTTCGATCTTGGTTACCGAGCAAGGACTAATAGAGATCTATCGAAAGTACTTGAGGATTTTTCAGAAGCTAAGTAAACGTGGAATAGATGTGAAGATCTTAGCACCAATAGAAAGTGAGAATGCTAGGGAAGTAGCACAGGAACTAGGTAGGTACGCGAAGATAAAGGATATATCGAGGTTGAACAGGCCAAAACCCCTATCGAGGGTATGTAGCGTAGACGGAGAACACTTCTTAATAACTTTAACGGACGAATCGGAAATCGCACCAGGGAGGGAAATATCCTTTTGGGCCAACTCTAAGCATGCAGCCCAAAACTTCTTCGAGCCGATCTTCAATCTCCTTTGGGAGGAAGGAAAAGAAGTAGCGTGATTTCAGCTAACAGGGAACTTTCCCTTAGCTAGCTCTCTGCAGAACTCGCTTATCTCCTCTAATTCCTCCCTAACGATCTCTTCTATTTCTCTCATTTCTTCTGATCGTAAAGGAAACTCCCTTACTAGCTCTACGTGGACTAAAGATGGATCTGAGATCGGTCTACCTATAGAAGATAACATCCACACGTACACTTCTTTACACTTAACGTGCTCGTAGATCTTCCTAGCCAGGCAGTTCGCGAGGACGTTATAGATCTTCCCGGTGTGGGAAACCGGGTTCTTCCCAGCCGCGGCCTCTTTACCCATAGGTCTCGAGAGAACTATAAGACCATTGACTCCATTACCCCTTCCTACTTCGCCGCTATCGCCCGCCTCCGCGCTAGTACCAGTTACGGTAAGGTAACAACCTACTTCTCCTTTTCCTCTCTCGTCCAGAACGTTTAGAGTAATCTTGTAGTTAAATTCACATCCGCGTTCTCTCAACCAGTCGTTCACGCTATCGAGAACTAGCTCCTTCTTCTGAAAGTAGTCAGTTTCGCTTTCTACGAATCTATCGACGAAGGACATGGCTATGGTTAGAGATATCTCCTCTCCGACCCTCCTGCCCATGACCTTCACATCTTCGCCAGTGAATGGAAATTCCCGTTTGAACTTCCTTGAATTGAGGAATCTCTCCAAATCTAGGACTAGTTTTTCAGTTGGGGTTAGTGGGGCATAACCTACGACTGCTGAGGTATCGTTGGCAGGAAGAATACCACTCTTAGCCCTACGAAATATTTCTGCAAGGTTTTCAGCAACTGGCTTCACTTCGACTTGATACCTCACATGTAGTTCTGGATCTAAGAACCTTAGATTCTGCCTGATCCAATCCTTCGCAGTGTTAACTACGAGAGAATTCAAGTCTATCTCCTCTTCACCGACTTTGTTAGTAGCTCTATCTCCAAACACGAGAGTAATAGGTACCTTCACTTCACCCCCACCGAATTTCGTCTTACTTCTTCCAGCAGCGAGAAAGATCTTGTCTACGTTGTAGTGGAGAATAGCCCCGAAGCGCCTTTCGTACTCAAATGCCAATTTCACTGAGATGGCCTCTGCTATCGAATCGCAAATCTGGTCGGGGTGTCCGAGACCTTTTCTTTCCACTATCTCTATCTTGCGTTCAGCAACAGGTAATCTGTTTTCGTGGGTTACGTGGAGCTCCATGATTTACAATTTTTAAAAGATTTTAAATTATCTAAACTTTCGATTTAAATCAAACGCTAGAAGATAGATTATGCTCTACAGCTCTTGGCTCTACACCAAGAGAATGGGTTGGGTGACCAAATCTAAACCGAAGGGTTGTATCTTTTGCAGGATAGCAAAAGGAGATAAGCGAGTTCCTTCGCGCATACTCTATAGGGGCAAGAAGACAATGGTGATAATGAACCTTTTCCCTTACAACACAGGTCACTTAGAGGTCATACCAATAAGGCACGTGAAGGACTTGAGCGAACTCACAGAGGAAGAGCTCCAGGATCTTTGGAGACGCATAGTAAAGAGTATGAGACTTCTTAGAAGAGTTCTAAAACCACAAGGATTTAACGTGGGCATAAACATAGGTGAGCTTGCTGGTGCAAGTGTAGAGCATCTGCACGTTCACATAGTACCTAGGTTTAGGAGAGATTTCGGATTTATGGAGGTAACTGGAGAAACGAGGGTAATGCCGGAATCCATAGACGAAACATTCGATAAGCTAAAACAACACGTAAAGCTTCTAGAGGATTAGCTAAGCAACCACTTAATTCTCTGCTTGACTAAATTGGCTGCTTGTTTTTTATTCTTAGCCTTTCTTAATCTCCTAGCAAGCGTGACGTCCCCTACGACTTCTTCTATCCACTTAGCGAAGTCGTTCTTTTCGCTACTTACGTGGCAAGAGTAGATGCTCTCATCCATCTCTACCAAAGCTACGTAGAGCTCACGTAAGTTTTTTATTACACGCCCATCCTTACAGTAGAAGACCTTGGAAGGATGCACGTCGCTCAAGTACTTTACTGCCAACTCGCGTTTGTTCTTTCGTTTAAGGACTTGAAGGCGTTCTAACCTAACCCTGAGGTCGTGAAGGACGTTCATGAAGTTCACAAAAGCTTCGTAAGGTGTATCGTAGGGATTGAAGTACTTATGCACATCCCCATCACTGAAGTACTTCGTACACATGTAGTAGAAGTGATCACTTATCTGTAACTTTCTCCACTCCTCTATGAGTTTCGGATCACCACTACTTAACACGAGTTCTTCTAATGCATAGAGATTCTTCATGGCTTCTATTTGCATTCTATTCCCTAACCACGCGCTCAAATCTCGTTCTATATCTGCCCAAGACATTAGAAGTGGCACTGAGATCTCTCCCCTTGGGGGACACTTCTTCACGATAGTAGAAGGCAATTCGAAGTTATCTCCACGATCTAAGACTTCTAATGGAAAGCGCTTCAGAAACTGGAAGATGCCGCTTTCTTCCCACTGATGCTCCCCGAAGGTCTCGTAATCTAGAAATACGTTAACCACATCCCCACCACTTTCGTGAATCCAAGTAGCAAACTTCTCTGCAGTAAGTGGATATCCGCTCCAATCCATTCTCGAGAAACGAAAAGCGATATCATCACTCAACCTATAATGGCGAGGTAGAAGGAATACCTCTGCTCCCTTCGCCTTGTACACGTAATTCGGACTTCTCCACCCTAGAATTCGCTCATGTCCTTCTATGAGTACTACTCTATATCCAAGCTTCTCTGCTAATTTACCTAATTCGTCCGAGTAGACTAGCTCTGTATTCCTGAAGGTAATCGGTTTATACTTGAAGATCTCATAGAGTTTGCTTTCCTGTAGCTTCACCTGTCTTACGAACTCCGGTATCGAGTAGATGAATGCTAGCGAATGATAGTAGGTTTCCCCTACTAGTTCGACGCATCCCGTATCTACTAAGGCACGAAAACTATCTAAAACTCTGGGAAAGTATTCCTCTAGTTGTTCGAGTAAAACTCCGGTTATGCTAAAGCTCATCTTGAACTTCCCGTTAGTTGAGTTGATTAGATCGAGAAGTACGTCATTCGCCTTCAAGTAGCACTTCCTGGCTACTCTATCCAGATAGAACAAGTTCCTTTCCACGTCGAAGTAGTCCTTTTCACTGCCTATATCGAAGAAGCTGAATCTCCTTATCCTGTAGGGCTGGTGTACGTGAACGTAAAAACACACGTCTACCACGCCTTGATCACCTCCCCATAGATTTCCAGCACCAACCTCGCTTGATCTTCCCAAGACCTGGCGAGGGCGCTTCTCCTCCCGTTGTTTATCAGTTCCTCCCTGAGCGAGTCGTACTCCAGACAAGCCAGTATCTTAGATGCGAGTTCTCTCACATCCCAGAAGTCGGTGGTCAAACAATGTCTCAAAACCTCGATTGCCCCAACGTTCTTAGAAGCTATCACCGGAACACAGCACGCGGCAGCCTCTAAAGCTACTAAGCCAAACGGATCGCTCACGCTCGGAAGTACGAAGACGTCAGCTAAGCTATATAGTTGCCAAACTTCTTCATCGCTTAACCTTCCAGTGAACGCTACCTTATCTGCTATCTCCAGGTCGGCTGCCAATTCCATGAGCTGGTATAGCATGTCACCATCTCCGGCTACGACGAAGAGTACATCATTTCTTTTCTCACTCACCAATTTCGCAGCCCTAACGAAGTAATCCACCCCCTTTTGAAGTGTAACCCTTCCTAAATATAACACGAGTTTCTTGAACTTCCTGCCATTTAGTTCCATCCGTGGAAGTTCTCCCAGCGCATTGTGGACAACTTTAACCTTCTCTAACGGCACATGATACCCATAACCTAGAACACGCCTTTCGTATTCGCTTACTGCTATCACTCTTTCTGCTTGTAGCATGGCTTCCCGCTCGACCTCGTAAATCAGTTGATTTACGCCGAGGCCGCCACCTCTATCTAACTCTGTACTATGCAGATGGACTACGAGTGGCTTGTGGTAGCGATGCTTTAGCTCGAGCGCTGCTCTGAACGTAAGCCAATCGTGGGCGTGAATTATGTCGAAGTCTAGATTCCTAGCTATTTCTAGGGCCTTTCTTGTGTACTCTTCGACCGCCTTAAATACGTCGTGGTAGATGCTACGAAGAGCGAAGATGGACGAAAAGTACGAGGGCAGCACCTGGGTTAAGTTAAGGGAGATTATCCTCACCCCGCCTAGGCTTACGTTGGTTTCATAAGGGACTAAGAGGGTAAGATCAACTCCAAGCTTGGCCAAGGCTTTGACTAATTCGTAGCATACCTTTCCCATGCCCCCTATGCAATAGGGCGGAAATTCCCATGCAAGCATCAACACCTTTGGTTTAGCTGGCACAGTAAGACGTACTCTCTCTTTCTTCTCTTCTCGTTCTACTTCGACGGGTTTTCTGAAGAACTCTTCTAGGAGCAAAGTCGCTAGCTTATCACCCTTAACTTTTTTCACAGCATAGTAGGTCGTGTTGTAAGGTCTTCCGAGAACCTTAGAGATATGCCTTATACTACTTCCCTTCCTTAGCTCACTAAGCAGGACTATCCATTCCTCGATTTTTAACCTACTTCTCTCCAGAAAAGTTCCAGTGGTGTCCTTGAAAGATCTCCTACACGAAAGGCAGAAGTAAGTGTGAAATCCCCTTTTACTAGTCTTTTTAGGCCGAACTTCCCCGGAGCCACACCTGGGACAAAGAACACGATCTTTCCATCTCACCTTCCTTAGTAAATCCAAGAACCTACTCTTCGAGTCGTAATCAATCAGCATAAACCTTTTTCTTCTTATTAACTTAAAGATTTTTGTCCTAGATCCGTCCTTCGCTTTAATCGAAGGGAACCCCTATACTAAACTTAATAGTGTCGTCTAGAGGCGTCTGTCACCGAAGGAAACGACCAGTTGTTAAATCTACTAATTTAATCAAACTGGAAGTTTACTGAGACGATCCATTTAGAGAGTGGGCCTATCCGCGTCACCCAGCAGGGAGGAATGAGCTACACGGAATCTGCAACTATGGATATGGTTAGCAATGAGAGAGTTTATTCTCTACGGAAGCTCTATCCGTGCAAAGAGGAGGCAGGGAAAGCGAGACCCATCGACTTTACAGGAGTATGGAGGACGTAGGTTTACGAGTAGTGAAGAAAGGAAATTTCCCTGGAAATTCCTTAGTAGCATAGCAATTTAGAGGAGATTTTAAGTCTAGAGGAGAATTAGCTCCTATGGATGCTGGGGTGAAGATAGGCCTGGAAGTCCATCAACAACTAGATACGAAAAAACTCTTCTGTGATTGCCCAAGCTCTATGGAAGAGAAGACTCTACTCTTTGAGGTAAGGAGAAAGCTAAGGCCTGTAGTAGGCGAACTGGGAGAAGTAGATAGGGCCGCAATCTTCGAGTTCTTCAGGGATAGGACGTTCGTCTACAGAGTCTACGAAGGGGAAGCATGTTTGGTAGAGCTAGATGAGGAACCCCCTCATCTACCGAACCCAGAGGCACTGGAGCTAGCAATTCAGGCAGCTCTTCTCTTTGACCTGAAGATTCCGAGTGAAATTCACGTCATGCGAAAACTCGTGTTAGATGGAAGTGCTGTAACTAGCTTTCAGAGGACTATGCTCGTTGGCTACGGAAGGAGCGAAATAGAAGATGGCGTCTTCATAACTGAGCTCTACCTGGAAGAGGACGCAGCTAAGAAGGAGAAGGAAGAAGGAAATGTGGTTTACTACTCCCTTTCTCGATTGGGAATACCACTACTCGAAGTAGATACGACACCCACTATTAGCTCGCCTGAACAGGCAAAGAGCATAGCAAAGGCCATAGGCCTCACCTTGCGTTCGCTCAAGGTTAAGCGTGGTATAGGCACTATAAGACAGGACGTGAACATCTCAATTCCCGGCGGGGCTAGGGTAGAGATAAAGGGATGGCAGGATCTGAGAAGATTGGATAAGCTCGTAGAGAACGAAATTAGGAGACAGAAAACTCTCTTACTCCTCAAGGACGAGATAGGTAGGGTGCGAAGTGTTCTTAGGCGTGAGGGAGATAAGTGGTACGTTGAAGCAAACATAGCGAGATTTCTAGAACTCGAGCTCTGCAAGGGAAAG
>Ga0105154_1000715_pt1 | contig 13900 bp, 15 predicted proteins | sample SSWtaG_FD_89672 | JGI IMG/M metagenome (GOLD analysis project Ga0105154, IMG submission 89672) | Hot spring microbial communities from Sandy's Spring West, USA to study Microbial Dark Matter (Phase II) - SSWsed_matched | ecosystem: Environmental > Aquatic > Thermal springs > Hot (42-90C) >... | reverse complement strand
CGCCTTCCAGAAAAGCATCTCTTTCTCCGCTTGAAGCGGTTGCTTCAAAGAGGAAAATTTGAGCTTCTTTGGTTTTATGACCGCTCACAAAAATGTTGGTAGCGGGGGGTCGATTTGAACGACTTGCCATTGGTATATAAGCAAATTTAAGCGACCGATCGCTTTATAAGGGAGTTCAGCGCATTATTTTATTGTGGTGTGCAGGGTTGAGTGATCCAACCTATATTTTAAGTTTGTGGGAGGTTGAGTCTGATCCAACCGTTCAGAGGATGCTTTCTAGGCGGAGCTTGAAGGGGGAGACTAGGAGGGGTTACATTAAGGGGATACGCTTCTTCTGCCAATTTTATGGGATGAAGCCTGCTGATGTTCTGGAGCGGTTTAGGGCGCTTGATCCGGATGATGTTGTGAATGAGTTTGCGGAGTTTTTCGCATGGGCTAAGGATAGGGTTGCATCAACGAGCTGCTGGAAGTGGCTTCCGGGCGTAAGGGCTTGGATGGTTGAGAACGGCATAAGGACTGTGGATCGAGTGAGCAGGGAGATTGCTAGGGAGTTTAGGCGCAAGTTCGGCGGGGTTACAACCCTCCTTAAGCGGGACGTCCTAAGCAAAGACGAGATAATACGGGTTCTAAAGGTTGCGGAGTTAAGGGAGAAGGCGATAATAGCGGTTATGGCCAGCGGAGGCCTAAGGCTTAACGCCTGCCTAAACCTCCAAATCAAGCATTTTAAGGATAAAATTTGGAACCCAACGCTCCCATGCTACGCTGTTGAGATACCTGAGGCCCTGAGCAAGGAGGGGCTGCCGTATGTGACATTTATAAGCAGCGAGGCAGCCGAGTTTATCCGCGCCCTCCTTCTTGAGAGGCAGAAAGCAGGCGAGAAAATAACCGATGAAACCTACATTTTCACGGCTAAAAACAAGGGGAATGAGCCTCTCTCAGACCATAGGTTTGAAAACATTTGGAGGGATCTATGCGAGCAGGCGGGCTTAGACCTCCGCCCAGTCCCAATAAAAGGCATACATAAGGTTGCGGGAGGAAAAGCCGTTAATAGGAACGCGGTACGCTACAACACGCGGATCCACGCCCTAAGAAAATTCTTTAAAACTGCCTGCAGCATAAGCGGTGTTGATAGAATGGCGAGCGAAGCCTTCCTAGGGCATAGCCTAACAAAGTTCGGAGTTGAAAGCGTATATGACTTTTGCGTTACAAAACTAGACTGGCTTAGGGACGAATACCTCAAGGTTCTTCCAGCCGTAACCTTTCTCAAGCAGCTACCCACCCTACCAATAAGAAACCACGAAGCCCACGAAAAAATTCAAGCCCTGGAAGCTGAAAACCAAGCCCTAAAGCAGAAGCTCCAAAGCCTGGAGGAAGACATAGCGGGTCTCAAGAGGCTGCTGCGCAAACTAATGAAATAGTAGATCGTATCTGCTAAAAATTTCCCTTAAGAAAGATGCTATCTTCTCGATGCATTGAACATGAGATAGGATTTACAGAAACATGTCTAACTGAGCATCCAACCGTCTTTCCGCCGCTTTTTCAGGTTTTTTAGGCGGTCTTATCCGCGGCTCCTCCTCACCCTTTATTGCTTCTGGCGCGGCCTCTTTCGTCCTTTGCAGTCTCCGCCTCATCATTGTTTTAGCCATAATCTTCGCCGCCCTAGCCAGATCCTCAGGCAGCCCAAGAATCCTCGCCACTTCTACATCAATCTTCTCAATAACAGTATCCCAAAGCCTTTCAATATTCTCCGCCGTATCCGCACCACCAAGCCTCCGCGCCTCAGCCTCAAGCTCATCAAAAAGAGAAGCCAAAACATTTATGTCTTTTTCATCGAGCTTTCTAACATCTAAAATAGGTATTTGTTCTGCGTGTTTAACATTAAGTTGTATTATTCCACCCCCGCTTATCACGCCCGTGCTTTCTACATATAATTGAACAAAGCTAGAATTCAGAAAACTGAGAAGACCACAAATTTCCTTTTGAGAGAATTCTGCTTTTGGAATGAAGCATATTGTGTTATCATAAGAGGCTGCATTTATTATGTTGTAAAAGAAACGTATTTTATACTGAGCATTGCGAACGGCTATTATGGGTGTGCTCATAAAACCTCCAAGATCATACCAACCATAGAAGTATTGCTTCCGTTTTTCCCTTTCTTGGCAAGATAATGCTTGATTGCATGTTTTTCCGCCGCCTCTCGTTCCTCTTATTGTTGTGTGGCACTCAGTTTCTCCCCATCTAATATATTCCAAAACATTTTTTGGGAGTTTTTCGCGTGGTTCATGACACATGAAAAAGTAGCATGGTAAACCTTTCTTTTTCAGTTCTTCCCAATCCTCTTTTGTGAAGGTGAACCATTTAGCATACCGTACACTTGTCAAAGCTGGATAAGCATAATCCCTCAACCCATATTGCTGAACTTTACTTTCATCTAAATAAAAGAATTCGTTAGCGCCTAAATTTCTGGGACCGTTTATTTTTCCTTGGGATGCAAGATAAAGGTATGTTACGTTGCCATAAGAAGGTTCGAAGAGTTCAGCCATTCTAATAGTCTTTCCTTTTAATTTATCTAATATCGCATTTGCGTCAAACAGAAAGTTAATCCATTTTTGGTCTTTTGGGATTTCTCCTTGCTTCAGAGACTTAATAATATATTGTTCCCCATATTTTTCCGGCTTCTCAATTGCTTCTAAAATTTCGTCAACTTTGAACGCTTCCTTCTCTGCGATGTCTACATACATGAAAACTGTTTGGTTATTTTCGCGTTCTTTCTCATTGGAGCATTTTTCTAGGAATATGATGCATGTGCCGATTAGCGGGACTGGGAAAACCCTTGCTGAAATGTCGATTAAAGCTTTAATTTTGAAGTGGTCTAGGAGGAAGCGGCCGAAATCAACGCCGTAATCTGTTTGAAGCCAGCTGTCGGAAATGATCATTCCAAGCCTTCCGCCTTCCTTAAGCATACTAAAGCCATGTATGATGAAGTGCGTGTAAATGCCTGGCTCTATGCCTCTCTGAACCTGCGCTGTTAAACTATACTTTGACAGCAGCTCCCCTATGGAATCTTTAATAGCCTCCCTTGTTTTCTCCGGAATCTCAGTCCAGCGAGTATAGGGCGGATTAGCAATAATGGCATCAAATTTTGGAATGGTGATTTCACGTCTCATCTCCCCAGAAACCGTCCTAACAACGTAAGGTGAAACAACAGTTTGCTCGGCTTTAACCCTAAAGAAATCAGTGTGAATCGTATTAACTTCAGTTGACGGAGCCCTAATGTAGCGTGAAGCCAAATTCAAAGCTGTCAAGTGCAGTGGAAACGGGTTAATGTCAAAGGCGTAAAGCTGACGTAAAATCTCCTTATGCACCCTTTCAGTAGGCTCTTTATAGCCCTTTAATTCAAGAAGGCGCTTATATGCTTTAACTAGGAAGGTGCCTGAACCGCAGCCGGGATCTAGAACCTTATCATCCGCGCTTCTAACAGCCCATTTAGTAATTAATTCGGCTATTGCTGGAGGCGTGTAAAATTGTCCGAGGGCGTGCCTTTCAGCTGCTGGGATGAGCTCCTCATAGATGAAGCCCACGATGTCTGAGCCTAAATCCTCAAGCCTATGATGCTCCATATCTTCGATGAAGGCGTTAATACCCTCCAACACGAAGGGGTCGTCTGGAAGCTCGATTTCATCGTAAATGCCCGTGTAGAATACTGGCTCAAAATCGCCTGTAACCTCAACAGCCCTAGAAAAATACCGATACAAAATATCCAGGTAAGTCTTAGCATCAGGCGCCGTGATGGGCCTAAGCTTGCGTTCACCCAGCTCCCTAAAATGCCTCTCTAAAACCTTGTAGAAAACGATTTTATTCATGAAAACATAAGCCATTTCCTTAGCCAGCTGACCAGCGTCAGGCTTGTAGCCAACCTCCTCCGCAAACCTCTCATATTTAGCCTTAAACTCCTCATCCGCCTTAAGCTTCCTGCGGATTAGCGGCTCAACAGCCTCTGAGAGCCATGTTACAAAGTCCCTAAGCACGATGATAAAGGACCAGTCAAGCGGCGTTATAGCAACGGGAACCCGCCTATAAAGGCGGGCTACTGTAATGAGGAGTTCCTCAGCAAACTCCTCATTTATGGTTATGCGCTCCCTCACCAAAATCCTATGCGTATCGAAAGAAAACTTCTCGCCGGATTCAGGCCTCTTAAATAGGGCGAAGACTCTCCCATTCGTTGTAGCGAAATAGGGTGCACCTGAATAAATAGCATACCATAAAGCCTGATCTATAACAGCCCTACTTGTGGGCATAATGTTGCGGACAGCCCTATAATAACCCTTCTCCTCATACTTCCGCTTAGTCTCAATTATTAGGAGGGGCTTTTTACCCTCGGCCAAAATAACTGCTAAATCAGCCCTACGCCCATTAACTGGAAACTGGGTCCTAGGCTCATCAAACCTCACACCATCAACGGTGAAGCCCCTCTTCTCCAAAACACTAAGAATATAATGATAAAGCCTGCTCTCAACCTCAGCTTCCCAACCCATACACACCACTCATAAACTTTGGGCTTCGGGGCAAATCTCCCCTTCAAGAGTTCTAAATCTCCATTAATATTTACGCGGAATCTTCCCTTTATAAGCTTGAGCGCGCATATAACTAACGGAGAGTGAATCTCTCTAAAGATTGTTCCTAGACTGAGTGAATAACCCTTTTACCTAGAAATCTTATCGCATTGCTCCGCATATTCGCAGGATTTACATTTACCTAGTTTGCTTGTCGGCTTAGCTTCGCGCTTATTAAGCCAGTATTCTATTGCCCACTCAAGTTCTTTTAGGGCTTCAGATTTATTGAAGTCATTAATGAATGTTGCGGCTTTTTCCGTCCTCATTTTGGGAGGAAATCCATGTTTAATAATGAATAATGGAAGGCGGCGTATTTCTTCATCTTCCCTAAACTCTGGTGGAACAAGTATTATAGCGTATTTTAGTCTTTCAGTATTAAAGCCCATTTCGTTGAGCAATAAGCCGTAAAGCCTTGCTTGAACATGCATATCCCTGAAGGGAATCCTGTGAGTAGTGAATTTATATTCGAAGAGACATAGAGGGATGCCCGAATAAAAGAAGACAGCGTCAGGTTTTCCGGCGATTATTATGCCCTTAATCTTAGCAAGAAGAAACATTTCACGAAACAACTTAGGCTTACCTGAGAAAATTTCCCTAAAAGCCTCCTCTAATTTAACTTTAACAGCATCTTTAAGGAGTATTTCATGCGCTTCTTGACCAATAATTTTATTTTCCGTTACGATTTCGCCTAAAACTCTTGCCATCTCAACCTTTTTCTCACAATAATATTGCTCAGAAATTTCACTAACGCTAAGGAATGGAACATTAAACCTGAGGGTGCTTTCACGCCTCTCTAAAACCTCCCTAACAAGGTTATAAAACCTATCAAGCGGCAATCTCAATTTTTCCTGAGTAGCCAATTAAACCCCTAAATCTAAAGTTTATGGCACCAGAATAAATAGGCTTTTGTCTGCGATAGGAAGCCCAGATCCTTATTAGTTGTGTTAGCCTTTTCGGGGCTGTTTGCAGATTAAATCCCTTCCCAAATTTAATGAGGCTGAAAAAGCTTGGAGAAAAGTTTACTCCGAAAGAAAGAAGATGCACGATAAGCTTGAGTTTTACTGCTCAAGATGAAAGTGAACTATACGCGCCCCTAAAGAAGACGGTTTGCTAAGTTAAGCGTGAACTCACTTTTTAATAGCGCGGGGGTTCATGCGGACCTCGTTCCAGCAGGCTTATGGATGCGTTCAGCAACCCTTTACGACTTTTGATATCTTCTTTATTTCAGCCCGTTTTAGTTCAGGAGCGATTTCAATAAGTCTCTTTCTGGTGGCTATCTCCTCATACCCAAGTCCAAGCTCCGAAACGCGTTTTTGCTCTTCCTCGGTTAGCCTTAACTGGGTCAAAAGCCTATACTGATAATCATAGGAAAGCCCAACCATATCGGCAACTTCCTTAATATCCATCTCTGTCCTCGTTAATTTTCTCTCTAAACGTTCTCTTTCATATCTATCGAGTGTTAATAATGTGCTCATTACTTCCGCCGGTTCAAATCCGGCGAGATCGGCAGATGCTCCGCAAATGATCAGGTAATACATTTAAGAATGAGGAAATGTATTATTTTAACAATGCAATATTTTAACTTGGAAAGGATTTTAGGTGATGGAAGTTGAATGTACGTGCATTTGTGAAGAGCGCATGGGATAAGGTTATTGAAGATTTCAATGAGGCATGTAAGGCTGGACTAGGCTGTTATTGGAACGAGGAAGTCTTACGCTTAAGCTTCTTTAAACATCTGCTGGAGCAAGATATTAAGATAACTTGGTTCTCGGCTGATGTTGAAATATGGATAGGTGCCGAGCAGTATCGACCGGACTTAACAATCGATTGTGAAGTTAATGATGAAATAAAAAGTTGCGTTTTTGAATTTAAGTTCTGGGGAAACTTAGCTGAGTGGAAGGAAGCTTGGGATAGGATCCTTAGATATAAGGACGCACTTTACTTCGATTACGGATACTTTCTAGCTATTGGTCCATCCACTAGAGTTGAGGAGTTCCCAAGGGAGGTAGAGAAACTGGATGGCTATGAAGCAGAAGCCCTTATTTATGGGATGAAGTGGAAAGAGGCATTCGGCCTAGCTCCAGCAATTGTCATAGCTAGAGATTTAGCCAGGAAAACTCTTAATATGCCACTTCAAGTGTTTGAGGCGGTGGGATGGGTTAGTACGATACCTGATGACTATGCCATCCTCTTCGATTTAAGGTCTAAGGAAGATAAGCTCCTGCTTATTCTGATATCTCGACTAGAAACTGGTTCAGAAGAAGAGAAGGAGTTGGAAAAACGATTGAGGGAGACTGGATTTAGGGAATACGTCTATCTTGACGAAACAGGGACTTTTCAACCTTGCGATACCTTTAAAGGCTGTATTTTACTCGGAGAGCTTGAAATAAACACCTATAAGGAAAACGTTCAAAGAGCCAAGGAAATCCTAGCTCGCTTAAAGCCAGTCTTAAATGGATTAAAACCCATACTTACTTTGCGAAACTGACGACATCATACGCTAGTTCTTCTTTACTGGTTTCACCGCCGTAATAACCTACTCCTCCAAAGAAGTGGAAACGCTAATACTTATGGAAGGCAAGTAGCCCGTAGCAAAACCTAAAGTATAAAATATATTTTTCTGTTTTTCACTTCCATAATACATTATTTAACGAAACTATTATTTTTGCGCCGAAAATAGGGCGTCGGCTGGGGAGTGTATTCAGTCTCCCCGGAGAGAAGCCCGAAATGGGCTTGTTTCCGACCCCATAGCGATTCCTATGGGGTCAAATTCAGAAGCAATATATTTAACCCGAATTTTTTAAAAAACGGAGAAAACGCGCGTATAAGGGCTGTTTTCCAGGTTTACAAATAGGATGCCAAACGGATTGGAAAAGCGAAAGACTTTAAAGCATAAAGCCACCTAAAAAGATCAATGGGGGCTTGGGCGAGGCTCCGGGGACGGCGCGCCGGCAACAGCAAACCATGGAATCTCCCGCCGATGAAGCCTAGGGGCTGAGGCTGCAAAAAACCTTTTTTTCAGGATAAAACTGCAGAGGATGGAGAAGCCTATTTTTCCGCCTGCTGGATGAAAGAGACGTGATTTTCCGGCGCTTTTTCAGGGAAGATAGGGGATTATTAGGGCTAGCAGCAGAAGGCCCGCGAAAAAGACAAGCACGCCGAACATGCCTATCGTTAGGTAATCCGCCCAGTCTCTTCTCTTCTTTTCCTTAATTTCAACGGTTTGAAGCGGCCGCTTCACCTCCTTCCTTTGAAACCGGGACTGAAACTCGGCTAATTTTTCTGGCACCCTATCTTCAATCAGCATCTTCTTGAAGGCGTCAAAGTCCCCTTTGAAAATGACCCTATCCCAGAGCAATTGCCGCCTAATTATTTTGCCGCCCTCAACCGCAACGTTTGTCTTATTCTCCTCTGCAAGCCGCTTCAAATCCTCAAAGGTAGGCGGGTCCAGGTAAACCGTTACTTTCAGAGGCTTGTCTAAACCTTTCCGACGGCCTTCTGAAGCCGTCTGATAGGACTCACCCTCCATCTGACAGCCGTCTGAAGCGCTCATTTTCCGCCTTCCTCCATCTTCTTAACTGGCTTGACGATGATTATTAGGTTTCCGCTCGCGTCCGCCGCTATGCTCCAATCCAGGTAGTCGCCCGCTTTAAGCCCAAACTGCTTCACGATGAAGGCTGGAACCGTGGTTTTTAGGCTTACCTTACTTTTGCTTGTTGTGTAGGCTAGCTTTGTTAATTCGCCCATCATGCATCAACTCGCATCATTTGATGTTAAATGGTTACAAACGGTTATATAAAGTTTTTCGTGGTGCATTTTGCATCACAAACTTTAAATAATTCAGCAAATAAATTTACAAATCGGTGAGCAAAATGGAAGCCGAACAGAAACACAGGATCACGGTTGAATTCACAGATTTCGAGTGGAAGATGCTCCAAGCAGCATGCGCTTACGATGGAATGAGCGTTGAGGAATTCGTTAAAGCGCATACTAAACTGGCGGTAGCAAGCGCCTTAGAAGCGGCTGGAAAAAAAAATTTCGCGCGGCTACTCGAGTTGGACATTTGTCCACGACTGCTTGGATCTGCTAAAGAACGGCGGTGATATGGAGATTAGGGTGCTTTATATGGGCGACCACGATCCCTCTGGGCTGGATATTGAGCGTTTCACATATGAGGCAATGCGGTATTTCGGCGTAACTTTTGAACTTAAGCGGGTAGCCCTAACATACGATCAAGTTAAAACTTACAACCTGCTGCCCAACCCTACAAAAAAGGCTGATCCTAGGGCTAGGCATTACATTTCTAAGTATGGCGACGAGTGCTGGGAGCTGGACGCCTTAGAACCCAGGCTGCTTCAAACCATAGTTAGAGGGGCTGTTGAGGCTGAGGTGGACAAGTCTACTTGGGACTTTGTGGAGCGCTTGAATTTTGAGGCTAGGCAGAAGGCGATTGAGGCGCTTAGGAGGAGATGGGACGATGCCGTACATTAAATGCGAGGTTTGCGGAGCGATCCATCGCTATCCAGGATGGCGCGGCTTCCGGCTCGCCGAATGGGGATGTAGGAAATGCGGGGGTAGGCTTAGGCGCATAAGCAAGCCGCCTAAAGGCGCTCAAATCGTGGACTTAGGTGAGGAGATTGAACTCCTACTAGAAATTGCGCGAGACATTTAGGGGGGAAGGTGTGAGGTGGCTAATCCGGTACCTGCTGTTGATAAATGTCCGGTTTGCCTTGCTAACGTGGAAGGCGGCAGCATAAACTGCCTTAAATGCGGCGCGCCCCTACCAGTAACGCTGCCGCATCTCAGCCTAATCGAGGATCCCGCCTTAGCAGGACACATTGTTATTGTCGAGGGCGTAGTCGCAAGCACAAGCGTATCTTACCTAGTGCCCTCCGAGATTGAGGCTTTTATCAGCGATAAAAGCGTCTCCGAAAACATTAACCTGCAAATTGAATGTAATGATCCAATAAACCTTCAACTCGTAGGGGTTAATGAGGGCACGAAGTTCCAGAGGCTTAGGCGTCTTTTCGGTTCATCTAGGGTCAATAATATTGCTGAGAAGAAGTTTAGAACCGTTTACAGGCTGAGGGTTAGGCCGCCAGTTTACACCCTGGAGAAGCGGGGCGAGCGGATAGTCGATGAATTGGGCTACGAGTATAAGCCCTTCGATGTGTACATAGTAGCGGAGAAGCCAATTGCATTTGAGCCGAGCACCATTATCCGCATGGAGGGAATACCGGTACCCCATCCGAAAAATCAGCAAACAACGCTATTAGTTTTCAAGGTTGAGTTTCCGGAGGGGACGCAAAGCTTTGATAGCGCCAAGCTGGAGGCGTTAAAAAAGAAGTTTGAGGGGATGAGCATCAAGGAGCGGTTCAACTGGATCTTAGACAATTTTGAGCGGTTCAGCAAGATTGTTGGGCGGCGAAACCTGGCCGAGGCCGGCTTATTGACGTTCTTCACGCCTACATGGGTTAAATTTAACGGGGAGGTGCAGCGCGGATGGGGTAACACCCTAATTTTCGGGGATACGACAACAGCGAAGACTGAAACAATGCGTAAACTGATCATGCTGCTTAGGCACGGCACATTAATAACCGCCGAAACTGCCAGCACCGTAGGCTTAACCGGCACCGCAACGCAGGTTGAGCGCGGAGAGTGGTTTGTGGACTGGGGCTTCCTGGTCCTGCAGGATCGGAAGCTGCTTGCTGTGGACGGAGCGCATAAGCTTAGCCTAGCGAACTGGGCTGCGCTGGCGGAGGCGGAGAGAAGCGGCGTTGTACGGATCGCTAAGGCTGCTAAGAATGTTGCTTACGCGAGGACGCGGCAAATTAAAATAGCGAACCCCGTAGATAGGGAAGCTGACAAATACACCACAAAAAGCCTGAGCGGCTTTTTATTCCCAATCCAAGCGATACCAACGATTCTGGATAAAACTAACATAGCGCGCCTGGACCTAGCTGTATGCGCATCATCCTTAGATGTACCGGCAGAAGAAATCAACAAGCGTATGGAAGAAGAACCGGAACCGGAGCTCTTTCACCTCTCAGAAGCGTTAAAGTGGTGCTGGAGCGATACAGCCGAAATAGTATTTACCGACAAAGCCATAGATGAAATCCTTAAAAAGGCTACTGATCTCTACAAAATGTTCTATTATGATGAGATACCGCTCTGCTCAATAGATATGAAGTGGAAGCTGGCTAGGTTAAGCGCCGCATTAGCTTTCCTAACGCTCAGCACCTCAGATTTCAAGACCGTTACCGTTACGGAGGAGCACGTCCATGCAATCGTGGAATTTCTGCAGGAGGAATACTGTAAGGCGGGTCTTAATGTTTTGGCGCAAAGCGAAAGGTTTGAGGCATTAACGCCAGCAGACGTTCACAACTTACTATCAAAATTGGAAGTACAGTTGAAGGGCGCCGTAGATAGGGCTGAAATTTGCGAAATATTGAAGTACTTTGTTCTCCGAGGGCGGGCTACAAGGGCTGAGATCCAAACAAAATTTGGACTGGCTGACAATAATGAACTTAGGCCGCTTCTCGCCGCCCTATCAAGCGAGGGGCTGATTAAGACAGGGCGAGGTTTCTACCCGGAGCCAAAACTGATTCAAGCATACAAGGTTTCGGAGGGCTTTACTAAATTCACGGAGACTGAGAAAGGGGGATCGGAAAAGTGTTGAATGGGGGTTTAATTCTGACCTTGGTAAGGTTGGTAACCTTGGTAAAAAGGATAGAAAAACTGTCCATTTTACCAACCTTACCAAGGTTACCAAGGTCAGAACGAGAACCCCCCTAGAGGATGAGAGGGAGGGAGTGAAGGGTGGATTTTGAAGCAGCCGCTTTAAACTTTTTGGGGCAATGGTTCGGGCTTGCTGGCGGGAGAGAGGTAGGGACTCCTGAGCGCGCTTACATAGATAACTATAAGGATTTAATTGCCATAATTGAGGAGTGTAAGCAGAGGCTTCTACCCTGCTACTTAAGCGTTCAACCCTACAGGGGTAGGAACCGACCATGCGCCTTAGAGAGATTGTTCTTTGAATTCGATTCGGAGGATCTTGAGAGGGCTTGGAGGGATGCGGTTGCGCTTGCCGAAGCCCTAAGGCGCTTCTATGATGTGGAGCCGCTCCTAGTATTCAGCGGGCGAAAAGGCTATCACGTTTACGCCTTCCTAGCGAAAACGGTCCAGTTTGAACCTAACCAATTGGACCTAGCAAAGCAAGCCTACAAAGAGCTGCAGCTGCGCATATTAAAAGGCTTGAATCTGCCAACCTTGGATAAGACCGCGTTAGGCGACGTTAAGCGCCTAGCCCGCTGCCCACTAAGCATTCATGAGAAAACAGGCAGCCTATGCGTTCCAGTAACCCTAGAACGCAAACAGCCGTTTATACCGCTGGACCTGGACGCCTACAGAACCCTGGATCCCAGCTTGCTAACTCCGATAATTAAGGAATTGAAGGATAAGGGGAAGCTCCAAAGCGCCCCAGCTAAACCTAATCTGAAGATTAAAAACGGTAGGATACGTCCCTGCATTCAAGCAGCGCTGGAGAAGCCGCTTGAGGGCGGAGCCGGGCATTTGATGCGGCTGGCGATTGCACGCGAATTCTTGAATGCGGGCTACAGCGTGGATGAGATTGTACCCTTATTCCGAAATCAATCAGACTTCAAACCCGAGAAGACTCGCTACTACGTGGAGCACGCCGCCAAGCACCCTACAAAACCGTTTACATGCCGAAAGATTAGGGAATTGGGTTACTGCCTGCCCAACTGCAGTAGAAGGGTTAGTGAAGCGGTTGCTTCAAGGTTGGAGGAGAGAGCAATATGAAGGAGAAAAGCGGCAAGAAGAAGCGGAAGCAGACTGACATGGGAAGATAGCCCTGCAGCTGGATTTGATTGAGCTGAAGCGCGAGAGGAGGAGGGAGCACATGATTAAAGAGGCTTTAAAAAATGAGAGGAGGCGGCGGAAGTGGCTCGTCTACATCGTGTAATAGGGGGAAGCGGGGCGGTGGGCGAAATATACGATGTGATGGGCTACCTTGCTGATAATTGCTGATAAAATCCTGCAAATATACGATGACTTCGAGGGCTTTTACGGCTGGTTGGAGAAGATGCGGGCTGGAGGCGCATTGAAGGAGCTGCTGAGGGAAGGCGACACATTAAGATTGAGGGGGCTGGCTGCAGCAAGCATCGGCAGAAACATTGATCCAATCAGCAACTTTATCTGCCTCGCATTCGCGCTTTTCGGACCGTTTTGGCCCTTCCTGCCGGGCGTAGACGACGCCTTCAAAAAGATAAGGGAGCGGCGGAGGAAGCGGGTTCAAACAGAAGAAGGCGCGTCAGGGCCTCAAAAGCCTTTAGATGAGTGGGTTGAAGCGGCTGCTTCAGGAGGCGGCGGAAAATGAACGCCCGGCATCACGTATTACATTTTTCTTTTGGAGGGAATGCGAGGGGAGACTGGACTGGGAGGCTCACAGCGATGCCTTCAACGCCTCCTATGGCTTTAAAGAAACCGGGGTTGAAAGGTGCCTGCCGTTATGGCGGGTTCCGAAAAGAAAGGGGAGCGGAGCCTCTGAATGCCCCGGCCCGGTCCAGCCCCAAACCCTACTGGGGGGATTGAAAGTGAATGCGAAGGCTAGGCTAAAGGATGCGAAAATGCTTGGTCAGCGTATTACAGAAAATCGGCGCGGTAGGCCAGCCCTATCATCAGCCGAGAAGCGAATGTGCATAGTAACCGTCCGCCTAACCGAGAGCGAATATGAATTCCTCCAGGAAGAGACCCGCATTTACGGACTTAGTTTAAGCGAGTTGATTAGGAGCAAACTGTTTAATCGGGAGGTTTGGTTGTGAAGGCCGCATTTATCCTGTTGGGGCTGGGGTTGCTGTTCGCCCATTGGTTTGCTGGAACCGTACCCAGGAGGAGGAAAGCATGGTTGGTAAAAGCTCAATAAAAAAGGATCTTAGAAAACTCGCGATTTTATTCCTAGCCCTAGCCTTCCTAATAGCCTTGCACCAGTACCTGAATTGGGGCGTAATCTTCGAAATTGAAGATGTGCATCACGAGTTGTTCATTGCCGTCTTTGCCTTCGCAGGCTTCCTATGCCTATGGCTTAGTGGAAAGGCGAGGAGATGAGCCTAAAAGCAAATGTTAGGGAAGCCAGACCGTTCTGGGCGTATAAGCCCAGGCGGGGCTTAAAACAAAAAATTAGGGGAGGTGGAAAGGAAAAGGATGTTTGGGAAACTTTCGGCTCCGGGCATTCTAGGCGTTTTGCTGCTGGTTTTAGGCGTCTTCCT
>Ga0105154_1000714_pt1 | contig 13901 bp, 17 predicted proteins | sample SSWtaG_FD_89672 | JGI IMG/M metagenome (GOLD analysis project Ga0105154, IMG submission 89672) | Hot spring microbial communities from Sandy's Spring West, USA to study Microbial Dark Matter (Phase II) - SSWsed_matched | ecosystem: Environmental > Aquatic > Thermal springs > Hot (42-90C) >... | reverse complement strand
GATCCCGAGACCGGGCTTAGCTTAGTGGAGATGGGTTGCATCAAGAGCGTGTCAGAGAAAGATGGAGAGGTCGTCGTCGAGTTCGTGCCCACGTCCCCTTTCTGCCCAATAGCGTTCTTCTTGGCCTCTTCGATTAAAGAGGCCGTTGAGAAGGTGGAGGGGGTCAAGAGCGTAAAGGTCTTCAGTCGAGGCCACATAATGGATGAGCAGATAAATGAGTACGTCAACAGGCCGAGGAGCTCTCCATGAAAATCAAGGTAAAGTTCTTCGCCCTCTTGAGGGAGGCTACAGGGACTAAGGAAGTGGAGGAGGAAGTGGAGGAGGGCACGACCGTCAAGGGCTTATTGGAGAGGCTCAGCAATAAGCTACCCAAAAGGTTCAGGGAGCTAGTCTTCGAGGGACAGGAGGTCTCTAAAAACGTAATAATATTGGTAAATCGCAGAGGGATAAGGGAGCTTGAGGGATTGGAGACCAAGCTCAAAGACGGCGACGAAGTGGCGCTCTTGCCGCCCGTGAGCGGCGGCTAAGCCATTCTACCGAGTAACACGTGCGGCTTCGCCTCCTCGATAACGACCATCACTTTTTCCCAGAGCATATCGCGATCGCACTTGACGACTACGGGCCTATAGTCCATCATCCTCCCCAGAAGACCTCCTTTGGGCGCCCTATCAGTCAAGAGCACCTCTACCTCTTTGCCTACGTATTGCAGGTTCCTCTTCAGCGTGAGCTCCTTGACCAATTCGTCGAGAACCCGAGACCTCTCTTTCTTCACGTGATCTGAGAGCTGAGGCATGGACGCCGCTTTAGTGAAGGGCCTCAAGGCGTACCTAGCTACGTGGACCTTGTCTGGGACTATCTTCTCTAAGACCTTGCACGTCTGCTCGAAGTCCTCCTCGGTCTCGGTGGGGAAGCCCACGATCACGTCTGTGGCCAAGAATAGATCCACTTTCGACCTGAAGAAGTTCACGAGCTCTATGAAGGAGAAGCTCGTGTACTTCCTGTTCATGAGGTGCAGAACTCTATCGCTACCAGATTGCAGCGGGAGGTGCAAGTACTTGTACACTCGGGCGTCGAAATAGAACTCTACCAGCTCTCGGGCTATGGACGATAGCGTCGAGGGCTCCATCATGCCCAACCTCATTACGTAGTCGCCCTCGTACTTGAGGAGCTCTCTAAGAAGCGCTGGGAGGCTAGTGCCTATATCAAGGCCGTAAGAGGCCAGGTCTTGAGCCACTAAATAGATCTCCTTAGCCCCTTTGGACACGGCATCGGCAAAGAGCTTCGAGATCTCTTGGGGCTGGCAGCTAGAGAGCTTCCCTCTCGATATCGGCATTATGCAGTAACTGCAAGAGCCTAGACAGCCCACTGCTACAGGTATCACGAGCCTCTTGTTAGATCCGTCGTACGCTGGCAACTCGAATACGGACCTTCTATCGGGGCCAAGGTCCACGATCCTCTCGCGCAAGGCCTTTAGGATTGAGTGGATGGCGTTGGGCCCGAGGATGCTAGCTGATGGAGAGATCGACGCGATGAACGCTGGCCTAGCCTTGGCGAGGCAACCTATCACCACGACCCTTCTGCCGTTACGACGCTTTCTCCACTCTTCGAGCTCTTCCAGCCTCCTTGCTATTTTCCTCTCAGTCTCAGCCCTCACGGCGCAGGTATTGACCACTACGGCGTCCACTTCTTCCAAGTCATCGGTTACTTCGTGGCCCTCCTTTCTCAGCATCGATGCTACTACTTGGCTGTCGGCCTTGTTCAACCAACACCCGTAGGTCTCGATGTAGACCTTCAATTTCGCCTTTCCTCTCGCATCCCGAAAGAGAAACGAAGTTTTAAACGCAAAGGTATCATGCCCTAGTAGGCTTTAAAGCTGTCGATCGAAACTTGCTACGCACTCACCATGACTCGTCCTCAACTCCCATACTGTCGAGGTGTAAGACCCAACCTTAAAAGCCTTGATATCCAAGTCTCTTCTTGGTGCGAGTGCTATGGGTGAGAAGCCGGGAAATAGCATCTCTGAGGCATTCGTTAAAGGTTTGGACGCCATGTCCGAGGACAAGGGGCCGAGATTCTCGGTAAAGAGCAAAGAGGTCAAGAGCGCGGTCGCGGAGGGCTTGTCCTGAGGTTACCTTATCTTCGCGAATAACGGTTTCGGCGGGGGCAATTCCCTCCCCGGCTCTATAGGCTTCGTGGCCTCTTCCCATCTCTCGTCGTGGACGTTAGTCGCGTAGCCGAGGCTCCTCCATATCTCCTCGGCGGTGTTGGGAATGAAGGGCGCTAACATTATCGCCAAGGACTTTATGGCATTTATGCACACGTAAATGCTCGTCGAGGCCTCTTCCTTCCGTCCTCGCTTAATCGCCTCCCAAGGCGCCTTCTCGTTTAGATATCTATTGCCCTCCCTAGCCAAGTCCATGACGCTTTGCAACGCGTCCCTTATCTTGAAGTTGTCTAAGTTCGACGTGCAGAGCTCGAACTTCTCCAAAGTCGCTCTCCAGAGCCCCTCATCGACCCAATCTTCTCTCGGAGCTGGCACTCTCGAGTCAAAGGCCCTCGCCGTGAAGCTCAGGACCCTGTAGATGAAGTTGCCTAGGGTGTCGTTGAGATGCGAGTTCACGAGCTCTTTAAACAAGGCCCAGGTAAAGCTAACGTCCCTCCCCTCGGGCCTCAAGCACAATAGGACGTACCTCCAATAGTCCACCGGGTACATCTCTAGGGCCTCATCGATCCACACCCCTATTCTCCTGCTCTTCGAGAACTTTTGGCCCTCGAACAACAAGTACTCGGTGGCCGAGACGCCCCATGGGAGGGCGTAGCCCTCCCCCGACGCCATCAAGAGGGCCGGGAGTATTAGTGTGTGGAACGGGATGTTGTCCTTCCCTATGAAGCACAAGAACCTAGTGTCTCTATCAAACCAGTACTCCCTCCATTTTTCGGGCATCCCTCTTTTGGCGAAGAGCTCTATAGTCGCTGATATGTAGCCTAGGACCGCCTCCATCCACACGTAGATGGTCTTGCCTTCAGCGCCAGGGAAGGGCGCCAGTATGCCCCACTTGTTGTCCCTCGTCAGAGATCTAGGCCTCAACCCCTCGTTGAGGAGGCTTATGCTAGTATTCCTAGCATTTTCGGTCAAGAACGGCGCTTTGTCTATGTACCCCCTTAACTCTCGCTCGAGCTTTGGTAAATCGAAGAACCAGTGCTTCGTCTTCCTGAACTGGGGGGTCGAGCCACATATCGCGCACCTCGGCCTCACGAGCTTATCGGGCTCGAGGAGCCTCCCGCAGTTGTCACACTGATCTCCCCTGGCGTCCTCGAAGCCACAGTAGGGGCACTCGCCAGTCACGAACCTGTCTGGCAGGAATATCTGGCATCGAGAGCAGAAGGGCAGCTCCACCTCCTCCTCGTACACGTAGCCCTTCTCGTAGACCTTCATGTAGAATGACCTTACGAACTCTTTGTGGTATGGGCTCTCGGTCCTCGAGTAGTTGTCGAACGATATGCCCCACCTCTCGAAGAGCACAGCTATCTTTGCGTGGTTCTCGTCGCACAAGGCCTTGGGCTCGACGCCCTTCTTTATCGCTTCAACCTCTATAGGCGTCCCGTGCTCATCAGATCCGCTCACGAAAATTACGTCCTCGCCTCTCATCCTCAAGTACCGCGCTATGACGTCGGCTGATAGGACCGAGCCTATCATGGTGCCCAAGTGGGGGATGTAGTTGACGTAAGGCCATGCGCACGTGACTATCCACTTAGCCACTCTTTTCACCCTCTTCCTCGACCTCGCCTTTTTCTTTGGTGGTTTCCTCTACTAATTCGAGGTCTTCAATCCTTGGCTCCCAGAGTATGAAGCCCTTCCTCTTAAGCCTCCTCCTCATTGAGTAGAGGTACTTCCAGACAACGCTGTGTGGGCGCCCTGATATCAACATCTCAATGGCCCTACGAGCGACTTCGACGTTCTCGAGCTTGCCGGCTATGGCAACGGTATGGTCCGATATCGATATAGCGGTGTTGGTCAGCTCCTCTATCAACTTCCTCGCCTTGCCTTTCTCGCCTATCAAGCGCCCCTTGACCCTCACTAAGTTGTTCCTCGAGTCGCCGAGTATGTACTTCAGGTCTATCACGTGAAGAGTCGCATCTTCTTCTCCAAATATCCTTAAAGCTCTCTCGGGGCTTATCCCGTGGCCTACGGCTTGAATTATGTTCTTGACGGTTAAGAGGTTGGCTGGGTTTGAGAGCTCCAAGAGCTTTACGCAAACCCTTCCAGTGGAGCTCTCTATCTCCAGCTCTACGCCGTAGGTCTCTTCGATCTCCCTCTTAACACTGCCCCCCTTGCCTATGAGGGCGCCAACCCTCTCGACTGGTATCTGCATGTAGTCTCTGTAGACTATGTTCGACAACGCTGCCACCGTCTATCTGCTTAGGCTAATACATCTCAGGCGAATAGGGTTATATATAAGCAAGGCCCCTCGATTATCTTGACGAGGATTGTCCGAAAAGTGGGAGGAGGAGTTCTTCGGGAAAGAGGAGAAGAGGCGGAAAGACGAGGACTTACTAAAAACTGTAGAAGAGGTCTTCGACGCCTTCACGCTCCAAGCCTTGTACAAGCTCATAAACAAGAGGGTCATAGACGTCCTCTACGGCGTTGTCGATACCGGTAAGGAGTCTAGGGTCTATTGGGCCAAATCCCCACGCGGAGAGGACTTGGCCGTTAAGATATTCCTGACGTCGACTAGGGAGTTCAAGAAGACCATCCTGCATTACATAGACGGAGACCCCAGGTTCAAGAAGATAAAGAGAGATACGAGGCACCTCGTGTACGCTTGGGCTTTAAAGGAGTTCAAGAACCTCGAGAGGGCTTACGAGGTTGGCGTCAACGTCCCTAAGCCCATAGCGGTCTACAAGAACATCATAGTGATGTCTTTTGTAGGCGAAAACGGCGTTCCAGCACCTCTCCTAAAGGACGCCGAAATCAGTGATTACGAGCAAATGTTTTGGAAGATAGTAGATAACATAGAGACCCTGTATTGTAAGGCGAAGATCGTCCATGCAGACTTAAGCGAGTACAACATCATGGTCTGGAGGGAAAAACCCGTCTTCTTCGACTTCGGCCAAGCCGTTCTGAGGGACCATCCCAATGCGGATTTCTTCCTTGAAAGGGACGTCAGGAACATAGTGAGCTTCTTCAGGAAGAGGGGCGTCGATGTTGAGGTCAGGAGCGTGTTAGCGAGAATAATGGGTCGCTAAGCCCTCTCCTCCTCTAGGGCGCCGAGCAACCCGCGACGCCTGAGCTCTTCGACCTCGTCCTTCGTGTACCTCCAAAGCAAGTCTCCTTTGCCAGGCTGGAAGTCCCAAGGGGCCACTAAGACGAAGTCTCCCTCTTTAAACCAAAGCCTCTTCCTCAACTTGCCCGGTATCCTGCACTGCAATACCTTCCCATTAGCGGTCTTGACCTCAGCCCTCTCGTTCCCCAAGAGCTTCGTTATTAAGCCCACTACTTCCCCTTCAGCTGGAAGCCGTAGCTCTCTCCTCTCCTCCTTCTGCTTCAAGTTTACCGAAGTGAGTAGACGGAGCGTGAGCTATTAAGCGTTTCGAGATCTGAGGAGTATAGTCAGCTTGCGGAAGGGCTTGCCCCTGCTCCTGTCCCACCCGGAGTCCTTGAAGGACTCCTTCGATTGGACCTTAAAGTTCTTCTTGATCACGCTGGCTATCTTGCGCGCCAGGTCTATCGACGGGAGTTTTATGTCCACCCCTCCGTCGACTTCCTCCCACACTGCGCCCGTCTGCACGTTGTGAGAGCCTCCCGACTTCTCCACTATCAACTTATTCACAAGGAGCTTTATCCGCTCAAGCTCTTTATCGTCGAAGTCCCTCAACTGTATCGTGGCCTCGAACTTCTTGCCCACCATCTTGAGACAAGTGGGGCATATCGAGAACAGCGGCTTTACTTCCAAGGTTCTTAGAGCCTCTCTGGCTTTAGGGGATAGGCGAGCCTCTTCGCTAAAGGTCATGGCTACTGCCACTTGCGCGCCCGATAGGATCCCGTAAACCTCTCGAGGCGTGAGCGATATTGATGCTTTGAGGTCGCAAGACTTCTCGACTTCGCCCTTGATGGCGCGGCTTATTCTCTCGACGACAGCTTCTTCAGAGGACAAGTCAACTGGCAACCACCGACCCCTCACCTTTACAGAGAAGCACTTCCTGCAGAGCGTCAGCGAAACCTCTTGAGGTGGCGTGACAGTCCCGTGAACCTCAGCGTAACAGCTCGGGCATAGGTTTCTGAGGCTCGAGGCCTCAGCTAGACTTATCTCGGCGCCGCACTTCGCGCAAAATCTCCTCAAAGAATTGCTAAAGGTCATGGTCCCTCGTGCTGGCTATGTCATCTTCACCAGCTGCGCGTGTGGAATGGATGCTATCACTATCACGGCATCTTTGTGCACCAGCTTGCTCTTGACCGCATACTTGACGGCATTTTTGCCGAGGAAGTTCGCTATCGTCGCCTTCTTCGCCACCTTCATCGCCTCCTTGATCTTCATCTTCTCGCCTCCATAGAACTTCTCGCTGACCTCTATCTTCACGGCCCCCTCTGTAAAGGTCTTGCCAAGTAAGTCTTCGTCGCAGATCGCTACTACCACTTCCTTTCCATGGTAGTGAATCTTAACATAGACCTCTATTTCAGAGGGATCTGAGTCCGACAACTAGGTCCCCCTCGCAGGGCTTATGGCGCCGCAGGCTGTGCAGTGTATCATCAGCACCCTGCCCTCCTTGCGCAAGACCGTGTCGACGCCCTTGCAGACAGGGCATATGACGTAGAGCTTGGTGTAGATCTCAATTAAGCTGTCTATCTTCTCCTTCGGGAACTTGCCGTGCAGGACGGCCCTCGTATCTTCTATAGACCCTGCGGTCCCGAGCTCGTGGAGTAGGAAGTTGAAGAATTGCTCGGGCTGCCTGTTGAGCGTCGAGGCTATCTCCTTAAAGTTTTGTATTATGGTCCTATTGCCTATGACCATGACCTTTGCCCTAGGCATTTGGAAGCGCTCGCCAGAGGCTAGTTTGGCTGGGACTTGACTGAGGGCCCTATCTAGAAGGGCTAGATACTCTCGAAACCTCTCGTCCTCGCTGCTTCGCATCTTCTGGCATCTCCTTCGCTTTCTCTCGATCTCGCCGAGCTAAAATAGCCGAGGCTGTTTATAATACTTGTCGGGGCTTCAAGTCCCAGCTTTCCAGCTCTCTAAGTACGCCCTCTGCTCCTCCGTCAAGGAGTCTATCTCAATGCCCATTGACTTGAGCTTTAGCCTAGCGACTTCCTCATCTATTTCTCTCGGAACTGGGTGCACGCGAGGGGCCAGCTCTCGTCCCCGCTTCACTAAGTATTCGACGGAGAGGGCTTGATTCGCAAACGACATGTCCATGACCTCACTTGGATGTCCTTCAGCAGCAACGAGGTTCACCAGCCGCCCCTCAGCCAAGAGGTACAATCTCTTGCCATTGACTAGCACGTGCTCGGTCACGTAAGGCCTTATCTCCCTCTTCTCCCTCGTTATCGCTTCAAGGTCTTCGAGGTTTATCTCGACGTTGAAGTGGCCGCTATTGGCCAGTATCGCTCCGTCCTTCATCTTTAACATGTGCTCCCCTCTTATGACGTTTATGTCCCCCGTGACCGTTATGAATATGTCGCCTATCTTGGAGGCCTCAGACAAGGGCATTACAGTGAAGCCATCCATGACCGCCTCTAGGGCCTTTATTGGGTCCACCTCCGTGACCACAACGCGCGCGCCCATACCTCGAGCCCTCATGGCGATGCCCTTGCCGCACCAACCGTATCCAGCTACGACGACTACCTTACCAGCTATCAAGACGTTGGTCGCTCTGAGTATGCCGTCTATCGTGCTCTGCCCCGTGCCGTACCTGTTGTCGAAGAGGAACTTCGTGTATGCGTCGTTGACCGCTATTATCGGATACAAGAGCTTGCCCTCCTTCGCCAAAGCCCTTAGCCTCGTGACGCCCGTTGTCGTCTCCTCGGTGCCTCCGACAACCTTAAAGCTCGGCGTGGTGCCTAGGACCCTCTTTACCACTTCGACCTCCTTCGACGCCTCCCCATAGGTTAACTTGTGTATCGTGGAGACGAGGTCGGCGCCGTCGTCGATGGTTACGTCGGGGGATTTGGATAGCACCCTTCCTATGGCCTCGTAATAGCCCTCGAAGTCCATGCCCCTCCAAGCGTAGACGTTGACGCCCGCAGACACTAGATAGGCCGCGACTTCGTCTTGGGTCGAGAGGGGGTTGGAGGCGCACAAGGCCACCCTCGCACCGCCGTCCAGCAGCGTCTCGACGAGGACTGCCGTCTCCTTGGTTACGTGGAGGCACGCGCCGATTGTGATGCCTTCAAGAGGCCTCTCTTGCCTAAATCTCTTCCTTATCTCTGCTAGGACGGGCATGTGGTCTCTGGCCCACTTGACCAGGCCGTTACCCCGCTCTGCGAGAGAGATGTCCCTAACCTTGAAGTCCACTACACCAAGGCCTCCTTGAGCGCCTCACCACATTTGCAAGTGCGGTCAACGGGAATCCTAGGTATGAGCTCTGCCAACAACCTCTTAGCCTTATCGACGTTCTCGGCCATGACCCTCGCAACCTCCTCAGCGGTGACGTGCTTTGGAGCCCAGACGTCGTAATCGGTCACGAGCGTTATCGCTAAGTAGCACATCTCGGCCTCTCTCGCGAGATTGACCTCCGGCACTAAGGTCATCCCTATGACGTCAGCTCCCCAGCTCTTGAATAGCCTCGACTCAGCCCTAGTCGAGAAGCGAGGGCCCTCTATGCATACATACGTCCCCCTATCATGGAACTTGAGCTTTAGCTCTCTCAAAGTCTCGATGGCTATTTCCCGCAACTGGGGGCAGAAGGGGTCAGCGAGTGACACATGACATACGATCCCACCGTCGTAGAACGTGTAGTCCCTCTTCTTCGTGAAGTCTATGAACTGGTCGACCACAACTATGTCTCCTGGCGCGTAGTCCTCTCTCAAACTTCCCACAGCCGACACTGATATTATCCTCTTGACCCCTAGCTCCTTGAGCGCCCACATGTTTGCCCTGTAGTTTATCTTGTGGGGCGGTATCTTGTGGCCCCGACCGTGCCTAGGTATGAAGGCTATGGACTTGCCCCTATACTGGCATAAGAATATGGAGTCGGAGGTCGGGCCATAGGGCGTGTAGACCTTCATCTCCTGGGAAGGGCCGAACATAGACGGATCGTAGAGGCCTGATCCACCAATAACCCCTATCTCGGCCTTCTCCTTAGACATGAAGACCACCAGTTCAACTTAAATAGCTCAAGTGAAAAAATGTTTGCGCTCCACTAGTTGATTAAAAACAAATAAGCCCTCCAAGGTGCAAATTATAGGCGGTGCATGCGCTATGCCCCAGAAGATGAAGGTCAAGGTGGTCACGTGGGAGGACGTGGTTCGCTGGTGCAAGGAGCTGGCAAAGAAGATAAGGGACTCTGGGTTCAAGCCGGACGTCGTGGTAGCCATAGCCAGAGGCGGATTTGCGCCAGCGAGGTTGTTATGCGATTACTTAGACGTCGTGGACCTGCTAAGCATCAAAGTAGAGCACTGGATAGAGACGGGGAAGCACAAGGAGGAGGCGACGATCAAGTACCCCTTCAACTACGACTTCAGCGGAAAGAAGGTGTTGATAGTCGACGACATAGCGGACACGGGCAAGAGCATAATAGTGGCCAAGAAGCACATCCAAGAGGTCTGCAGACCTGGCGAGCTGAAAGTTGCCACCATGCAACTCATACCCTCGACCTCTCTCATAGTGCCTGATTACTACGTCGATGAGGTCAAGGAGTGGACTTGGTACATGTATCCCTGGAACTTCACAGAAGACATGACGAACTTGATAATGAGGATAGTGAACGAGAGGCCAGAGGCGACGTGGAGCCCCGATGTGATAGCAAAGAAGTTTAAGGAGAGCTATGGGATAGAGTTCTCCATCGACGTCTTCAAGGAGGTCCTCGACGAAATGGTGCTTCGAGGAAAGCTCCTTAAGATTGATGGCCTTTATAAGAAGGCCTAACTGTCTTTTCCGCAAGGACGCGACTTCTTTACTACTACCGCTTATATCGCTTAGAGCACCTCCAGCAAGAGAGCCTTCGTGACGACCCACATCTTATTCAGCGGCCAGCGTGAAGGTGACCGCTGTAAAGTATGAGGCAAGAAACTAGAGATCGAGATAGAGGGGCTTTTAGAGCTCTTGAGGAAGGGCCCTTCGAGTACAGGGTTAGCGCCGACTGCGTCGGCCCGGTGATAGTCCCCATAGAGCTTAAGCCGCCCAGAGAGGATGACTATGTGGTAGAGCTCAGGGGACAAGGGCTTTACATACCCTTGGCCAAGCCCTATGGCTTAGGAGAATAACGCTAGACGATTTTAGAGCCCTCTGCTCCGTTTAGCTCTTTGTCTAACGCGTAGAGCTCTCTCCTACGCGCTTCGAGCATCTCGACTGGCTTGCCCTCGAACTCGGCCGCTGAGAGTAACTTGATCCCTCTAGCCTCGGCCTCTCTAATCACGGGCTCTATCTTCCGCTTGTAGTCCAGATCCCTCAACAAGTGGTGCTCGAGGATCATCACCCTCACGGGCGTCTCGCGCATTATCCTGATTAAGTTGTTTATGGACCTCTCTAGGCTTTCGTATGAGTACCGGTATCCAAGCATATACGTCATGGGGCCGTCTATTATAAGCATGCCAGCCCTCTCTCGCAATATCACCTCTAACTGGCTCTCGAGCGAGGGGCCTTCCACATCTGACGTGTACAGGACCTTTTCTTCCCCGTTGTGCACCGAGACCATGACGACGTAGCCTAGTTTGGCATCAGTTCCATGCGGCACGGGCTCTGATATCCTTATGCTCGTGGAGCCCACCCTTACCTCTCTCCCATCTGCATAGTCATAGGATCCACCAGCTTCGCTTATCCTCGATAAGAAGAAGGTAGCCCTCCTCCTCTGGCTGAAGTTTATGTTCTGGGTCGGGTGCTTGACGTAGACTGTCTTATTGACCAAGAGGTGGACAGACTCGGGCTCATGGTGGTCGTAATGGTAGTGAGTTATTATGACGTGACTACAATCGGCAAGGCTCTCTTCTATTGCGTTCCATGCCTCATTGAGCCTCTTGATCTCTAGAGGGTGAGGCGGGAGTCCATAGCGATAAGGAGCGAGAGCGACCCCTGGGTCTATCATTAACCTGAGGTCCTTGGTCTCTATGACTGTCGCCATGGACCTCACTCCCATGCTGTCATAGGCGAGCAGCTTTACCTCCACTTGGTCCACCTCTCGGCCTCTCCTCAACGCTAAGGGGCGAGTTTCCAGTTGTAATACGTGCGAGTCCGTAGCCTTTAAACCCTCTAGGGTCGATCATGCGCTGAGGCGCTTGCCTGACTAAAGATGGGGTGAACGCTTAAAACCCCATAAGCCCAAAGAAGAAGCGTCAAAGAAGTGGTCTTCATGGCCGGCTGGTGGGGTAAGGCCCTTAGAGTCGACTTGACCAAGAAAGAGGTCAGCGTCGAGGTCATCAAGCAAGACGTCTTGAAAATGTTCTTAGGGGGCACTGGTCTAGGGGCTTACTGGCTCTACGAGCACCTAAGGCCCGGCGTTGAGCCACTGTCGAGAGACAACGTCGTGATCCTAGCGTCGGGCCCCCTAACTGGTAGCCGAGTTTACGGGACCTCTAGGGCTACTCTGATCTCCAAGTCGCCCCTGACGTCGACGTTCTTTGACTCTACGTGTGGAGGTCTTTTCCCCACATACTTCAAGAGGTGCGGGTTCGACTTCGTGGTGGTGTACGGCGCCTCAGGAGAGCCCGTCTACGTACACGTATACGACGATGGGGCGGAGATACTTCCAGCTCGAGACCTATGGGGGCTTAAGGTCACGGAGACAATTCAAGAGCTACGGAGGAGGCACGGGTACAAGTGCTCCGCTATAGCCATAGGGCCCGCTGGGGAGAACCTCGTCAGGTTGGCCTCGGTCATGGGCGACGGAGGACATGCCTTCGGCAGAGGAGGGCTCGGCGCAGTACTCGGGTCTAAGAGGTTAAAGGCCGTGGTCGCAAGCGGGTCAAAGCCCGTGGAGGAGGCCGATAGCGAGAGGCTCAACGAACTCTTGGACAACATGCGCACTAGGATCACGTGGAGCCCTTACCTAAGCAGGACCTTAAAGGACTTTGGGACTGATGCCTTGTTAACGGTCATAAACGATTGGGGCCTCTTGCCGACGATGAACTTCAAGACGGGCTTTTTTGAGAAGGCCTATAGGCTTTCGGCCGAAGAGCTCGCTAAGTTAGCGATAGGGAGGAGGGGCTGCTATAATTGTCCCATAGCTTGCAAGAGAGTCACCAAGACTGATAAGGTCGTATGCGAGGGGCCAGAGTACGAGAGCATTGCCAACTTGGGCTCCATGCTCGGAGTTGACGACTTGAGGGACGTCGCCGAGATGAATCACTTATGCAATGAGCTCGGGCTGGACACCATATCCACGGGCGTAACGCTGGCATGCTTCTTGGAGCTGGTCGAGAGGGGCAAGATAGAGCTTGACTTGAAGTGGGGCGAGGCCGATAAGTTGAAGGAGTTGATATTGGAGATGGCCTACAGGAGGGGCTACGGGGGAGAGCTGGCCGAAGGCTCTTTGAGGCTTGCTAAGAAGTACGGAGGAGAGGGACTGTCGATGAGCGTGAAGGGGCTAGAGATACCCGCTTACGATCCTAGAGGAGCTTATGGAATCGCCCTCTCCTATGCGACTTCTTATCGCGGTGGCTGCCACTTGAGGAGCTGGACCATAGCCTTCGAGGTCATAGGCGTGCCCAACTTGGTGGACAGATTCTCTTCCTTCGAGAAGCCCTCTTTAGTCAAGTACACGCAAGACTTAGCAGCCGCCTACGACAGCTTAGTCATGTGTAAGCACTTTGCGATAGAGTTCGACGAAGAGCCCTTGAGCGCCATGCTGAGCGCCGTTACTGGAGTGGAGTTCTCTAAGGAGGGTCTCTTAATGGTGGGCGAGAGGGTCTGGGCCTTGACGAGGCTTTTTAACTTGAGGGAGGGGCTTAGCGCGAGAGACGACACTTTGCCCGAGAGGCTATTGACCCCGCTGGCCCTAGGCCCCACCGCTGGCAGGGCTCCACCGCTTAACCAGATGATCAAAGAGTATTACGCTGTGAGGGGTTGGAGTCCTGAGGGGATGCCGACGGAGGAGTGCCTCGCTAGGCTGGGCTTGAAGGGGGTCATACGGCCTTGGAGAGGGGCGTAGATCGCGAGGTCTACGAGGTTCTGAAGGAGTACGCCTCTAGGATAGCAAAGAGAGGTTACGTGACGGCGCACGGCGGTAACCTGAGCATTAGGTCAGGGGACTACATGTGGATAACTAGGCATGCCTGCTCGCTCGAGAACCTCAGGCCAGAAGACATAGTCAAAGTCCCCGTTGACAGGCCTTCGAGCTACGACATCATAGCCTCCACGGAGGCGCCCGTGCATCGAGAGATTTATCGAAAGACAAACAACCTGGTCGTCATGCACGCCCACCCTCCGTTTTCAGTCGCCCTATCGTTCTTCATTGACGTGCTCGTGCCGGTAGATTCTGAGGGCTACCACGTCTTGAGGCGCGTGCCAGTAGTCGAGGGCAGGCCTGGCTCTTCCACCTTAGCCAACGAAGTAGCCAGCAAGCTAATGAGCCATTGGGCCGTCATAGTCAGGGGCCACGGAGTCTTCGCATCTTCGAAGTTCGTCGACCACACGTATCAGATATTGTGCATGGTCGAGCACTCAGCTAAGCTGTTGTACTTGAGGAACCTCTATGAGGGGGCCCTCGGCGTAAAGGCAAAAATTCCAAGAGAGTTCTGACCAAGAAGCGCT
>Ga0105154_1000712_pt1 | contig 13918 bp, 13 predicted proteins | sample SSWtaG_FD_89672 | JGI IMG/M metagenome (GOLD analysis project Ga0105154, IMG submission 89672) | Hot spring microbial communities from Sandy's Spring West, USA to study Microbial Dark Matter (Phase II) - SSWsed_matched | ecosystem: Environmental > Aquatic > Thermal springs > Hot (42-90C) >... | reverse complement strand
CTCGACGAGGGGGGCATCGGAGTTCGTCAACTCAAGAGATTTCGCGAGACGTTGAAGAGCGAGCTGGATTTTCGGACTATAACGTATCTCGACACGGAGTCGGTAATGGGTTCGACCTACGACGTATTGATATTGGACGTAGTCGAGGAGTTGAGGCCCAACGACATTGGGAGGCTAGTCGAAACGGTTAGGGGAGGGGGCTTCATAGTACTGCTCGCCCCGCCGCTGAGCTCCTGGATTGACAACGTCACGCGCTTTCAGAGAAAGCTGCTAGTGCCGCCCTACTCGGCTAGCGACTTGAAGAGGCTCTTCACCCAAAGGTTCATAAGGAAGCTGAGGGAGCACAAGGGCATCTGGCTGATAGACCTCGAAACGGGTTCCGTCAACTACAATGAGCCGCTAGGGACGAAGACCAAGGAGAGCAAGCTGGAGCTCCCCTCCAGCCCGTTGTTCCCGGGAGAGCTCTACTCAATAGCCAAAACCAACGACCAGGTCAAGGCCCTATCAGCCATGGAGACCTTCATCAAGGAAAAGAAGCTCGTCATGGTCCTCACGGCCAACAGGGGGAGGGGGAAGAGCGCCGTCCTGGGCCTCGGGCTCGCGGGCCTCTTGAGCTCAATGAAGGGCAGGTTCAATGTCATCGTCACGGCTCCATCGCTTCACAACGTCCAAGTGCTCTTCGAGTTTTTGAAGAAGGCCTTGGAGAAGCTGGGTCTAGAGTACAAGGAGGAGAGGGACAAGGAGGGATTGACTAAGGTGATCCAAACCCGAAAGGGGAGGGTGAGATACGAAGAGCCCTACGACGCCGCCTTCGCCGACGCCAGAATGGTCGTGGTCGACGAGGCGGCTGGCATACCCGTACACCTCCTCTTGAAGATCAGGAAGAACTTCAGGAAAGCGGTGTTCTCGTCGACGGCGCACGGATACGAGGGGGCTGGCAGGGGTTTCACCGTGAGGTTCCTATCAGCCCTTCGCAAAGAGAGCAAAACCCCCTTGCTCGAAATATCGATGAAGGAGCCCATAAGGTACGCCCACGAAGATCCCATAGAGGCTTGGCTCTACGACACGCTACTCCTCGACGCTGAGCCAGCGAAGATAGAGGCCGAGCCGGTGTCCGTCGTCTACGAGAGGGCCGACCTGGAGAAGTGGTTCACGGAGAGGGAAGACGAGCTGAGGGAGTTCATCGGGATCTACGTGCTGGCCCACTACAGGAACAGGCCGGACGACGTCGCCATGATAGGAGAGGCGCCACACCACTTCGCAAGGTTGCTGAGGACCAGCGAGGGCTCGATAGTGACTGCCATACACTTGGCCAGAGAGGGAGGGCTCGACGACGACCTCATTGAGCAGATACTCGCTGGCTTCGAGCCCTCTGGCAACGTAGTGCCCTCGATCATGGTCAAATACTATCCTCCTCACAAGCACTTCGCCAAATACGTTGGCTGGAGGATAGTCAGGATAGCCGTGCACCCACAGCTCACTGACAGGGGCTTCGGGAGCCTAGCGCTCCAAGACCTATGCGACGAGGCCCGCAAAGAGGGCATGGACTGGGTGGGAGCTGGCTTTGGCGCCACGAGGGAGCTGTTGAACTTCTGGATTAAGAACGACTTCATTCCGGTGCACATAAGCCCGAATAGAAACCCCGCCTCAGGCGAGTACAGCGTCTTGGTCGTGAAGCCTTTGAGCAGGAGGGCGCAGAAGCTGGTAGAGGTAGCAAACAACGAGTTCAGGCTGAGGCTCCTCAACAGCCTCTACGACACCTACTCCGACCTCGAGGTCGAGGTCGCCGAGCTCTTGTTGTGCTCGCCTTACGGCAGAGAAGAGGTCAAGTTAAGCCTGTCTAAGAGCCAGAGGGCCAGGTTAAAGAGCTACGTAAACGGTATCGTGACCTACGAGGTGGCGAATGACGCCGTAGGGAAGCTCGTAAAGGCACACTTCATGTTGAAAAGCGGCAGGAAAATTAAGCTGGACGACGTCGAAGAGAGGCTCCTAATAGCCAAGTGCCTCCAAGGCAGAGGCTGGAGCGACGCGGCTAGGGCCTGCGGCTTCCCTCCCTCGAAAATTAAGAGCGCGGTAAGGGGGATCGTATCGAGGCTCTGGGAGGGCTATGGGGTTGAGAAGGCTTAACTTCGCGAAGGAGTACAAGGAGAAGATCAAAGAGGGCTTGAAGAAGCAGACCATCAGGCTCTCCACGAGCTTGAAGGAGGGGGATAGGGTTAAGGTCGTAGCTGGCGGGGAGTTGTTGGGAATAGCCAAGATAACTAAAGTTGAGAGGAAGACCATCGAGGAGCTGACCGATGAAGACGCCAAGAGAGACGGCTTTGAAAACGTTGCCCAGCTAGTTAAGGCCCTCAGGAGGCACTACGGCAAAATAAGTAACAGGAAGGAGGTTTGTGTGATAGGCTTCGAGATGGAGGAGGGTCAATGACACCTCATGGAGCACGCCATGTGGTTGAAAATGTTAGCGTATTTGTCTTCCTGAGGGCCAAATGAGAATAGCACGAAGCAACGCTGCGTTTCGTCACAGTGGAGATAGAGCACTTGGATTTCGCTCTTGAGACGGCCTCTTGAGAAGAGACCTGTCTTCAGCGTCGCTCTAAGTCGCATTAGCGCGGCCTCGTGGCCGTTAACGACTATGCTTCTGTCCTCTAAGACCTCGAGGTCCTTAACGTGGCTTCTGCCCTTAAAGTCGTCCAAGGCCTTTCTTGCCTGCTCCCTGGGATCTCTGAACCTCTTCTGGACCGCATTGAGAGGAGTCCAAGTCAGCACACACGAATGCTCCTCACCTTTAGGCCTAAAGGTCACCGATCCCTGATCCCTTCTTAGCGGCCCTGCCTCTATGCTCCAACCCGATGGGTACTCTATCGACATGCCGTAAATAGCGAAGAGCTCATATTCTTTACTTCTCTCCATTTCCTCCATGCCGTTCACTAATTACTCTTAAGCTCCTCACTTAAATGTACTTCCGTCGAAGTGTTATGGCGCCGGGGGCGGGATTTGAACCCGCGGGCCCCCGAAGGGGCACCGGCTTTCTGGCCTCAGACATAAGATCTCGAGGCCGGCGCCTTTACCACTCAGCCACCCCGGCTCGTCGAGGATAATTCTATGAGGGGGCTTATATTTCTAAAGCGCGGGGCGGTGCGATTTGAGGAGGCTCTTCAGCACTAGCGGCATTAGGGGCGTCTACCCCACAGAGGTCTCCCCCCTACTGGCGTTCAAGCTTGGCTGTGCCCTAGCGTCCATGTTCGGCACGGAAAGCATTGTGGGCGTGGATTGCAGGCTCTCGTCGCCTGTCTTGGAGCACGCCTTGCTTTCCGGGCTCATGTACTCTGGCTGCAGCGTCAGAAGGGTAGGGCTGGCCCCTCTTCCCGTCACCGCTTACTCGGTCAAGAAGACCAGAGCCGACTTCGGCGTCATGATAACTGCGAGCCATAACCCCCCTCAGTACAATGGGTTTAAGGTGTTCCGCGAGGGCGGGTGGGAGCTCACGTCAGAGGACGAGGAAGTTGTGGAGAAGTTGCTCTCGAGGGAGCTCTGGGCTGGGCGCTCGTGGAGCGACGTGGGCTCGTGCACCAACTACGAAGAGGCTCTCATGGACTACGTCGAGGACGTGCTCGACCTGCTGTCAGACGCGTGCGCGAGTCGTCGAGCGCAGGGCTTCAAGATTGTCGTCGACTGCTGCAATGGGCCCGCGGCCCTCGTGACCCCTAGGGTATTGTCGCGGCTCGGGGCCAAGGTCATAGCCTTGAACGCAAACATAGACGGCCACTTTCCGGGCAGGGAGCCTGAGCCGAGGCCAGACGTCTTGGCGGAGCTGGGCCTCTTCGTCCGCGAGACGGGCGCTCAGCTAGGGCTGGCCCACGACGGTGACGCCGATAGGGTAGCGGTCATAGGCCCCGACGGCGAGTTCGTGACCAACGACAGGATAATAGCCTACATGGCCAAGAGGGCCATAGAGCGCGGAGAGGGCAAGGTCGTGATAACGACGATAGACACGTCTAGGTGCATAGACGAGGTCGTCGAGAGGCTTGGCGGAGAGGTCGTGAGGACCAAGCTAGGGAAGACGCACGTGGAGCTCAAGAGGCGCTCTAACGTCGCATTGGCCGCCGAGCCTTGGAAAATAATTAACCCACGCTGGGGCCCTTGGGCAGACGGCATACTCGCGGCGAGCGTGCTCGTTAAAGATCTCGCAGAGAGCGGCGCCAGGCTGTACGAGCTCTTGAGGGACGTGCCCAATTACCCCCAAGTCAGGGAGAGCTTCCCGTGTAGCGACGATGACAAGCCGAGGGTTATGAAGGTCGTTGGGGAAGAGCTGGAGAGCGCTATAGGCGACGTGGAGGACGTCTGGAAGTACGATGGGGTCAGGGTCAACTGCAAAGACGGCTCTTGGATTTTGATAAGGGCTTCGGGCACTGAGCCCAAGATTAGGCTCTACGCCGAGGCCAAGAGCGTGGAGAGGCTAAGGGAAATCGCGGAGAGGGGCAGGAAGCTCATATTTAAGGCTCTCAGGGCTTGACCACTAAGTCCGCTATATCTACGCATATCTCTCCTATAATCCTCAACCCGGTTATTATGGAGCTAGCGCAGAAGGCGACGTCGAGGGGGAGCTTCAAAGCCTTCACGTTGAGCTCTTCGGCCACGTCTCGCATTTTACTGCTCATGTTTATCACTCGCATTGAGAGGGCGTAGTCGGCCTTCATTAGGGAGTTAAAGGCATCGACGTGCATCCTATCGACTAGATCGCTAAGCTCCACTATCTCGGGCTCTAGCTCTAGCTTGGCCCTGTTCAATAGAAGCTTCATGACGTTCTTGGCTATGGACACGGCCTCGTCGCCTATGCTCTCTATGGACTTGGCGGCTAGCCTGTAGTCCAAGCATTCGTGGAGCTTTACTCCGGCTTTTTCGGACAACCTTGGGTTTCTTATTATCGTCCGTAGCTGCCTCACCACCAAGAAGTACATCCTGTTCAAGTCCTCGTCTCTCTTCACAACGCTTTGAGCTAGCTCCACGTCGCGGTCGACGAGGGCCTTTATCGAGTCCTTGTGCATTTGTTGCGCTATGACGTCAGCCCTCTTGAACAGAGTCTTTAGGGGAACGGCTAGCGGCGATAGGAGGCACTGGAGTACGACCTCATTGGCCTTTTCCTCAATGACCTCGACTCCTACTAGCGGGGCTATGGCCTTCTTGATCCTATCCTTTTGCTCTAGCGCCAACTTCGTCTTCGAGACGACCCTTATGATGTCGTAGCCTATTAAGTACCTGCCAAGCAGGTCTCTCTCAAGAGTCTCGCTGTACTCCAATGTCGTTTCACTTAGCCTCTCGCCCTCCTCTCCAGCCTCCACCTTCGCCCTTATGACGAGAGAGCCGTTGTCTAGCTCTTCAACCACGAGTTGGTCTCCTCTCTTCAGGCCCGTCTTTAAAGCCCAAGTTTTGGGGATGGCTAAGAGGAAGCTACCGCTCTTCGTCTTCAAGACCTTTCTCAAATGGATGGAGGCCAATGACCAACACCTAATACACTACAGAGGCCTTCCCAATTCCTTATTTTTTATTTCATTGCGGTTTATTTTTGTTTCACTATTTGCGGCTCTATTATTTGCGGTCAACTTGCATGAAGAGAGCTCGCGAAACGGCCTTGGCTACTCTGTTCGCTATCCTCAGGGGCTCAGGAACCCTCCCCCTGACGGTCACCCTCTTGAGGAGCTCGAGCGCTCTATCGAACTCCATGCCCACAACCTCAAGAAAGACTGGGTTCTCTCTGGGGTTGAGCTTGGCCTCGTAAATCGGACTGATGGAAGCCAATCTCTCGAAGACTTTGTAGCGGAGCCTCCAGTCCTCGAAGTGCTTTCTTAGAGCGTTGAGGACGGCCTCATTGTCCGGCCTCTCTGTTGTGACTACGATCACGGGCACTTTGAGGTCTTCATATACGGCAACGGGGTCTATGATGTTAAAGCCCCCAAAGGTCACTCCGCCCAGCAGTACCACGTCGAGAGAGTTCAGCTTGCTCGCCATGTCTAGTAGCTTCTCAGTGGCGTCGAGCCCGTCAACCTTTATCAATCTCAGGAATACGTCCTCTACCCTGAAGCCGTGCGTCAAGACGCCGCATAAAACGGTCTCGCCCCTCCTTTGGAGCTTTTGAGGGTCGAAGGAGCCGTCCTCGACTCCGAGAATTCTCGCGTAGTCCATCGCGTTACACGCTTTCGGCTACTATGGATGAAAGCCTAGGGTCGCTCCTCAAGCCTTCCGCGAGTGCTCTATCGCTTATCGCCAGCCTGACTATCTTCGTCCTACCGTACCTGCCCTTGCTGGTCACCTTAGCGTTGACTATTCCGAGCATGTCGAGCTCGTTTATTATGTCGCTAACCCTCCTCTGCGTGAGCTCGTCGATCATGAGCCTCCTGCACAGGCTCTTGTAGGCCTCGTATATCTCGCCAGTGGTGGCCTCGCCCTTCCTCCTCTTCACTATGTAGACGGCCATGGTAACGAGCTTGGTGTGGAGGGGCATGGACTTGATGACCTCGACGGCCCTGTCCTTCTCCATCTCCCTATAGGCCTTTCTGACGTGCTCTTCGAGCACCTTGGATGAGCCCTCTCTTTCAGCTATTTCACCGGCTAGCCTCAGCAGGTCTAGAGCCCTCCTGGCGTCTCCGTGCTCGCGAGCAGCCAACGAGGCACAAAGGGGTATCACGGCCTCGTCGAGCACTCCGTCGCAGAAGGCCTGTTTGGCCCTCTCAGCCAATATGTCGGCGAGCTCCTCCGTCGTGTAGGGCCTGAATACTAGCTCCTCCTCGCCCAAGGTACTCTTCACCCTAGGGTCCAAGTACTCGACAAAGTTGAGGTCATTGGTTATGCCTATTATCGAGACCCTAGCGTTGCATAGGTCTGGGTTTATCCTCGTGAGCTTGTACAGGACGTCGTCTCCACTAACCTTGACCAAGAAGTCCACTTCGTCTAGAACTACGAAGAGCAGGTTCCTCTCTCGATCGAGGGCCCTAACGAACCTCCTAAACAGCTCGGCCGTTGACAGCCCAGTGAAAGGAACTTTCTCGTTAAGATGATTGCACAAGTTGAAGAGGACGCGGTAGCTCGTGTTCTCATTCCTGCAGTTTATGTAGGCGACCTTTAGGCTCACGTCGCAGGAGTACTCTTTAGCGAAAGCGTCTATCCTCCTGAGCACGTACTTCGTCACAGCTGTCTTCCCGGTCCCGGGGAGGCCGTATATGAAGACGTTCGAGGGCCTAGCCCCCTTGACCACCGGGGCCAAGATCTCAGCAAGCCTATTGATCTCCTCCTCCCTGTGAGGGAGGTTCTCAGGCACGTAGTCGGGCCTGAGCTTCTCCCTGTCCTTGAAGATCCTTGCTGATAACACCCTCTGAATGATCTCGTCGATGGACAAGCTTGACACCACGAGCGAGCAGAAGCGAGCGTTAACGTAATTGTGTATAAGCGCCTTAATATCCCTTAGCTCAAAGGACTATCCTCGAGGAGTAACACTTCAAAGATGTGCGATGAATATCGGCCACGTGGGCTTTGTGTGAACGACATATTTTCACCCCCTCTTCAGGCATTCCTTAAGCCGGCACATGCCGCAGATCTCTCCTTTGGATGGCATGCCACACCTCGTGCAAGACTTCCAATTAGAAGCCCTAGATGCGAGGAGGGGGCTGAGGAGGGGGGAGACCCTCTTTACGTGGGTCTTGAAGAAGGTGTGCTTAAAGGAGGGGCGCATGGACTCGATAGTGTCTATGAGCTTCTTCCTTCTATTTAGCTTCGACTCGCGGCCGAGGGGGCACTGAGCAGACGAGTAGGGGAGGGCTCTTACGTCGACATAAGCTTTTAGCTCGAGGTCCGTTAGCTCGATGAGCGGCTTTATCCTTGGCAAAGCCTTTGGATGCACTAGCCTCGTGACGGGCTGAAGCTTTATGGCCTCCAGCAAGTCCCCCGCGACGTACAGGTCCCACAGCACCGCGAGCACGTCGTCTAGGTTGTGGCCCGTGGCGATCTTCGTCGCCCTGCGCAGATTCCCATAGTAGTTTAAGATGTAGCGCCTCGCTAAACCGCAAGGTGAACAAGCTTTTCCACGTCGCGAGGCTAACTCGCTCATGGTGCACCCGAGGAAGTCCCTCAGCTCCACTACCTCTAACTCGACCCCCTCTTGGCTGGCCAGCTCTTCAGCCTTGAGCCTACATTGCTCTGAAAAGCCCTCGACCCCCAAGTCTATGTGCAGGCAAGTCAATTTCACGTCGGGCACTAGGCCCTTAATTATGTGGAGGAGGGCCGAGCTGTCCTTGCCGCCCGAGAGGGCTACTAGGAGCTTGTCACCTCGCTCTATCATGCCGTACTCTCTGAGCGTCCTCTCGACCTTCCGCTCAACGAACTTAACGAGGCATTCCTCGCACAAGCTGATCCTCGCATAGCCCAGCCTAAGAGTGGCCTTCCTAACGTGACAACGGCTACAGAGGCCCAGCCCTCTCATTTGAGGGGCGCCGTTCATCGTTTGGTACCATCGACGAGGAGGGTGGCCATAGAAGTGGAGAAGGGGTGGTGGACCGGGCGGGACTTGAACCCGCGACCTCCCGCATGCCAAGCGGGCGATCCACCAGGCTGATCTACCGGCCCCAGCCATTATTATTGTGGAGCTGGGTATTAATGTTTCCATCGATAGGTTCTCTTTAGACCAAGCGGTGGGCCCTATTGAGGGGCTTATTCTGCCAAGAGTACCTCTTCAGTCGACTCGATCTCCCGAAGCCACACGCGGCGCAGTAGTGCTTCTTCTTGTTGTAGGCCCTCCTCCCACACCTCCTGCACTTGATGTGCGTAGCTCCCTTGTTCATCTTGCCGAAGGACATCGTCCCCTTGACCATGGCCTAGCCCCTCTTAGCTCTTGGGCACGGGGCTTATCAGGACTATGCTGTCGCCCCTAATCAGTATCAAGCCGTGCCTCTTGGGCTCGCCGTTCTGCCTCAGCTCTTCAGCGTCCTCGAGGACTATGTTTAGGTGTTGGTCGTAGCTCTTCAACTTACCCCTAAACTCCTTGCCGCCCTTAAGCCTGACGAGTATTTGATTCCCTATAGATGAAGCTAGTATCGTTAACGTCGTCTCTGACATAGAGGACCCAGCCTTCTAGCCCCTTCTTTCGTTTTAGCTTATAAGGATATATGTATTTAAAGCTTAGCTTAAGACAGTAGTTATGTCAAGAGCGCATAGACACGTCTTGAGTAAGAGCGAGGCCAGAGAGGTCGCGCTGGCCATCGAAAGGGCTTTAAGGTCGAAGAGGCCCCTCGATGTCAAGGCCAAGTGGGAGGTGGTCAAGTTGAGCAAAAATGAGGTCGTGTACCTCTTAGACGGGAAGCCCATCGCCATAGAGATTTCTAGTGGCAGACTAATCCCATCCATAAAGGCCTTGATGAATGGGATCGCAGAATTGCCGAGGGTTGTCGTGGACTCTGGCGCGGTCAAGCACGTGGTCAACGGAGCTGACGTGATGGCCCCCGGCATAGTCAGGGTTGAAGGAGACTTCGCGAAGGGAGATCTAGTGGTCGTCGTCGACGAGAAGTACGGGAAGCCCCTTTGCGTCGGCACTGCGCTAGTCAACGCGTCAGAGCTGGCGTCCATGTTTAGGGGCAAGGTCGTCGAGAACCTTCATTACGTCGGCGACAAGCTGTGGAATAGGTTGAAGGAGATGGGCTTAACGTGATGTCGCTTTGAGATGGGCGTCGTGTTGAGCGATGGCCCCATCAAGGTGGGGTCTCAGCGCACCCTTATGGAGTCTAAGAAGTTAGGCGGGTCTACTGGGACCCTGTAGAATTTCTCTATGCTTGAGGCTAAGTTCATGACCTTCTCGTTCTCGCCATGGCACAATATTATCCGGTGGGGCTTTGGCGTCACCCTCTCCACGAACCTCAACAGCTGCTTCCTATCGCTGTGGCCGCTGAACCCCTCGCAGGTCTGGACCTCCATTCTGACCTTAACCGTCAAGGGCTTGCCATCGACGTAATCGACCGCCACCTCTTTGGCCCCCTCTTGGACCGTCCTCCCAAGAGTCCCCTCGACCTGGTAAGAGACGAATATCAGCGAATTCCTCTCGTCCTCGGCCATGAGCTTAAAGTACTCGAGGGCCGGGCCTGCGTTCAGCATTCCCGAGGTGGCCAGTATTATGCAGGGCTCGCCCTCAACCACGTCAAGGCGCTCACGGCCCTTGGTCATGACGACGAAGTTCTCCGCCAGGAAGGGATTGACGTCCTCGTAGAGTATCCTGTCTCTAACCTCTCTCGCCAAGCTTTCGGGGTACGCTGTGTGTATCGCCGTGGACTCTTGTATCATGCCCTCGACGTATATGGGCACTGAGGGCGTGAGCCTCTTCTCAACGGCGTTAGCCAAGACCAACATTATCTCTTGGGCTCTGCCGACGGCCAGCACCGGTATTAGCACCTTGCCCCCGCGGCTCAGCGTCCTATTTATTATCTCGATGAGCTTGGCCTCCGTCTCCTCTCTAGAAGGCATTATGTCATTCGGCCCTCCGTAGGTCGACTCCATTATGAGGGTCTCGAGCCTTGGGAACACGTACGTGGCTGGCTCAAGGAGCCTCGTCCTACCGTACTTGAAGTCGCCCGTGTAGACTATGTTGTGGAGGCCCTCGCCTATGTGTAGGTGGACCATCGACGAGCCGAGTATGTGGCCTGCGTTGTGTAGCGTCAGCTTGACCCCTGGGGCTATGTCCGTGACCTCTCCGTGGTTTAGAGCTATTGTGTGGAGGAGGGCCATCTTCACCTCTCTAATCCCGTATATCGGGGTCCTGCCCTCTTTCTCCGCCACATCCAAGTAGTCCTTCAATATGAGGGCCATGAGCATCTTAGTCGGCTCACTACAGTAGACGGGCCCTCGATAACCGTACTTGAAGAGCAGGGGCAGAGCCCCGCAGTGGTCCAAATGAGCGTGCGTTATCACGACGGCGCTCAGAGAGTCTACGTCGAAGTCGTCGATCCAAAACGCTGGGAACTCGCTTATGTACTCCCTTGCGCCGGGCTTGGCCCCGCAGTCCAGCAAAATCTTGTCCTCCCCCACTTCGACGAGTATGGACGAGCGGCCGACCTCCCTGAAACCTCCTAGGGCGGTTATCCTTATGTTGTCCACCTTGTAGAGAGGGGTTCTGTGGATCCTCTTCCCGACCTCTTTTAGCATCTTGAGCCTGTAGTTGCTGTTCTTGTGGAAGAGGGCCGAGACTGACTCCATGAACCTAGACTTCAGTGGCGGAGTCCTGACTGGCACGGGCCTCCAGAAGGTATGCGCGAGGAGCTGCTTGAGGAGCAAGCTGTTCTTGCCTATCACTAAGCCGGGCTTCTTAGCCTCTATTATCATCTCGCCCATGACGTCGTCGAAGTGAATGTTCGTTATGCCAGCTTCTGGCGGCACGAGCTCGTAGACTATCTTCTTGGCCTCCTCCTTGTCCTTCCTGACGGCTGGGTCAGGCCTCAGCACTATCCTCTTCCTCAAGGTCTTCGCGACCGTTTTGACGGCGTCGCCGTTTGACAACAGGACGGCGGGGTTCTTGACGTAGACTGCTATCTCTGGCCCCTCGAAGTCTATCCTAGTTACGCCTGCCTCTGGCGGTATGCTCTTTAGTATCCCCTCTCTGATCAACGTCAGGTGGTTGGGCTGCACCAATCTCCTTACCTTCCGCCTAAAGGGAATTACACTAAGCCCTTTTCGAGCTTTTCTTGAGGTATTTCTTCGACGCCTTCCCTAGATATCACGACTACGTCGAAGCCCTCTCCAGAACCGGGATCCCACTTCATAGCCGCCTTTATCGCCTCTACGGCTATCGGGATCGCCTCCTTCACCTCTAGGTCGTCCCTGTAGCGAGTCTCTAGGACGGCTAGCGCTAGAGGAGAGCCCGAGCCCGTCGCTATGTACCTCTCGTCGGTCATCGTCCCGAAGAAGTCCACGTTGAACATCTTCGGGCCTTCTTCGTCTATCCCCGCCACTATCACCTGCACTATATACGGGAAGTACCTCGACGAGAAGAGCAGGTTCGATATTAAGCTCGCAATCGCCTTAACCGATGGGGGCTGTTTAGTCGTGACCTTGAGGTATTTGACGTGAGCTTTAATGCTCTCGATTAACATTTGCGCATCAGCCACCACACCCGCTATGGTCGCGTAAATCCTGTCGTCTATTTGGAGGATCTTCCTGCCCCTCTTGTTGGCGATGAAGAAGCCCGCCGTCACGCGCCTATCAGTCGCTAGCACTACTCCGTTGGTACACTTAATCCCCACGGTCGTGGTCCCCTTAAACACGGGGATTTTAGGTTCTCCTACCATTGCCATTTGCTAGCACACCGCAAAGTGTATGGAGATGTTTAAAGGTTTTGACCGATAGAAGCTTATCCGATCGAACAGAAGAGAAAGCATGCATGTTTAAAAGCTTTGCGGAAAGCGGCTGTTTTGTCGCTCCACAAAGCATAGCTACATTGATTGTTGAGCTGATGGCGTCGTTGAGGAATCGCATCTGAGGTTCTTGCACCTCGGAGCTTGGTGGTGAGGGGCGCGGTCCGTCGAAGAGGGCGGCAATAACTTAATTATTCAAACCTAAACTATCATCCTCAGAGGAGCGGTAGAAACCTTGTTAGATCCTCATGACATCGAGCTTCCGAGGAAGATATTGATAGGCAAGGGCGTCATCAAGAACGTCGGCGATGTGGCCAAGTCCCTCGGCCTTTCGGGCAAGGCTTACATCTTCCTCGGCAAGACCGGGCGAGAGCTTGCCACGAAATACGTGCTGAACTCTCTCACGGCGTGTGGGTTCGACGTCGTCGACAACGTCAGAGACGAAGAGGAGCTGTTGAGGCACGCGTTTGACGCAAGGCCTGACTTCGTGGTGTCCGTTGGCGGTGGCACGACGATAGACTTGGGCAAGTACGCGGCCTTTAAGCTGGGAGTCCCATTCATCAGCGTCCCTACCGCTGCTTCTCACGATGGCATAGCCTCGCCAATGGTGTCCCTCAAAGTCCTCAAGACCCCCTACTCGATCAAAGCCAAGCCGCCCATAGCGATAATAGCCGACGTGAGCGTCATAATGAACGCTCCGCACAGGCTCTTGGCCAGCGGTTGCGGGGACGTACTGGCCAAGCTCACAGCCGTTAAGGACTGGAGGCTCGCTCACATGCTGAAGAACGAGTACTACGGTGAGTACGCCGCATCTCTGGCGGAGATGTCCGCGAAGTTAGTGATGAAGAACGCGAAGCTCATAGGGGCACACAAGGAAGAAGGGATTAGAGTAGTCATTGAGGCCCTAGTCTCCTGTGGGGTGGCCATGTGCATAGCGGGGTCGTCGAGGCCCTGCTCTGGCTCGGAGCACATGTTCTCGCACGCCCTAGACATGATAGCCCCCAAGCCCGCTCTCCACGGCGAGCAGTGCGGGGTAGGGACAATAATGATGGCCTATCTCCACGGAATCGACTGGAAGAAAATTAAGGAAGTGCTCAAGGTCATAGGCGCTCCGACGACTGCCAAAGAGCTCGGCGTTGAGGACGAGTACATCATAAGGGCGCTAGTCGAGGCACACAAGATCAGGCCCAGGTACACGATACTAGGGGACACTGGCTTGACGTGGGAGGCCGCCGAGAGGCTGGCGAGAGTGACCGGGGTAATAGAGTAAGTTGTCTTTAAAATTCTGGGATGGGCGATGTGGTGGGCGTGGAGCCCATAGTTACGCTAGTCGGCGAGCTCCAAGCGAAGCCTGGCTTCAAGTTCATCTTTCAAGGAGCGTCTGAGGTCTGTGCTAATTGCAAGCTGAGAGAGGTCTGCGTGATGAAGCTCGAGCCGAACGTCGTGTACAAGGTCATCGAGGTCTTGAAGAAGAAGCACAAGTGCCCCCTCAGAGGGGGATGGGTCTTAGTGGCCAAGGTCGTCGAGGCCGAGGT
>Ga0105154_1000710_pt1 | contig 13921 bp, 18 predicted proteins | sample SSWtaG_FD_89672 | JGI IMG/M metagenome (GOLD analysis project Ga0105154, IMG submission 89672) | Hot spring microbial communities from Sandy's Spring West, USA to study Microbial Dark Matter (Phase II) - SSWsed_matched | ecosystem: Environmental > Aquatic > Thermal springs > Hot (42-90C) >... | reverse complement strand
CGTCATGTATTCTGAAATTTATAATCACTTTAATTTGCTTATCAATATTCTTATACATTTTTATGCCATTTTCTCTGATATAAGTTTAGAATAGAAAAGGATAAAAAGTGTATTCACTTACATATTAGGAAATAACGGAGGTTTAATCTGAAAGTGGAGTTAAAAAGGAAGGTTGAATCGATAGAGGTGAAAGAGAAGAGTATATCGCAGTTGCTTGCAGAAATGGCTAAAACCGCTTATCAAGGGAGGAAGCTCGGTGAATCTGTGGAAGTGTGGGAGGAGATGATTAAAGACCCAAATGTAACGATAATTATGGGTTTAGCTGGGTCAATGAGTACTGCTGGGCAGTGGAAGATTATTAATTGGCTCATCGAGAATAGGTTTATTGATGTGCTCGTCTCTACTGGTGCTAATGTCTCAGAAGATATAGTTGAAGCTATGGGGTTATCGTATTGGCAGGGCAGCCACTTGGTTGATGATAAGGAGCTTTTGAAAGCCGACATAAATAGGTATTACGATGTTTACGTTTTTGAGAAAGACTATAATGCTATGGAGACGCTTATAAAGGAATTTGTATTGACTTTACGTGAAGACTACATTTACTCTTCAATGGAATTCCTCCACTTATTTGGTAAGTGGCTTTTGAAGAAGGGGATTAGAAGTATTGTGGCTGTGGCTGCAGAGCATGGTGTCCCAGTATTCTGTCCAGCCATTGCGGATAGTGCTTATGGTGAAGCATTCATACTAGCTAAGAATGAGGGTAAAACCATAATTGTTGATAATGTGAAAGATTTTGATCAGTTTATTAGTATAGGTGAGAAGGTTAAGGACATTGGCGTCATATACATTGGCGGAGGAGTTCCAAAAGATTACACTCAGCTCCTCGCTATCACCTTAACTTTAAAAACTATGCATCAAGAAGTTCCTGGTAGAAGAGGGTTTAAGAGGGAAACTTTAAAGGAATACTACTACCCACACAAGTACGCGATACAAATAACAACTGATTCTCCACAGTGGGGTGGGTTATCTGGTTGCACATTGGAGGAAGCTATTAGTTGGGGTAAAATTGATGCTGAAGGTAAGAGGGTTACATGTTACTGTGATGCCACAATAGCTTTACCTCTAATAACACATGCATTGAATGAGAGAATTAAGTTTAAGAGGAAACCCTCTGATATGTCATGGCTTTTCAGTGATGTTTTAAAGGCTCACCCAAACCATTAAATTGGAATTATCAAACACTCCTTTTTCTAACCTCAACACATATATAACACTTTTTTTCTAAATTGTTTTATGAGTGGCCAATTGACTTCAATGATAATGGATATGGTTAAATATGAAGAGTGGAATGCCACAGGTTTAGAGAATGCTTCATTGAATGTTTCAAATGTTATGGTTAAAGCTTTGATGGCTGGAATAGCATATGACTCTAGGAAACATGCATACCTCTTTAGAGCTTTAGTGGAAATGTTGAGGGGTGAAAGCAAACCTCTAACTGAAAGTGAATATGATATGCTTGGGAAGGCTATTACTGAACATATAAATGTTGAATTGAAAATGATGAGGGATATTGAGGAACTTATGAACGTTATTGGAGATGAAAGATTAAAGTATGTTTTGAAATACATACTTGACGATGAGAAGCGTCACCATGCTTTATTATTGGGTTTACAGGAAGCTGTTAATAGGAGGGAGCTTGTTACAGAATTTGATTGGCTTAACATTGTTTGGAAGGATGTGCCATTCTTCTTTTAGTTTAATTTAAATTACACTTTTTACTTAAATTTATTTGTGGTGAAGTGATTTGATAAGTGATGAGGTGATAGAAGCTTATAAGAAGGCTGGAGAGGCTGCTAAGGCTGCTATAAATAGAGCTTTCGAAATTGTACGTGCAGGTGTAAGTATTAAGGATGTTTGTAATGATCTTGAGAGGAAGATTATTGAGTTTGGATGTAAACCAGCTTTCCCTTGCAACATATGTATAAATGATGTTGCAGCTCACTATACTGCAGATGAAAACACTAGAACCATAATTCCAGATAACTGTATCGTTAAGGTTGATGTGGGTGCACATTACGATGGATACATTGCAGATGCAGCTGTAACCATAAACTTATCCTCTGAATATGAAGATTTAATTAAATCTGTTAGGGAAGCTATCGATAATGTTTCAAACAATATTGAAGCTGGAATTTCGGTTATGAAGATTAGCACGATAATTGAAAGGACCATTAAATCATATGGGTTTAAGCCCATAAAGAATCTGGCTGGACATCAGATGGATAGATATAAACTTCATACAGGCTTTGCGGTACCAAATGTAAAACAGATGAAGGATGTATTTACAAAGCTATATCCCGGTTACGCGTATGCAATTGAACCCTTTGCAACTCTTGAATCGGGTAAAGGTGAAGTTAATGGTGTTAGGGGTGGAAATATATTCAAACTTGTTAGTCCAAGACCTCCAAAAATGGGTGCAGCTAGAAGCCTCTTCCTTGCAATTCAGAGGAGATTCAATTATCTCCCATTTACTAGGCGTTGGTTATTGGATTTTAGAGATAACCCCTCATATCCGAAGGCTTTCTATCAATTACTGGATAGGGGATACATTACAGAGTACCCATATATGGTTGAAGGTTATGGGAAACCTGTAGCTCAATGGGAGCATACATTTCTAATATTGGAGAAGGAGGTTATAAGGGTAACATAAAAAAAGGGTAAATTGATGTTTAATTCCATTTGTTGTTATTCCTGCTCTACTTAAATCTCCTTTCAACTTCCCTCCAATTGATAGCTTTGAAGAATGCTTCTATGTAGTCCACTTTTCTCAACCCATAATCCAGAATGTATGCATGTTCAAAGACATCCATAACTAATATTGGTTTTGCACCAGCTAAATGTCCTACATCATGTTCATTTATCCAAACGTTTAGAAGTCTATCAGCTTTTACATCATAGTATAATATTACCCAGCCAATCCCCCTCATAGCTCCAATGGATTTGAATTCCCTCTCCCAATTCTCATAAGATCCATAATCTTCTACGATCTTCAAGTATAGTTTCGAATTCTTATCTGGTTCCATGGGTTCTTTAGTCATGTTTTCAAAATAGTATTCGTGGAGGCGCATTCCATTAAATTCCCATCCAAATCTCCTTTTAATCTCAGCGTACTCGGGGCTTCCAATTTTACCCTCCTTTTCAAGGCTTCTAAGGGTTTCCATGAGTCTATTGGTGTTGGATACGTATCCTTGGTATAATTGGAAGTGGTTTCTGAGTAGTTGTTCGCTGAACCCCTTTAAGCCTATTAAATGTTCGTAATTTAATGGTTTATACATGATCATGTGCATCCCCCATTAGAAGGTTTTAAATTTATCCCTCGATGCGCCGCATATTGGACACTTTTCAGGTTTCTCCCCCTCAACTGTATACCCACATATGATACACACATGTATCGCCTCCAGTTCAATATCTTCTCCAAAATTAACTTTGCTCTTTGCTTTCTCATATAGTGATAAGTGGATCTTCTCTGATTCCAAAGCCCAATTCGTAGTCAATGCAACTCCATTTTCATTTTGACTCTTAGCAACTAAATTATATGCTGGATACATTTCTTCAACTTCAAACTTCTCCCCATTTATCGCATTCTCCAGATTTTCCCTTGTACTTTTAATTATACCTAAAATTTTGGAATGGTTTTTTGCATGTATAAATTCTGAGTATGCTACTGCCTTGAATAGTCTTGAAACATTTTTTAATCCCTCTTCCTCAGCTTTCTCCGCATAAATCATGTACTTAATGTGTGCTTGACTTTCCCCTGAAAGTGCGTTTTTAAGATTTTCTTCACTTATTTTCCTCATTTTCTTTCCCAATAAATTTATATTTAAGGATTATAATATAACTTTATTGTCCGATTTAAGTACTTAAATATGGATTTAAACGTTTAGTGTGTGAATTGCCTATGGTGGATGAGGTTGATTTTAGGATTATAAGAATTTTGATGGAGGAAGGTGATATTAGTTTTAGTGAATTGGCTAGGAGGTTGAATCTGAGTGAGTCTACAATTAGGAAGAGAGTGGAAAAATTGAAGAAGAGTAATGTTATAAATAGGTTTACTGTAATCGTTGATCCCGCTAAGCTTGGCTTCAATTCTGTAGCAATTGTGGGTGTAGATGTGGAGCCTCAACAACTCTTAAAAGTTGCTAAAAAGTTATGTGAACTTCCTGAAGCAAGAAATGTATTCATATCCACTGGTGATCATATGATTATGGTTGAAATTTGGGCTAGGGATGGCAATGACCTTTCAAGGATTATATCTGAGGGGATTGGTAGCATTGAGGGTGTAAAGAGGGTTTGCCCTTCAATAGTACTTGAAAGATTAAAGTACTAGTTGACTTCCTAACACTTAATATATTGCGGTTAAATGGTAACCATAAATTCCATAATTCTGTTTTGCTTACAAACCTTTTAATAACTTTAATGTTAATAGTTATTATTGATGGTTATGTCATGTGAAATTGATAAAGTTAAGGGTTATGTGGAGAGGGAAGTTCCAAAATTAATGAAGAATTTCAAAGTTCCAGGGTTCAGTATATCCATTGTGGATAAAAATGGTATTCTGTATCGTGAGGGGTTTGGTTATAGGGATTTGGAGAAGGTTCTTCCAGCAACTCCAAACACTCTTTATGGTTTAGGTTCAACTACGAAATCCTTTGTGGCTTTATCTATAATGCAACTTGTTGAGGCTGGTAAGATATCTCTTGATGATCTAGTATCAAATTATGTACCGTTGAAGATAGGGTTTAAGGATAAGCCTATACTTATACGTCACCTCCTTTCACACTCTTCCGGAATTCCAGATTTGGGTACTTCCACAATAATACTACAGAGTGGTATGGGATTTCATATGGGGATACCTATGGCTAGTGTAAATGACTTCTATAGGTTTGTTAATGGAGCTCAAAATGAGATTGTGGATGAACCTGGGAAGAGATACTTTTATCTTAATGCTGGTTACAGAATGCTTGGACACATAATTCAGAATGTTAGTGGAGTGCCATTCCACGTTTATGTAACTGAGAGTATCTTGAAGCCTCTTAAAATGTTTAGAAGCACATTTGTTAAGAGCGTTTTTGAAAGGGATCCTGATAGGATAACACCATATAGGGTGGATGAATCTGGACGATTTATACCGACACCATATCCATATCCAAACGTTGAGGAAAACTTTGAATTCTCCTTCATATCAGCTCCCGGTGGACTCATAAGTTCTGTTACAGAGTTATCCAATTATTTAATGGCTAATTTGAATTGGGGTGTATTCGAAGATAAGAGGATTATTAGAAAGGAGTCTTTGGAGGAGATGTTCAAGATACACATAGAATTTCCAAGGAGACTTTATGGTAGACATGGATATGGGTATGGTTGGAGTATTATTGAAGGTTTCTTTGGAACTAAACTTGTTTCACATGGAGGGTCAATACTGGTTTCAACATCCCATTTATCACTACTACCAGAATACGGTTTTGGTATAGCTATGGCCTCCAATTCAGCTGGTTTCCCGTATGATGAGTTTGCACAAACACTTTATGCCATCATTTTGGGGAGAGATCCTGAAGATGTTCCATACGTTAAGGTTAGAAAGAAGATGAATCTGCTTTGTGGTCATTACTCTACGTATATGGGTGTAGATAATGCTGAAGTTGTTAGTAGGGGTGGAATGTTATACTTAATTCAGAAGGGGGTTTTTGGGAGCATTACTATGCCGCTAATTCCAGAAGATGATTTAATGGAGTCAAATAGATTCTACGTTTACTCTAATGGTGTTAGAATGCCTGTGGAATTTGTGATTTATAGTGATGGAAGGGTTGATATGTATATTGAGAGAGATAGGTTTCATAAGGTTATTTGACTTCAATTAACTCGTATCCCCCATTAAATATTTTTGCAATTTTTACTTCTTCGAAGATATTTTTCATGTCATTTACAATTCCATCTTTATCGTGTACTATTATGCATGTTATCCTGCTATTGCTGTGGACTATTACTGTATTTACTCCATACTTTTCTCCAAGCTCCTCCATTTCCTTTAATAGTTGGAGTGTTATCTTTTCTCTTTGCATTTTGCATTCCACCATTATTACTTTTCCATTCTTTATTGCAACTATGTCTAGTGGGTGTTGACCTTTAGGTGTCCCTTTACTGCTACTAGCCCTTATACTTAGATAACCATGTTTTGCAAATTTTGCTCTAACAGTATACTCGAATTTCCTGCCTTTAACGTAGCTGGATGGCATATGCCCTTTATCCATTATTCATTAGCTTTATTTCGATATAAATATGTGTTCATGTATTCTGTTTCTCTGATTTCAAGAATGTCTTTTTAAATAGCTCTATGCTCTCCATAACTACCCTCTTGGCCATTTCATGGTCTCCCCACATCTTAAATTTAACCCACTTGTTTGGTTCAAGCTTCTTGTATGCTTCAAAGAATTCTCTTATTTCCACTAATAGGTGGGGGTGTATTTGGTCTAATTTTGTTATTCCATGGAATCTTGGGTCTGCTATTGGCACTGAGAGTATCTTTGGGTCTTCCCCCCTTTCATCTTCAAGTATTAATACGCCTATTGGTCTAACTTTTATTATACATCCAATTTCTAGTGGCTCGTATGATATGACCATTATGTCCAGTGGGTCTTCATCATAATACCATGTTTGTGGTATGAATCCATAATCTACTGGGAATACTGTGGATGTATGTATTATCCTATCCAGTATGAATGCTCCCCATTCACGGTGATACTCATATTTGTCTCTTGATCCGCTTACAACTTCAACAACCATATTCAATATTTCTGGTGGATTATCTCCTGGTGGTATATCTCTCCAAAGGTTTAATGCCAATCTCCCACTTCCAGAAGTTAATTGTAAATCCCTTTTAAATGTCTTTCCAAACCATGTTTGTAACTCATTTCATTTTTATATTTGTCTTCTGAAATATATTTATGGTTTTATACTTTGAATCGGCTGATTAATGTTTTGATTCAGCCAATAGGGTTTGTTGAACCATCAATTATTGAGCGTTTATCTTTTGACATTAATTCTAAGGTTAAGTTTTTCAGAGCTATTGCTTCTGAATATGAGTTGCCATTGATTGATGAAGCTTACAATTCTCGTAGGATGCAATATAACTCTTCAATTATACTTGATTATCTTAGTAGAAGTTTTGGTAGGATTTCAGGTAATTATAGGGTTTTAGGTGTTTTGGATGTTGACATATATGCTGATGCTCTCAATTTTGTTTTCGGTGAAGCTATGCTTGGAGGTGGATTTGCAGTTATATCTCTATTTAGATTGAGACCTGAATTCTATGGTTATAGCACTGATATGGAATTGTTTTTTGAAAGGGCTTTGAAGGAGGCTGTTCATGAGCTTGGACATACTCTTGGTTTAAGGCACTGTCCAAATAGGAGGTGTGTTATGCATTTCAGTAATAGTATTGCTGATACTGATTTTAAGAGTTACATGTTTTGTAGTGAATGTGAGTTTAAGTTGATGGGGATGGCTTTGAAATTTAAGGTTTAAGGAATTAATTTTAATAGTGGCTGATTAAACATTATTTATCGTGGTGTCAAGTTTTGAAGACTATAGGTATTTTGGGTGGGTTAGGTCCTGAAGCTACTGCAGAACTATTCCTCCGAATAATTAAAGCTACCCCAGCCAAGAGGGATCAAGATCACATACCAATAATAATATTCAATAACCCAAAAGTTCCAGATAGGACTGCAGCAATACTTTATGGTGGTGAGAATCCACTTCCAGAGCTTATTAGAACTGCTAAGTTGCTTGAGAAGGCTGGTGCAGACTTCATAATCATGCCATGTAATACCGCACACTACTATTATGAGGAGCTTAAATCCTCAGTTAAGATTCCATTTTTCAATATGATTGAGTTGACAGCTGAATATGTTTCAAAATTTTATCCGGAGATTAAATTGGTGGGGCTTCTAGCTACAACTGGAACTGTTAAAACTGGGTTGTATCAAAAGGCTTTTGGGAAGTGTGGTGTTGAGATACTGGTTCCAGATGATGAGGATCAGAAGCTGGTTATGAGTGGAATATATGATGGTGTTAAGGCTGGAAACTTGGAGTTTGGTAGGAAACTATTAATTGATGTTGCAAATAAGCTCATATCTAAAGGTGCTGAGCTAATCATCCTCGGATGCACTGAAGTTTCCGTGGTTATTAGGAGTGGCGATCTTAAGGTTCCCGTAGTAGATCCATTGCAAGTTTTAGCTGAGGAAGCTGTTAAATATGCTTTGAAATAACCCTCTATTGGATGAGTGAAATGATCTTTGATGCCCATATGCATATTGGTGGAGTATTTGGAATATTTACAGCCAATATATGTGCTGAGCATATGCTTTCAATTATGGATGATTTCAATATATCCTATGGGTTTGTAACTGCTGCTTCTTCAAGTTTAAATCATAACCTTAAATTGATTAATGAAGTTTCAAAGTTCCCCAATAGGCTTTTCGGGTTTTATTGGGTTAACCCTAAACGTTCAAGTATTCTAGATGAGGTTTCAAAGGCTTTGGATTATGGTCTTGTTGGTGTAAAATTTAGACCTGAAACTGATGGTTACAATTTATTTAATATTTCACTTCTTGATCCAATTTTAAGTTATGCTTGTAAGATGGGGATGCTTGTTTACATTCACTGCTCTGGATATGGTGCTTCTCATCCAAATGCCCTTAGGCTAATATGCTCCACATACCCTGAATTGAAGGTTATTATTGGTCATATGGCTCAAGGATCTGTTGATGCTATTAGGGTTGCTGAGGATTTTGATAATGTTTTCCTTGAAACATCCACTTATAGGGGTTTTAAAGTTATTGAGTATGCTGTTAATAGGATTGGTTCTGATAGGGTTCTCTTCGGGTCAGATTACCCATATTCTAATATTCAAATGGAGATTTCGAAGATTATGAATTTGAGGGTTTCATGGGATGATAAGATTAAGATCATGGGTTTAAACTCCCTCTCCCTACTTTCCTCCAAACCTCTTCTTAAGGAACTTTTTAATCTTCCATATTAGTATTGCTAGTAGACTTGGCTTTTCTTCAAACCTATAAACTTCCCTAATTAATTCATCTGCAAGTTCTTCTGCAGCTTCAAAGTTTATGTTTATGTGGAATCTCGTTGAGTATATTGTGGCTATAGGTTTTCCATCTTTAATCAATTCCAATCCAGCTGAGGTTTCTCTTCCATATCTTGGATGTGGTATTGGTGGGACATCCACTATTCTTTCAACTTTGAATTTCCCGTAGGCTATGTCTTCAATCTTCTTGAAGGTTTTTGAATCAAAGGATATTTGTGGTAGATTGTATATGATGTATTCGTCTCCCAATATCTCCCCCTTAACTGAAGATCCTTTAAATATTTCAGTTAGGTCTTTGTATTCACTTGAAGTATACATTATGGTTGCAGGCTTCCTAGAGAATTCCGTTTCTATAACTATTGATGGTATTGGTCTAGTAATGTGTTTTGCTTCAAGCTCCTTAAGCCTCTTCTTCAATTCACTTATTATTATGGACATAATATTACACTTATACTTGGTTTCCAGTTACTTTTAAAACTATAGATCCACTATGTTCTCCATGTTTAAGGCTTTTTAAAGCTTCATTAGCTTCACTCAATGGGTAAACTGTTACTTTAGTCTTCAAGTTTATTTTTGATGCTATATTTAGGAATTCTTTAACATCATTCCTTGTGACGTTGGCAACACTTTTAATCTCCCTTTCAAGCCATAAGTCATTATACTCTAATCTCTCTATTGGAGTCATATATATGCCAGCTAATATAAGTCTCCCCCCTCTATCAAGCTTCTTCAATGCTTCTACAGCAACCCAACCTGCTGGTGCAAATACTATTGCTGCATCTAATGGTGTGGTTATATGCTCTCTAGGGTCTCCAGCCCATTTAGCTCCCAAGCTTATGGCTAGTTCTTGTGAACTCTTTGCTCTCGTGAAAACATATGTCTCTACACCAATACTATTAGCTACTTGTATTATCATGTGTGCTGATGATCCGAATCCAAACAATCCAAGTTTATCTCCTCCCCCCACCTTTGCCATTTTAAATGCTCTATAACCTATGGCTCCACCACATAGTAGTGGTGCTGCTTGTATTGGATCCATGTTCCCAGGGATTTCATGTATGTAATTCACTTTTGCTTTCATGTATTCTGCATATCCACCATCTACACTATATCCAGTGAACAGTGCGTTTTGGCATAGGTTTTCATATCCATTTACACAGTATTTACATTTACCGCAGCTCCAGTACAACCATGGTACTCCGAAAATTCTCCCTATTAAATGGGTATTCTCCTCGGATCCCACATCTACAACTTCCCCTATAACTTGATGTCCAATTATTACTGGGAGTTTTACTGCTTTCAATTCTCCTTCAACTATGTGTAGGTCTGTTCTGCATACTCCACAGCATTTCACCTTAATAGTACTTCATCAGTGGATGGAGTTGGCTTTTCTAAATCCACTATTTTTAGTGGAGCTTTCTCTATTGGCATTTGTTCCATTAGAATCATTGCTTTCAATTTTCACACCGAGACATTTTTATGTGTAATAAGTATATTTATTTTGATGTGTCTTGGAGAAGGGTGAGGAATCCATAGATTTGGAGAGGGTTATGCTTGAAGCGCAGATTAAGGAGCTTAAGCAGATAATTGATATGCTTCAGGATAGGCTTAGATTCCTTGAAGCTTCATTGAATGTTCATAAGTGGCATCCATTTAAGAGTGGTGTTGGGGAGTGGGCTTTTTCAAGTGATTTCCCAGAATTGAAGCAGAGGCTTATTGAAGCTAATGCTAGGGATAACAATTACCTTGAATTAGGTGGTTATAGGTATAGGCTTTCAGGTGAGGGTGATAAGTTCATTCAGAGATTCCCATTGAAATAGGTTTATATTGATTACCCTAATAGTATATTACAGTGGTTTTATGGTTACTCCTCTAAAGGATTTCAATGAGCATGTTATTAAAGTTGTGGATGAAGTTTCAAAGGGTGTTGTGACGATAACTACTGTTAAACTTGGTTTTGAAAGTATTTTCGGAACTGTTCCAATTAGAGGACTTGGTTCAGGTTTCTTAATAGGTGAAAATATAATTGTGACTAATGCACATGTAGTTTCTGATGCAAGGGTTGTGGATGTAATCTTCTTTGATGGATCTAGATTTGATGGTAGAGTTTTAATAGCAGACACTTATAGGGATGTGGCTCTTGTTAGCGTTGAGAAGGTTCCAGACGGTATTAAACCGCTACCCCTAGGCGACTCAAATAAGCTTAGGGTTGGTGAAATAGTTTTTGCTGTGGGTAGTCCTCTAGGTTTACCTGGACCCACAGTAACCATGGGTGTGATTAGCGCTGTTGGTAGAAATATTGTGGGCGAGAATGTTGCATTAGAGGATTTGATACAAACTGACGCAGCTATAAATCCAGGTAATAGTGGAGGCCCCCTAGTCAATGTTGATGGGATGGCTGTTGGGATGGTTACAGCAATAATCCCCTACGCTCAAGGTGTCGGCTTCGCAATACCAATAAATACTGTTAAAAGAGTTTTAGAGATGATCAAACTTTATGGTAGACCTGTTAGAGCTATGATAGGGGTTTACGCTGCATCCATAACCCCCCAACTGGCTTCAGCATACAGACTCCCACTTAAACGTGGATTACTGATAGTTAGAGTTATCCCAGGGACTCCAGCTTATGAAGCTAGAATTGCACCTGGAGACATTATAACGAAAATTGCTGGTAAAGAGGTTTCAGATGTTAGGGAGCTTAGGAGAGCTGTGGAGGATTCCATAATGCAGGGTTACGTGGAGCTGGAAGTTTATAGGCAAGGTTACGGTTATAGGAGGGTTAAAGTTCCAGTAATGGTTGAAGAAGTAGGTTAACCCATATTGAATGGGAAGCATTATCTACTAGATAAACATTAGATTTTAGCGGTGAAAAATATTGTCTACACAGGAATTGTTTGATGTTGAGGAATTCTGGAAGTTTAAGATGAGAGTTGGACTTGTTAGGAGTGCTGAGAGGATTCCGAGAACTAGGAAGCTAATAAAGCTTTCAGTAGACTTTGGCGATGAATCCAGAATAGTTGTAGCAGGTATAGGAGATCAATATCAACCTGAAGATCTTATGGGTAAGAAGATGATATTTGTTGTGAATCTAAAACCTAAAAGGATTGCTGATGTGGAGAGTCAAGCCATGCTAATAGTTGCAGAAGAAGCTGATGGAAGAGTTCATCTGATAACTTTGGGAGATGAAGTCTCAGTTGGATGTAAGGTTTGGTGAAATTGTGTGTTCATAATGTTGAATTTGGTTTTAAGGGTTAATTATATCCTTCTTCCATTTCTTCACGATGTATGATAATGTGAAGGGTATGGTCATTGTGGTTACCGTGGAGACTCCAACAAATGATGTGAATAATGTTTCATCAATTATCCCAGCTGAGTAAAGTATTTGTGCAGGTATTATGCCCATAGAGAATTTTGCACTTAATCCCATGCTAACAACTACTATTTCCTTCCAATTCATTTTTGCATAGAATCCAACGATCATTGTTGAAGCAAATTTACCGGCAAAATTTGCCAGTACAAGCCATAAAGTTAGCATGGCACTCTTAATTATGCTTTCAGGGGTTATGCTTAATCCTATGGTGAAGAAGAATATTGGTCCAAGGAATCCGTAGGCTAGAGCTCTAAGTAGCTTAATACATTCACCATTACCATTGGAATTGGATATGAATTTTTGGAAAACTATACCTGCTGTTATAGCTCCAAGAAGTATTCCAAGACTAAAATATTCAGAGATTACGGTGAATATTGATGCCACAAGAATCATTAACATAGTTAAACTGTATGGTTTAGCTTCAACTTCAATGGATGCGAGTGTTGGGAGAATTAGCCTATGAAAGAGGATTCCAAGCACAAACAACACAATTATTCCCGCAAATATCATAGATGGGTTGAAAGCCCCTCTACCCCCAACCATAACTGAAGCTATGGATGCGGTGGCAATCTCCAAAACATCATCTAAAATTCCAGGACCCAAAATCAAATTAGCACTCCTACTCCTAATAACATCAAGCTCATCAAGTATAGGTGCAATTGTAGCCTCAGCCACAGTTGCAAGTGCACTAGATATCAAAGCTGAAATAACTATTGAATAGCCATAATATAAGAGTACAAGCATTCCAATTAAAGTTGAGAAAAGTATATTCAATATGGCTATGGAAATCATGTTCGAAGATTGCCTCTTAAACTCATCAACATTAATTCTCACACCAACAAGAAATATTAAGAGCATGATACCCAAACTGGAGAGGAAGCCAAGCTCACCACTTGAAGCATATACTCCAATCCAAGAAAACTGTGGAATAAATCTGAATGTTAAACCAACAATTAGAGGGGCTAGTAAACTGGGTAGATGAAACCTATCCAGCAAGAAATGCAGTAAATATGAAGCTCCAAACATGAATGTAAGTAAAACCATCAACGTCACGTCCTCGCTAAACATAAAAAACACTGGAAATTTTATAATAGCCAATGATTATTTAAATCTACTTAAATAATTAAGCTTCACATAGGTCAAAATTATAATTAAAAGATTTACTTGAATGGACCTTATAAGTAAAAAGTTTTAAATAATTCTTACAATACATTTTTCATCTGGATATACATGAAAAGTGCAAAAACAACTCCAATATTATTTATAGTGCTCCTTGTTGTGGGCTTAGTGATAGGATATCCACTTGGATACTATATGGCTCCTCCAAAGATTGAGGAGAAGATAATTGAAAAACCTGTCTATCCATTAAAGGGCGAAATACCAATAGGAGT
>Ga0105154_1000709_pt1 | contig 13932 bp, 12 predicted proteins | sample SSWtaG_FD_89672 | JGI IMG/M metagenome (GOLD analysis project Ga0105154, IMG submission 89672) | Hot spring microbial communities from Sandy's Spring West, USA to study Microbial Dark Matter (Phase II) - SSWsed_matched | ecosystem: Environmental > Aquatic > Thermal springs > Hot (42-90C) >... | reverse complement strand
TCCTCAGGGAGGACGGGACCGTGGACTACGGCTTGGCGGCTGAGATGATCGCGATGGCTTCCAAGGACGAGCACCTCAAGCAGGGGCTTCCACGATAAGAACAGACTACGGCGATATGTCAAGGAGCTCGTGGAGCACGTGAGAGGCGAGGACCTTAAGTAGTTAGCAGAGGAGGCCATCAACCGCTAACTCCGGGCGTCAGGAACTCGAGATCCCTCGAGCTTGAGTTATCCGTGATGATGTTCCTAGAAGTATAAGCACGTCCTTCATTCGATATGCTCGAGGCGTTGTCGGCAAAATATAACAGAAAAGCGATAAGGCTAGAGACGATGCCGATTTATAACTACATTTCCTCCTCAATGAAGTGGTATGAAGATAAAAAGAAAAGCACGTGAAATCCCGTCATAAAGACTGCATTAGATGCCATAACATACCTCATATTCCAAGCTCGATTCAATTGGATCATATAATAAAAACGTCGCTGAATTTTTTTCAGAAATTCTTAAATCTTCATTTAACGAAATTCTCCAAAAGATCATTATGTGTGATAAGGACATCGTATATCGCGAGTTAAAGTCTATCGTGGGCTCTGACAGAGTGACAGACGATGAAGCTATTCTCGCAACGTATGCAATGGATTCAGCAACCCCCCTAGGTAGAGCGGGTTATCCAAGCTTTGTCGTGCTTCCAATGACTACAGATGAAGTCAAAGGCGTCTTAGAGGTAGCTAATAGATACAAGATTCCAGTTGTGCCCATGTCTAGGGGAGCCAATATAGCATCAATGTCTATACCATCTCGAGGGGGCATAGTACTAGACCTTCGATTAATGGACAACATAATAGAAATAAACACCGATGCTGCGTACGCATTGATAGAGCCCGGTGTAACCTTTCATAAATTAGCCTATGAGGTCAGGAAGTATGGCTTTATATGTCATTTACCTACGGCTTCGGGTGGTGCGAGCCCGTTAGCCAATTACTTAATGAGACCCTCAGGCAATCTCACGGCTACATGGGATCCGGATCCCATAATAGCCTTGGAGGTCGTGACGCCAACCGGATATGTATTGAGGACAGGATCAGCTTCATTTGGAATAAATAGCTGGAGGGCTCGATACGGTCCATTCCCAGACCTTACGGGTCTATTTTGTTGTTCCTATGGTACTCTAGGCGTCATAACAAAGGCGGCAGTTAAGATATTTGATAGAGGAGAGGAAGAAAGATTATTCTTAGCCGCCTTTGACAACTTCAAAGCAGCTGTGGAGTTCATGAAGTTTGCGGTTCGAAGAAAGCTCGTTGATAGTGTCACCTTCTGGAACTGGGGTTGGTGCATGTTTCATGACATGATATTATCTAAGGAGAAGGAAATACCGCCTGAAATGCTTAAGCCCGATCAAAGAACGCCACCTCCAGGTCATCCATACGGCATTGCTACCGCTAGGATGAGTGGTTACACCGAGGTCGTTGATGCCCAAGAAAGGGTATGCAAGAAGCTCGTAGAGCAGCTTGGAGGTAGAGTTGTATCAGCTGAAGAGGCCAGAGAGAAGTACCCTGGATCATGGGCCTACTGGAACGCCTACTACATAGAGGGTGTCCACGTAAAGCCAGGCGAGGAATCACAGCTTAGAGCAGGTCTTCACTTGCCTGGCTGTTTAATAACTGCAGAACCATCGAAAGTCGTTGAAGTCGAGGAGAGGATGTGGAGAATAGCTGAGAAAGAGTTCAAGCCGCCAGTCTTCTATAGATCACTACCTTACAGTCATGCTCGCGAATTCTTCCTTGCATTCGTGGTCTACGCCACCGGTTCAATGGTCGAGGAGCAACAATATCTAGCTCATTTAAGAAAGGTCTATGCAAAACTATATGATGAGCTTTTGAGGGACTATGGTGCAATTATGTTTAGATTTAGGCGCGATCCAATGTACGTAATCAAAACCGGAACTTACGCCGAGGTTCTCAGGCAGATAAAGCGCATCTTTGACCCCAACAACATTATGAATCCTGGGATCATGATGTTCTAGGGGTGATGACCATGAAGCTCACCTCATCAATAGATAAAGACCTTTACACGATAATAGCGCACTGCATAAGATGTGGGCAATGCACCTATACACGAGGTTCAAAATACGATTTGCTATGCCCCATGTACAAGAAGGGCAAGTTCTTCGCCTATAGCGGCGGAGGCATAGTACAACTCGCGAGAGCCCTATTTGAAAAGGTAATAGATTACTCGCCATCAATAACTAACATAGTATATCGATGTACGACATGTGGTGTATGCGAGGAAATGTGTGGCATAATAACGTTTCCACGGAAAGGCGTAAGCCCAATGGATATAGGCAATCTCATAAAGGCTGAGCTCGTAAAAAGAGGACTGGGACCGTTACCACCTCATAAGAGGTTCTATGAGAACATAGTCAAGGAACATACCCCTTATGATGATTGTAGGCACGAAGAGAGGACAGCATGGATGCCGCCCGAAATTAGAAGAGAGATGCCGAAGAAAGCCGAGGTCTTATACTTCGTTGGATGCACGGCCTCCTTTAGAGAGCAAGATATAGCAAGATCACTCATCAATATACTGAGAAAAGCGGACGTCAACTTTACAGTTAGTCGAGATGAATGGTGTTGCGGCTCACCAATGTATAGAACAGGGCAATGGGACATCCTTAGAGACCTCGTGAAACACAACGTTGAGATGATCAAGAAGACCGGTGCTTCAACCGTCGTATTTACATGTGCAGGATGCTATAATACACTAAAGAAACACTATCCAGAATGGTATGAGGGTGAACTAGACGTCGAAATGCTTCACGCTTCAGAGTTCGTAGTAAAGCTCATTAAAGATGGAAGATTGAGCATTAAGAAGCCTATAGAGATGAACGCTACATACCATGATCCATGCCATTTAGGTCGAGGCGTTGGTGTCTATGAGCCGCCAAGAGAGCTCATTAAGCTAATAAGCGGCTTAAAGTTCACAGAAATGGAGAGGTCACGTGAAAACGCATTTTGTTGCGGTGCTGGTGGCGGAGTCAAGGGGGGTCTACCCGATTACGCTCTTGAAATTGCAACCGAGAGAGTTAAAGAGGCATTGAAGCTAGGTGTCGATACGCTTATCTCAACATGCCCATTCTGCAAGAGGAACCTTAAAGATGCCGCGCAAGCCCTCAAGGCCAATATTGACATTATCGACTTAGTGGAAATCTTAGACAAAGTAACGTGAAGCATCCAACAATACTTTTTACACTTTGCTTTAGTATTGATCTACCTCTCAATAACCTCATTATCTTGTGTAAAAGGAGGGGAATTATTGTTCAACTTAATATCCTATGTCTGGATCTTCGTATTCTTTAGGTGGGACGATTGGAATGAGCAGGTGGGAGTCGTATTTGCCGCCTGTATATATGATGTGTTCACCTTTATTTACTGTTTGAGGGTGTCGATACCAAGGAGCATAAATGTCCTTACCCTGAATTATTAATCGTAGCTTTTCTCCCCTTCGAAATAGGGTGCTTGATGGCCATATCTCTATATCGACGGGTACTATCTCTCCGGATTTTAGTTTAAGTTCTCTTTCATGCTTATGTACCGGTTGCCAAGGAGTTGATCTTTCCTCATCGAGTTCTCGATGAGATACCCTCAACCAGCCTTTAGCTACAGGACCATCATCAAACATGCTTTCATGAGGGAACGCAACCCTTTCGCCGGCCCGATCTATCTTGTCTATCGCTACGAATAAATCCATGTCATCGCTCCCTCTAGCCTCCACCCAAAGCCTTAACTTCATGTACCCTGTAAGCTCAGTCTTTTCAGTAAACATGTATTCGAAGATTGCTCTGCCATTTTGGGCATCATAGCTAATGCTGCTCTCCCTCGAGATGGGCATTAAGCTCATAGCTCCACTTTCTGCATCTAGGAATAGCTTCGTGTACTTTGTTCTTGCTATAGGCCATTCATTTTCAGCTCTAAAATTACCTACAAAATATCGTTCTCTAATCTCTATGTACACTCGAGGCCAATATTTAACGTCATTATCAATATCCTTTAGAAATCGATCAAAGAATTTTCTTTGCAACTCCACATTTTGATAATAGTCTTGCCATTTCTTTCTTCCATGAACCCTAAGCCATTTATCTTTTGATGCTATTCTCTTAAAGGCCTCAAGCGTGCCTCGAGTATGAAGGCCGTGATCTGACCAGCTAGCGACTATGAATGCTGGAGTTGTTATTCTCGAGAAGTCCACGGTTTTACTCTTCCAATACTCATCGAAGAGAGGGTGCCTCTTAAACATCTCTTCGAGGTCTTCAACATATCCTTGCGAGAAGCACCAGCGTTCACGTAATAACCATGGAAGAAATATGCAGGGTATACCTCCATGAGTTGCCAATTCACGGTAAAAATCGCTTGCCCCCTCCCAAGGATTTATAGCTGCTAAGTGGGGTGGATTCAATGCAGCGACTTTATATTGTATCCAAGCCAGGTAGGATACTCCAGTCATTCCAACTTTGCTATTACACCAAGGCTGGCGAGCTATCCACTCTATAAGATCGTAACAGTCTTGAGCCTCTTGGTCACTAAAGAACGTCGCATCTCCTTCAGATCCCCAAACACCTCTGGGGTCAGCATAGACAACAGCGTAACCTCGAGGAACCCAATAGGCAGGATCAGGCCCTTCAAAACCAGCATACTTAGATAGATCAGCGTCAGAAACACCACAACCCTTTCGATACCTCCATAACGTGTGCTCAGGCCTATGCTTTCCATACACCTCCCAAGCCACTATTGCTGGCACCTTGTCTCCCTCATTCTTAGGGCGATAAATGTTAACATAGATCTTCACTCCATCACGCATAGGAACTGCAACGTCATACTCGATGATCATTCCCAGCTCTTCATCGATAACCATCCTTTGGTTAAGCCCAGGATACTGAGCTTCGGTGGGGGGCCTGCCTTTTCTAAAGACAACTTCAAGGCCATTGATCCTTCGGGTTGTCCTCTCCTCAGATCCACATGAAGTACTACTTCGCATTATTCTCTACCTAAAACAATGAGCTCTCGTGATAAATTAATATATCGCGCTGAAGCGGCTCGACCGACTAAACGTCGCATGGTTTGGAGCGGAATTTTCCCTGGCTATTTTATTACCTAGCTTTTCAAGAGCTTTCATGATGGTTAATGGTGAAATTAACCAAGCTAAAACCAATGTTCTAGTCATTGTAGTGGTCTTGCTAGTCTTGTGTTGCAATAACAGCTACGGAAAAGAGGAGCAAAAATCACTATGCCGATAAAGGTTGTATTGAACATGGTGCTCTATAGCTTACCAGCTCTCTAACGCCCATATGAAACTGTAGGTACAAGAAAAATGATCTTTGGAAGCGACTATCCGCGTCATATGAGATCCACTATGGATCAAGAAGACTATAAGTGAGTTAAAAGCATCTAATGAAGAGAAGCGGGCGATAGTATGTGAAAACGCCTCTAAGCTCTTTAATGTCCAGCTTTAAGGAAAAAGTCGCTATTCTAAGTAGACGTGAAACTTGCATACATTATGGCCAGAGGCTAAGCACCTAGTCTCCACAACCGTAGCCTTTTTATTCAATACTTTATTTAAGACTCCTGCGAGATTACCAGCTTGAAATGAACATACAGTCATGCCAATATTCGGTGCTCCATAACATATAGCGCACTCATGTAATTCCAACACGGCTTCATTAGACGACATAAAAGTTACTTCTGCTATAGCCCATCTCAAGCTCTTTAAAGCCTTGATGTACTCATATAATACCTCCTCCAAATTTTCTCCATAACACCATTTATAAAAAGCCGCGTTGCCCCACTCAAAACCAGCCTGATAAAATAGCTTTTTTGCGTCAGGACTTATGGTGTGAGCTGTCACAATTACATGGCGAAGAAGAATTAGGGGTATTGAGCTTCCGAGATTAGGTCTAACGGGGGCTTCAAGACCTCTAAGTATTTTATAGCTATCTTCACTCATAAACTTGTAAATTTCATGCAGGTATTTTCTTAAGCCTACTACGATGTGCATTCTCTCCACGTGGACGTTCTTTTTCAACCTGTTTAGAATGTGATCCATCCTATGCTTATCATCAGTCACTATCCGCAGGACGATGTTGTATTCTCCACTCGACTCAAAAATCTCAGCTACTTCATGTATCTTGGAGACCTCGTTTATAAAGTCACTAAGTCTATCACTTCTAACTCTTAGGCAAGCAAATATTTCCTCGCTACTCGGCTTAAAGAGCGGGTTTAAAGCAACGGTATAACCACGTATTATGCCTTTTCTCTCAAGTCTCTTGATTCTATCATGAACCGTTGATATTGCGATGCCTAGCTTCTCTGCTATCTCTCTATATGGCGTCTTAGCGTTGACCTGAAGTATCTCCAAGATTTTTCTGTCTATGTCGTCTAATTCAGGCCTCTTCCTACTTACCACGGTAGTATACACTGCTTTTCCCACTTTTATATCTCTTAATTCATGAGCACAGTTTGCATCTTGACATTATTTTGACGAGCAAGAGATTCTCATGGCTGTTGAAGAATTTCCCTGAGTTAATTTTTTGGGGGTGCTCGAAGGAGATGTTATAAGGGGTCTCAGGAAAGTGTCAAGGGATCAATTAAAACATGAGGTAATTAGATGTATCGTAGAGGGGGATCAAGAGGAGAGCATTAGGCTAGCTCATAAGGTCTTAGCTATAGGCATAAATCCCTATGAAGCCATTACCTGGTGCTCTGAGGCGATGAAGCTTGTAGGAGAAAAGTTCGAGAGAGGGGAGTATTTCCTCCCTGAGGTCTTGATGGCGGCTAGAGCCATGCAAGCCTTTGTTGATGTAGTGAAACCTCACTTAAAAATCGATAAAACAATCAAAAAGGCTACCATAGTGTTGGGTGTCGTTGCAGGCGATATACATAATCTAGGTAAGAACCTGGTGAGGTTGATGCTTGAAGCGGCAGGCTTTAACGTTATAGACCTCGGTGAGGACGTTCCAAAAGAGAAGTTTATTGAAGCAATAAGAGAGAGCAACGCCGAAATTTTGGGTCTTTCAGCGCTAATGACGACAACGATGCTTGAAATGAAGGAAGTAATAAAGGAACTCATTAGAAATGGACTTAGAGACAAAGTGAAAGTAGTCATAGGGGGTGGACCAACGACTCCAGAGTTTGCTAGAGAAATAGGGGCTGATGGATGGGCGCCTGATGCTATGGAAGCTGTCAGAGTTATCGAAAAGCTCTTAGAGAGATGAAATGAAAATGCTTACATCAACTCAAAGAGTCGAATATGCCATTTCCCTAAAAGAACCCGATGTCGTACCAATAGCGATTATTGGAGTGAACTTCAACTTCGCTTACTGCGGCATCCCAATAGGAGAAGCTACTTCAAATCCAGATCTACAAGCAAAAGCTCACTTAAAGGTCTTTGAGGATTTTAGGCCTGACATCGTCTACGCAATACTAGTACCCCCAATTATATCAGAAGCTTATGGAAGTAAAGTGAAGGTATTAGTATCAGGCTACATAGCTGTTGAAAAGCCATGCTTAACATCAAGGAGTGACCTAGACAAATTAGAGAAAGTGAGCTTACTAGATAATGTTAAGATTAAAGCAGGAATAAAAGCGGTAAACATCGTGAAAAACTCTATAGGCGAACAAGCACCTGTAATGAGTGGTTTTGAATCTAGCTTTACAACGGCTATTAGAATAATGGGTGCTGAAAAATTAATGCTTTCTCTCTACGATGATCCCTCATTCGTGCACGATGCCTTAAAGCTAATTACAGATGATTTATGCGAATTAGCTGAAGAGCTTGTCAATGCTGGCTCAGACATGCTTTTCATAGCCGATCCAGCAGCCTCGTCATCCATGATATCTCCAAAACACTATCGCGAATTCGCCTTGCCATACGAGAAGAGGCTAATTCAAAAAGCTGAACAGCTGGGAGCTCGCACAACACTGCACATATGTGGTGATACAACCAATTTAATGGCAGATATAGCATCCATTAAGCCATCAATATTCAGCTTCGATCAAAAAGTTAAGCCCAAGACGGCCAAAGAGCTCTTGGGGAAGTATTGCTGCCTTATGGGCAACATAGACCCAACGTTATTATTAACAGGATCAAAAGAGGAAATAGAACGAGCAGTTGCAATATGCATCACGGAGGCTGCCGTCAATGGAGGCTTTATATTAGCGCCCGGTTGCGGAATAGCAACCAAGACGCCTCCACAAAATTTACAAGCAATGATTAATTCTGCTAGAACCATAGGAATTTATCCAATAAAAACTTCATGATGTAAATCTACTATGAGGAACATCGAAAGAGGGCAACAAGAAACTTCAGACGCTATCACTGCACTGTTGAAAATTTTTCGGGAAATTTAATATTTTCTTTAAGTTTGCTGCTATTTTTAGGGTGTCTACAATATGGTTTCATGGGATATATGGGCTGCCTTTGTTGGCTATGCCATTGGTTTCGTCTTGGCGATAATCTTCAGCCTTAAGTGGTACAAGAGGTTTGAGTGAGGTGCTTATGTGATGGTCAGCCCACTCACAATAATGGTCCTTGTTGCTTACTTTGCAATACTGCTAGTCATCGGTATAGTGGCAATGCGGAGGACCAAGACTCTTGAAGACTTCTATGTCGGTGGCAGACAGATAAGCGGCTGGGTAACAGCATTGTCCTTCTTCACGACTTACTTTAGTGCTGTGATATTCATAGGCGGAGCTGGAATGGGATGGGTTTGGGGATTACCCATAGTATGGAAAGATGTACCGTCAGTAATCATAGGCACGGCTCTCGCTTTCATGATCATAGGACCTCCATTAAGGGTTATGACCGAGAAGCTCGGAGCTCTCTCGGTTGCAGAATACATAGAGAAAAGATATGACTCTAAGCTTGCAGGGCTTACGGCCACAGTAATAATATTTACAGGGATGTTCTTCTACACTATATCCCTCCTCATCGGAATGGGGGTAGCAACAGAGATCATAGTCGGTATACCATATCTAACGGCGTTATGGATTTGCGTCATAGTGACCTTGATTTACACAGCTTTGGGAGGATACTTTGGTCAAGCATGGACTCAAGCAGTACAAGCCATTGTAATGCTACTTATCGCTGTTATTGTGGCAGTAGTTGCCTTAAATGCTGTGGGAGGATTAGGTGCATTATCGACAAAGCTTGAGGCGATAAACCCCTCACTTGCACGCTGGCCATATCTCAACTTCACTGCTCTACTACCCTTCATGTTGAGCTTGGGATTTCTGGGATGGGGTAACCCTGCGCTGATACTTAGATTCTTCAGCATAAAGGGGACAAGAGCCTTTAGATGGTCCGTGTTGATAGCAGTGTTCTTTGTTGCAATAACTTCTCTATGCATAAATCTGGCTTCGCCAGTTGCAAGAGTATTGTATCCCAACTTGCCAAAGCCAGATGCGGCAATGCCCCATCTAGTCAAAGACCTGTTCCCACCAGGCTTTGACGCCTTCTTCTTAGTAGGTGTTTTAGCAGCGTCCATGTCCACGTTGACGGCATTATTAATAGTAATGTCTCAATGCATTGTAAGAGATATAGTCCCCAAGATCCGTACATTACCAGAAAAGAGGGCCGTCATGCTCTCTAGAGTGGTTATGGTCGTGGTCGCGCTGATATGCGCTACCCTTGCAACAAGCCCACCGCCAATGTTGGTAACGATATTCGCAGTAACGACTGCTTTACTTGCAGGTGTCCTAGTGGGCCCGGTGGTTTACGGGTTATACTGGAGACGCGTAACAGCACCTTCATGCGCATGCGCTATGATGGCCGGTTTCATAGCAGTAATAGCGGTATGCGCTTATGGTGGCTTCCAGTTCCCATGGACATACTACGCATGGATACCAGCCATAATACTTTCATTAGCATTACCACCAATAATAAGCGTCTTTACGAAGCCACCCAGTGAGGAGCTGCTAAGCAAGATATTTGCCAAGACCAAGTAAAGACCAATCATTATCCTCCTCTTTTTGAAGAGCTCTCTTAGCTACTTCCATAATCTTCTTAGCATAATCTTCTGATGGCGCGAGATAGTAAATACGAGGTTTCGCCCTATCAATTACCATTCTAAATGCTCTAGACTCCTTGACTAATACGCTGACTTGGCTATTTACATCTTCAAAGTCACCAAATATTAAAGCGCCTGTTGGACAGGCTTCTACGCATGCTGGATCTAGCCCCTTTAGAATTCTATTATAACAGAGCGTGCAATTACAGGAGGTTCCGCGCTTAAACTCAGTAATCTTTTTAACATCTCTATATGGTTCCCCTTCATCAAAATACGCTTCCTTAACTATCAAGAAGCGAGCGTTATATGGACATGCATTAATACACGATCTCCTACCTATACATTTGGTATAGTTCGTCCTGATGATCCCATGATTATCTCGATAGACAGCCTTCATTGGACATCCTTCTATGCAAGGAGCGTCCTCACAATGCCCACACATGATCGGCAGATGATATATTTCATCATCTACATCGATCTCAAGAACCCTTATCCACGAAACTCCCGGTGGCGTGTTATTCTCCTCCTTGCATGCAATTACGCAGGTTTGGCATCCAATGCACCGAGTTAAATCAACGACGAACCCCATCTTCACCATGCATCTTCACCTATCCCTCTTCACTTCACATATACATTCTTTAAATGGTGGGAACCCTGAGATGGGGTCGAAGTCCCTCGGTATTAGCTCATTGACGTTCGCTTCAGGCCATCCATGAAGGACATCAACAACGCCTCTCGGAACAATCCTCGTCAAGTGGGCTTTAACCATTACCTTACCCCACGGCGATTCAACAATTACATCATCTCCCTCACCTATTCCTCTCTTTTCAGCATCCTCAGGGTTTATGTTAACTATTGGATAGGGCATCAATTCCCTAAGCCAAGGCGTTTCACGCCATCTACTGTGAGTATAATTAGGGACACGTGAGCCAGTTATCAGGATCAATGGGTATTCGTTGGTGGGCTCCATGGGCATTTTGAATGTAGGTAGAGGGTCAAAGCCATGTCTTTCAAGAATGTTGGAATATACCTCTATCTTCTTTGAAGGGGTTGGAAAACCGGGTTCTCCATCAGCTCTAAGCTTGCCTACCTCGTACTTCCTATAGAGCTCAGGGCCTGGTGCAGGTATTGTAATGCCTTCTTCAATATGCTCTTCTAAGTCATTTAATGTTATGCCCCATCTGCTTAAAATGGAATTTAAGCCTTTCGAGACGTCACCACCCCAAAACTCCTCCTTATACCCTAGCTTGACGCCTATCTCAAATGCTATCTGCCAATCCTCTTTGCATTCTCCGATGGATTTCAGCACTCTCCTGCCGAAGATTCTTCTACCGAAGAACGCAAAGGGGGCCAATCTCTCGAAGCATGTGGCTGCTGGCAATAGTATATCCACATAATCATGAGTCCAAGGTCTATAGAAATGGTCTACTGCAACTACAAACTCTAAGCTCTTGACGGCCTCTTGATATTCATGTGTTTGAGGCCACATCATGAGATTGCCACCCCACATAATCATAGCCTTGACCTTTCCAGCCTTTACATACTCTGGCAAGTAGTTTAGTTGCACTTCAAACATGTACTCTGCCCATACGGGAAAGTACTCCTTGTCCAGTCGCTTATCTCGAAGTTTAGACATCAATTCCTCTCTCCTAGTAAATATCGGATCTCCTAAATCCCATGTTGGCATGAGTGGATATGTCGGAATAACTATGCCGCCTGGCACATCAATGCAACCAGTCAATGCAATTAACGTCAATATGGCTCTATGATTTTGAACGCCATTTCTATTGTGTGTCGTCCCTGAAGGACTTAATAAGAAAGTCACTGGCTTGTTCTTGCCAATTAGGCGAGCAGCATCAATAATCTTGCCAGCAGGAACCCAAGTTATCTTCTCAACTCTCTCGGGAGTAAAGCTCTCCGCATATTTCTTTAACTCATTAAATCCATGGATCCACTTCTCAGCAAAAGCCTCATCATAGAGCTCCTCCTTCAACATGACATTCATTATGGCTAATGCAAGAGCTCCATCAGTTGCAGGTCTTAATTGAAGATGTATATCGGCTAGCTTTTCGGCTGTTGGCGTTCTTCGGGGGTCAACTACGATGAACTTAACACCACCTCTCTTGGCATTTAGCAGTCGAGCCATCACAAAGGGCCTTGACCAAGCAGGATTAGTACCCCAGACGACGCATAGCCTTGTTTCAGGTGTAGGTGGATTGCCTAATGTTGGAAAGCCAAAGGTTAGTAATTCAGCTAGTTGCGCAGCTCTTCTACATGTCGTTGAACTTTCAGTAGCATAGTTAGGAGAGCCAAAAGTATAGCATAACCTCTGAACGGCGGCTCTTGGCTCTTTGGGGTCCCCAACATAGAAAATCACGGCCTCAGGCCCATACTTCTCTCTTATCTCCTTAAGCTTAGAGGCAATGATTTCATAGGCTTCATCCCACGATATTCTAACCCACCTAGGATCGCCCGATCCCTTTGGTCTAGTTCTCTTGAGGGGGTGGAGAAGCCTCTGAGGGTGATACTGTCTTTGAAGCATCGCATAAGCCTTTGAGCATAGAGGCGAATTAGGGAAATTAGGCCAATTCTCTATTTTAACCACTACGCCTTCTTTAACTAAAAATCTCACCCCGCACATAGGCATCTGATTACAGGCATCACAAAATGTATAACGATATTCCTCTTTCACGTCGAAAGACCTCGCTTTACCTTTTAAGAAACTCATCGTTTAAAGTTTGCCGAAAATTCTTCAAAAAGATTTTAGAGATTAAGCTTAAGGAGCTACATGACTACTATGGCATGACGTCTATTGCGCGAGGTGTTAAGTATTGGCCGCAATCTATGGTGCTAGGAGGTTATGGTTGATACCTCTAGTAGCCTATGCATGTGTTTTCATCGACCCTTCGGGAAACATGACAATATCGATGTTCCCCGTGCTTAGACGATGGTTTAACGTTGATATCACCATAATGTCCTTGACGATAACATTTTTCACTTATACTGTGATGCCCATCTTTGGTAGCTCTCTATTTAATGCTTATGGCAGAAGCAGGGCTGTGGGTCTTGGTCTAGCGATTTGTAGCGTGGATCATTTATAGCAACGTTTTCTCCAACGATAGAGGTTCTATTAATTTCTAGGGTTGTTCAGGGTGTTGGTGGTGCAATGTTAGCGCCAACAGCCGTAGCATTACTAGGAGATATTATACATCCTAAGAATTTAGGAAAGGCCATGGGTCGCTATAGCATGGCGGTCATAGTGGGCATAGCCCACACTTGACGAGCGTCGACCCAATTATCTTCGCCTCCTCCACCAACTACTCGCTCCCCCTCCTCAACATGTCATTCCTGACCTTCACGAGTGACTTGAGCTCTCCTTCGACTCTTCGGAGGACCTCTTTAGACCTGGCCTCACCGAACAGGCCAACTTTCTCACGCTCCTTGTCCACCACCTTGATGCCCTCCCTCAGCTGCCTCCTCTTCTCTCTCAACTTCTCGATCTTCCTCTCGAGCCGCTACACGAGTCCAATCTTCAGCAGGAGCAGAGGGCCATTTACTCACGCCCTCAGACCTGCGCGCCCCTTGGCCTCGCGCGTTTATGGTCGCGTGCACCATTCAGCGCCACGACTCAAGCCCCGTAGTGGGCTGCGATAGAGCTGATGGAGGGAGGGGGAGGGCTCGAGCCGTCACCGCGGCTTCTTGGCGCGTATGAAGCCCACAGACCAAGCCCAAGGCCCCTTCACGCGAACCTCGAAGCCGCTGGCCTCGAGCTTCCTGACCAAGGGCTCTGGGCTACCGTGATACTCGACGCTCCACTCGCCTACCTTACTCAAGTTATCGCTGCTAGCTGACAATATGGCCTCGTACTCGCAGCCC
>Ga0105154_1000707_pt1 | contig 13957 bp, 14 predicted proteins | sample SSWtaG_FD_89672 | JGI IMG/M metagenome (GOLD analysis project Ga0105154, IMG submission 89672) | Hot spring microbial communities from Sandy's Spring West, USA to study Microbial Dark Matter (Phase II) - SSWsed_matched | ecosystem: Environmental > Aquatic > Thermal springs > Hot (42-90C) >... | reverse complement strand
GCTAGCATATAGCGGTGTAATGACTAGGGGTGAGTTAGAGGAGATATCTAAGGGAAGTAGTGTTGGTAGGCAAATGCTGTCATTCCTAAAGAAGTGTAAGTTGGTTTACGAGACTCGAGCTGGATACATATTCTCAGTTCCATGGCTGTTATACTTCTACAAATATGCTAGAGATAAGTGGGTAGAGAGTGTTAGAAGGCTAGTACCACTACTTCGGGATGAGGAGGTAGAGGAGCTTAGGAAAGTGGTTAAAGAAGTTATCGGATCGCCACTAGAGAACTTCATTGATGTTCATATAGCGATCGCAGCAGAATTAGAGAACGTTGCATTAATACCTGTAAAGTATGTGCCTGAGAAGTGCGATATGAATGAATGCTTTAGGCAATTTCTCAAGTATTCCTCATGGCTTCTCACAGTAATTATGGGATTGCTTGAGCTCTACATTAAAGGTGCTAGCTTTCACGAAATCGTCAACTGGCTGAAGGGTTTAAGCATACAAAGTCGTAAATTATTCCCAGAAGGTCAGGGCTCAGGAGACCAAGAAGGGCACTCGTTAATCTACGCAAGGTTACTGAAAGAAACAGCTGAAGCTCTATGGAGAGCAGCATTAAACCTCTTCCACGCCTACAGCAAGTCTAGAAGTGATGCCGTGGAGAAAGCTGTTGAATGGGCTACTCAGAAGTATAGAGAGGTCGTTGGAACGGATAAGGCAAAGAGGGAGGAGTACAGGGCAAAGTACTACGCCAAGCTGTTCCTGGGTGAGTTAGCAGAAGCTGTAGTGGTAAGCACAGCTACGAGGATTGCACTCTCCACCTAGTCCAAGTCTAACATTCTGTTAGCCGTCAAGAACCACATCTAGGAAAGATAGCCCGCCATCCCCTTACTAATCCTGTTAGCGAAGTATTAATAAATGCTAACAAGATATACTATCGACGGTGATAAACCTTGAGAGAAAGCATATCCCTAATTCCAAAAATAATATACGTTCCGCCAAGAGAGATAGTAAGACTAGGAAAGAGGTGGATCATATACCTGCCACAAGAGTACAACGAAGTATGGGAGGCGATAAAGAGGGGTGGAAAGAAGGTCAGGATCTACATAGAGGTGGTCAACTAGTGCAGGAATTTCCTTTTAATTAGAAAGAGGGTGAGTAATAGCAACAGCAGTAATGTGGTTAAATAAGGGGGAGGGCTGGCGGGTAGCTATGACTAGTTCAGGTACTAAGTCTAGGAGCAAGTTTATAAGTTTTGCACTGCTTAGCGACGTTACCAAGTCTAAGGTGGGGCACAACTTCTCAGAAGAATATGTCAACTGTGAGGTATTTGTTGAGCCCTATAGTAAGAGGCCTATCATTGAGGAAAGTTCTTCAGCAGTCAAAGAAAGAAGTGAATGTTTCATCAGTTATGTCGGTTGTGAGAGGTAGGATTCATGTGTAGGGAGAGAGTAGTGGGAGTAATAGTATTTAAGAAGGGTAAAAAGGGAGAGGTAGCAAAGTTCTTTCGGGTATACCTGGGTTTCCAGTGGTCTAGGCCTATCTTTGAAGCTAAGGTGTCGAAGAACGCCTTGCTCACGGCCCTAGAGAGGCTACACATAGATCATAGTGTCAGGAGTGACGGAGCTATTGAAATATGTAATGAGTTTGACTTCAAGCAAATAGTTGTGTATGCGGCTGTCAGGCAGTTCATTGACGACCTGGGGGCATCAGAGAAGTGGATAGCTGTCTTGATGTATCCATGGGAAGTAGAGTTCTGGTTCTGGAAGCTAGCTACCATCTACGAGTTCTACTACTACAGGTTAACGTCATACAAGGAGATTGAACGGATCGTCAAAGCCATTAAGATCCTCTACCTAGATGAGTGAAGGAGGCTGAGAAGAGCTGAGAGGATGAGTGCAGGGCCTGAGGGCCCTCAGATAAGGAGGGTAGGGGTATATGCAGTCAGGGAGAGGGTTACTTATAAATACCTCCCCCTCTTCACGGACAACGGCTACAAGATCTTGCTAGAGAGAAAGGGAAGGGGAGCTAGGAAGGTGAGGGCTTCGATAATCAGCCTAACAAATAACATATGTCATATCGAGTTCGCCAACGAAGAGGAGCTGATTGATGGAATTAACCGGTGCAACGACAACAGGTTAACACCTTTTGCAGAGAGTCTGGCAAACGCAGTAATGAGCTACGTCAGAAACTGGGACGAGATGGCTTTGATGAACAGGATAGTGCGTCTCTACTCCCTTACTCCCAAACTGTTCAACTCCTTAACAGTTCCCACACAGCAGAGTGAATCTCTCAGAGAATTGAACGGGGCTATCGAGGCTTGGGAGCCAATAAAGAATAGACTCCTTGATGATGTTATGGGAACTGTTAAGGAGTTGAGGATGATTGTTGGGTCGTCGATGAGCTTGGGAACCAATAAAGAGTTGAAAGATTTTGCTGATTACCTTACAGAATGTATAAGTAAGCTACAGATGTTTGTAGAGCTAATCTCCTCCTCTAATACCCTCCCTAAACTCGACATTATTTTGGAGGTGTTCAGGGTCATGTTTAGCGAGGAGATAGCCGACTTATTGGAGCTTATCATTGCGTGCGGACTTACGCTGAGATACGTAGATAGGTCTAGGGGCATAATTAACAACAGGCCCGTGTGGTTGCTCATAGTTTCGGAGCCTTCCAGCCTCAAGACAACGACCATGAACATGATATCCAAGTCCCCGTATGTGTTAATAATCAACGACGTTACCCCTGCGGCATTCTTGCCTGCCGACCCCAATCAAAGAGGGTTAGTGGAGGATATGCACAACCGAGTAACTTTAATACCCTCACTATCCCCTATTGCGGAGAAGAAGGAGACGGATGCGAGGGAGATACTATCGATTTTAGAAAGCATTTATGATGGGTATTACCCAAGGGCAACGGCTATGGGAAGGAGAGAGGCTATCGTCGATACCGTGGTTATAGGGGCATTAACGACGGAAATCTTCGAGACAAAGTTCCAGGAGCCACTGATCGCCTACGGTTCAAGGTTCCTGATCTACAGGTACGCTATACCAAGTACCCGATGGAGATTCATATCTAAATTATTGCAGTACCCATGGATATCGTCGCTGATGAGCAGTTTGAGGACTCTGATATCCAGTATCTTCACCTACTTGATGGAGTCTGTTACCACAGACCTCCTCAACGCAGTTGTTATCCCACCCTCCTATGAAAGGGATCTAGATGTCTTAGCGGAGCTGATGGCGAGGCTGAGGGTATGTTTCCACCGAAGGATCTTTTATGATCCCTCCTCCGGCTCAAGGATTGATGAAATCGAGATAACTCAGTATGACATACCGATAAGGGCAAGGATGCAGCTACTTAACATCGCGAGGGCCTCAGCCGTTGTGCGTTCAGCACCAAGGTTCTTGGGATATCCAATGGTTGACCTAAGGGCTATGCAATTATGTGCAAAGCTGGCAATAGCTGGCTCATCCAAGTATTTAAGGGACATATTACTGGAGTCTGTGAAACATGCTGGTGCAGCTAACCTTACCCCCGCTACCCTCGCCCTCACCCTGAAGATCTCGAAACAGACGGCGTATCGATATACTGAGGTCCTGTATAGGGTAGGCATACTAATCGATACTTCACCTATACTCGTCGACCCGAAGTACTTGTGTGTAATCGATAGGTACCTATTCGGAGGAAGGGTTTGCCGTGGTGAAAATTCAACAGAGGGCCTTGTAGCACCAGCTAACGATGATAATATGCCTATCTAGGTGAGACAGTGAGGTTCCTCGAAATCTTCAAGCAGTTCTTCATTAAATGGTGGAGCGGTCCCAGCGAAGTAGCTAGGGATATGATTAGAGAGGTTGGTTATGTCCTAGGAGCTATGAAGTCTGGTAAGTTCTATAGAGATGCTGGAGTTCTTGAATGGGTTCTAGAGGCTATCCCTTGGAAAGAGTTTAGAAAGCTAAACATATTCATATCTACAGCTCTATACATAGACATAGGCAGTATTGAGCAAGCCGAAGATAAGGCTATTTACGACAGGATTTTCTATGACTTTGACTCTAAGGAGAACCCGAAGCTAGCTATTGAGAAAGCTATAGAGTTCTCTAAATCACTTAAAGAGAGGTTTGGATGCGATGCAGTAATAACTTTCTCAGGTCTTCACGGAGCACACGTAACGGTACCCCTCAAGAAGCCTATTACATGGAGTGTCTACTCAAAGCTTTGGGACATACTCATAGCTCCCTACAGCTTTGGAAACCTCGTTGATAGGAAGGTTAAGGAGCCTAGGAGGCTCTACAGAGTTCCCTACACCTACAACGTCAAGGAAGATGGTGTAGGCTTTAGCTACATAATGGACTTAGAGGGCAAAAAGGTGAGGATGGAGGACTTTGACTGGAGCAACTACGAGCTACTAGATCCGCAAAACGTGGAGGTCTTGGAGTTCGAGCCCAAGGACATACCCAAAGTAAAAATCGTTAAGGTTGTTACGTTAAATGAGCCTAAGATCAGGCTCCCTGATGACCCTGCAGAGCTTGATAAGTGCGACCCTGTGCCACCATGTATCAAAAACATTATACAGGCTTTGAAGACAGCTGGAGATCCAGACCACTACCAGAGGCTAGCTCTTGTGTGGTACCTTAAGTGGGTTGGGTACACAGTCAACGATGTTATAGAGCTGTTTAAGAGGTTTGCAAAGGATTTCAACGAGAAGGTTACTCGATACCAAGTAGAGTTTGCCTACGGTTTGAGAGGCAGTAAGAAGGACTACCTACCACCTTCTTGCGAGTGGATGAAGAAACACAATATGTGTTTAGAGTGTGGATGGAGCGAGAAGCATAGGAATATCGCTACCTATACATATGCTAAAGCCTATGTATCCGAGGAGCTCAAGCAGAAGCTCTTCTACTTGATTAATGAGAGGGAAGGTGGGAGGTAAGGGTATGGAAGGAGAATGCATGATCACAGCATCAATATTGTTTCACCAAGGCGTAGCAACGATGTTTACAATACCAATAGAAGGTTTACTGGAACCTGTTTTAAAGGTGAGGGTAGCGCTTGAGGAGCTTGTGAGGGCATTGGAGGAAGTAGGGATATCCTTTATGATAATCAAGGACTCAGTGCTGGTCTGCGGGAATTACGTTGACGCGATGAGGGTAGGGATATTAATGGCCTTGCTACAGCACCTTAGGAAGTCAGAGGAGAGGAAGCTGGCTATAAAGTTAGTAAAGTATATGAGCGTAATGGAGGCAACAGTATGGTGGAGCTATTTGTGCAGGCTCTACAAAGAGGAGAGATTAGAAGGGGTAGAGAGGGTGGTAAAAGCATTTGCAATACTGTACGGCATCGAGGAGGGGTGAGGCAGGAATAATACTATTTTGGTATGCATGCAGTAAGGAGGGCAGGAACATAGCGAAGCAGCTCACATATGGTTGTTGTCAAGCCGTGGAGGAGAGGGCTGCGAATTGCGGAGCACCGCTACGCTTTAGCTTGTGAAGATATGCTAGAAGTAGTGAGGAAAGGTAGGAGTACATTCTTTGCTGTACCATTACCACCCTTCGCAACTAAACACGTCATAAACCGTGCTAAGTGACTTGGCGGGAGGGTGTTGAAATAAGCCGGCAACGTAGCAATAATTGCCTTCCTGGATACGCTGGAATGTGAAAGGTATATGCTGTTCACGGTCACTATCGCAACTCTTGGCAAGGAGAATAAAGAAGCTATTGAAGAGACGTGGAACCTTGTATCGATGCTGAACATGATACTCGTCGATATGTTGTATAACATTGCGTGGATAGGTTTGAGGTACTGAGGTACAAGGAGAGTCAGCTGGAGGACTTCGACAACATCCTCACCATCGGAAGATTTATCCGAGTGCTCTACGCCATAGCTGACGAGGAGACAGATAGGGAGTTTAAGGAGCTACTGGAGGAGTATTTAGAGGCGTAAAAACAGAATTATTGTTGTAATTTCTTTTTGTTGCTTCCGGTTTTCAGTTTATGTAAAAAGAAAGCTAATACTAGTACAAACCGAACTATTAATGAGTTAGTTAATCACAGTAACAACTTTCTCCTGTTGTTCTGATGGCTTTATCATTATTGTGAAAAGTTATTAATGACATCAACTCTTACATTCATCAAGGAATAGACCATAGAATTTCTTCCTTTAGAGGAGAAACCACAGTGAAAATTCTTTCTCCTTAAGAAGGAAGAATTGATGAAGTGTCATCCAAAAAAGAGTTGCCATAATTTTCTTCACAGGAAGAAAGAACCGTGATGATGAGTTTTATGCTTAAGTATAAAAACTATGTTTAACCCCTTTAAGATATACTCCTTCATTAGAAGCTTACGCCCTAGTATAAATTGGGGGGATTCTGTTTCTGTTCTGTACTTTAGTATAAATCTCTGATGGGATATACCTTGAACAAGTTGACTGCAATCTTTGCATCCGCAATCAAAAATGCATTTTTGAAAAAATACAAAATCTTTGCCGTAAAATCTTTGACTGAAATAGAATTCGACTGGGGGATTCAATCTCTTTTCAAATTTTGTTCTATACATAGTGTTTAGTGTACAGTTCAAATGTGTCTTTAAAGTGTTTTCTTGATTTAGCTTCTCTTGAAGTACTCATCGAGTGTTCTGGTAATGCCTCTACTGCTTTCACCTTCTCTTCTTCTAGATCTCTGGGGCTCTCTAAGTCTTTCAGAACCCTCGATAGCCTCTCTCTTGGCTTCCCTAGCTCTAGACAATCTCCTCTTGACTAGGTCTAAGACAAGGGCTCTAATAGTTTCAACTAGGTGCTCTAGTCCAAGTACTCTAGCAACCTCGCAATCAATCTCCTTTATCACAGTGTTGAATAGCCCAGCAACCCCGGCTCTAACATCGCTCCTATCCGTCAACTCTCTTGCCAACTCAGAACCAAACACGTTTTCAGCGGCATCAGCTCCGCCTAGCCTCCTAGCCTCGGCCTCAAGCTTATCGAATAGCTGAGCTAGCTTCTCAACATCTTCTCTAGGCAGCTTCTTAACATCCAGTATCAAGATCTCGCTTAGAGGCTTAACATCAAGCTCTAAAAGAGCAACGCCTCCGGCTACCCTACCTTTAACCTCGGCTTGAAGTTGGACAAACGAAGAATTGAGATAAGCTAACAGAGCCTTAAGCTCTAGTTCATCGAATTGTACTCCCTGCCTAGGTATTAAAGCTAGAATCCTGTCATCTAATGCGCATCGAAACTTAGCTAATACGAATCTCATCCAGTACCGAGCGCCTCGCGCAACATATATTGGGGTCTCTACAACACCCCCGAGATCGTACCAGTCGCAGAAGAAGTTTCTGTGTTCACGCCTAGTTTGAGCAGCTTGAGATTCGCTTACAGGCCTTCCTTGCGTCTCTCCTGGTCTTCTCCTAAGCCTTATTTGAGCATTAGGACCTTCACCTAGTTGTATGTATCTCCGCACGCTTTCAGGAAGATCGTTCCTAGGTTTATGGCATAAGAACAAGTAGCATTCACTGCCACTTTTTCTAAGCTCTTGCCAATCATCTTCTGTGAATGTGAAGAACTTTAGGTACCTAGAGGATGGTAGAAGCGGGTATAAGAACTCCTGAGGTATTCCAAGTTGTTTAACTCTGGTCTCTGTAAGATAGAAGAACTCTTCGCCGCCTACATTTCTTACACCTCTTATCTGTCCAGTGGATGTGAGGTATAGATAGAGTATGTTTCCATAGCTTGGCTCAAAATAGTTTGAGAGTCTGTTAACCGAAGAACATCTCGTTAGCATGCCGAGTATGTCTTCAGCTTTAAAAATCAAGTCTATTAGCTTACCCTCATATCCTTCAAGCTCTTTTTGAACATATACTCTAGCGATTATTTTAGCGCCTGAGACAAAATCCTTAGTTATGGGCTGTTTTACTGTGGCTAAGTTTTTAACGCTCTCTATAAACTTAAGGATCTCGTCAACATCTATACTCCCTCTAGAAACATCTAGGTATGAGAAAACGGCGACATTGCTGCTTCTCTCCTCCTTTCTCGAACATCTCTCTAATAGAATTACGCATGTCCCTATAAGCGGTACAGGGAATACTCTAGCCGATATATCTATTACGGCATGTACTTTGTAATTGTCGAGTAGGAATTTAAAGAAGTTTCTACCGTAGTCCGTCTGCAGCCATGAATCGCTTATAATCATACCGAGTCTCCCACCATCCTTTAAGAAGTTTGTCGAGTGCATAATCCAGTAGACGTAAATACCGGGTTCAACGCCTCTCGCAACTTGTGGTTCAAGATCGTACTTAGAGATGCACGTCGAAAGCACTTCTCTTATTTGATTACGCGTAGCCTCGGGGATCTCGGTCCACCTAGTGTATGGCGGGTTCCCTACGACTGCGTCGAAGTCCTTGAATACCACCTCTACCTCTTTCTCTCCTTCGGGGGTCCTGACCTTGTATGGCGCAAGCAGTTTGAAGCCTGGTCTGACCGTGAAGTAGTCGCGTACGAAAATGTTCATCTCTACGCTTGGTGCTCTCACGTTCTTCATAGCTAAATTCATGGCTGTGAGGTGTGCTGGAAACTCGTTTATGTCTATGGCGTAGAGCTGCCTAAGTATCTGCCTATGGACGTCCTCGGGTACGTGCTTAATCTCGCTAAACGGCTTCTTCAGCTTTAGCTCCGCCAACCTCTTGTATGCTTCTACAAGGAATGTCCCGGAGCCGCAACCAGGGTCTAGAACCTTATCATCCGGACTTCTAATACACCACTTAACTATCAGCTCTGCTATAGGTTTAGGTGTATAGAACTGGCCAAGTACATGCCTTTCCTCAGCCGGTATAAGCTCTTCGTAGACGTAGCCTATGACGTCGCCAAGCTCTTCAATTCTGTACTGCTCTAGGAACCTGATGAGCCAGTCGAAAGCTCTTAAAACCTCTTCGCTTTCGACGACATCGTTTTCGGTTACATCGTATATACCTGTCCTAAAGATCGACTCGAAGTCCTTCGTCACCTTGATAGCTGTCTCGAAGTACTCGTTGAGCTTCCTAATATACGAGCTGCACGTCGATACAACACCGTTTTCGTAGAGAGGTTTGAGCTGGGGTATGTTGTAGAAGCGTTCGAGGACTTTATAGAACACGATCTTGTTCATCAGTACGTACGCCATTTCTCTAGCTAATCCGTTAGGCGTAGGCGTGTACCCTGTTCTCGACGAGTAATCCTCAAGCTTCTCCCTAACATCAGCTCTGAACACCCCGTTAGGAGCTATAGCTTGCTCTATGAATGGCGCTAAGAAGTCTACGAAACCTCTCAGATCCTCTATAACGATCCAGTGGAGCTCTTGCCTCTTCTCTTCAACACCAAACCTCTTCTTGTAGATGCCGGTAACGATATCTAGAAGTTCTCTAAAGAACTCTTCGGAGAAGTTGTGGGGTTTGTGGAGGATCAGGTTCTGGTTCCTAAACTCGTAGAAATTCTTTACGACTTTACCATACCTTCGCTCTCTGATAGCCTCCCAATCGACAAGCTCGTCAACGTTCTCAGGCACCGCGAAGAGCGCCAACTGCCTATCGTTTGCTGTCATTACGAACGGTACGTAGATACCTTTCCTCTTCAGGATAGCTGCGTAGGCAACTGCTTGCCCAACAACTTCTTCTGATGTAACGATGAACCTTCTCTCAATTCTAAACCCTCTAGCATCGTGCCTAACTTTCTTAGTTTCTATAAGCAGAATAGGCTTGCCATCGTCTTTAAGTACAGCTAGATCTGCATACCTACCATCAACATCGTACTGATTTACAACATCTGCGATTGTGACGTCGTTAAACTTTTGACTAACAAATTTTTCTAAAACTTTCTTAATCCTACTCAAAACATCGACTTCACTTCGAGGAGCTAAAGCCGTGGGGGATCACCCAGCCCTAGGCTTGAAGATAATTGTGAAACTCTTCCTCTTACCCTCAGGATTTACGTAGAGCGCGAATCGAGATCCGCACTTAGGACACTCGTAGTAACTCACATTCCACCACCTATACCTCCAAGTCTTCAGAAGCTTGGACTCGCCTTCACATTCACAGCGTGGGCATTTAACCATGCTCTCACCTACCAATGTAAGGTAGTTGCAGTGGTTCTATTACCTGCTTCCAGAGATTGGTTAGAATAAACATCCTAGCTAGTTCCCCTACGCTTATAAATGTACACTTGTTCCTTATAGTGCTGAAGGCTGGAAGCCTGATACTACTCTCGTACTCGTTCTTCTTATCCTCATTGGAAACTATAAACATCTTTGCATTTAGCTCACCTACACTCGAGAGCCTCAGCAGCGCGTCGCGCATGTCACCACTAATGACTACTTCGAATAAGTAAAACCCTACTCCTTCTCTATGCCATACAACATCTATTCTGCTTAAAGGATCCAGGAGCTTGGGTCCAACGTACTTACCTAAATCGTCTCTGCGCATGTCTGCTAGGTCGCTTAGTCTAGTGCTACCGCAGGTTTTAGTGGAGTCAGCTGTATACGTCTTAAACCCTAGCTGTCTCCCTATGCTTAGTAACATGAGCTCAACACACTCGTGTGTTATTGGGAAGGCTAGCTCTGGTATCCCCAACAGCTTCTCAAGTCTGCTAACCCTCTCCTCAAGCTCATCTATACGTGTAGTAAGCGGTTGCTCTAGTTGTTGCTCCTCTCTCCTAACGAAGCCTCTAGCCTTTCTTCTTATAGCTTCGAGAGCCTGGTCATCGATGTAGGACAGGCCCAGTATCACCCACTTAGAGACAGGCTCCTTGCTTGTACTCGTCTTGACGTCTGTTAGCTCGTCTTTACGCGGCTTTGTGCTGTACTCTCTAAACTCGTCAAAGAATATTACCCACCTCTTCTCACCGGGCTTCAGCGGTTGGGGGTTGTGGATCAGCCCCTGCATAGCTAGCCTGTTATATTCATCAACATCTACCTCTCTCACATCAGTAACAGTAAACTCTCCGTAGACAACCTGTGGTTGCCCTGGCTTAGCTTTTGCTATGACTACGCAGACTGAGCCTTTACCTAGAGCGTGAATTCCGCGTTTCCTAGGCTTGACAAAGTCGTAGACTTTAACTCTACCAGAAGATGCAGCCTCACACCACTCTCTATCAGCTAAGAGAATAGCGTGCTTAACCACAGCTCCCACTCCTCTTCCTCACAATAATTCTATCGTTTTCGAGAACCCACTCAATTTCATCGTTCTCATTGAGCTCTAGGATCTTCCTAACCTCTCTAGGAACGGTTGTTCTGTAGTATTTACCAATGCGTGTAACAGCCAGTACTGGCATAAGCTCTACAGCACCCACTATAAAGAGTACTGTTAAGTATATAATAAAGCTAGCTAGTCATAATTATTTAGTGCCGTGATCTGTATGAATTCACATCGTCTTCTTGAACCACTATCAGAGCTTGCGTTGAAGGGGTTTAGAACTCTTCCGACTAAGCCTGGTGTATACATTGTTTTCTGGGTTAGAGAAGGAAGGCCTGTACCTATTCCTAGAATCCTAGGTGTTGATAGGAGAGGTGTGCTCTACATAGGCTCTACTGGTAAAGGTAGAGGAAGAGGTAGGGAGTGTGCTGAGGGTAGGAAGGGATTAAGGGGTAGGATTAGGGAGCTATGGCGCAGTATCGAGATGGTTTATGGTCACAGAGAGAGGAGACGGTATCCACATACCTTCGGCCCCTCCCTAATCTATACAGGGTTGTACAAGGTTATCTGTGTTGAGGATCTGTGGATCTACTACAAAGTATTTAATGCATGCGAAGCAGAGTACCAGGAGAAGCTAGCAATACTTGAGTACACAAATAAGTACGGCGAGCCACCGCCCCTAAACCTCCAAGTAGGGAGGCAGTACTTCGCAATACTCGGCCTCGGAGAAGTTAACAAGTCTAGAGTCGTAGATGAGCTAGACCCTGACTTACGCTTGGTATTAGGGTTATAGACTTGAGAAAATCCTTTCTCAACACCGGAATCTAGGTCAATAGTTGTCTTAGTATTTAACACTGTGCTTTAGTATCAGGGTATAGATGGTGTTACCTATGATTCCATTAGAAGAGTTTAAGGATTTGTCGAGCTTAATCTCATCAGTTACTAAGTTTCTTGAAGAAGTGTTTGGAAGAGATTTTCTTGTTAGTGAACTAAAGAAGCTTGAGTGGAAGCCAAGGAGTAGACCGGAGGAGTATGAGTATCTTAGAGAGATAAGCATTCATAGAGCTGCTAAGTGGTATAAGTTACTTAATTCATTTAAAGAGAGAGGCTATAGGTTTGATCTGAGGTTCTCTATTGAGGTAGAAGAGTTTATGGAGCTTCTCCTGTTCTACTACTCTCTTAAAATGTTGATTGAGAAAGAGGTTATTGACTTAAGGTCTAGAGTTGTACAGGGCAAGCTTCATAGTGGCGATTTAGAGCAGTTCGATGATTTTATCAATGAACTACTTGTTGCAGCAAACTACGTGTCTAACGGTTTCAATGTCGCCATGCCTGAGTTGTCGGGTTTTGGAAAGGTCGATATCTATGCAGAGAAGGATGGTATTAAGATTTGGTGTGAATGTAAAAGACTTAGAAGAGATGAACCATACCTAGAGATAGCTGTTGAAATTCTACGGTGGTTGCATGAGAAAGGGGTAAACGCGTTAATCGATATAACCTTTGCCAAAACACCTAGAGAGAAACTAGACACGATCGTTAAAGTTATTGAGAAATACATTGAGAAAGGTCAGCTAGAGAAGGTAGGCCCCCTAGAACAGGTAATGGTTTCTCCTCTTCCTAGCATTAGTGATGCTCCACTAGATATCAGGATCAGTACAGAGAATATTGAGTATCTAGTGTATGCTGCATACATGGGGATTTTTGAAGGTAGGATGAAGATCAAGAATCCGAGGATTGTTGTGTTTAGGAATATCAACAAGATTAACGAGGTTATTAATAAGCTTGAGCGTAGACTTAGAGACGCATATGAACAGTTGGGGAGAGTAGAGGCTTCAGGTAGGGGTGTTAGAAAAGTAATTCAGGTAGATGTTTCGGATGCTGTAGGAGCTATTGTTGTGCCTTACTATGGCAGAGATATTTACAGAGAAGAGGTTTTGAGGAAGATTGAGGATTCTTGTAGATATTGGCTATTCAAATATCCAGATGTAGATGCAGTTATCCTAATGATACGCAGGGTTCATCTAGATCCTTTTGGATATCCACATGCTCTAGTTGTTGAGTATAGAACAGTAACGCCTTATACACCTCTTGGATGGACTGTTGAAACCGTGATAATACCTGTACCTAGCAACTACCCTGCTGAGATACTTACAAACACAGCTACAATGCTTAAACACAAAGGCTTCTACAACTTAGCACTTCACTTCTATAGAAAAGCCTTGGAAATAAACCCCAACTTAAAAGAGGTGTGGAACAATCTCGCTGACTTATACAATAGGCTTGGCATGTTTGAAGAAGCTTTGAGGTGTGCAGATAGGGCTTTAGAAATAGACTCCTCCTATACCTCAGCACTGATAAACAAAGGTATAGCTCTAGCACAGCTTGGCAAGCTTGAAGAGGCTATACGCTATTTCGATAAAGCTATAAGCTTCAACTCTAAGGAGAAGAAAGCGTGGTACAACAAGGCAGTTGCGCTAACTACTTTAGGAAAATATGATGAAGCTCTTAAATGCTTGAAAAAAGCGCTTGAAATAGACCCTAACTACAAACACGCAAAGAACTTACATGCATACATTACATTAATTACTCAACATGATTGACATATCGTGTTTCAGCTAATAGCTATTATGATCGTGTTTATTGAATATCAGTTATGCCTACTTGGCATATCAGCTATATGTCTGCCAGGTAATTCCTGGCATATCTCTGGAGCCCCCGTGGTCCGGGGTTCAAATCCCCGCGGCCCCACCAAATAAATCTATGGACACCCGTACATTACATTTTTACTGTCTATCAAGTACAAGGTAAAGGTCTTGGT
>Ga0105154_1000703_pt1 | contig 14008 bp, 9 predicted proteins | sample SSWtaG_FD_89672 | JGI IMG/M metagenome (GOLD analysis project Ga0105154, IMG submission 89672) | Hot spring microbial communities from Sandy's Spring West, USA to study Microbial Dark Matter (Phase II) - SSWsed_matched | ecosystem: Environmental > Aquatic > Thermal springs > Hot (42-90C) >... | reverse complement strand
GGAGTCCCTCAGCTTCTTCACCCTATTTACCATTTCAGCTGTGCTAGCCTCTCTACTCACGTAGCCCACCACTAGGCCTCTCAGCTTCTCGACCCCCTTTAGGCCCTCGTAGACCCCCTCCCCTCTAGGGTCTATGTACAGCGCGCCGCCTATGGCGGTCGTCGTGGAGTCCATTCTGCTCGCCCTGCCTTGGACGCTCAGCTCGACTTGGTACCCCAGCTTTGCGCACTCGTCTTTACTGAGGTCTAGCCCCGCCAACAGCGAGTACGCCTTGACGACTGAGACCGCTACGGCTGCCGATGTGCCCAGCCCCGCGCCCACTGGCATCTCCGAAGTGATTGTCATGTGTGCACCGACGTTGACGCCGAACCTCTCGCGGACGACCTCGACGGCCCTCTTCACGTAGCTCAAGGCGGACAAGACCTTGCTGGACTCCCCCTCAAGCGCCACCGAGCCATTGGGCATGAACAAGGCCTTGAAGCCGGCGAGCACCAAGTCCCTCGCCTCAACCCTCACGAGGCCGTCGTCCCTCTTCTCGGCCCTTACCCTAACCCTCTTCTCTATGGCGACTGCTATCGCTGGCTCGCCGTAGACGACGGCGTGCTCGCCGAACAGGGTTACCTTACCCGGGGCAGAGACTAGCACCAAGGGCTCAGCCCCTCTACCTGCGCTCAGCTCAACTAGTGCGGAAGACGAGATTTAAGCCAAATGCGGCCCTTGCGGGGCACGGCCCTCAGCAGAGGCTGGAAAATTTTAAGAGTTCGAGGAGTCGCAGACGAGAGAGGTGGCTTTCAATTGTCGAGGGCAAGGCCTCAGACGACATCGGAGTAGTGGTCTCAGCCGTAATACTCAACGACGGGAAGCTCCTCTTCATAAAGAGAGGCGAAACGCCCCGAAGGGGCTACTACTCCTTCCCCGAGGGCCATTTAAAGAGCGGCGAGCCACCTCTGGCGGGCCTCGCTAGAGAGTGCAAAGAGGAAATAGGTTGCGCCATCGAGCCGCTGGGCTCCAAGGTCTTGGTGCTAGAGGGGCCGAGCAACGCGGCGTTACCCGACGACTACTTGGAGAAGTACTGGCCGCCCTCGAGCGGGAGGTTCGGCCTCCACAGATATGAGGCCTTGGACCTAGCATCCATCGACGTCAATACGCGCACGACGTCAGACAAGAAGTACATCTACATACCCTGCAGGCTCCTCGAGCCCCCTAGGGAGACGGAGGCGGCGTTGGAGATAGTGTACATGAGGCCCGAAGAGGCCTTGGACCTCAGGCTAAAGGGCAGGCTCAAGCTAATGCCCACAACGTCGCTGGTCCTAGCCTTGATGAAGCTGGGGGAGTTCGTCCCCTAAAATCTTGGAATAAAGTTAAAAGGCGAAGAGGGGTATGTTGTTCGGCCTCCTCCTCGACCATGAGGTGCAGCGAGCTTGGAGCTCAGCGATCTGATAAGTCGCCTCAGGTCCTATAAGGGCCTCACCAGGAAGTCCTGCATAGGAGCGCTCGCCAGGCTCTTCAGCTCAGAATGCAAGTACGAGGACGCCGGCTGGTTCAAGGTCGGGGAGGAGTACGTGGTCGTCTCGTGCGATGGGATAACAGAGGACCTTGTAAAAGAGGACCCCTTTCTCGCGGGCTTCTACTCGGTTCTGGTGAGCGTGAACGACGTAGTGGCTAAGGGCGCTAGGCCGATAGGCTACGCTGGCACGATAGCGTCGAGCTCTCACCCCATTAGGGTGGAGGTGGTCAAGGGGTTGAGGGAGGCCCTGAGGCTCTACGGCCTCGCGTTGCTCAAAATGCACACCCACCCCGACACCACGTACGACGCCGTCGACGGTTGTGTCGTCGGCGTTGCGAAGAAGGTCATCCCGAGCAGCACGGCGAAGCCTAACCAGAAGATAGTTTTCGCGATAGACCTTAATGGCTCTAGGCGCTTCAAGGGATGGGTCTACTGCTTCGACTCGGCCTACGGCAAGTCGCCCGAGCAAGTCAAGAGGTTGATAGACGCCATGATATCGATAGCCGAGAGGGACTTGGCCTCCGCCTCCAGGGACATAAGCGCTCCCGGCATGCTCGGCTCTCTGGCGATGTTGTGTGAGTCCAGTGGCGTTGGGGCCGTGGTGCGCTTGGACTCTGTACCCATGCCCCGAGGCGTCGACTTGGAGCTTTGGCTCAAGAGCTACCCCTCGTTTGGCTTCATACTCGCAACGGACAGCCCTCAAGAGTGCGTCGAGATCCTCAAGGACCATGGCTATGCAGCCTCCGTGGTGGGCGAGACCACCGGTGACAAGAGGGTCGTCGTAGAGCTGGGCTCGTCGAAAGCGGTCTTCATGGACCTAAATAGAGAGTCCGTCTTCTACCAAGTGTAGCGCTTGGAGTGCTACGGCGCTTTGCTGTTAAGTTATTTACCTCACTCATCAGTTAAGTGAGGGTGCGGGCGAGACCCTCGGCGGTATTCCATGACCTTGATGGGCTTCCCGCTATGGCTTGGCGATAAGGATAGGTTCGCGTCCAAGGTCGACGAGGCGCGCGATGCTGGCTTTGACTACATTGAGTTGAGCTTTGACTATCCTTGGCCCATACCCGACGAGGAGACGCCGAGGAAGATAGCAAGCTGCGCTCAAAGCGCGGGCCTAGACGTGGCAATCCATGGGAGCTGGAGGGATGTGAAGCTAGCATCGCCGATGAGCGAGGTCAGGGAGGCCTCTCTAAACTACGTCCTTAAGACCTTCGAGATAGCCAAGAGGCTCGAGCCCAAATACATCGTGCTCCACATATCCACGGACCAAGCAGTGAACGAGGTAAAGGAGCTCGAGCAGCCCGTCGTCGACGCAGCCATACGGTCGGCTCGAGAGCTGGTATGTCTCGCCTCCAAGCTCGGGATAACCATCCTCTTCGAGAACGTCCCCTGGTCGTTCTGCTCCTCTGCGAGCCACATGAAGAAGCTAGTCTCAAGCGTGAGCGGAGCAGAAGTTTGCTTCGACGTTGGACATGCTTGGCTCCAAGCGCTGAAGTCCGGTGAGGAGAGGGGGGCTAGCGTCGAAGAGGTGGTAGGCATGTGGGTCAAAGAGCTCGGACATAAGATTCGAGCCGTGCACGCGCACGACTGCTTGGTCAAGAGGGGAAGGGTTCAGGAGCACGTGGCCCCGTCGCTCGACTCTCCATTTATGAAGTCTCTATCGAGGTTTAAGGAGGGGGACTTGAGAGTGCAATTCGTAGTCCTAGAGGTTTTTAGGAGGCCCGACGGCAAAGAGGCGAGCCCGAGGGACTTAGCAAAGCTCTTGGAGCACTTGAGAAGAGCCCTGTAGTCGAGGCGCCAGGTTGGGTGCAAACTATTAGAGCAGGCTTTAGCTATAAGGTGAAGGAGGACGTGAGTGAGCTTAGAGAGCCGAGTAGACGTGGGCCCTGAGCGCATAAGGCTGGAGTATGATCGCGGGACGATAGTCGTCAAAGGGCTGACGCAGGAGATTCCACCGCTGAAGTGGGACCCGAGGGCCAAGTGCTTGCGGGCGTTGGCCTACAAGTACCTTGAGGTCAAGAGGACCCTCGAGCTATTGGGCTTCGAGTTCGAGGACCGCGTGCTCTCGCCGATTAAAGGCTCCATAGGGACCGCGTCGCTCAAGCCCTTGAGGAGCTACCAAGAAGAGGCCGTAGAGGCGTGGCTCAAAGCGGGCAAAAGAGGGATAATAGTGTTGCCAACGGGAACGGGCAAGACGATGATAGCGATCAAGATAATAGCGCAAGTGAATGAGCCCACCCTAGTAGTCGTGCCGACGCTGGAGCTCCTCGAGCAGTGGAGGCTGGAGCTCTCAAAGGCCCTCAACGTCAACGTGGGGATCGTGGGGGGAGGCTCTAGAGAGCTCTCTTTTGTGACGGTATCGACGTACAGCTCTGCTTATCTGCACGCCGAGGAGATGGGGGACAAGTTCAAGCTCTTGGTCTTCGACGAGGCGCACCACTTGCCCAGCGAGAGCTTCAGGCAAATAGCCCTCATGAGCGCGGCTCCTTACAGACTAGGCCTGACGGCGACGCTGGAGAGGGAGGACGGTAAGCACGTGGACCTCTTGGACTTGGTCGGCGACGTTGTGTACAGGAAGAGTGTCTACGAGATGAAGAGCGAGCACCTCGCAGACTTCGAGCTCGTCAGAGTCTACGTGGAGCTCACGGACGACGAGAGGAGAGAGTTTGAGAAGCTATACTCGATGTATAAGGACTTCTTGGAGAGGAGGAACTGGAAGCTCAGGTCGCTTCAGGACTTCAAGAAGCTGATAATGATCAGCGGGCTGAGCCGAGAGGCTCGGAGGGCTTTGATTGCTTGGCGAGACGCCAGGCTCCTTATCCTGAACTCGGTCTCTAAGCTCGACATATTGAGGGACTTGTTGAAGAAGCACCAAGGCGACAGGATATTGATATTCACCGAGCTCAACGAGACCGTTCGAAGGATATCGCGGATGCTCTTGATCCCGGAGATAACATACAAGACAGGCCCCAAGGAGAGGGCAACGGTGATGGAGCTCTTCAGGAAGGGGGTCTATAGGGCAGTCGTGACGAGCAGGGTCCTCGAAGAGGGCGTTGACGTCCCCGACGCAAACGTGGCGATAGTCCTTAGCGGGACCGCGAGCAGAAGGTCGTTCATCCAGAGGCTCGGGAGGATACTGAGGCCCGCGCCTGGAAAGAAGGCCGTTTTGTACGAGGTCGTGGTCAAGGACACCCCAGAGATAGTGATATCGAAGAAGAGGCGCAGAGGGCTGGTAGGAAGCTAATGCTGCCCTCAGAGCTCCTAAGGGTCAAGAAGAGGGGCAACAAGATATTGCCCAGCTTCGCCAGCCTGAGCTACGAGAACGAGTACGCCTCTTCGCTCCTTATCGACGTATACAGCGAGCACGTCGGCAAGACTTTAAGGGAGCTCGATGAGGCGGTCAAAGAGGTCGAGGACCAGCTCGAGGACTTGGACTACCACCCGAAGTTCGTCAGAGGACTCGTAGAGCTCCTCAACAGGGCGATAACGACGGAGAGACCGGTAACGAAGGTGCCACCCGACGTGGCCAGGAGAACCGTGTTCTCGGTGTCGTCCGAGAGAGGATTCGCCATCACTGACCGAGACAGAGCTGAGATTCTTAGCGAGGCGTCTCGCAGGCTCGGGGTACCAGTCGAGGACTTAATCAAGGCCTTCGAGGCGAGCTACGAGGACTCGGAGGTGATAATAGACTTCAAGGCCCCAAAGCCCGTCGAGCTCCTAAGGCAATACAATCTGTCCCTCCTCCAGACGCTGATGTTCAAGGCCACGTCTATGACCATAATAGCCAACATGACGGGGGCTGAGGCGAAGAGCTTGCTCAGGACGATCAAGCGGTTTGGCCTCATGTACATGGCCAACAAGGAAGACGGCCCCTTGAGGATACACATCGATGGGCCGGCCTCGATCCTGACTCAGACTAGGAGGTATGGCACTAGGATGGCCAAGGTCTTGCCGGCAGTCCTTCACTTAAAGACGTGGAGGATAAAGGCCGAGATAATCCACATGGGCAAGCGCTATACCTTGGAGATCGACGAACGCTACGGCGACTTACTGCCCAGTAAGCCTCCGATAGAGGAGAAGTTCGACAGCCTCGTCGAGGAGGAGTTCATGTTGAAGTTCAGGGCCTTCAGCATGGGCTGGGAAATAGTCAGGGAGCCCGAGCCCCTCATCGTCGATGGGACGGTCTTTATACCGGACTTCGCCTTGATCAAGGACGACCTGAAGATCTACTTGGAGATAGTGGGCTTCTGGACCCCCGGTTACATAGAGAAGAAGCTCAAGAAGCTCAGCAACGTCAGGGACGCGATGATAGTGGCAGTAGACAAGAGCCTCTCTTGCGCTAAGGACGTGAGCCTAGCGCTAAAAGAGCTACCTGGCATCAAGCTAGTGACCTTCGAGGACAAGTTGAAGCTCTCAGACGTGTTGCCAGTCTTGCGAGAGCTCGAGAAGCGCAAAGCCGTTGTGGTGTGTGAAGAGGGCCCGCGGAGGCCTGTTGAGGAAGAGGAGCTCCGCGCTTACCTCTCGAAGATAGAGGAGGAGCCCTTGAAGAAGGTCCTTGACGTGCTCAAGAGCCTTGGCGTACAGGATGCGTATGAGGCTCAGAAGATCTTGAGGAGGCACGGGCTCGTGATAGTGTGGAAGAGCCTCGACCAGTCGGACGCTATTGTTAAGAGGTTGTATCGCTAGAAGACCTCCTTGGCTCTCCTGACCATCTCTTCCTCCTCCAATGCCTTCATCAGCTCGGCCTCCTTAACCTTCTTGCCCTCCATCCATTTCTTGACCGAGCTCGTGGTGACGCCCCTCTTTTTGCCCTCGTGCTTGTCCACAAGCACGGCGACAGGCATTCTGACCCACTCGCCTAGCAATATGGCCTCTCCTCTTTCAAGTGTCGGTAGCGCGGCGAGCATTTCATCTGTCAGCCATTCGCTGTACTGCTTGACGTAAGCCTGGTCCTCTGGCTGCACGATCTTCAACACGCATAGGCTGTTCATCTGGCTCAGCACGTTGGGGTCGATGCCCTTGGGCCTCTGAGAGACTATCACTAAGCCGACGCCGTACTTCCTGCCCTCTCGAGCTATCCTCTCGATGGCTTGCTTGGCCGCGCTATCCGAGTCGCTCTTGAGGTAGAGGTGCGCTTCCTCGACGACTATGAGGGTCGGCAGGAGCCTGCCAGTCATAGCCCTATGGAGCACTTGCCTGCATATGTACGATACCACTTCGTCTCGAGCGACGTCTGGCAGGAAAGAGACGTCGACGTCTACTATCGTCCCGGGCTCGAGCAGGTCTACGGGGTCAACTACGTCGGTGCTGTAAACGTCGTACTCCACTATGCTCTTCTCGAGCTTCAGGAGTATGCTGTCAAAGACGTCCCGCTTGACCGATGAAGAGCCAGAATCTCTCATCTTCATTATCAGCGCGTAGAGCGCTTTGAGGTACCTCCTCCCACTGGTGTCTTCGACCTCGACCTCGAGCTCCTTGTCGGCTCTCTGAACCAGCTCGGCTATTTTCTTCTCGGCCTCAGCCCTCTCGCTACCGCTCTTCGTGTACAAGGAGTTGAGCTCCCTAATCGTCTTCCTGAGCAAGTTCCTCTGCTTGGTGGCCGCAGCCTCTGGTATTAGCGTTGAGGCTAGGACTATGGGGCTCACCTTTAGCGGGTTGACCTTTGCCTCGAAGTGCACGAGCTTGACGCCCTTGGAGGTGACCTCCATGTCCGAGTACTCTCCATGGCTATCAATTATAATCACTTGGCCTCCGAGGCCCGCGATCCTGTCCACGAGGACGGCCACTAGGTTGCTCTTCCCGCTACCAGTGCTCCCCAAGACGGCCAAGTGCTTCGACGATATGGCGTCAGCGTTCACCTTAACCTCCACTTCTCTGTGGGACCTCAAGACGCCAATCCTGATCCAGCTCGAGAGGGGGGAGTCAGAGTATAGTTCAGTGAAGGCGCCGTAGCATATCGAGAAGGCCTCTTCTAGCACCTCCTTCGAGGCCTTGTAGACTGGAGTGCGAGGGGGTATCGGTATCTGAGGCCTTCGCCTCGTGGTCAAGTCCACAACGGGCGATGCCCTCACTACGATCTTCAGCGCGCCGCTGGCTTTGGCGTACTTGGCCATTATCTCAGCTTCCTTAGAATCGAAGACCCTCGTGAAGGCCTCGTCTACGGCCTCCACGCCCGTGACCACCATTACGACCTTTAGGTCTCCCGCTTCGGAGTAGAGGTAGCTCGCGATTTGAGGAGCCTCATAGGCGATTATGTACGTGTCGCTAGGCGTCGACTTGGCGACTAGGCCTATCTCCTTCAAGGATAGACCTCCCTCAAAGCCTCCCTTCCAGAGGGAAGCCTTATGCCCAAAAGAGATAAGGCCCTCTTTAAGGTGATGGCCCTCAGCTTGGCACTATTGTGAGCCGCCAAGAGGGGCACCGGGTAGCCAGCTGGCGATACGTGGCTCAACCCCGCTATTATCTCGCACACTTCCTCCTCTGGGCACGCGCCCGGCACCTCTATCTTTAACAAAGGACCGCCGTCCACTAACCTCGCGTAGGAAATAGTCACGGTCTTGAGCTTAGGGCTGAGGGGCAGGTTCTCGAGCTCTTTGAGCTCCTCCTCGCGCATGTTGTAGAGGTCGGCTATTCTGACCGACTTCGGCTTGCTGTGGCCCCTCGGCATTGAGCTGAAGAGGATCATGTCAGGCAGGAGCCCCTCGCCGTAGACTGAGCTACTGCTCCTCTTCGCCACGAAGACCACGCAGCCCCTCTCGGCCAGCTCGGCCAGCTCCCTGCACATGCTGTCCGCGATGCCGGGGAATCGAGGGCTCCTGTACAATATGGCTCTATGTACGATGAGCGAAGATAGGCTTCCGTCGAATAATACTATGGGCTCTTTACCGTGTTTCGTTGATTCGCTCAAGGCCTTCGCCGCCGTCATCACTTCTAAGTACGCCATCACGGCCTCGGCGTGCCTTCTGGCCCAATCGTCGCTCGTGGTCTCCAGTAGCTCTGACTTGGAGCTCTTGAAGTTCCCTATGGATGGGGCTATGGCTATGGCCCTAGCTAAGTAGAATGTGGAGAACGTGAGCGGCTTCGTGATGAAGCTTCCGTCAACGCCTATGAACTCGCGATCCCCCTTATGCTTAGGACCCTCGATCTTAACCCAATGGTCCGAGGCCTGCTCGATCCCCCGATGACCGCCACTTCTAGCACCTCTAAGCTTCTCGAGAGCTCTTTGGATCTCCTTGATGTCCTCCTCCCATATCGACATCAGAACTCCTCCACGATCGATATTCCGCCATCTTTTCTAACTCTGTACACCTGATCGGCCGCTTCGGCCACCTCTGGATCGTGGGTCACGACGATCACTTGGGGTATTTCGTTGGCCAGCTCCCTCAACACCCTAACAAGCTCCCTCCTCCTGTCGGAGTCCAAATTCGCCGTGGGCTCGTCGAGTATCACTAGCTCGACTTCTCTGTTGCTGAGGGCCTTCGCCAAGGCCAAGCGGGTTGATAAGGCTAAGACGGCCCTCTCTCCTCCGCTCAGGCTGTCTATGCTCATCTCCTCGCCCCTAGCTATGACCTTGAGCCCTAGGCCCTCGTCGAACTCGACCTCAAAGTCCATACCGAACCTAGCCAAGTAGTTGTTTACCTCGCTTTCCAGCCTCGCCCTGTACGCCCTGCGGAGGCTCTTGGCTATGAGCCCGTCCTTCCCGAATACCTTGCCCCTCAAGAAGTCCAAGAAGTCCAAGAACTTCTTCAACTTCTCGGCCTCGCGCTTGGCATTCTCGGCCTTCGCGCAGAGGTCCTTTAGCTCCTCGACCCTCTTCTTGCGACCCTCGACGTTGCCCTCGATCCCTGAGAGCCTGCCCCTGTACTCGGCCACTTGGGCCCTCACCCTATTGTACTCCTCCACGAGCCTCTTACGAGCCTCGACCCTCTTCTTGAGCTCCTCGACCATCCTCTCCATCTCCACGATTCTCCCCCTAAGCTCCTTCTCCTGCCTCCTCAAGCTCTCGATCTGGGCTCTCATCTCCTCCTCCTTCGAAGAAACCCTCTTGAGCTCCTCCATTCTGCCCTCAGCTCTGCTCACGAAGTCCGATATCTGGCTCGCGATCTTTGCGGCCTCTCCCGGTGAGTCCACGAACTCTAACAACTCCCTGAGCTTAGAGAGAAGGTCGTCGCTTAACTCGAGGCTCAAGACTTCCTCCAGCACTTTATTCACGTCCTTCGTCAGCTCAACGAAGGCCTTTTCCTCCTTCTCCCTCCTCCCCTCTTCCTCTCTCAGCGACGAGAGCTCGTCGACGAGCCCGACGACGTTGAGCTTCTCGACCTCGCGGAGCAAGTCCCTCTCGCGCTCCAATGACCTCGAAAGCCCCTCAAGCTCTGAGATCGCCTTGCCCAGCTCGCTCTCTATCCTGTCCCGAACTCTGTGCTTCGCTTCGTCGGTCAACTCGGCGCCACACAGCGGACACTCATTCCCGCTCTTCTCGAGGCTGGCGAGCATCGCCCTCCTCTCCTCTATGACCGCCATTAAGTTGCTGACCCTCCTCTCCTTCGACTCAACCCCAGCCTTGAGGCCCTCGTACGTCCTCAGTATCGAATCGACGTCGGGGGGACACTGCAAAATGCTGGACAGGAGGTGGATCCTTTGCACGACTTTCTCCCGAAGCCTATCCACGGCCCTCCTTATCTCTTCGAGCCTCGAGTGAACTGTGGAGGCCCTCTCTAGCCCCTCTCGCAAGGCGTGGAGGCGTTCCTTCAGCGCCAGCACCGATAGCAAAGAACCAGCCTCCTTCTTCAATGCGCTCAGGCGATCGACCTCTTCTTGGAGCCTCTTGACCTCCTTCTCGATGCCCTCGAGACCGCTCTTGAGCTTGTAGTACTCCGCTACCACTTTGTTGAGCTCTTGTTCCACCGTCTCGGGGATCTCGGCTAAGGCCTTCTCTATGTAGGACAGCCCCTTCTCCAAGGCCTTTAAGTTCTCGAGGATTTTGTCCCTCTCGTCCTCAAGCCTCCTAAGCTCCTCCTGTTCTCTCTCCAACTGCTTCCTCAAGCCCTCCAGCTGGGCCGCCTCGCCCTCGAGCCTCGCGAGCCTCTTCTCGTACTCGCCCCGCTCCTCCTTCAGCGCCTCGGCTATGTCGTCTAGCTCCTTGAAGCCTAGTGCCCTCATCAAGTCCTCTCTTCCACTGGCCGTCGTGAAGCTCTCTAGGACCCTCTCGAGCTCTCCTTGCCTGACTATCACCGTGTTGAGGTAGGCCTCCTTCCTGGGTATGCCGAGGAGCTCTAGGACCTTCTTGTCGACGTACGATGCTTGGGTCGCTACGAGTTTGTCCCACTCGTATAGCTTGTCCACGGCCCCTCTCTCGATGAACCTCTCGACTCCAAACATCCTCCCGCCGACGCTGAAGGAGAGCTTGACGGAGGCCGACTTCGCGCCAACGCGTTTGAGGGACTCCTTCGTCCCGCCCCTCATGTTCCTAAAGCTGTCCTGAAAGAAGGCGAAGACTATGCCCTCTATGATGGAGGACTTGCCAGCACCGTTGGGCCCGATGATGGCGGTCAATCCCCTGCCGAATGTAATAGCAGTGCTCTTGTGGGAGAGGAAGTCCTTGAGCTCAATCCTCTCTATTATCACGAGTGAGCCACCCTAAGATCGTTGAGCTCTTGGCTTTTGTCGAGGGAGCGGTCTTTGGCGGCTTGGAGGGAACTTTTTCGCTCGGCTGCTGAGCAAAGGTCCTTAGCCACTCTCCAGAGTTGAAGAGTCTCTCGAGTTCCGCGCGAAGGTCTCCAGCCCTAAAGGCCCTGTAGAGCTCTATCAATGTATTGCTCATGTCCGGGAGAAGCGAGCTTATCACTTCCTCCACCCCGCCGAACGAGGCCCTGCCCGTCGACAGCAGCGGTACCTCGAGCTCTTCGATCGAAATGAAGGCCCTGAGGCTGACGCTTAACAGCTCCTCTCTCACCTTGTCCAAGTCCTTCCTCCTGACGCCCACGCCCTTGACGGTTAGGTGGATGAGCGGCTTCAACTTCATCGCAACTGCTTGAGAGACTATCTTCGCCACCAAGCTCTTGAGGTCGTCGAACGCGACCTCCGCCACGATCCTGGGCCTCACGCTCTCTAGCTTCTGGAACTCTACACTAGCCTCGTCCCCGCTCAAGTCGACGAAGCAGAACCCCTTCCCCACCTCCGTTAAGTCGTTCAACGATATTATCTCGCAAGAGCCCGGGTAAGCCGCTACCGAGCCATGCACCTTAAAGGTCTTGAAGATGTGATAATCGCCCAGAGCATAATAGGTGAAGCCTTTGGGGACCTCGTTGATCGACAACTCGCCCAAGGGCGAGACCTCCTTCAAGAGGACGTGCATGGCCAAGACGCTCTTCTTGGTCAGGGGCCTCGAGCTTTGCAACTTCTCCTTCAGGGCTTGCCTCCTCGCGTAGTCCAGCCCGACGACGCTGTATTCCCCGCTCACGTAGGGCTTGTCCGAGACATGCATTAGCAAGTCCATGTCTTCGAGGACCGAGGTCGGTGCCAATGCCTGAGTCTTAGGTCTATCGTGCTGTCCCATTACGTAGAGGAATGGTATTCCTCGTTGCTTGAGGACCTTCAGGGCCCTCATGGCCGACCTGTAGGCTTGGGGCGGAGGGCTCGGGGAGTGGAAGAGGTCCCCCGAGTGCACGACTAAGTCGACGTGCTCCTCAACAGCCCTCGACAAGGCCTCTTCAAAGCAAGCATAGAGGTCCCTCTCCCTCTCGATGAGCCCGTACTGCCTATAGCCCAAGTGGCTGTCGCTGATGTGCGCTATTAACAATCCTCCTCGACCTCGAGGACAAGGTAAAAAGGAGCCTCCTCAACTCATTGCTCCACTATTACTGCATCGATTTTCCGGCAATATAAAGATAGTCTACGCCAACTGGCGTTCTATGCCCTCCTCAGCGCGAGGACAGCGATCACGCCAGCACAGATGACTGTGAAGACCACTACTAGCAGGCTTGGGTCTAGGGCCTTCAAGGGTCCGGCCTGCGCCTCGGGCGTTTGAGTCGTGGCTTCCTCCGTGCTCATACTGGTTACCGCGACCTCCGCACTAGCTCTAGATCCTCGATAAAACGAGTTGCCCTCCCAAGACGCCTCGATGATCCAGGTGCCGCCTTCGTCGGCTACGAGGCTTATCTCAAAGCGCCCAACAGCGTTTGTCAGGGCCGCATAAGGCGTACATCTACCCGAAGGGCTTCTTACGAAGATCTCGACGAGCACGTTGGCCAGTGCCGGCTCCAACTGGCCTTCGATTTTAATGGAGGAGCCTAGCGCGCAGGTCGACGGGGCGTAGAGCTTCACGGAGGTCTCCGCCCTGCTGAGCTCAAAGCTCTCGTTCAAGAACTCCACGGTGTATGTTAGCGTCGTCTCGAGGCGGGGGCTTCCGCCGACGTATTGCAGGCTGAGGGGCACGGGGCTTAGCTCGAAGCCGTCGACGTCCGTCGGGTCCTCGCCCCACGTGAGGATTATGTGGCGCAGAGGCGTCAGGCCGAAGAGCTCGTAGCTCTGCGTCTCGACTGGGATCCAAGAGTAGTTCTGCACGAAGAACTGAGCCCATGCGTGGAGCGCGTCGGCCCTGTGCACGACGTTTGGCCTCAAGCTCAATAGGCCGAAGCCCTTAGCGACCCTCGCTGGCACACCCATGGCCCTGCACAGTGCTGTGAAGAGCCTCGCGTACTGCTCGCAAACGCCCCTACGGCTCTCGTACGCCTCCACAGCGCTAACGCTCAAAGGAGTCGAGGGGTCGTACTCGAGGTAGTCGACGACGAACTTGAGGGCCGCGAAGGCCTTGTCGACCGTGCGGTTGAGCCCCTTTGCTAGGCTGTTGGCCGTGGCCACTATCAGAGGGTTGTCAGACTCCACGTAGCGCGAGGGCCCTAGATACCTCTGGACGTCTGCCGGGATGCCTTGACCGTCGTCGCAGTCCAAGTACCTCACGCACCTCACGTCGATTACATACTTGACGGTTATGGTCACATAACCTCCGGCTGGCACCTCTAGGCCCTTGAACATCGCGTACGTGTTCCCGTGGCTGTCGGTTACGAAGCTCTTGGGCTCTAAGCTGAACACAGGCCCCTCAACCACGGATTGATAGGGCCTCAGGCTCGGCACGACTGCCAAGTACAGGCTCGCGACCTTGCACTTATCGCGGCGGTCTTGGTTGACGACCTTGACCGTCTCCGTGACGCTGTAGCGGACCGCGGGCGTCAGGCCGTTGAGCACCCTGAAGAACGTCGTGGCCGTGGCTCTCTCGCCCGTGACTCGATCCATTGCGTCAGCTATTACCACGTAGAGGCCGGAAAAGGCGTAGGAGTCGTAGCTTAAGTTTAAGGGGATCCACCACGCCAGCCTTAACGCCGGAGACGCTAGCTGATCGCGGTAGCTCTCGTTGACTTGCTTGAAGGCTAGGCCGAGGGGGTTGACTATCGTTAAGTTCAGCGAGACGTCGTACGAGTACAGTGCATTGGCGCTGTGGCCTTG
>Ga0105154_1000702_pt1 | contig 14010 bp, 14 predicted proteins | sample SSWtaG_FD_89672 | JGI IMG/M metagenome (GOLD analysis project Ga0105154, IMG submission 89672) | Hot spring microbial communities from Sandy's Spring West, USA to study Microbial Dark Matter (Phase II) - SSWsed_matched | ecosystem: Environmental > Aquatic > Thermal springs > Hot (42-90C) >... | reverse complement strand
CAGTCTATTACGCTCCTCCCCCTAAGCCTGGCCTCGGGCCTCTCGGCACACTCGTTGTCACCGAGCACTATCATGTCGGCGTTCGTGTGCTCTGCAATCTCGAGTATCTCCCTACAGACCTCCCCTACGCTTGTTATAAAGTCCGTCTTGACTCCATGCTCTCTCAACCTCTCTGCTATCGCACCCAGCCTCTCGGTAGCCTCCCTGCCTTTCTCTCCTTTTTTCATTATGTGAGCAATCAGAATCTCGCTACCAAGGCTTTGTGCTAGCGTTAGCGAATATGAGAGTATTTTGTCGTCAATGTCGTCTAGCGCTAGGGGGGCCAGTATTGCCTTTATCTCTCTCCTCGCACTCTCGCCTCTCTCTTTGAATATGAGTGTCGGCTTGGCACACATGTTGAGAACTTCTTCCGCAACGCTACCGAACAGCTTTACTCTAAGAAAGCCCTTTCCCCTGCTCATCATAGCTATTATTGAGGCGTTATTTTCTATGCTCTTGTTTGCAACCTCCCTTGCCGGGTGGCCAACCTCAACCTCAAGAACCTCCGCCTCGAGGCCTCGCCTCGAGAACCCCTCCTTGACCTTTTCGAGTGCTTTTGAGGCCTCGCTTTTCAGGGTTTCAATCAGGCTCTCCAGGTCAAATGAGGCTAGATGCTCGATCGCAGAATGCTCTATAACGTGCAGCAGGTATGCCTTCTCCACTCCAATGCTTTTAAGAACGTGAGCGTAGTCGAGGATTTTGAGCGAGTACTCCGAAAGGTCTACCGGAATCAGTGCGCTTTTTATCTTTACAGGTTCAAAATTCAAGCTCAAAGGCCTATCACCTCTACCAGAACGAAGTAGGAGGCAAGCAACACGACTCCGAGAGGGGCTCCCACTCTAGCCCACTCTTTGCTGCTTATCTCGAGTCTGCCTGCCATGATTATGTTGGGTATGTTGCCAGGTATTAACATGCCTCCTGAGATCAAGAGCGATACGAGAATGCTCTTTATTTGCTCGATAGTGAGTACTGGCGCTACTTCAGCTGCGGTGAGTGTCGCATTGTCTAGAACAGCAGAAACGGTGTTTATCCAGTAGAGTAGCCAGCTCGGGGCCTTGGAGAGATACCAGTACACGAGCGGCGTGAAGCTCGCGCCAAGCATCTCGAGTGCAAATACGAACAAGTATACCTTGAAGGCCCTACTAAATGCGTGTGACAGCGGATAGACCTCCGGAGAGCCAGGCCCCCCCTCCTGCTCTAGACCTAAAATACCAATACGAGTGTAGTACCTTCTGAGCTTAAATCCAGCGTAGCATGCAAGCACGAGTACGCCTGGAACAATAAGGTGCCCTAGCGTTCTAGCAAGAAAGTCGAAACTGGCATAGTAGGGCTCTCCTGAGAGCTTTGATACTGCAATCGTAGCTAGAGGCTCGCCTACAGGCGTTAGGGCAGCACCCATGCCGAGAGCGAAAGCAGCCGCTACGGCAAGCTCCACTTTAAGCTTTCTACCAACGGGGAGGGCTAGAAGGATTTCGGAGAGCACAACGGAGGCTACAATTACCGATATTATGCTAGAGGCCAGTCCGAAGGCGGCGACCACGACAAAAGCAAAAGGAAGGGGACCAAGCTTTAAGAAAAGCCTTTGAATCCCAACGTAAATCCTCTCGCCCAGAAGGTGGAACAGAAGCCCGGCGATAAGGACTACCTGTGTAATTCCAATGGGCCTTCCACCAACGGTGAGCGGGGATAGAGCTGCAAGCTTTAGAAGGGCAACCATTTCACTAGCATCGAGAAGCCCTAAAATCCCTACCGTGCCAGCTGAAATCGAGCCCATTACGAAGAAGAACGCTTCAAGGTTCTTCTCTACGATTTTGAGTCTAAATGGCAGCACCAAGACCAGCAACAAAACGACTACAAGCAATCCGGTAACAACGATGTTAGGCTCCTCTGGTATTTCGAAAACCAACGCCACCTACACCACCTCTCTCGCTTGCTACACTACAGCGTGAGCAGAAGCACGAGCGAAGCCGCAAACATAACTGCCCAAGCCTTTATGTTTCCACGCGCGATTTTTGCTCCATCCAGGGGACCTAGGGGTATGAGATTGAAAACTGCAAGCCACAGGTTTACAACTGCAAAGATGTAGGTTATCGAAGAGTTCGTGAGGACGTAGAATGCGTAGCCGATGAATCCTAGCAGGAGGTTCGAGAAGGGGCCTGCCGCAGCGATTCTGGCTTCAGCTTTTCTACCGACCGCACCCCAGCAGCTAACGCCAACGTAGCCCGGTGCTAGAAACGCGAGTGGCAGCAAGGCGGATAGTAACGTTATGGTTAATCCAAAGGGATCCAGCACGAACCTGCTCGAGCAGCCTACATTTCTGGCAACCCTTCTGTGAGCAAGCTCGTGAATTGCGAAGCCTACAATCACGCTTGCAATACCATAACCTCCAAACTTAGGGAACAGCGCTATTGCTATAGATGTCATTGCTACGCTCAAAGCCACGCTCTCTCGTTTGTTGAGAGCGTCGAGTATAGAGTAAACACGCCAAAGCACCATTCGCAAACCCCTTTCGCTTGAACGTCAATATATTTACGATAAGCCCTTATAAAGGAGGTGCACTGAGGTCAGGACTCTTCAGATGCATACTCCGAGACCTTAAGAGCCTGTGCTATTAAAGCGTTAAGAACTCTCTCGTCTCCTTTGCTGCAAGTTTTATCATTTAGTATGACTGCATTTTTACTTGCTGCCACCTTCGGGTCAGGCAGTGAGATCCGGTTGTCCTTGTACTTCTTGGTTACAATAACACGTGCCCCTATGTCGTTGGGTTTTTGCTTCCTTTAGAGTCGCTGCATCGAGTTTCTCGCCACGAGGACTTTGAACGCGACGTCGTTGCTACCCCCCTCTGCAAGCTCCATGAACTCGCAGATCGAAGTGCTCGAGGCGGCACTAGCAGTCATTTGGGCAGCAGTATTGGGCATCTCCTCGAGGCTCTTAAAGAGAGTAGTCGCCGAAGTCCTCTTTTCATTCTCCAACAGCTCGCTCCCGCTCTTGTGTACGAGGCCTAAGCCACCAGCATATCTTCTACCGAGCTCCTTCTATCTCCAAGACCCCAGTGGCCAGAGACCCTCGTTGTTTATAACGACGGAGTATAGAGCCAGGTCTGTAGCAGCTTCAATCATGTTCTCAATCCAAGATACCGGCACGGTCGCCCCTCCGGTTTTTCGTCGAGTTCTAGGGGCTTGAAGTAAGGAAACGCGATCCTGCGGTCTAGCATCTCCGATAACAGCCTTAATCGACTCCTCTGACAATAGCTCGCAATAAGCTCGTTCTCCTACCTCGAGAGCGGTTTCGAGTGGAGGTTCTACTAGTAGCATCCTACTAGCAGTTTCCGATTTCGCTCTAGTGTTAGCATGTCTACACGTCTGGGATGCGATATAGCTCTCCAACGCGAGCTCGTCGACAGGGGGCCTCCTAATCTCTGCACGGCAGCAACTCTTCGCTTCCGAGAATTGCTGGAGCGCGTCTGTCTCGTTCTTCTATCTTTATTAGCACCCAATAGGCCGCACCTTGCCACGATAGAGGTTGCTGTAGCATGTGATACCAAGCGTTGGGCTAACGTGGCTTGTTTTTCGCCCCCTCAAAAGCGAGGCCACGAGATAGGGCTCGCACTCAAGCTCTCGGGAATAGCTACAGGCAACCTCGAATCCACGCCTTGTATGGAGAAGGCTAGGAGCTGGCAGCTGCCGACTCTCGCTATCTGTTGAGTGCTAGATGCGTTGCAGCAAGGGTTTAAGCTTCGAGCTCTTGCTCTGAAGCTTGCTAGAGGGACATCGTAGGCCAAAGGTAGGACGTCTGTCTTTTTGTGCAAAACCGATTGGACGCACGCTTCGAAATTTCCACACGAAGTGTGCATGTAGAAGCCCCTCCTGCTCTCCACGTGCGAGTGAAGTGCCTTTCAGCTGGAAGCATCACAGAATTCCTGCTCTCCAGCTAACCCTCTTTCAAACAAGAGCCTCTGCGGCAGTACCCAATCTCATAGCGGAAGTTGCCGTGCGACATGGTTTTTAAATGCTGGACTCCCGTTTTGAATGCTAGGATCTGCCGCTAGCCCCCACGACGCGAGAACAAGAGAAATCCTGGAGAGCTCTTATCAAGCTAGTAGAAGCGGGGAGTAGGGGAGCTTTGCAGATCGAGGAGATAGCTCGAGTAATATTGCAAGGTCGGGCAAGAGACCTCGCAGAACTCTCTCGGCTTGTAGGAAAGTCTTCTAAAATCGTGCTCGACGAGCTCATGAAGCTTCAGGGGGTTAGCGTGGAGGGGGGCATTATTACTGTTAGCTCTAAAGTTATGCTTGCCGTCTCCGCTATAGAACTTGGCGCGTCGCCTCTAGCGGTATCGTCGTTTCTGAACTGGAGAGAGTTCGAGGAGGAGGTCAAGAGGATTCTCGAGGAGTACGGCGCTAGGTGCACTCTAAACTTTAGAATCTCGAGGCCGAAAAGAGCGCAGGTTGACGTCATCGGGGTGAAGGACAATCTCGTGTTGGTGGTGGACTGCAAGCACTGGAACCCTAGAGCGACGAGCCCTTCGAGGCTTCAGCACGCGGCCGAGGAGCACAAAGAGCGTGTGGGGACTCTTGCTAGAAGCTCGGAGTTCGTGAGGCTAGTGTGCAGAAGCATTACGCCATCCTTTAGCAGCAGCCTCGTTCTACCAGTTTTGATAACCCTATCCCAGAGGACAAGAGGGGTTCTAGGGGGAGCTATTATCGTTCCAATAGGACTCCTGAGAGGCTTTCTTGCCGAGATTGATAGCTTAAAGTACGAGCTACCGCACATAACTGTTAGGTGTCCCAGGCTAGGCATGGAAGGTGCTCGAAAGTGAAGGTCGAGCTCGTAAAGTACACTCCAGACTGCGAGAAGCTCGTTGCAGTTGCTGGCAAGCAGACACTCACCAGAAAACCCTTCGAAGAGGTTTGGAGGTCCATGAGCGAAGAGGAGGTCGAAAGCTGGATAAGAGAGACGCTCCGAAGAGGGCATCTAAGCCCATGGGAGCACTGCGTCTACACCTTCTACATTGAGGGCATATCGAGAGTTGCGTGCTATGATGGCGAGACGGAGGTTCTGACCAAGCACGGGTGGAAGAGGATTTCCAGCGTGTCTCTTGAAGACGATGTTGCTTGTATGGACGATGATGGGCGATTTTTCTGGTGCAAGCCCCAGGCCAAGATAGTCGAGGAGTACAAGGGCGCAATGGTCAAAATTAGTAACGAGAGCGTAAGCCTTCTCGTAACTCCAGAGCACAACATGTGGGTTTGCACGTGCACTGGCATGCGTGAAGAGTGTAGGTGGCAGTTTGTAAGCGCTCAAGCTATGCTCGCGGGCGGCTGCTACAAGCTTGCTAAGAGCACCGTGCACGACGCTACTGAAACTCGAAATCGCAACTCTCTCAGAGCAGGTTTCGCGGAGAGGCTATCGCGCCTTGAGCCTAAAGTCTTCGAGCTTCTGGGCCTTCTCGCTGGCAGCGTTCTCGAAAAGGCTAGAAGAGAGCGCGACGATGCCCTAGCGGTAGAGCATGTCGAGGAGAGAGTGGCACATGGTATTAGCGAGTGCTGCAAGGCGCTGGGGATTCAGTGTGAGGTTAGGTGCGGTAAGAGTGGCAGAGGGTGTAGCGTGACCATCGAACCTGCAGGAGAAGTGGCGCACCTAATTGGCGAGATTTTGAGCACGACGCCTTCTGCAAGACGCCTGCTTGAATTTCTCCTAGAGTCTCTCGAGCTTCTCAGCTCTCTTCAAGTCAGGGGGTTCGTTCAGGGCTTTTTGCGAGGGTTAGGCGAGGGCTCTGAGACCGCTATCGTGCCCTGCCATAAAGACGTTGCTGACCTCCTGCAAGCTGTTATGGTGAAGTCAGGGCTCTCGGCAACGATTTTAAGCGGTAGCGGCAATAGCGTCTTGCTGAAAGTCCACAATGCATCCGACTCTTGGCCCGTTCTTTGCAGTGGAGGGGACAAAGGCGACATATCGATAACCCACTACACTGGAAACGTATACTCGCTCGTGGTCCCCTATCACAAGCTGTATGTGAGAAGAAAAGGGAGAACCGTTTGGTCTGGAAACTCCCATCAGCTTGTCAGGCACAGAGTAGCGAGCTACTCCCAGTTTAGTCAAAGGTATAGGATCATGAAGGACGAGATGCTAGAGCCCGTGGTCCCCCCTAGCATAGCCTCCAAAGAGGATGCCTTGAGCGAGTACATGAGGGCGCACGAGGAGGCAATAAAAGCCTACAGAAAACTCAGCGAGCTCGGCATCCCCCCCGAAGACGCGAGATACGTTTTGCCCCAGTCTGTGAGAACAAAAATCCTCGTGACAATGAACGCTAGAGAGCTTCTCCACTTCTTTGGCCTTAGAATGTGCACGAGGGCGCAGTGGGAGATTAGAGCCATGGCGTGGCTGATGTGGAAGCGGGTTTTCGAAGTCCACCCAAAGCTGTGGAGGTGGGCTGGTCCACGCTGCATTCTAAGCGAGAACAGCCTTCGAGAGAGCCCCGTAACGCTAGAAGGCGTGCTTAACAGGGATCTTGCAAGAAAGCTTGGACTGCAAGAAGCGGGACGCGAGAGGGTAAGCCTGGTGCAGGAGAGGTGTCCCGAATTGGTTCCAAGGGCATCGATACCAAATTGTATTAAAAGGGGGCTTGAAGAGGCGCTAGATTACATTGAGAGTTCGGGAGGCTCTTAGAGCCCCCTAGAGGGATATCCTGAGTCCGTCGAACGCTACGATGTAGGGCTTTTCATAGCTAAATGGATCCCTAAAAGTGTACTCGCTTATGTGCGTTAGCACCCTAACCCTTGACTTCTCGAGAACGGTGAGAGCCTGCCGCGGGCTGGAGTGGTGACCGGCCTCGTGAGAGCAGTCCTCCATTCCAACGGGTATAGTTGCTTCGTGTATTCCGACATCACACTCAGCCTTCTCCCTCAAGTTCTCGAGAAACGCTGTGTCCGAAGAGTAGAAGACACACCTCCCGGTTTTGCGCGAGAACACGCGAACACCTAGGGTTGGAATGGTGTGCTTTACTGGAAACGTTTCGATTACGAGCGATCCAAGCTCTATCTGTTCCTCCTTGAAGTCCTCAATTATCTCAATCTCGGCTTCAATGCTTTTTGGAAAGAAGTGTCTTTCTAGGACCCTTAGCTTTTCGACCGTGAACGTGCCAGCATATATGGGAGGGGCCCTCCTAACGCCAATTGTTGCGAGATCGTAAAGCAGTCCTACGAGCCCAAAGAGGTGGTCGGCGTGGGCATGCGTGACAAGCACATAGCTAATGCTTTGAGGGTCAACGCTCTCCTCATAGAGCCTTTTCGGAAGGGGCTGCCCAGCATCGAGAAGCAGTACTGTACCTTCCTCCCTGAGAACGATAGACGATTGTGCCCTTCTGCCGGCCAGCCCCCCCGCACCAGAGCCTAGTATCAGAACTTCCATGTCCAGACTCCTCTTCCAGCTCTTTAAGCAGTGGATTAGGAGAGTGCAGTACTGCAATCTCTTTTTACGAATTTCTCTTTTTACGAATTGCAATATCTCTATTTCTTTGAATGCAAATTAAATAGTGCGCACTGCCTGCTAGTGGGGTGATTGTACTGAGAGTTAGAGCGTTCAGAAGGCCTCTGCACATGTATGCCGTAGATACGAGCCCCGAACCCGCATTCGGCTACGCTACAGCCTACATCGTCCCAGCGGACAGGAGAACCTGTGTTATAGTAGACACGGGACCTCAGAGTGCATCACGTGCTCTGTCACGTTTTCTCGAGAGGCTTGATCTAAAGCCATGCGCTCTTCTTATAACACACGTTCACCTGGACCATGCGGGAGGAGCCGGAAGCATTGCCTCTAAGTACGATGGCGTCGAGGTCGTAGTCCACCCTAGAGGAGCGAAGCACCTTGTAGACCCCTCAGAGCTCTGGCTCTCTGCGGTAGAGGTGCTCGGAGCAAGCCTCGCCAACATGTACGGCAAGCCCCAGCCTGTAAGAGAGGATGCAGTTCTAGTTCCACAGGACGGAGAGCTCCTCTCGTTTGGAAACCTGAGCCTCCAGGTCATCTACACTCCAGGCCATGCCAGCCATCACATGTCATTCTTCCTAAGAGAGTATGCGCTCATGTTCACGGGAGACTCTGCTGGAATGCTGTTCGAGGAGCTTGATGCAAGGATTCCAGCTACCCCTCCACCCTTCTATGCTCGCATGTACTTTGATTCTCTCGAGAAGATGGGCAGAGAGTCTCCGGTATTCGCTGCACTAACGCATAATACTGTTGTAGAGTGGAGTCTCCACATTAGCTTGCACAGGGAACAGCTATGCAGGTGGATTAGTATTGCTAAAGATCTTGCAGAGAGAGGCGAGCTGTCAACTAGCAGTTTGACCGAGAGGCTTCTAGAGGCAGATGAAAGTGTTAGAAAGGCGTTTGTGGGAGGAGAGACTCTCTACAGGCGTTCCGTCCAGCACGCCGTTCGCGGTATTGTAGAGTATGTGAGAGATTGGACAAACTCGAACGCCAAGGAGCTCTTGCCATGCTGAAAACGTTAAACGAATGCATAAAAGTGAAATAAGTGAGGAGGTGGTAATGTAAAAATAGTATAAGGGTATAACATTTAGGTGCACGTCTAGGAGCTGGAGGCTATAGTCCTTGAGGAAGCAAGCAGCCCCCGAGGACATTCTAGAGCGCAAGGTTTTCAACGAGATACTTGCGTGGATTTTAAGCGATCCTGCATTTCTCTTTGACAATGGCTACGCGTGTCCCTACTGTGGTCTTGGAAGGCAGGATAGAATTCCCAGAACAGCCATTGCTATCGCAATTCACATCATCAGGGAGCACAGGGACGAAGCGGTAGACCTTCTCGTCGAGCTCGACATGTAGAGCCTTATATCTCCCTTATCGCTTCAAAGATAAGGCCGTCCCTTCTAACGGAATAGTCTACCTGTATTGCTGGCTTCACGAGAAACTTTGTCTTAAGAACTCTAAAGGTTCCTCCCTCCACGCCCTCTTTCTCTCTAAATTGAAAAACGATGTCGGCCAGGTACTCCAGTCTCCTACCATAAGCATTTGCCCTAATGCTTTCGTCCACAAAAAGCGTTAGTTGAACTCTGTCCCTTTGCTTGACAATATTCTTTGAGGCGATAGAGAGGCGCTCGAGAACGCCTGTACTCTCTGCGAGCGTCGGATCGACCAGATATGCGTAGATAAAGGTTGCCTTTTGGCTACTGCTCTCGAGCCATTCTATTAGCTCAAGCGGATCTTCAAAGTAAACGAGAACGTCCTCTTTGAGCTTGAGGGCCTCTATGTACTTCATAACGAGCAGCGTTTGAACGGAGGATTTTAGAAGCGAGCTTTTCAGATCCTCTCTGAGGCTGGCAGCCAAAACCTCGTCTGGGAACTCTCTTAGCCTATTGTAGACGAACTCTAGAAATACGACCTCGATCTGAGAGTACGGTGTCGCTTCGACTAGAATGAGAGAGGATGGAGGATAGAGCATTCCTTGCGTTACCAGAAAGGGTATTTCTGGCTTTACTGCACTTGCAGCCTTCACTCAAGAGCACCACTCTGCTCCCTACCCTTTGCCCTGCGGTTGAAGTGTTCACAGACCTCGGTCTCGCCTGCCACGAAGACCCACAATTTTCTGCAGTAATTTAACTTGCCATTAAAGAAAGCGCAGTCCCCACATACTTCCCGCTTGCTCCCCGTCTTCCTTCTCCTTGCAAGCCACGAAAACACCGCTTAAACACCGCTGGAACATTCTAGTGATTTCTTTGCAATCAAGTACCTTAAATGCTTTCAAGCACCAACTAGCAGCCACGAGTCTAGAGCCCGACCGTGCCTCTGAAACATTTTAAAGCCTATATTCACTATGAAATATCGGGGGTAGGTGGGGAAGGAGGATCCCCCGTGACCGGGGTTCGAATCCCCGCCCGGCTACCATACCCTACAATTTGCTAGCCGCCGTAGCTCAGCCGGTGGAGCGCCGGACTCATACGGCATCGAGGCCTTCTGTGTGGGTCGTCCTGAGACATCCGGAGGTCCCGGGTTCGAATCCCGGCGGCGGCACTAGATCGTCCTACCGCTTCTCCTAGAGGCTGCCCGGCTTGAATGCTGGGGCATTCAATGCTACCGGCTTCTGGAATCTCGAGCTAATAGTTAGGTATCTGGCCAGAAACACGCGCGTTGCGTCTATCGATAGGAAGGAAGGCTTTAATCTAGCATACTACTCTGCAAGCGGCAGGGTGGTGTGGGTTAACTGCAAAAGCGACATGTCGCTGTGGTTTCGCGGCGTAAAGCCTCATCGAGTGTCCTCTTGGACCCCCCTAGAGTTTGGCGTTAAATGCAATTCGCTGGAGCCTGAGAGCTTGCTATCTCCATGTCCATGGATGGTCACGTTGTACGACGTAGTCGCTCAAGACGGCGTGGTTGACATTAGACAGACGGTCTTAAACGGTATGGGCTCGCACCACGCCAGAGAGGCTGTTAGGGAGCTAACGGCAGGCCTCAAGAGCCTGCAAGACGTGCGCTTAGACGGCATTGTCGAGCACGATAACACCCTCAAGATTAGGCTAAAGCACCACGTACTTGAACTCGACGTGCCTAGCAAGCCTAGAGTTCAAGGAGCTCCAATCGGCAACATGCAAGCACTCGTGGTGGCAGAGGAAACCGTGGCCCTAAGACTGCAAGAGGGGCTGGCCCTTTTTCTGAAAGGAAGCGAAGTCGAAATGAGCGTACCGCTCGAAGTTCAAAACCCAAGAGCGTATTGGATGCAGCCATTCGCCGTGGTAAAGGACTTTGTAGGCAGCGGCGAGAGAGTATCAAGCAACATGGTAGCAGTCGAGACGCCAAGCTCGACTCTAGCTATTGCATCACCAAAGCCCATAGATGCCGAAATCGAAGGGTCAGCGCTTCACCTTAGGGTTCGAGACAGGGCTATTTTGAGATCCACGGCAAGGCTTGACCACGCTATTATTAGAGCGTGGTTCGGACTCCTCAAGGAGCCTAGAAGAGCTAGAGCGCTCATTCCTGTAGTTAGAATAGGGCCCTATCCAGCAATTCCCTTTAGAGCTGAAGTGGAGTGTGAAGGCAGAAGGAGGTTTAAGTTCAACCTTCTACTGGTCAACCTCTTATGGACTGACACCACTTTAGCCATAACGGTAAAGCCTCCATTCTACTTTAGAGAGGCTAGAATACTGGGACCTCGGGACAGCTTAAACATTAAGCCTGCAAGGCCGAACACCATTACCTTACCGCTGCCATCGTATGATGCCGTAGAGGTGGAGGTTCTGGTAGATAGGAGGATGGACCTTCGAGGCATGCTGGAGAGGGGGAAGCCGTAGCTTCTGCGGCTAGTCAAAACTCTCTAGCATGTAGTATGACGTGTCGCCGTGCTTGTCTACAATTGCTATAATAAGGTCTCTCTGCTGTCTCCTCGAGTAGTCAAGCCACTCTATTATCTTTGAAATTTTGAATTGAACGGTCTCTTCCAAGACAAATACGTTGGCAACAGGCTTGTCCCCTCTGTAAAGAGTGAAGCCCTCTTTGTGTGGCCCCCTCTTAACTACACGCCCCCTCTCCTTCAAATCGTAGTATACCGAGAACATGATCCAGGCTCTAGGCTCATCTTTGGAGTAGAGCTTAATGATGTCAAACCATGTCAGCTCTCTGCCTTCGGGCCCCACGACCTTTGTCCCTCCCTTCTTGCAGGAGTAGGCTAGCTGGTAGACGTCTATTTCCTTCTCCTTCTCGATGCACTCTCCAGTCTCTCCTCCATGGTATACTGCCAGCTTGCACATGCTAGCACCCTCCTCTCGGCCGTCCTCTCAGCCGTCTTTTGAATCTCACAGCGAAGTCTATATTGACACTTTTCCCGCGTGAACGAATAAATATCACTACAAGCAACAATTCTCACCCAGAGCACAGAGCTCTCTAGCAGAGCAGGTGTTTCTAGTGTAGCGAAGAGCTATCGAATGCAATTTCTTTTTGCTTGTACACAACGCCAGAGCCTCACGCTTGGAGGTTTACGGCATAATGGACGAAGCCTCTAAAAACGAGCTTATCGAAATGATCGTGTCTGGAGGACTCCTTGAAGAGCTCATCAGGTTTCTGGAAAGAAAGAACCATCCGATTGGCGAGCTGAGGTCGATCTACGATCTAAAAATTGAGGATATCGAGGAGTTTGCTAGAAGCAAGGGGCTTCTATCTGCTAGTGAAGGAGAGGGTTTGGATGACAGCGAGAGAGCTGTCGAAGAGTACTATGAGCCACGCGAAATCAGGCCTAGAACTCCACCCAAGAAGTCTGGCGAGAAGGGCACATGAGAGCGGTTCTAGCTTCAATTAGTCTTAAAGTGCTTGGGAAGTCTGGTTTGGTGTCTAGGCTATTTTTTCTCCTACCCTCTTCCTGATAATTCCGGGAAACAGCAGATCCCGTTTGATAAGCTCTTCAACGGCGCTTCTTATTGCCTCGCTTCTATTCCTATACACTCCCATAGCAATAAGCTCGTCGAGAGACTCCAAGATCTCCTCTGGTAGCTTTATCGTTATTGTTCGTTTCATCGCCAACACCACTTAGAGAATTATGCACAGACTGTTTTTAAGGGAAAGTGCAAGAAAATATCGAGGAGCTTTCAAGCGTGTCGGAGTGTAGGATTTGGGGCTCTTGAAGCTAGGCTAGCCTTGCCCTCCGGAAAAGACTTTCTGTATCCTTCTTATGAGCCTACCGAAACTCCCACCCTCGACTATTCTGATGATCTCGATGTTTCCTTCGAGGGAGCCTGCGCCAACGCCTGTTTTGCTCCAGTACTCTTCGGCTTCAGTAGCAGGCGTCGTAAGCAAGATGTAGTTGATGTCCTCTTTTCCCTCCAGCAGCGATGCCTTCATGACGTATTGCAAAGGCTCTTTCCCGCTGGCCAGATCCACTAGTACTATCTTGCCGTCTACAGACTCGATTATGACCGTAAAGCCAGCGCTCTTAAGCTCTTTGGGCAGCTTTTCTATCCCTAGAGTTCCCCTCCCAGAGTACACTTCAAGCGGGATCTTGCTTTCTGCAGAGAACTCTCTTATCGACTCCTCGAGTATCATTGCTACTTCCAGCGGGTTGCTCTCCTTTCCTGGTGCGAGCCTGTAACCCCAGAGTTTTCTCACGCTTGTACTTAGCAGGTCAAACTCGTAGTTTGGCTCGTGCTTTAGCGTTTCTCTATTGGTGCACCTTATCCTGATATTTGGCTGCTTGAAAGTCAGACCGCACCCCTCACAGTAGAAGGTTCTCCCTAGGACTCTGGTCTGTGTTTCGAAGTCTACTATGATGGCTTTGCAAAGTGGGCACCTGAGCTCATCGCCAACCTTCTCTAACCTGTCTTCGGTATCAGTAAAGCCACATACGATGTGCTGTATTAGTCTCGTGGACTTGACAGCATCAGAGCCGCAGTTTGGGCAGTAAAGTCTCAACTTAAGCCTAGGCGATGAGCACTTGGGGCACGTGAGTATTCTGCTGATCTCTCTTCTAGATAGAAGCCCAATGTCGACAAGCTCTTTTAGCAGAAGTTCGTGCTTAAGCTTAGCCGGTGCTTTGGACTCTTCGCTATCTAAATCCTCTACCTCTATCTTCTCGCTTATCTTCTCGTTGAGCTCCTTCTGAAGCCAGGGCGGCAGGTAGGCCGGGTCTCCATGGACCACTATTTCACCAGAAGTGTCGTCAAGCTCCTCGTGTATTGCAATGGAGTTCTCGTCTTCGAGTAGAGCGTGCCTGTAGAGCGCTAAAGCAAGCTCTCCTACGAGCCTCCAACCAAATTCCCTTACAATCTTTCTAACACTTTCGCTTTTCGTTTCAACCCGCTTAGTGCTCCCCCTACCGTCTATATTTGCAGGAGCGCTACCGCCTCTCGCTCCTGACCGCTGCTTGTGCACGGGCTCTAGCACCCGTCCCGTCAGGTCACGATCTTTTGTGCTAAGCGTATCACCCAATCTATATCACGCTACCCACGTGCATATACATATGTGTTGTTTAGTATAATTT
>Ga0105154_1000701_pt1 | contig 14010 bp, 10 predicted proteins | sample SSWtaG_FD_89672 | JGI IMG/M metagenome (GOLD analysis project Ga0105154, IMG submission 89672) | Hot spring microbial communities from Sandy's Spring West, USA to study Microbial Dark Matter (Phase II) - SSWsed_matched | ecosystem: Environmental > Aquatic > Thermal springs > Hot (42-90C) >... | reverse complement strand
TGGACCTTTTGAACCCTCTTGGGAGTCGTTGAAGAAATACGAGTGCCCTGAATGGTTTCGTGATGCGAAGTTTGGCATCTGGGCACATTGGAGCCCGCAACAAGTTCCAGAGCAGGGTGATTGGTATGCGAGAAACATGTATATCCAAGGGCATCGCCACTACAAACACCATGTCCAGCACTATGGGCATCCGTCAAAATTCGGTTACAAAGACATTTGCCGTCTATGGACGCTTGAAAAGTGGGATCCAGAAGGGTTGATGGATTTGTTTGTGCGCGCTGGTGCGAAATATTTCGTGGCGTTGGCAAATCACCATTGCAACTTTGATTGCTGGGATTCAACCTATCACGAATGGAACTCGGTGCGCGTTGGACCAAAACGAGATGTAGTTGGCATATGGGCAAAAGTGGCAAGGGAACGTGGGTTGAGGTTTGGAGCGTCAGTTCACGGTGCGAGGGCATGGTGGTGGTTTGAGGTAGCTCATGGAAGCGATAAGGAAGGTCCTCTGGCAGGTGTCCCATATGATGGGAACTTAACCAAAGAAGATGGGAAAGGGCAATGGTGGGATGGGCTTGATCCGCAAAAGCTTTATTGCCGCACTCACAAACAGGGTGAGCCACCAGATGATGAATATTTGCTTAGCTTCTTTTTGCGAGTAAAGGATTTGATTGACAAGTATCGCCTTGATCTGCTCTACTTTGATGACAGTATCCTACCGCTTAACAATATTTCGCCACAGATTGGACTACGCATTGCTGCCCATCTTTACAACTCAAGCATCCTTTGGCATGGCAGGAACGAAGCGGTTATGACGACGAAGGGGCTACCATCAGAGTTGCGGGGTGCTTTGGTTTGGGATATTGAGCGTGGCAGAGCTGAAAAAATTGAACCCTACCCGTGGCAGATTGATACAAGCATAGGCGATTGGCACTACCGTCGGGATGACCGCTACAAGTCACCAGAGCAAATAATCCACACGCTCATTGATGTGGTGAGCAAGAATGGGAACATGCTCCTCAATGTTCCGGGAAAAGGTGATGGGACAATTGATGAAGAAGCCGTGCGCATACTTGAGGCTATTGGTGAATGGCTCAAAATCAATGGTGAGGCAATCTATGGGACACGCCCATGGCTTAGCTTCGGTGAGGGTCCAAACATGCGTGTGACCAAAGATATTGGTGATGTCAGATTCACAGCAAGTGATTTCCGCTTCACTGTGAAAGGGAAAACACTTTATGCCATAGCCCTTGGGTGGCCTGAGGGAGGTAAGTGGCTTATAGGTTCGCTGGCAAGTATCCAAGATGGGAACCAAATTGAGAGCGTGCAGCTCCTCGGTTACAATGGAAAGCTAAAGTGGCAGCAGACAAATGAGGGATTGCTTGTGGAAGCACCACTGCAAAAGCCTTGTGAATTTGCATTTGTTTTAAAAGTTGAGGGAAAGAACTTAAAGCCGGCACGGTAATGAATGGATTGCAACACAATGACTTCAAATCTAAGCCAACTTGTTTGAGGGCATTGCCGTTAAAAAGGGTGAGCCAAATAAGCAACGAATAGGAGGTGAGCACACTATGCTCCGCACCATTAAAGAGGTAGAAGTAACTGGTAAGCGAGTGCTTGTGAGGGTTGATTTCAATGTGCCACTCAAAGATGGCGAGGTAGCGGATGACTGGCGCATTAAAGCAACAATACCAACTATTCAGTATTTGGTTGAGCGAGGTGCTAAAGTCATATTGGTATCACACTTGGGCAGACCGAAGGGGAAGGTTGTAAATGAAATGCGCCTTGACCCGGTAGCAAAGCGCTTGTCAGAGCTTCTTGGCAAGACAGTGAAAAAACTCAATGACTGTATCGGAAGCGATGTTGAAGCTGAAGTAGCCAAGATGCAACCTGGTGATGTCATCTTGCTTGAAAACGTGCGGTTTTATAAGGGTGAGGAAGAGAACGATAGTGAGTTTGCAAAGCAACTCGCTAAACTTGGTGAAGTGTATGTCAACGATGCTTTTGGAGCTGCACACAGGGCTCATGCATCAGTTCATGCGATAACGCAGTTCTTACCAAGCTATGCTGGTCTGCTTATGGAGAAGGAAGTCGAGAACCTCACACGGTTACTTGAAGCGCCTGAACGCCCATTTTTGGCAGTGCTTGGTGGTGTGAAGGTTTCGGACAAAATAGGCGTCATCAAAAATTTGATGAAGCGCGTTGATGCACTCCTCATCGGTGGCGCAATGGCGTATACATTCTTCAGAGCTAAGGGATTGCAAACTGGGCGTTCGCTTGTTGAGGAGGATAAGATTGAGCTGGCAAAGCAGTTACTTGATGAAGCAAAGCAAGCCGGCGTTGAACTATGTTTGCCAGTTGATGTTGTTGTTGCTGATAGGGATGCAGAAGATGCATCCACCAGTGTAGTGCCGTGTGATCAGATACCACAAGACATGATGGGTATGGACATAGGTCCAAAGACGAGAGAAGAATATGCCAACAGGATAAAGCAAGCTAAGACGGTTTTCTGGAACGGACCTATGGGGCGCTTTGAACTTGAAGTGTTCTCCGAAGGCACAAAAGCAATAGCAAAAGCGCTTGCTGAATGTGAAGGAGTAGTTGTCGTTGGAGGAGGAGAAACTGCTGCAGCTGCAATACAGTATGGAATTGCTGAAAAGGTCACGCATGTCTCAACTGGCGGTGGTGCTGCCCTTGAGTTCCTTGAAGGCAGAGAGCTACCGGGAATTGAGGTATTGCGCAAGTAAGTTCTCAGACAGTCGTTTAAACTGCGGTGGGTATTAGTAGTAGGCAATGCGTGATCCCGTCAAGAAGTGCACCGAGATCGTTTCCTCTTTTGGGGCAAAGAGCTGTTTCGTGAAGTGTGAGAAGGCACATATCCACTACATATGTGCTGGTCATGGCAAGCCGGTTGTCTTACTTCACGGCTTTGGTGCATGGTCGTATGGGTGGCGCAACCAAATCAAGGGGTTGAGAGACTGCTTCCGCTTGCTTTCCATTGACCTGAAAGGCTTTGGGCTATCAACTCGCTCGCTACGCACAAGCTACACTGTTGAGGCGCATGCGCGAGCTGTAGCATGTGTCCTTGACCATGAGGGAATAGAGAGCGCAACGATTGTTGGCAACTCATTTGGTGGGATAGTCGCCATGACTATGGCGGTTCTCTTCCCAACAAAGGTGGAAGCACTAATACTCCTTGCAGCACCATTTAGAATAGAACTGCCAGCTATACCCAGATGTATCTTCCTGCCATTGATTGGACCAAAACTCGCTCAATGGTTTTTATTCAACGAGAACGGTGTTGAGGATGTAATGCGCTTCAATTATGCAAACCACAGCATTATCACTGAGGAAGCAATCAATGCATACCTTGCGCCACTGCAGATTCGTGGCACAGCAAGCGCATGGGTAAAGATGCTACGCCAAATTGATGGGTTTGACCTCTCGGATAGGCTTCCTTCTATTTACCAAAGGACATTGCTCATCTGGGGTGAGCTTGATAAAACCGTGCCCTTAAGTGTTGGAGTAGAGTTGAGTGAGCGTCTGCCAAATGCTGAGTTAATGGTGCTAAGTGATGTTGGGCATGCACCGCACGAGGAATGTCCAGCACTCATCAATGAAGCAATGCGCAAATTCCTTTTGGGACTGTATTAGAAGCTTCACATCGTGTTAACATAAACTTAAGGCGCTTAACCACACAGTGATATTCACACGATGCTCTTGAGGGGGTGAATGAGATGCGCACGCTCCTCGTATATGAGGATGAGAGAACGGTTAATTTTTTACCTCTTACATGGCTTCGCCCTGTATACGACTTGCGCTGTGGTGCCCTAACTTTGCGTGAGAAAGCTCAAAGGCGTATAAAACATGATGCGTTGGCACTGTTCTGCAGAAGCTACTTGAGCGATGTAATACGTGAGCGCACGAAAGCCATCGTTAACGACCTCTCTCAAATAAGTGGCGAGGTGGTTTTGGTTAATGGGCGCTCTATCATATCTTCGCAAGTGGCTGAGAATATATCGGAGTTGCAAGTTGGTGAGGCGTTAGTAAACAAAAACGGCGAGCTTGTAGCTGCCGTTGTTGAGGCAAAGAAGCTCACTTGGCTTTCAAGCGATACACCCAAAGTTGATGCTTGGAAGGAAATGAGCTTGAATGAAAGGTTGACCGACGCTGTGGTGCTTGACTACTTATGGCAGATCCCGATCCTGCTTGAAGAGAGCGATGTTATTGCCGATGACATCAAATTGATTTCGGCGCAAGCCAACTTAACCTCTCTACCAAACGGTGTCATCAGTTACGGTGATGAAATATTCGTTGAAGAAGGTGCCCGCATCTATGGTGGTGTCGTCATCTCTGCCGAGGATGGACCGGTGTTCATCTCTTCTCGTTCCTCAATAACCCCGCCAACATTTATTCAAGGACCTTCGTTCATCGGCAGTGGGACACATGTTGATGGTGCGAAGATAAGACCCGGGACGGTGCTTGGTCCAGTATGTCGCATCGGCGGTGAAGTTGAGGCTACAGTCTTTCATGGCTACTCAAACAAGCATCACGATGGTTTCATCGGGCATGCTTATATTGGTGAATGGGTGAATATCGGAGCAATGACAACATGCAGTGACTTGAAGAACAACTACGGAACTGTGAGGGTATGGGTAAACGGTGAGATGGTTGAAACTGGTGAGCTTAAAATAGGCTGTTTCATTGGCGACCACAGCAAGCTTGGAATCGGCGTTATGCTCACAACAGGCGCTGTTATAGGTATTGCATGCAACATCTACGGTGCTGAAGTAACACCGAAATTTGTCCCGTCCTTCTCTTGGGGGAACTCAGAAGAAGGGTTCGTCGTCCATGAACTTGATAAGGCAATAGCTACGGCAGCAAAAATGATGAGCCGAAGAAAGGTTGAGCTGACAAAAGCAGAGGAGGAGCTACTGCGAAAGGTTTTTGAGCTTACATCCTCAGAGAGGCAGAAGTGAAACAGTATTTCGGTCGCTAACTAAGTGCTGTCCATAGTTTCTCTATCGAGCTGTAAACACAGGTGATGAACACCGATGGGATGGTTGTTTAAGCCGGGGACACCCTTTAGACAGCTCAGTGCCGACCTCAATAGGCATTACAAGGAGATTATGGATGGTGGGGGCGAAAGGTTTTATCTCGTCTTCGGTGAGGAAAGTTTCCTCGTGCACCGTATCACGAAACGATTGATTGCTGCATTCACTGCTCAAGATGAGGCGAGCAGTGAATCAGTTAGATTGCTTGAAGGTGATGAAGCAACAGATGTATCCATATCAAAAGCTGTTTTGAGCTGTCCTATAAATGTGCTCTTTGGGAGAAGGTATTTAGTTGTAGCTCGCAATCCCTCACTCTTAGAGTTGCAACCGCAAGGCATCCCAACAAGAGGCAGGCGCGCAAAGTCACCTCAAAAACCATTAACACACCTCATCAATATCATAGAGAAGGGGCTGCCACCAGGAGTTGTGCTCATTATCTCCATTGATGCACCACTTGAAATGGAACATATTCTTGTTCAGGCAGCCCTCAAATATGGATGTGCCATTTACTTTAGCAAGCTAAAGCGCTATGAATTGGTCACGTTCGCTGAATGGACGTGCAAGCGCCTCGGAATACAAATGGAACGAGACGCCATACAAGAGTTGCTCCTGCGCGTGGGAGACGATCTATGGCAGATAAACTCGGAGATTGAGAAGCTCGCAGCCTATATTGGTGAGCGAAGCAAAATAACGCTTGACGATGTCCGTGAGCTTGTCCCATCACTTAGTGGTGATGTTTTCAAACTCACCGAGCTATTAGTTCACGGTAGCATTGATGATGCAAGGTCGCTTATTAACTCGCTTCTTTCACGAGGGGAACCTCTTGTAAGGATACTCTACATGCTTGCAAGACATTATAGGTTGCTCATTCAAGCCTGCTGGCTCCTTGAGAATCGCTTCATCACAAGACAGCAGATTGAAAGAATTGAATTAGAGTGGCGTGAGCATCCTACACATGAGCATGATTTGAAAGAGCATCTTCAAAGGATGCTGACCGAGAAGGCACGGTCAAAGTTACCTGAGGGTGAGCGTTTGTCTTTGTTGGCACAACATCCTTATGTCATAAAAATGCTTTTGAGCCAATCCAAGCTATACACGCTGCCAAAGCTAACAAGTGCTCTTTCGGTGTTGCACGATGCTGACATTGCCTTAAAGACGGGCAGTGCTGCAAAGGATGAGGAAATTGCGGATTGGCTTGTCATAAGGCTCTGTCAGGTCGCAAAAAGCCATTAGCAGCGTGGATTAGGAACATGCTCGCGATACAATACAGAAAAAGCTTGCCTCTGTTCCTGCTCGCAAAGCTTCTTGGAAAACGCTTCCCACATTATTGTATTGGTTGGTGGTCTCCGACGCGCCTCGTTAAGTTGGAGGAACAGAAATTACCCTCACCAAATTGGGTGAAGGTCAAGACGCTCCTTGCCGGGATATGTGGTTCGGATATTGACGTCATAACTTCTCGCAGTAGCTTTTACTTTGTGCCTCTCACATCATACCCGTTCGTGCTTGGGCACGAAGCTGTTGGTAGAGTAGTTGAAGTTGGGAGCAAAGTTTCAAAGGTGAAAATAGGTGATAGGGTTGTGCTTGAGCCAGCTTTAAGTTGTCCTGTAAGAGAATTAGAACCATGTTCATATTGCGAAGCTGGATTGTTTGGGAACTGCGAACGCATAACCGAAGGCGTTATCTCAAGTGGCGTTCAAACTGGATATTGCCGCGACACAGGCGGTGCATGGAGTGAATCCTTTGTTGCGCATGAGCACCAATTGCATTTGGTTCCTGATGAAATCCCTGATGAGGTTGCAGTGCTCGTTGAGCCGTTTGCCTGCGCTATGCATGCGGTTTTGCGTGCTCGCCCATCCAAAGACTGCAAAGTGCTTGTTATAGGCTGTGGCACGATTGGATTAATGACTATCAAGTCACTCAGGTTGATCGGCTTTGACGGTCACATAAGCACAATAGCAAAGTATCCACATCAGAGGGAGTGGGCTAAGACCCTCGGGGCTGATGTCGTTGTGAAGCCGGGCAAAGGGCTGCACGACGAGTTGGGAGCAATAACAGAAGCCAAAATACTGAAGGGCGATTTTGGTATACGCACTGTTTTGGGCGGATACGATGTCGTATTTGATTGTGTTGCATCTTCACAGACCATAAACGAGGCTATCCGATGGACGAAGGCTCGTGGGAAGCTCATACTCGTTGGAATGCCATCAATACCCAAAGGCGTTGATTTAGCCCCAGTGTGGCACAAAGAATTGCATATACTTGGCTCATACGCATACGGGATTGAAAGCATCGGCGAGAGAAAAATACACACTATTGATCTGGTCATAGAGATGCTTCTCAAGGAATGGCGTGAGATACGCGGGATGCTGACACACACATTCCCACTGACGCGCTACAGGGAAGCGATTGCAGTTAGTGCTCGTCCGGGTAAGCACAAAGCAATAAAGGTGGCTTTTGATATGCGTCAGTAGTAACACGGACAGCAGTTAAGGTGAATTACAATGAGTGGCATAGTATGGCTTGTTGGAGCAGGTGTGGGCGATATCGGACTTATAACGATGCGCGCACTTGAATGCATCAGCCAAGCAGATTGCATCGTTTATGACAGGCTCGTAAATAAAGCGATCCTGCGATACGCGAGAAAAGATGCTGAACTCATATTCGTGGGTAAGGAGCCATCAGCTCATCAGCTCACACAGGAACAAATCAATGAATTGCTTGTGGCTAAAGCGAAGAGCGGGCTTTCTGTTTGCAGGTTAAAAGGAGGAGACCCTTTCATATTTGGTAGAGGAGGGGAGGAGGCTGAAGCACTCGCAGAGGCAGGTATACCTTTTGAAGTTGTTCCGGGAGTCTCCTCATATCACGCTGTCCCAGCTTATGCTGGAATACCACTAACCGATAGAAGGTATTCATCATCCGTAGCCATTGTCACAGGTTACGAGAGTAGTGAAGCTGGTAATGTTCGCTGGGAAGAAATAGCCCATGCCGTTGACACAATAGTCGTTCTAATGGTGGTCGGGCGCATAAGAGAAGTGACGGAGAGATTGATGCAAGGTGGCTTGGACAGTTCAACAAAAGCTGCGTTAATTGAGCAGGGCACACTCCCGACACAGAGAACAATCGTTGGAACGCTTGCAACGATAGCCGACAAAGCTGAATATGAACGCGTTCACCCACCAGCTGTGCTCATCGTTGGGAAGGTAGTTGAACTATGCGATAAGCTGGCGTGGTTTGAGAGGAAACCATTGTTCGGTAAGCGCATACTAATTGCGAGGGATGAGGATAGAGGTTTTGAGATGGCTCGCATGCTTGAAGCGTATGGTGCCAATGCTGTTTGCTTGCCTGTGTTAAAGATTGAACTGCTGAGCAACTCACAGCAGATGCGCGAAGCAGTCGTAGCACTCTCAAAAGGACTTTATGATTGGGTTGTTTTCACAAGCGTTAATGGGGTTAAGGCTTTGTTTGAAACATTGCACTCTATGGGAATGGATGCAAGGGCGTTTTCATCAACGAAAGTTTGTGCGATAGGTGATGCCACAAACAGCGAATTGCGCAAGATGGGTATCATCGCTGACGCAGTGCCAGAGCAATTTACAACCGAAGCAGTTGCGGAGTTGCTTTTAAACATAGGTGTGCATGGGAAACGAATACTCTTACCAAGAGCATTTGGTGCGTCTCGTAAACTCACAAACAGCCTTTTGGAAGCCGGGGCAGAAGTGCATGAGGTAACTGCATACAAGGTTTTGACCAATGAGGAATTGGGAGAAGAAGAGATAAGCATAGCCCTCTCAAAGCCGATTGATATCGTTTGCTTTACAAGCCCCTCCTCAGTTGATGCACTCTTTAAGCTTGTGGGCGAGGGGTTGAAAGCGACCTTGCGCAATGCGAGGATAGCATGTATAGGACCTGTTACAGCAAAACGGGTCGAAGAATACGGCTTGCCAGTATGTATAATCGCATCAACGCATACCACCGGTGGCTTGATTGATGCAATACTATCTCACTTTGCTACCACGAACGCATCTACGCCAAAGTAGCATGCGATAACTTCACTTTTGAGGGAATGATGGCATAGGTGGCGTGAATCCCTTTTTTAGCGCCTCCATAAGCATTGAGCCAAGTTGCTGGGAGGCAGCACTTATCGCTGCATTGACGACCTCTTTTGTTGTTCGTTCGGCATCGATCTTCCATGAGAGCTTTTCACGAACGCATACGAATGGCGCTTCAAATTCAAGTTTGATTGGTGATGTAACTTTTAACTTCACCTTCACACTCGCTTCCGAACCTTGGATAGACGTTTCTCCAATCTCGTAGTCTACGTTTTTGAGTGGCGTAAACAATAATGCACTGCCTTGCTTTTCTATTTCTGCTCTTGACTTCTCATCAAGGAATGTTTTTGCTTCCTCAATGTTTCCAGCTTTTGCAGTGCTTAAGAATTTGTCCACCACTTTCTCGGGTTTCTCGAGAAGGCGTGGGAGCAAAACTACAGCACACACCACTATGAGCGCTAAGGGAACAACAATTATCAGAACCTTTGCAAAGCGTTTTAGTAACCGACCTATCGGACGCTCTTTAGGAGGTGCTTCAACTTTCACTGCCTCGGCAGGGGGTTTCTTTTCAATCGGGGGTGCAACGCTTTCAGTAGGAGCTCCCGAAATTTGAACCGTTGGAGCCGGCTCAGTGGGGGCAGTAACTCCCTCAGTAATAGTTTCCTCAGTGATGATTCCCTCAGTTACAGCTTCTTCGGGCGCTACTGTGGTTATAGTTGGTGCTTCACTTAGCTCCTCGGTTTTAACTTCGGCAGTCTCTATGGTCCCTACAGTTTCTTGTTGCGGTGGTGGCAATGGTTGAAGCTTTATCTCGGCTCTCTTTCTGGCTATCTCATCAGCGATGTGTGGAGGGTAAAGTGGTCCAACACATCGCCAGCAAGCAAGCATGTGATCTGCGTTTTCAGCACCACACCTTTGGCAAACTGGCATATCAATTCTCGCCCTCCGCAGTGTTTAAGCTTAGAGTCCAAAGATATTATGCAACCACCTAAACTGCACAGTCAAACACAGCTTGCGTTGCTTATTGCAATAATGGCTTCTGGTTGGCATCATGAATAGTGCAAGCATGAATCGTATAACTGCGTGGTGATATTAAATGCCTTCCTTTGAAGCGGAGCTACCCTTGATCGAGACGGAGACAGTGTTATTTCCGCAAGCCCGCTTGAACTTGAAGGTTGATGGACCGCAAAGCAAGCTTGTGGCGATGAGATGTCTTTCTCAAGACATGCCATTCGGTGCTGTGCTTATGTGTCCTGACGGTATCAAAAAACTCGTTGAGATTAATGTTGTGGGGACAGCTGCTCAAATAATTTACGTTGAGCGTTCGGCAGATGATTCCTTGATGCTTCTCGCTCGTGGGTATAGGCGCTTTCGCATAATTGAGTTACTCTCCGAAGAACCATATCCAGTGGCGAGAGTTTTATTTCCGTCCACAATTGTGACCATCACAGGTGAAGTCCTTTCACTCTCAAACAAGGTCGCAGCTATGTTTCAACGCTATGCCGAACTTGCATATGAACCATGCGCTCTTAAAAGGAGAGAGTTCTTACTCCCAACAAGCCCTGTTGATTTAGCGTTTGCAGCCGCTACAATGCTTCACATACCATCATATGAAAAGCAACAGTTGCTTGAAGTCTTCAACTTGCGTGATTTGCTTTGGTCGTTGCTTTCCATTTTGAAGCGCGAGATAAAGAGGTTAATCTCGGATGAGAGATACAAAGAGGATGTCAGAAAACAAGCTTCTACAGCACTCCCGCAGATGCCACCCATCGTCAACGGTGGTTAGCGCTCGCTTCAAAGAAAAAACATTACCCCTATTCATGTTGAAGAAAGCATTAACTCAATTGTTCTAAACAATTGGGCGTGTGCTTCACAAAGTTCGTATTCTCCATTAAGTTGTGCCGTCAACATTTCCCTCTGCCAATGTGCATTGAAAAGCCTGCAAGAAACATCATTGCAAAACGGTTCCATCGTTGCGTGGTATGCTATCGCCTGCAGCAGATAACCTTTTGTAACCTCTGTCAGGCGTTCGTCTTCCAAGCCAAGGAGTGCGAAATTTTTTATTGCCTCTTGTATTTCCTCAGTGGTCATCTCACCATGCAGCATGCTTAATGTCTGTCTAAGGATATAAAACTGACGCGGCTTTGCTGGTGCCTCAATCAAACCACGTAGCGATATGATGTTAGGAAAGCCAAGGGCAATCGTGCGTGCATGCCATCTCCCAGAAGATTCATCAAATGTTCCGATGAGGAGTTTTGTTATGACTACATGCACATAGTGCAGGCTACGCTCACCTGCTGGTATCAACTTCCAATAGACATCTTGCAGGTGGTAAGCGCTATAGAACGCACCGAACATCTCATATGGGTCTTGCTTTATCCGCCTATACTCATACTCAACTTCAGCTTTAAACGGCTTACATACAACCTCGTTTGCGTTGATGCGAAACACTCTTGTTGCTGCAACTTCTCTGGCAAACTCAAGAATCTCCTCATCGCATCTGGTGAAGAATCTCCCGGGCTCTGGGCGCACTTCTGCATTTAAAGATGGCAGTATAGAGGAAACATATTGAACGAGCTCCTCAACTCTCAAGGATGTGTGTGAGGCATCCACATAGAGTTTGAGAAAGCGTGGCAAGTTGTAAACCGTTATGTGCACCTTCTACTACTCCTTTTGTCCTTCGTGGGTGTTTAAGCACTTAGGATGTCTTTACGATTACCTCTTCAGCTTTTAATTGTTTCAAGATGACCTCAGCAGCACGCGCTCCAGAAAGAAGCATTCCACCAAATGTTGGACCCATCCTTGGGAGCCCATAAACAGTTGTAACAGCCATACCACAAACTACAAGCCCGGGGTATACCTGCCCTGTGTGTTCCACAACCAAATCTTCACTTCTCTCCACCCACATAGCTCCATAGCCACGAAGTTTTATCAGCCCTCTTTCTTCAAGCTTTCGGCAAACAGCTGCATCGTGTCCACTTGCATCAATGACGAACTTGGATTCAAGGGCAACAGGGTCAACGCAAGTTATCTCTCTTGGTAAAGCTGTTATTGGTGTCCAGTTGATCACAACGCCTGCTACTCGCTCATCCCTTATCACGATATCCTCAAAGATGGTCATTTGCAAGAACTTAACACCAGCATCACAAGCTGCAGCTATTAGCTTTGAACAAGCATGTGGACCATCAGCTACGAAAAGCCCTTTTGAATGCTCAATATACGGTATGCCAAGCTCTTCCAGCACTTTGTTAGCGGGTTCTCTAAATGTGACCTTGTTCATCAAGTAACCCCCTATCCAGAAGCCACCACCAAGGTAATTGTTACGCTCAATTAAAAGCACTTTAACTCCATTGCTTGCAAGTTGTCTTGCAGCCATCAACCCAGCAGGTCCACCACCAACAACTATTACATCGCACTCAACATAAGCGCTTAACTGGCTTGCAAACTGGTCAATTATTGCCTTCGTTATTTCCCGTTCACCAACATCCGCAAAGAGAGGTTTCTCCATTTTCTCGTTCACCTCCTGCTTTTAATACGTATACTTGACCGTTCATCAACGAGGGGATGCGCTACTTTTTGAGGCGATCTTCGTATCATTAGTTTAACGCATCTTTAATTATGCCTATGCTCCTCACCCTTATATAGCCTCGGAGAGCTTGAAGAGGGCATCAATGAATGTTTGGTCCTCATTCAATAACCTCTCAGTTGGCTCATCTTGAGGTATCTCTTCAAGCATGGAAATAGTTTGGCGCAGTTGACTTGAGGAGTCGTTAGATGCAAAAGCCTTGACAGCGTTTGATTGCATTGCTAAAGCGTTGCTTGTGGCTGTTGGTTGGGCATATGGAGGCAGTGATGCTAAGCGTGTTTGTTTTTCGGGATAAGTATCATCCTCAAGCACCGTGTGAACCTTAACCTGCATGTCATTCTCCCTTTCTGCGATTTGCTCAGCAGACTTAATGTCCTTGTAATGGCTTAACTCGGATAACATCTGTTCAAAAACGGCTTTTGCCATAAGCCATTCGCCCATTCTTTCGTAACACGATTTAAGCATACTTAGAGCGCGATATCTAAGGGCTGGATCAATCTCGTTTACTTTTGCAAACTCCCTTAAGTGTTCCGCTGCCTCAGACAACTTCCCAACACTCATTAGATGCCCAATCCTAACCAGATATGCATCTGCGCTGTTTATAACGGTTGTTCCCCTTACACTCACAAGCATGGTGCTTGGCACAACTATACGGAAACTGCTTTCAATGTCTCTACCAAAGTCCCTCGTAACACTACGAATGCTTACATCAGTTCTTGCAACACTGGTTATTCTGGTAGGCGATGGATTTATCAATGCTGGTTGCGACGCTATAGCTTCAGGTTGCTTCGGGACTACCAATGCCTTCTGTTTATTCGCTCTTTGTGTTAGCTGAACATTTCCTTTCACAGTGTTCGTAGCCGAAGTTTCTATTGCGTTTCCCTTTGCGCTGGCATATGACAAAGGCTGTATGCTAATACGCTTTTGCGCCTCAATGTTCTCGTGAACAGCAACCGTAGTATATCTTTCCACTACATCCGTTGGTGTTCGTGTCTTAATGGAAGCTAACCCGAGTATAGCAACAACGATGAGAGCCATTGTGTAAGCTACTGCGTATGGTTGTTTAAGCAGCATGCTACCAAGGTGACCTATGTTAACACCTCTGGCAGCACCCTTTTGATGAGCCTTCAATTGCCTGATGCGCTCCAAAGTTCTTTCAGTGAAATCAGGTGGTGCTGGTGTGTAAGGCATTGAACGCAGCGTTGCATGCAGCCATTGATACCACCTAAATTCATTCATGCAACCTTTGCAATTGCGGAGGTGATGCTCAACCTTCGCTGCAGTAGCCCTGTCTAACTCACCATCTATGAGCTGTGGTATAAGC
>Ga0105154_1000697_pt1 | contig 14045 bp, 14 predicted proteins | sample SSWtaG_FD_89672 | JGI IMG/M metagenome (GOLD analysis project Ga0105154, IMG submission 89672) | Hot spring microbial communities from Sandy's Spring West, USA to study Microbial Dark Matter (Phase II) - SSWsed_matched | ecosystem: Environmental > Aquatic > Thermal springs > Hot (42-90C) >... | reverse complement strand
GCACGTGAATGAGCGCTCTTTGGGCAAGCTGCTCGACGCGGGTATCGACGAGCTCCGCTTCCACCCGAACCTTGAGATATCCGACGAGCTTGTCCCGCTCAAGCTGGCAGTCGACATGGGCTTCAACGCGGGGCTGGAGGTCCCGGCCATACCGGGGTTCGAGGACAGGATTTGTAGAACCATCGAGAGGGCCGAGAAGCTGGGGGCCTCGTTCGTGATAATAAACGAGCTCGAGATGACCGAGTCGAACGCTCTAGCTCTTCAGGTCAGGGGCTTTAGGTTGAAGGCGGGCTCCGTAGCGGCTGTTCAGGGGAGCTGGGAGGCCGCCATGGCATTGCTGAAGTCCGCAGAGGAGCTGGGCCTCAGCGGCCACTTCTGCCCAGCCTACATTAAGGACTCTGCGCAGTTTAAGAACAGATTGAGGAGGAAGGCGAGGAACATAGCGATGCCTCACGAGGTCGTAACTCGAGACCCCTTGCTCGTCAAGGGGATCATCGAGCCGCCAGAGGGCACGTCCCTCGAAGAGGCTCTGAGGAAGGTTAAGTCGATCGCACCTGAGCTCCACGTCTACGTCAACGCCAGTAGGGGCAGGCTCGAGTGCAACTACAAAGAGCTGAAGAGGTTGTCGAAGCAGTTAAAGAGCGCAGGCTTTAGGCTAAGTATAGTCGGTGAGTTGCCGACGAGTTTTAGAGAGCAGGTCATGCTCAGGCCCATTTAATCTGACAAGCCGAGCTCTCTCTCGCTCCTCTCCTTTGCCCTAATCATCCTCTCCGTCACTTTTTGGGGGAGGGCGACGTCCTCTTTTCGGAGAGATGTGGGGCCTATGACGACGATCCCCTTGCCGTCGACTATGTCGATCTCGTACATCCGCTTGTCGTGAGGGGTCCACCTCATCTTCTCCACCATTATGAAGCGCCTCAGAACGCCGCCACTGACGCTCCTCCTAAACCTGATTATGCCGTCGGCTACGTGCTCGACCCCGAAGCCGAAGGCCTCTGACGTAGTCACAGCGTACTGGCTCGTCATCAGTATGGTCATGTCCCACTGGCTCAGGACCCTCTTTATGAAGTAGCTGTGCCTCCTAGCCATGGCCGGGGCGTCGAGCCAAAAGGCCGACATCGAGTCTATGACCAACCTCGTGGGGCCGTAGCCCAAGTACTTCTTCGCCTCTATGACCTTTTGGACCAGTTCCTCGGGGTTGAGGGCGTTGAGGGTCCAAGGAGCTTTGTCACTGCGCATGAGGGCGTCTATTATCACCAGTCTCCTTTCCTCCTCGCCCCTCCTGAGGTCGAAGCCGAATTGAGATGCCTGGATGATGATGGAGTTGCGGCTCTCCTCCGTGGTCACGAATATGCCCTTCTCCCCCCTCTTAAGCCCCTCGGCTATGAAGTGAATGCAAAATACTGTCTTCCCGGTCCCAGGCTCGCCAGTGACCGCAACGGCGAACCCCCTGGGTATGCCGCCGGCCATCATCTCGTCTACCTTTGGTATTCCTGTCGAGACCCTCTCGATCCTTATTGGTACGGTCGACATACGTAGTTTAAAATGTTAGAAGAGGCAATTAACGTTGTCGCGGCACGCACACCATAGAAGCACGTCGTGTGAGGCCTTGATGGCTCAGACAATGACGCTGAGAGGTCGTAAACAAAGCTCGAGCTCTAAGGTAATACACTTAGAAACACTTATACCTCAGTTTAAGAGCAATCGCCTTGGGCCCGAGACTACATCGGCGACTCCCACAGGTAATAACGACCGAGGGCCTGCTCCTGAGGTCGGGAGGTGTTGAGCCGCTTGCCCCTAGAGGGCCTCGTGGAAGGCCTAGAACGGGAGCACTACTCCAAGCGAGAGGTCTTGGAGGAAATAGCTAGGTTTGCCAGAGGAAGATGGGTGGGCGTTCACTGCGTCGAGAAGGACAGCAAAGGGAATAGGCTCATGGTTAGATACGTCGATAGGAGGCCCATAGTCGTAGACTCGCCGCAAGACCTGCTCCTACTGATTCAGAGGTTGGGGAAGAGGGGCCTGAGGAGCGTCTACGCCACGGCGGCGGTGTACTCTAAACTGTCATCGATCGACGACGTGAAGTCGCTGAGCAACATGGTCCTATACACGCCTACGTGGGACGTCGACAGTGATTTCGAGCACTGGAAGTCGACGGTCAAGGCTTGCCTAGAGATAATTGAAGCCCTGAAGGAGGAAGGGGTCGAGAAGTCGATATTCGTGAAGTGGAGCGGCGAAGGCGCTCACGTGCACCTGCATGAGAGGTCTATAAGCGGAAAGGCCTTAAGGGGCAGGACGCCTCTCGACGTCGCATACGCGATAGTGGAGTACGTGAGGATGAAGGTCGAGCCGAGGATCCAGGAGATAGCCATGGCCGATGGGTGCGGCGTAAGGGTCGAGAACAAAATCGACAGGCAGCGCATGTTCACGTGTCCCTTGAGCCTGCACAGAGACCACGATAGGGTGTGCGTGTGCATGAGGCCGAGCCAAGTGCATCACTTTGACCCCTCCTGGGTCGACCCTCGAAGCTACGTCCACGACAAGGGCTGGGCCTCGTACGAGGAGGGAGAGGCGGACGAGTTATCTGAGAAAGCCGTCGAGGTCGTGGGGGGCCTTCCGCTGGGCAGGACTAGGAGGAGGAAGTACCCTCGACTCGACGAAGCCATAGTGAAGTGGCTTGACGTAATCAACGACGAAGGGCGTCGAGGATAGGGCCTTGCGCCATCGTCGAAATCGTACTCCGCGGCCATGCTGACATACTTCTCAACTCGGACTAAGCATTACCCACCAAAACCCAACGCCGCTTCGCTTAGTTCTCGCACGCAATCGAAGTAGAAGGGTGCGTAGTGCGTTGCTTGAGTACGCGCCCTTCAAGGTCCTACCAAGGAGGTCGGGCCAATTAAAGTATAAGGCCTCCTCTGGCCAGACTTCCTCCAGATAAGCATGTCCGAGCCGAGGATAGTGGTCTTGAAGGCCAGCGACTATAAGCAAGTGTATGCCTCGGGGGCCTCAATAGGCCATACCCCCTTCGACTTCCACGTACAGTTCTTCAGAGATAGCTTCGAGCCGGACGAAGAGGCCTTGACGGGTAAGAAGCCTCCAACGCTCGTCAGGGAGTTCATCGTTGAGATAGTCATGTCTCCGAATCAAGCCAAGGCCTTCGCATTGCTCCTCATGAAACACGTCGAGGACTACGAGAAGAAGTTCGGCAAGATACCTACTCCTCAAGCACCGCCTTCGCAACCGCCCAGCGGGTACATGTAACCTAAAAGATCCGCCTCAAGCCCTCCTCTTATCTAAGACGGTTGACAGCCCCTCCACCCAAGGCTCGAAGCGGCGCATGACCTCGGGTATCTTGTCTATCACGTCTGTCGCTAGAATGTGATAGCCCTTCTCCTCAGCTGCTAGGGAGCCAGCCGCTCCGCATATGAACGAGGCCGCCGCGGCGGCCCTGAAGCAGGAAAACCCCCTGCTCAAGATGGATGCCGTCAAGCCCGTCAGGACGTCTCCCGTGCCGCCCACAGTCATTGCCGGGTTCCCGGTCATATTGACTTTGACCCTGATCCCGTCCGATATGACGTCCTCGGGGTGCGCTTTGACGAGGAGCGTGACCTCGTGTTCTCTGGCAATCCTCTTGACCTTTAGGGCCTTCTCCGCCCAAGAGCCCTCCAAGCTCGTGTCGAAGAGCAGCCTGAACTCTCCGGCGTGAGGGGTCAGAACGGCGTTCGCTCCCCTAACTATGCCCAGCCCCTCCGCGAGGGCCTTCAGGCCGTCGGCGTCTATGACCATTGGCTTGCCCAAGCCTTTGAGCCTTTCGACGATGATCCTAGTGGCTTCAAATACCTCCTCGTCAACTCCCATGCCGGGGCCCACGACCACGCAGTCGAACCTCTCGGCAGTCCTGACGACTTCGTCTACGTGCTTGAGCGTGAACTTGAGGCCCTCGACCTCTCGGACTATTAGGTTCGGCGAGAAGCCCCTAATGGCCCCCGAGACGGATTGAGGGGCCATTACCACCGCCAAGTCGCACCCCCCTCTGAGGGCCGCTAAAGCGGCCAGCGCTGGAGCGCCTGAGTACTGCCACCCCCCTCCCACGACGAGCACTCTGCCCCAGTCGCCCTTCTTGGACTCCGGCAGCCTGCGCCTGACGGTGAACCTGACGTCCCCCGGCCCGACGATGATCTCCGCCTCGGGCGGCACGCCTATGTTGGCGACGACGACCTCGCCCGTGTACTGTTCGTTGCCCCTGAGCCCCTTCTTCGGCTTGTGCATCGTCACGGTCACGTCAGCCTTAATGGCCTCTCCGTGAACCTCGCCAGTCGAGGGATTCACCCCCGTGGGGACGTCTATCGAGACCTTAAAGGCGTTGCAGGAGTTTATGGCCTTGACGACAGATAGTAGCGGTTCTCTCAGCGGACCTCTGAGGCCAGTCCCTATCAAGGCGTCGACTATGACGTCGGCCTCTCCAAGCTCCTTTCTGAGGACGTCGAGGTCCGCGTGGTCTCTGAGCTCCAAGAGCCTTATGGACCAGTCCATCCTTTTCACCATTTCCCAGTTGTATTTAGCCTCGCGTCCCTCGATGTCGATCCCCCTACCGACGAGGATGACGACGGGCCTCCCCCCTCTACACGCGATATGACGGGCAGCGGCGAAGCCATCTCCTCCCTTATTCCCCCTCCCAGCGACCACGACGATCTTCTTGCCCTTGATGCCAGTCCTCTGCTCGATGACGTCGGCCACGCTCCTGCCGGCATTCTCCATGAGCAAGAGCCTTGGGACGCCTAGGTACTCGGAGTTCTCGTCGACTATCATCATCTCCTCGGCGGTTAGCTCCTCCAGCTCGCCTCTTAGCTCCTCCAGGCTCACGGCCCCCTCCTCGCGGCCAAGAGCTCCGCCAACGCCGTGTACACGCCGTAAGCCCTTATGACCGGGGACGTCACGATCACGCTCTCTTCGTTTAGCGTAATGCCCCTTCTGTACTCGCTCATGTGGGCGTAGCACACCTGCTCCATCAGTATGACCTTTTCCTTGATGAACTTTTTAGCGACGCTCTTCAAGTCCAGAAAGTCGTTGCACCTGCATATTAGGATCCCGTTGTGCCAAAGCGGCACGCTCTTCGTTATGTAACTGCAAAAGGCTATGTCCTTCACCTCCTTGCGCTCCAAGTTTATCACCTCTACATCGTAGTCTAGCCACTTGAACTTCAGGCTCTCCGCTCCGCTCATGTCTCGCCACCGCTCTTGTATCAACAACTAGGACGCGACGATTAGATAAACTTGGGCCTGAGCGAGAGCCTCCGTGGAAGCCAGAGCTTGGCTTTAGGCTTATCCGCGCACTCCTTATTTATAAGCTCGACGAGCTCGCTGAGCTTCATGGTTACCGTCTCCCTCTTCTCCCTGATCCTGACCGATAAGGTGCCCTCCTTGACCTCCTTCTCGCCCACGACCACGATGAACGGGACCCACTCGACCTCCGCGTCCCTTACCTTCCTAGGGACGCTCTCGTCCCTATCATCCACGTCCACTCTAATCCCGGCCTCTTCGATTTTGTTGGCTACCTCTAAGGCCTCCTCCAAGTACTCTGAAGAGACTGGGACGACCCTTACTTGAGTCGGCGACAGCCACACCGGCAACATAGGCGGCCTCCCCAAGGCCCTGTCCTTCTCGGCTTGCTCCAATAGCGCGTAGATCCACCTCTCTATAGACCCCATCGAGCTGTGGACTATGATGCAGCCCCTCTTCGACCCATCCTTGTCTACGAACTTTATGCCATAGCGCTCTGAGTCCTCGATGTCTAGCTGAACCGTGCAGAGCTGGGCGTTGCCCCCGAGAGAGTCTATGAACTGGTGCTCCTCCTTGACCACCCAGTAGTGCTTCATGGCCGGCAAGACCTCTATCAACAGGGGCTCTCCCACGTCCCGGGCCAGGGAGGAGAACCACCCCTTGTTCTCCGAGAAGAAGGACTCGACTGCCCTGAGGACTATCACGCAGTCTATCTTCATCGACCTCACGAGCCTCATGTATTTTCTTAGGAGGTTGGCGAACTCCTCTTTGCCCTGCTCTAAGTCAGCGCAGAAGCAGTGTATGTCTGGCATGGTGAAGCCCCTGAGCCTCCTCAGGCCGACGCACTCGCCTCTCTTCTCTAACCTAAATGAGTGCGAGAGCTCGTAGACCCTGAGGGGTAGTTGCCTATAGCTCATCGTGACCTTCTTCATCATACTGAAGAGGCCGAAGTCCCCCGCGAACCTCAGCGTGAACTCGTCGTTGTCTATCTTGAACCTGTAGTCCCTTTCGAGGAACCTCGACGCCTGCTCGGCTATCTCTGGGACGCTCAACCTGTAGATCATGGGGGTCTCGACGACCGTAGCCCCCACGTCGTTGACGGCTATGTCCATCGCCAGCTCTTCTAACAGGTGCTTTATGAAGGCCCCCTTGGGGAGGAACTTGAAGTGCCCCACGTCAGACGCGGGCTCGTAGTCCACGAGCTCAAGCCTCTGCATGAGCCTGATGTGCGGCGGAGAGCCCTTTTCCGACTTCAAGCCCCTCTCATTCATTATCAGCCTCTTGATCAGCGGATACTTGGCAACGACTTCGTCGTCTTGAGGCCTATCCCGGCTCAGCTCCCTCATCTCGCCGCTGGGCTCCACTAGGACGTAGTAGCCCTCTTCGACCTCGGGCTTTGCAACTTCAATGGCCGTGGCTCGAGCCTCGGGCTTTATCGTCTTCGAGAGCTCCGATAGAGGGTGGCCCTTGCACGCTAATGTGAAGGCCTTGTACCACCCGAAAGGAGCGCGCGAGACTCGGACGCCACGCTCCCTCAGCTTCTCCTCCAGCTTCATGAGGACGGCTAGGGCCTCTTTCGGCCTAGCCAAGCTAGGAGAGAGATGAGCGTAAGGGTACAACAAGATTGAGTCGGCCTTCACCTTGTCCATCACGTCCACTATTTCCTTTGACGCCGCATCGACCACGACGTCGACGGCCTTCGCGTCCTCCTCCTCTACGGCCGTGAACACCACCAAGGCGTTTTCATACGAGCTAGTCCTCTGTCCCTCGTCTATTTTCTCGGCTTCCTCCAGGGCCCTCTCCTTGACCTCGTAGCTCATCGAGTCCGCGTGTATCAAGAGCAACCTCACGTCGAGCACCTTCTCGTCAGCTTTCTCAACGAGGCTACAAGATAGGAAATCGTCGAAGATATAAGGCCTTCTGTCTACGAGCTCAGATCTTGCCCAGCTCTTCCGTAAACTTCTTGACCGCTTCCTCGTAGCTGGCAACGTCTCCTATGTCGTAGACATCGCCGGTGAACTTGTACCCGTAGATCCTCTCGCCCCTCTCTATCATGTCCCTAAACACTCTATCCATGCTGTCAACCCCCTCCAATATGTAGTCGAAGACCTTCGGCTCGAAAGCGTAGATCCCGGCGTTGACGTTAAACTCCACTTCTGGCTTCTCGCGCCACGCGAGGACTCTTCCCTGGTCATCGACATCCACGACTCCGAACCTGATGGTCTGCTTAAGCCCCCTCAAGACCATGGTCGCGGTGGCGCGCTTAGACCTGTGATACCTCACTAGGTCTTGGTAGTCGATCTTGGCGTAGACGTCGCCGTACACCGTTATGAATGTGTCCTTGACTAAGCCCTTTACCGGCCTTAGCTGGCCAGCGGTGCCCAAGGGCCTATCCGACTTGACGTACTTTATGTTGACGCCGAGCCACGACCCGTCGCCGAAGTACGACTCTATCACCCTGGCCAAGTAGCTGCAAGATATTATGACGTCCCTTATGCCCTGATCCCTTAGGTCGACGATTATCCTCTCGAGTATGGGCTTGTCGCCCAGGGGGAGCATGGGCTTCGGGATCACGTAGGTCAACGGCCGAAGCCTGACGCCTAAGCCGCCGGCTAAGATTACCGCCTTAACCTCGCTCAAGCAGGACCCCTAGTGCTATAGCATGTCTTCGGTCAGCCTTTTACTCTTAAACCTCTCCAACATACTGCCGTACTTCTCTTCGTACTTTCTGACCTCTTGTTCGAGGCTCCTAGCAATCCTCCTCTCCATCCTGTACTCGATCCCGCATAAGCCGTTGGGTAGCATTGCGCTCCTAATACAAGCGGCGTATTGACACTTACCCCCGAGGCATTCCTCGCCAGTCTCCCTACACATCAAGATCCCGTGGGAGGTCGCCCTTGTGCGGGGGTTTCCGAGGGCCTTCACGAGCACTCTTCTCGCGCATCTAAAGAACTCACACTTCGCATCGCAAGGTTTGGGCACGGCGACGACTCCCCTAACGGGGCACGGCCCCTCTAAGGGCGTAAGAGGTATAGGGGGCCTATAATCTTTTCCTCAGGGAAAGCGGGATGGACGTGGCCCTCTTGATAATAGACATGTTAAACGATTTCGTCCACGGCTCGCTCAAGGTGCCAGCGGCGAAGGACATAGCCCCGAAGATTAAGAAGCTGGCGGACCTCTTTCGCTCGCACAAGAAGCCTGTGATATACATTAAGGATAGCCACGTGAAGGGGGTGGACCTCGAGTTAAGGCTCTGGGGGGAGCACGCCATAGAGGGCACGTGGGGCTCAGAGGTGATAGAGGAGCTGAGGCCGCAAGCCAGCGACTTCATAGTCGCCAAGAGGCGCTATAGTGGCTTCTTCGCCACCGACCTCGATCTACTGCTCCGGCAACTCATGGTCGTGAAGCTGGTCCTAACGGGGGTCGTGACCGACATATGCGTACTGCACACCGCCGCGGACGCCTTCTTCAGGGGCTACGAGGTGATAGTCGTAAGCGACGCCACAGCATCTCTAACGCCTGAGAGGCATGAGAGGGCGCTCAACTACATGAAGGAGGTCTACGGCGCAAAGATCTTGAGCTCCTCTGACGTGGAGGTCATGATCTCAAGACCGCAACCTTAAAGAGCCCTTGAAGGTCAGCTCCCTCGTGGAGGTTTAAAACTTGCCGCAGAAGGAGAAGCGGTACTTCAGGTCGCAGATATATGAGGTGGACTACGGTAGAGGGACGATAAAGTTGAAGAACAAGCTGTGCCCCCGTTGCAACAGGGTCATGGCCAATCACAAAAACCGCTGGAGCTGTGGTTATTGTCATTACACACTATATTTGTCCTCTTAAACCTGCGACGGGGAAGAGCCCTTGCCCAGCCCGCGCAAAATAGAGGATGAGGAGTTGGTCGACCTCTTAGTGAAACTCATAAGGTCTAAAAGCGAGAACCCGCCCGGCTTCGAAGAGGAGGTCGCTTTTGTCGTCAAGGAGTACCTCGAAGCTCACGGTCTGTCGTGCACGATCTACGAGAAGAGCAAGGGCAGAGCCAACGTCTTATGTAGCATAGGGTCCGGGAGGCCGAACTTGGCGTTCGTCTGCCACATGGACGTCGTCCCCGCAGGTGCTGGCTGGACTAAGCCACCCTATGAGGGCGTGGTAGAGGGCGATAGGGTTTACGGCCGCGGCGCCACGGACAACAAGGGGGCCCTCGCGGCCGTCTTAGCGGCGGCGGTGAGCATGAGCGACGTCGTGGAAAAGAGCTCCAGCGGGGCTGTGACTATCGCTGCCGTCGCCGACGAGGAGCAGGGCAATGCGTACGGCGTAAGTTACTTGTTGAACGAAGTCGGCTTCAGGCCCGATTACGCAATAGTGTGCGAGCCGACGAGCTGCAAATCAGTCGTGATCGCTGAAAAGGGGGTCTTGAGGTTAAAGCTGACGTCCAGGGGGAAGCCGGCCCACGGGAGCAGGCCGGAAGAGGGGGTGAACGCGATAGTGAAGCTCTCTAAGGTCTTGGCCAGGCTTGAGGGCTTTAGTATGAGCTACGAAGAGCACCCGTTGCTCACAGCCCCCACGGTCAGTGTTGGCGTGATACGCGGCGGAGAGGCCGTGAACGTAGTCCCCTCAGAGTGCACGTGCATGCTCGACATAAGGTACTTGCCAAGCCAGACCCCCGAGAAGATACTAGCCGAGATAAGGGCTTTGATCGAGAAGGTCAAGGAGGAGGATCCTCAGGTCAACGTCGAGGCCGAGATAACGGGGTTCGAGGAGCCTCTCTTAATGCCGCAAGACAACACCCTGATCAAGTTGCTAGAGGATTGCTCGATGAAGGTCGCCGGCTTTAAGCCAGCGATCAAGGGCATGAGCGGGAGCACTGTGGCCAAGCTCTTCTTCAAGAGGGGCGTCTTATCAGTCGTTTATGGCCCCGGAGACGAGAATCTCTGCCACAAGGCAGACGAGTACATAGAGATATCGCAGTTGAGGCTGGCATCACGAATTTACGCCGAAGTCATGTCGAGCTTCGGGAAGTACTTGGGGGATCTATGTGAGTGAGCCGAGGAAGTTCGCAATTCTGTGGGCCCCGTGGAGGATAAAGTACATAGAGTCGCCGAAGGCCGAGGCTTGTATCTTTTGTGTGGAGGGGATGGAAGAGAAGGACCGCGAGAATTTGGTGGTGTATAGGAGCGTCAAGTCCTTCGTGATGATGAACAAGTACCCGTACAACACCGGTCACTTGATGGTAGCGCCCTATAGGCACGTCAGGGATTTGGTGAATTTGACCGAAGAGGAGTTGCTGGACTTGGCGAAGAGCGTCAACCTCTCCATAATGATCTTAAGAGAGGCCCTGAAGCCTGAGGGCTTCAACATTGGGATAAACATGGGCAGGGTTGCTGGGGCCGGGATAGAGGATCACATCCACGTACACGTAGTACCCCGGTGGGCTGGCGACACCAATTTCATGCCCGTGTTAGCGCACGTCAAGGTAATGCCCGAGCTTCTCCAATCCACGTACGACAAGCTGAGGGGTGTCCTCTCTAAGGTCTTGAAGGAGAGGTCCCCTCAATGAAGATAGGCATATTCACTCGGAACGAGCACTCTTGGTGCTCTCGTAAGCTAAGGGACGAGATCATAAAGGCAGGCCATGAGCCCTTCCCCATGAGGTTCAGCAGGGTGAGGGTAAACATAGGCTTTAAGCCCTCGGTATCTTACGACGGCGTCGACTTGGTCAACGAACTTTCAATAGCCATAGTGAGGCCGATAGGCAGGGGCTCCGTAGACGAGTGCTTCTTCAGGATAGACCTGCTCCACAAGCTCGAGAGATCGGGCTTGCCTATAGTCAATAGGCCGTCGACCATAGAGAGGTGCATGAGCAAGTTCACGGCGTTAGCGATGCTGGAAGAACACGGATTGCCCGTGCCGAAGACCACGGTGACCGAGAACCCCATCGAGGCGTTGAAGGCCTATCACGAATTGAAAGAGGACGTCGTGGTCAAGCCCCTCTACGGCTCTCGAGGCTTTGGCATCTCGAGGCTGAGGGACGAGGACGTGGCGAGGAGGGTCATATCGGACCTCCACTTCCTAAGGCACGTCCTGTACTTGCAAGAGTTCATCCCTCACGGCGGGAGGGACATAAGGATCTTCGTCGTCGGAGGCGAAATAGTGGCCTCCATGCAGAGGACCTCGTCTAGCTGGAAGACGAACATAGCGTTGGGCGCGAAGCCCGTGCCCTTTACCCCGAGCGAGGAGCTAGCGAACTTGGCCCTGAAGGCCTGCGAGGTCCTGGGTTGTGACATAGCTGGAGTGGACGTGATAGAGTCGCCATCGCAGGGGTATTTACTGACAGAGGTGAACAGCCAGCCGGGCTGGATGGGCTTGCAGGCAGTCACCAAAGTGAACGTGGCCGCCAAGATTGTGAGGTTCTTGATTTCTAAGGCGAAGAGGTAATGGGCAAGGTAGTGAGGTGGAGGAACTACATAGCGATACCGCTCAAGTCTGAGGTCTGGAGGCCTAAGGCGGACTTCAAGAACAAAATAGTCGAAATGATAAGGAACATAGCCGAAGACGGCGATTACGTCGTCGTCTCAGAGAAGGCCCTCTCAACGGTCTTGGGGCACCTCTACGACGAGTCCTTGATAAAGAGCGATTTGTTCAGCAAGGTCATGACTTACCTGACCACGAGGGTGCTATGGGGCGCCCTTCTGGGCCGCGTGTGCAAGCTCTCCCCTGAGACGCTACGCTTGCTTAGGAGCTATCCGCTTGCCGACGGCGCGCGCCACAAAAAGCTCGCCCTAAGGATTGGCGGCCCGCTCCAGGCGCTCAGACCGACCTCCGAGGCCGGGATAGACACGACGAACGTCCCGGGCTATCTCGTCTCCCTGCCCCTCGAGAAACCCTTCGAAGTTGCCCATGAGATCCGAAAGCACGTAGCAGAGAAGCTAAGGGTGAACGTGCGTGTCGTCATAGCAGATAGCGATAAGTGCTATAGGCTCAAGCGAATCCCCAAGCTCATCTTGACTTCTAGAGAAACGGGGCTCTCTCCCTCCGTAAACTTAGGCTTCATATCTTTTCTGATAGCGCGTGCCTTTAGCCGACTCTTCAGCCCTTACGCGACGCCCTTGGGCTTTTCGCCGCGAGGCATAGACTTAGACGAGCTCCTCATAGTCTCTGAGCTGGCTGATAGAGCTCGAGGACCGGGAGCGGGGAGGACTCTATTTGAGGTAGAGAAAAAACTGGGGCTCAAAGCAACTGAGATCACGTGGGAGACGCTGAACTCGCTTCCACACTACCCGGTAGTCGTCGTGAAGAAGGTTAGGAAGTCTCTGCAAGCTTGACGGCGTCTTTCAGGTATATCTTGTAGGGGCCTAGCTTGCCTCCATAATTGCCCGCCGTGATCTTGACTACGCCCTTGACGCCGCAAGCGGCTTTTACTCCGACTCCGGTAGCTCTCGCTACGGACTCTTCGTCTAGCCCGTTAATCACTATCTCCATAACGCTCTTCACGTTCTCCGGGATCCTCGTGTCCGGGACCTTGTCCCTTATGGCCGGGCAGTACAAGTGGTTCGTTGTAGCGGCCAGCTTGGGGTACTTCAGGGAGCCCACCTTGGAGCCCGATCTCACGATGCCTCCGGGGAACGGCAAGACTACGTTCCTGCACTTCTTAGAGATCTCTTCAACTGCCCTCTCAGCGGCCTCAAGGGCGGCCTCGCGGCTCGAGGCCAAGATGAAGAAGTTCCCTCCTGCGACCGCCTTGACCACTCCGACGGTGTCCTCGACTATGAACTCTCCCTCCATCACGGGTATTCTCCACACGACCTTGCCGTACATAGTGTCCTTGACCTCATACCCGTCTCCGAACTTCGCGAGAGCTTCGCCTATGTGCATCTTCCTCTTCGACTTCGGTATCCCGTCGAAGAGCGCCGTCGTCGGGCAGGTCAAGATGCATTGGCCTACCCTGACTATCGTCTGCAGCTTCAGCTCGGGCACTGATCTGTGGTATATGTGTATCAGAGCCCCGACCCTCTTGTCGACGGTCTTCTCGGGAGGAACTAGCCTCTCAATGCCAGCCTCTGCAGGGGACATTATTATCGAGGTCGCGAAACCCGTCGCTACTCTGGCCGCCGTCAAGGCCCACTTTTCGTTTAAGGCCGTTATGAGGAGCCTAGTGGCGTACATTGGGAAGGCCTCGGCAAACGTGTCCTCGATCTCCACGTCCCCTATTTTGAACGACAAATGCACCACCGGCTTTAACTCTCAAAGTTGTTGAGGCTAAAAGTTTTCGGTTTAAGGTGGAGGAGTAAAGCTTTTCTCCCCACTTCAATAAAGGAAAGAGCTTGGAGGTCTTCGCCTTGAGTCAGCAAGCCCCTGTTAGGATAGGCATTGTGAAGTTGGGTTGCGTCGGCTGCGCGCCTCTCCTCGAGTACCTGCTCGACGAGAGGGCCGACAGAAACGACATAGTCGTCAGGGTTGTGTCGAGCGGGGCCAAGCTGACGCCCGAAGAAGCCGAGGAGGTCGTGAAGGTGCTGGAGCAGCTCAGGCCTCAGCTTGTGATAGTCGTGAGCCCCAACGCCGCCCTACCCGGACCTACCAAGGCTAGGGAAGCGGCCAAAGCGCTCAACGTGCCCGTGGTGGTGATATCTGACGCCCCGGCGAGGAAGGCCGTCAGCAAGCTCGAAGAAGGGGGCTTCGGCTACATAATAGTCGAAGCGGACTCCATGATAGGGGCTCGAAGGGAGTTCCTGGACCCCACCGAGATGGCCCTCTTCAACTCAGACATCATAAGGG
>Ga0105154_1000692_pt1 | contig 14102 bp, 18 predicted proteins | sample SSWtaG_FD_89672 | JGI IMG/M metagenome (GOLD analysis project Ga0105154, IMG submission 89672) | Hot spring microbial communities from Sandy's Spring West, USA to study Microbial Dark Matter (Phase II) - SSWsed_matched | ecosystem: Environmental > Aquatic > Thermal springs > Hot (42-90C) >... | reverse complement strand
TTATTAGAGGCTACGTTAGCCAAGGAATGATATTAGCAGCTAATTGCCCTAAAGGGGGTCCAAGAGTTCTAACAGTTGATGATGAACCAGAACCTGGAGCTAAGGTTTGCTAAATTCTTACGTTCTATTCTGAATAGTTACTGCTGTCTCAATAATTTTTTCACCAACAACTACCTGGTCAACGCTATGTATTACTGCTCCAACATTTCTAAGAACATCCTCTACTTCTCTAAAGTCAATATCGTCTCCTTCGATAGTTATTATGAGCCCCATAGTTTCAACATCTACTTCATTTACAGTAACATTGACTGCTCTCACACCTTTAACATTAGCTAATGCTTTAGCTACCTCAATAACTGAGGGATCCTTTAATGGCTTAAGTACATCTAGAACTAAGCGTCTTATTTTATCCATGCTTTCCTTAATCACCTGTTCAACACTATTTCTATAGAGAATTAGCTTATAAGTATTTAACAAAAACGGTTATTTGAGAAACGTTTAAGACCGTATTTAGATTTTGAAGGTTAATGTGTGCGAAATGTTAGATAAAAACATCGATGAATTAGATAAGAAAATACTCAACGAATTAATTGAGAACCCTAGGGTAACATATAGGGAATTGGCTAGAAAATTAGGAGTTTCCGTAGGAACAGTACATTTAAGAATAAGAAAACTTCAGGCTAAGGGAGTTATTAAGGGCTTTACTGTGCAAGTGGACTACGGTAAAGTAGGATATGACGTTACAGCTCTAATTCTAATAAAGGTAGACGGTAAACACATACTTAACGTTGAAAGAGATGTAGCTAAACATTCTAACGTCTGTGCTGTTTATGATGTAACCGGAGAATTCGATGTAATTGTAGTAGCGAAATTTAGATCCATAAGGGAGCTTAACGATTTTATAAAAAGCCTATTAGCTAAACCCTATATTGTTAGCACTAACACCAGCATCGCATTAAATGTTGTTAAAGAAGATTTTAAATTAAAGATACCTTAAAATATCTCTATAATAATTTTACTTAGAAGAAGGATATGGTAAAGGTGCTGTAAAGTGGTGGAGAAGAAACCACCGAAAGCGCTAGTTAAAACACCAAAACTCATTAGCCAAGGAAAACTTCCGCCTAAATGGAGGGTGGGGAAAGGCTTCAGCATTTTAGAACTTAAGGAAGTAGGCCTAGCTATAGATGAGGCAAGAAGACTAGGCTTATATGTTGATAAAAGAAGAAGGTCTAAGCATGAAGCAAATGTGAAATTACTTAGAGAATTTCTTAAAGCTCTTGGGAAAGAGAGCTCTTAATTTCTCCTCTTTACTGAAGTATTTAGTATGACAATCTACACAAACATATTCAACAAGGGAAACTTGAATTAAGCAATCTTCACAAAGTATTCTACCACATATTTTGCAATAACCCACAGCATGGTATTTACGACATCTCTCACATAGAGTCAGTTCGCAAATAGAACATATACCATTAGAAATATGTGCACTACATACGTTTCTACCACAAAATTTACAAGTATATTTTGCTTCTTTTCTTTCACAAATCTCGCAAAGAACCAAGCCCATACTCCTTAATTATAAATAAGGAAGCTCCACATTTATATAGTGATTTCTTTCCAAAATTTTACGAGAGGAGTTAGTAGTGGAAGGTAAGGTTTTCCTAAGAGCAGAACTTGAAATATGGAGTAAGGTGCTACCAATAGTTTTTATGGTAATATATACTTTGTCTATAGTTTTCGGACTAACTATTTCGTTAACTAATCCCTCGTACGCTAGTTCAGTAATAGCTCCTCTATATGAAGAAATAAAGGAATCCCCTATGGCTAAGCTCTGTAATGATCTTTTCGATGTAGTTACTGGTTCTAAACAAGGTAATGCTTTTCACTTATTTAATTTAGTTAGTTTATCACGTATTTCGACAACAATAATGTCAACGCTTATTCCGCCATATGTAGCATACACTTATTTTGCTGAAGGACTTTTCCTAGGTCTTTTGGAGAAAAGTAGCTACAATATTGTGACAATGTATATTCCGCTCATTATCGGAGATGTTATGTCTATTTCTCTTTTACAAGGAGGAATATTTCAAATAATAATTTCGAGATTTAGAAACAAACCTGTAGGAGAATATACTTACCTTATTGCGTTAGCGGGCCTTGTTGGGATAATTATTGTAAGCTATGTTTCAACAATGTCATCATGCGTTATTGAACCGTTTTTCGTAAGAATGCCGACATAATTGAGGAATAATGCTTAATAATGTTCTTTATAAATGAGGGTTTTGCGATAAATGATAGAATATCTTCTTCGTGAAAATCATAGTTTCTTAGGTAAAACTCTTCGTTGCTAATTTCGTTAACTATTTCGGTTTTTGTTTTCTCACTTAGCCCATGAAGTATTTTAGCTAGTAATCCTTGAATCATAAGTTTTCTCCGCAACCTAGATGTTTCGTTATAATATTTTCTGAGAAAACTTGTATCGCATAAGTTATTTATTGTAACTAAGGACTCAGCTAATGTTCTAGAAAATAGCGAGTGCATATAGAGTCCACCTCCAGTTATTGGTTTAACATGAAGTCCTGAATCACCTAAGAAGATAACGTTACCTTTATGATCCGTTTTACTTGGTGGAGTAGTCAGTATTATTCCACCGAAGGGTTTCCCGTATTTGATAGGTTCAGAAACAATATTTCTTTTCACTAAGAACTTCACAAAATATCTAAGAGCTTTGATGGATACTTTAGCTCCACCTATTCCTACCCTAACTTTCTTATCACCTAATGGGATAACCCAGCCGAAAAATCCCTTAGCAAATGTGTCTGTAAATATTACCGTGAAGGAAGATGTATTTTGCGGTTTAGCAGCTATATCTTCTTGAATTCCAAACACCTTCCTTACTTTCCTTATGTTCCCGTATATTTTCCTTCTAAACCTATGAACAGAGCCTTCGGCGACAATAATTGCTTCCGCTTTAACTTTGCTTTCCCCCTTTAAGTTAATAATGTTTCCTACAATATCTATTGCTTGCTTTTTAAACATGTGCTCACTAAAAGTTGAAACTTCTTCGTAAAGTAATTTTTCATACATAACCCTATCTATAACATAGGCTTCTTCATATAATTTGACATTAACTTCTTTACTTGTTGAAAAAGTTGTTATAGTAAATGATGTTAACTTATTGATTATCGTTTTCTTGGTAATAGGCCACATAAGTTTTACGAAAGACGAACTTACAAGGCCTGCGCAATGTTTGTTTAGCCCTATTTCTCTCTTGGCTTCAACACTTAAAACGTTGCCACTAAATTTAAGCTTTTTAAGGAAGTAAAGTAGAGAAAGCCCAGCTGGTCCTAAGCCTATTACCACTATATTGTACTCTAGCATAGTTTTAAATATACTTGTAAAGCAATGATAAATGTATCTGAGAAGAAAACTTCAAGGGTGATTATGATTTTCGAGTTCAGAAGGCTTATAGATACAAATGCTTGCTCTAGAATAATAAGGGAGAAAAGGAAAGTTCTCATATATGGTGCATGCGTTAAAGATGAACATCCAGAAATTCTAGAGAAATTCATTGAAGATAGGGTACCTTTGGCTGTATGTTTAGAGTGGGAGCATATGAACATGGTGGGTTTTAAGCTAGCTACGATGATGAGGTCCTGCATGCTAGAGGAAGTAACAGTCCTCACAGTTGATGGTAGTCCTCACTGTGTTCAGCTCCATATGATGGTTGAAGAATGTAGAAAACTAGTGCCCAAAACTGGGGTTAACCATTACGTTATCCATGAGGGGGAGGTTATTGAAATATCAGATAAAGCCGTTAAAACAGCACGTTACTTGTCTAAAGTTGAAAAGCTCATAAGAGCACATTGAATTAGTAAAAAACAACTTGAACTCTAAGGATGTTTTGAACGCTAAACCCTATTCCAGATATGACCTATCAGCATAGTTTCTAACGATCCTCTTAGCTTTTAACATCTTCGCTATGTAATCAAAGGCACTTTCAGGATCCGTATGTGATCCACAAGAATATACGTCCACAGTTGCAAACCCGTACTCAGGCCATGTATGAACCGCTACATGGCTTTCGAGAACAATAGCTAAAACACTTACCCCTAAACCTATCTTCCACGATTTCACGTCGAGAAGCGTCATATTACCTATTTTAACGGCATTAACAACAATTTCCCTAAGAAGTTCCTCATCCATTAAAACTTCTTCGTCACAACCATATAGGTTACCGTAAACATGTTTCCCTATGACCTTCGGTTGTTGCTCTTGATACTCTAAAGTTGCTAGCCCGGTCATCGCCCCCTAACACCCCCTTTAAAGGGGGTAAACATCATAAGATTTAAGCTTTACCCCCTTAAAATTTTTGAAATGGCAAAACATTTTTCTATACAGCCAAGTATGAGGCAGCATAAGGGATAAGTAATGGTCATCCCCGGTCATTTGGCTAGAGCTTACCTTAAAAACCTCATAGATGAGGAACTACAAATTCAACCTGCTGGAATAGACCTGACAGTTAATAAGGTATTTAAAATAGTTGGTAAAGGGCTTATTGGACTGCGTGAAAGAAGGTTTCCACGATATGAAGAATTACGACTAGTAAATAATGTTTGGCATCTTAGAAAAGGTGCATATAAAGTTGTTGTTAACGAGATAATTGAGGTGCCTGACAATGCTATTGCTATGTGTTTTCCGAGATCATCGCTTTTAAGAATGGGCGTCGATGTACGATGCGCACTTTGGGATCCAGGATATTATGGTAGGAGCGAAGTATTATTACTAGTACATTCCGAAGATGTTATACTGGAGAAGAATGCTAGAATAGCTCAATTAGTTTTCATAAGACTTCTTGAGAAGCCTATGAAAATATATGATGGTAGATACAGGGGAGAAAATATATGATAAAAATAAGCTATGAGAGAATAGCTGAAGTATCAAAGGCCCTTACCGAAATTAAAGATACACTACTTCAATCATTAGATACATTTGATAATCCAGAATATTATCCGGAAGCAAATAGGGATCCCGAAGAAGTGTCTAGGTACTTTATTGTTATGGTTGCTTTAGACCATAGGACAAGTTATAAGGGAAAACCTTATGAAGCAATGATTAACGGTAGAAAATATCATGGGGCAGACTTACTTTACCGATTAGGTATTTTAAAGTTTAAAGAGGATCCAGGATTTTTCGATCCTAAAAACTTGGCAAAAATAAAAATCAATGATGTTCGTAATTGGCTATGCGTCGATGACGCTAAAATATGGGATTTAAGTGTTAGGACAATGCTTCTTAAAGATTTAGGTTTTAAATTGACAAGGCTCTATCGTGGAAAAGTACTTAAGCTTATAAGTGAAAGTAGGGGGAGACTATATAGCTTAAAAGGGGGTTTTATCGATAGATTAAAAGCATTTAGAGCATATGAAGATCCCGTTGAAAAGAAATCCTACTTACTTGTGAAGTTCCTTGAAAGGAGAGGTTTGTTCAAACCTATCGATATAGAGAACTTACATGTACCTGTCGATAATCATTTGGTGAGAATCGCATTCAGATTAGGAATAGTTAAGTTGAATAAAGAAGTTGTTAAGAAAATACTTAAAGGTGTAGAATTTTCATTGGAAGAAGACGTAATAATAAGGTTAGCTGTGAGGAAAGCCTATAAACTTATTTCCGTAAAAACCAATGTTTCGCCGCTAATACTAGACGATTTCCTTTGGACATTTGGAAGAACTTGCTGTGTAAAACCACTGCCTAATTGTACGAAATGTACAGGGTTTAAGCATTGTCCATTTCTTGAATTTTGCGATGCTTTCTTAAACAAAATAGAAAAGAGCATTACAGAGCATAAGTTCATTGAGACATGGTATTATTGATGAGGGCATAGCCTTTTAAACTCTTCATTAAGGTGAAGAATAATTATGAAAAAGTAAAGTTTACGAGGAAGTTCTACTATGGGCAAAGTTGTTGTTGTTTCAGTAAAAATGCCGAAGGAATTGCTAAAGGAAATAGACTACTTGGTTGAAAAAGGCATTTTTACATCTAGAAGTGAAGCTATACGGAGAGGGATAGCATTACTTATTCGAAATTATAATAGAGCAGAAGCTTTAACCTAAGAACTCTAATATTGAGGTAATGTTTTACATAAACTTTTATTACTCCTATTAGCAACTAGCTACGCAGTAAACAATATGTTGTGAGCTAAAATGCTTATGCTTAAGCTTAAAGATGCTGAAAAAATACTTTCATTAATAAGGTCTCTTAGAGGAATCAAATTAACTGAAGAAGAAAAGCTTGTTACGTACTACTTTGTTAAGTACATTTCTGTAGGAGAATTTCTTGCTGAAAAAGAACTTAGAGCATTAGGAATCAACAATCCTTTAAAGATAATAAAGAACCTCATTTTAAAAGGCATTTTAGAACGCGGGGAAGGATGCTATAATTTAGCTAGAAATATTAGAGAAGAAGTTTATTCTCTAAAAAGAAAACATATGATTCGATAGTTTATGTATAGACTAAGTGTAATCTTGTTAACCTAACTTGTATCTTATTCCTTCATGCTCTATGAGGTCTCCATAATCGACAACGATGTAACCTTTTGAAGGCGAGCTAATAATTAATCCTCCTTTCTCAGTAATATCGTAAACAAAACCCTCAATAATTTCATTGTTAACTTTAATTTTTACCTTTTTACCTAAGCTGTAACAATATTTCCTATACATCCTAATAATGGTAAGTATCGTATTTTTCCTAATCAAATTTTCCAAATTGGCAATTATTTTTTCTAGTATTTTCTCTCTATTAACGGGTTTTCCTAGAATTTCCCTTAGAGAAATAGTACCTTTCACACCTATATCTAATGAGCTATTGTTGCAATTAATTCCTATTCCGATTAAGCTTATAACATTGTTGCCGTAAACTATGTTTTCAACAAGAACCCCGCCAAGTTTAAAACCTAAATAAATAACATCGTTGGGCCATTTAAGTTGTACATTGATGCCGTATAGTTCATTTAAACTCATAGCTACAGCTAAACCCGCAATAATATTTGCTATTTCAAGTTTGTTTTTAGGTATAGGGGTAACTATTGTTACCCATAATCCTCCTTTAGGAGAAATCCATTTTCTACCTTTCCTACCTCTACCTTTAACTTGTTCTTCAGCAACTATTATCGCTTTTAAGTATTTACCGTATTCTAATGCTTCCCTAGCAAAATCCATTGTTGAAAAGGTTTTTTCTAAATAGAATAGTTCGTAACCTAGATTCCGTAGTACTTTATTATTCTCAATTTCCCTCAGGTTATCCATTACGTCACCTAATGATCATCTTTATTCGTCTATTGTCGAAATTATAAGATTGAGCCAAATTGTTTTCTACCAGCAGGTATGTGTGTTTTTACGAAAAAACTTTTTGGAGCGTAAAGGTTAGCTGGTGCATAGAGTGTGGTGAAGTATTAGAGTTGCTATTCAATAAAATATTGATTGCTAATAGAGGAGAAATTGCTGTCAGAATTATAAGGGCAGCGAGAGAACTTGGAATAAAAACGGTCGCTATTTATACAAAGGATGATGTATCAGCGTTACATGTAATTTTATCTGATGAAGCATATAGAATTTCAAGCTACATAAACATGGATGAAATAGTAGATGTAGCGTTAAAAGCTAAGGCTGATGCCATCCATCCGGGCTATGGGTTTTTAGCGGAAAACCCTGTTTTTGCAAGTAAAGTTGTTAAGGAAGGCATAGTTTTCATAGGTCCCGAACCTGAGGCCATAGTCTTAGCAGGTAATAAGCTTGAATCGAAAAAATCAGCTATTAAAGCTGATGTTCCGGTAATTCCTGGATCATTAAAACCTATATCTAGCGTGAAAGAAGCTGAGAAAATAGCGGAGGAACTAGGATATCCCGTATTACTGAAGGCTGTAGGTGGAGGAGGAGGTATAGGGATGAGGATGGTGAGAAATAGAGAGGAACTCCAAGAGTACTTTGGGCTTGCCCAGCAGGAAGCATATAAAGCATTTGCTATTCCGGATATTTACATTGAAAAGTACATTGACAAACCACGGCATATCGAAGTCCAAATACTAGCTGACAACTACGGTAATGTAATACATCTTTTCGAAAGAGAATGCTCTATCCAACGGCGCTTCCAAAAACTGATAGAGGAAGCTCCTTCAAAAGCTTTAATGTGGGATGAAAGATTAGAAATCGCAAATGACGCTATAAGGTTAGCCGAGAAAATAGGATATACAAATGCTGGAACAGTGGAGTTCCTCTATAAAAATGGGAAACACTACTTCATAGAAATAAACGCTAGGCTTCAGGTCGAGCATGGAGTAACGGAAATGGTTACTGGGGTAGATATTGTAAAAGCGCAAATAAGAATAGCAGCAGATAAACCGCTGAATTTAGGTCAAGGGCAAATATCAATAAAGGGATGGGCTATTGAAGTCAGAATAAACGCTGAAGACCCTTTAAGAAACTTCGCCCCATCGCCAGGTAAGATCATCAAATACCATGAACCAGGAGGGTTCGGAGTCAGAGTTGATAGTGGAGTTTATGAGGGATACACTATCCCGCAACTGTTTAACCCTTTAATTTCGAAACTCATTGTTTGGGGTGAAAATAGAAGAGAAGCAATAGAAAGGCTAAGAAGAGCGCTCACAGAATACATAATTGAAGGAGTGAGAACAACTACTCCTCTCTATAAGAAAATAGTTGAAGATATGGACTTTATCGAAGGCAACATACACACTAAGTACTTAGATGAAAAGCTACCTAAATTTATAAGTGAGCTAAGCATTGAAGAGAGAAGAAGAATAATAGCCGCATCCTTAGCTCTCAAAATGAGAAAAACCAAGGTTAAAAAAAGCCTTAGCCAAATCAGGTATGAAGAATACAAGGTCCTAAGCGGTTTAAACTCTTGGAAACTCTCTACCCTTTATAGCGATAATGTTTACTAGTATGATGTTAGCGAGGAAAAACTATGGCACGTAGAATCGTAGCTAAATGCTTTGATGAAGAATATTCTTTTACAATAGAGAAGTATGAGAGAAATAAGCTTCTCATATCAGATGAGGTTTTAGGTAAAATAAATGCTGAAGTGAAATACTTAGATGAGCTAAGAGCTGAAGTAGTAATAGATGGTAAAAAATATGTTGTCATATTAGATGAAGATGAAAACATTGCTTATGTAAATGGAATTCCAACTAAAATTACGGTTCTAGAATTCTTAGAAACAAAGACAGTAAATTATGAAATAACAAGCAATAGTCAAAGAAATAATCGTAAAGAGGTTCCTGGAGAAATTAAGGCTCCGCTAAGTGGTAAAGTAGTTTCAGTTAAAGTCTCAGTGGGTGAAAGGGTTAGTAAGGGAGAAACTCTTTTAATAATAGAGTCCATGAAAATGCTTAATGAGATAAAATCGCCCTATGATGGTGAAGTAAAAGGCATTTTTGTAGAGAATGGTGTTAGTGTTAAGAAAAACCAGTTACTAGTTAAAATAGAACCTAAAAATACTTCTTAAAGCGGAATATTACCATGTTTCCTGGGAAGTCTCATCTCTCTCTTGTTCCTTAATGCCTCAAACGCCTTAATTATCATCGGCCTTGTCATACGAGGTTCTATTATGTCATCTATTAGTCCTAATTCCGCGGCCCTATATGGATTTGCAAAGACTTTCCTATACTCTCTTAATCTTTCCCTAAATAACTCTTCAGGATTCTCTGAAGCTTCAAGTTCCTTCCTAAATATTATCCTAACTGCACCTTCAGGGCCCATAACCGCTATTTCAGCTGTAGGCCATGCATAAACTATATCTGCACCTAAACTCTTAGAACCCATAGCAATATAGGCACCACCGTAGGCTTTTCTAAGAACTATAGTTACTTTAGGTACTGTAGCTTCAGCATATGCGTAGACAAGCTTCGCACCATGCTTTATTATCCCTCCATGCTCCTGATCTACGCCTGGCAAGTAGCCTGGAACGTCAACTAACATTAGTATCGGTATGTTGAATGAATCACAAAACCTTACAAAGCGAGCAGCTTTTACTGAAGCATTAATGTCTAAAACTCCTGCTAAATGTTTTGGCTGATTCGCAATAATACATGTTGAGTATCCGTTGAATCTACCAAAACCTATGACTATGTTTGGAGCAAAGTCTCTATGTACCTCTAGGAACTTCCCATCATCAACTATTTTAAGTATGATATCTCTTACATCATAAGGTTCGGAAGGATCCATAGGCACAATATTGTTAAGTTTTTCATCCTCTCTATCAATAGGATCTTCCGTTTCAACGTAAGGAGGCTCCTCCATATTGTTTGAAGGTATGTAGGAAAGAAGTTCCCTAACAATTTCGAAAGCTTCATCTTCACTATCCGCTATGAAATGGGCAACGCCACTTTTAACAGCGTGAACTTCAGCTCCTCCGAGCTCTTCAAATGTTACTTCCTCTCCTGTAACAGCTTTTACAACTTGAGGCCCAGTTATGAACATATACGATATTTTCTTAACCATAATTATAAAATCCGTTAATGCTGGGGAATAAGATGCCCCACCAGCACATGGACCTAGTATTAACGATATTTGAGGGATTATTCCTGAAGCTTTAACATTCATCCTAAATATTCTTCCGAAACCATCTAATGCAGCAACTCCTTCCTGAATTCTAGCACCGCCTGAATCATAAAGTCCTATGAGGGGGGAGCCTGTTTTAAGCGCTAAATCTATTATCGCCTCTATTTTCTTAGCATGCATTTCGCCAAGTGAACCGCCTATCACCGTAAAGTCTTGCGAAAAAACATAAACTTTCCTACCATTTATTGTTCCAAAGCCTGTAATAACACCATCCCCTAAGTACTTAACCTTGTCCATTCCAAAATATGTACTTCTATGTATAGTAAAAGGTTGGAGTTCAACAAAAGACCCTGGATCAAGCAATCTTTCTAATCTTTCTCTAGCCGTTAGTTTACCTTTCATTTTCTGCTCCTTTATTTTTTCAGGTCCTCCGCCCATATGTGCTATTTCTTTAAGCCTTCTAAGCTCATCTAACAACTCATCTATTGCCGGCATTTTCTCCATTACAAACACCATATACTGTTTGTTTGGTACTAAAATATGGTGTATTTAAGTTGTAGGGTACAATAGCTCAATATTGGCATTTGCTTAAAATCAAAACTTAAATGCTACGACTCCCTGTATTTTAGAATAAACTTTAACGTAAAACCCTACTTTCCTTAATCTTTCAGCAACACCCTTTACAATATTTATTCTACGTCTTTCTCCTGGAGCACCTGTGTAATGAAATAATATGCCGCCAGGTTTAAGTTTTTGGTAAAGCTTTCGGTAAAAACTTTCACTATAAAGATGGCCTGACAAGGAGAATCTAGGTGGATCATGAATTATCCTGTCGAAAACTTCATCGTCGAAAAAATCCACTACATTATAAACGTCTCCTAGGAGAATAGTTATTCTGGAGTCTTCAAGAAATCTAGACCAAGGATTAAATTGGCTAATAGCTAAAACAATTTCATCTACTTCTACAGTGTAGACCTTTGATGCACCAAATCTTAAACTACCTATTGCGGTGTACCCAAGACCTGTACATGTGTCTAAGACAACATGTCCTCTCCTAATTCGAGCTTTCCTAACTTTTTGTACAGCATCACTCCATGGATCAGTATTTCTGATTCTATGCATGTGAATTCCACTTATTTCAATAGTAGGTGCTTTATTGGGATATGGCGCTTTTAATTTGTAGAATTTATTCTTTGTCGGTATTGAAAGCTCTAAAAGTCCATCATTAACTATAGTGTAAACGCTATCGTCCTTTATCCTAATGTTCGTTTTCTCATCTAGTTTAAGGATAATACCGTATTCTTCAAAATAGAAGGTATTAAAGTTCTTAATTACTTTGGACATGGACATGCCTAAGTCTAGTGAAACATATCTTTCGCTAAATTTTTCATGGAGAATTTCTTTTAATACTTTCCCGGGAATCAATGGGACATTTCTATATTTATACTTGAAAATTTCCATGATCATTGTTTACCGCTTAAGTATATATCTTCTAATTCTCTAATCTGTTTTTCTAGTTTACTTAGGACTTCATTTATTCTCTTCTCAAAAGCCAATTTATAAAGCAATATTCTCGCTCTTCTCCTAATGGCCCTATAATTTCTTGTTTTAGGTAAAATTCTTTTCCTTTTAAGCGAATTTATTTCATCAAGCAGCTGTGTTAAATCTAGACTTAGTTCTTGAGCGGCATCAGCTAACGTAGGATTCTCAGCTAAAGCTTTAAGAACTGCTATTTCCTTATCGCTAAGCGCCGGTAGCGGCGTCAGAAGTGCCATTAAGTAGTCGTCAATGGCATTTTCAACAGACTCTCTAACTATAATTTCTAATTCTTCGGAATCGACAAGAAATTGATCGCTTAACTCAACAACCTTTACTCCAAGCTGTTCAGCAATAGCTCTTGCAGCGTCATCGATAAAGCCTTTACATACAACTAAAGGTTTTAAACCTAAAAGCTTAGCATTAGTGAATGCTTGCCTAACACCTGAAACATCAAGTCTTCCCGCCTTAATTTCCACAGCATATCTTGTTCCCGAAGAATTCTCAACTATAGCGTCAACTTCCGCTATGTCAACATCTTTCAACGTTATTTTCTTATGAATATCAATTACCCTATAACCTAGGTCTTCAAGTACAGAAAGAGCTATTCTTTCACTACTTCTCCACTTAGTCTTTGAAGATATTGTTAAGCCATATCACCTCATTTAACATTTCTCTTTCTCGGAGAGAAGCTTTTAAACTAAGCCTTATATCCTTACTTCACCGGGAGATTTTTAAATGTGTTTAAAGGACAAAGATTTTGCAATAGCGTTAGCATCGATACTTACTTTTGCTGAATACAAGTATGGAGAACAGGTGAAGGAAGTATTGAGAGAAATTAGAAAAGGAAACATATTTGAACAACTTGTAATAACCATAATTTCTCAAAATACTAACTGGAAAAACACTAAAAAGGCCTTCGAAAATCTTAAAGAATACTTTACCGAAATAACCCCTGAAAAGATAGCTAATGTAAGTTTAGAAATTTTAGAAAGACTATTAAAACCCGCAGGACTATATAGGGTAAAATCTAAGGTTATTAAGAATCTAGCTATTGTGATAATTAGGAAAGGACTATTAAAAATACGGGATAGTAAAAGGCTCGGACAAGAGCTATTGAAAATACGAGGCTTAGGGCCGAAAACTGTAGATGTTGTACTGGCTTTTTCACTTAATGAACCTATACTTCCTGTAGATACGCATATTAGGAGAATAAGCTTAAGAATAGGTTTAGTTCAAACAACAAAATATTATGATATAAGGTTTTCATTGGAAAAAATCATCCCCCCTGAATATAGGGTTAGAGCACATTTTCTTTTGATAAGTTTTGGAAGAAATGTTTGCAAAGCAAGAAAGCCATTATGTAGGATATGTCCTGCTTCAAAATATTGTTTAATGTTGAAAACCTAGCGTATTCTCATTTCGCTAGTAAAAGTTCTGCTTAATTTTGTCCATACGGCCCTAATGAATATAAGGCCGTGCTTTGATAGTGCTTGTCTTTTGCAGGGTATTTCAACATTCACTTCCTCTCCCGGAGAAAGCTCGGGGAGTTTCTGTCTAGAAACAACGACACCAGTGTCTATAACCAGTAACCATGCTTTATCAGGTTTTGATAAGCCATTATTTCTAATAGTTGCAATTATTTTCTTTTCTTCATCATAAAATGCAAGTTTTGCACTAACAATATCTAGCTTGGGCCTCATCATCTGCATTATTATAGCTAATATTGTTGATAAGTTTATGGAATCCTTCACTTGCATATTCAATGTTTCATGATGTACTTCTAGAATGTTCTTAGAATATAAATCAACGTTTTCTATATGGAATTCCTCCGCTCCCGTAATGTTTGCGACACTATAAATGTTCTTTCCATTTAAGAACATTCTAGCTTCAGAGTGCCTGGACGATACTATCATAACTCCCCTTAGCTCTCCGAAGCCTTCTGAAAGCTCAGATATTTCAAAAGGATATTTAGCAGATGTTTGA
>Ga0105154_1000686_pt1 | contig 14141 bp, 14 predicted proteins | sample SSWtaG_FD_89672 | JGI IMG/M metagenome (GOLD analysis project Ga0105154, IMG submission 89672) | Hot spring microbial communities from Sandy's Spring West, USA to study Microbial Dark Matter (Phase II) - SSWsed_matched | ecosystem: Environmental > Aquatic > Thermal springs > Hot (42-90C) >... | reverse complement strand
TAAAGTATTATTATGAAAGTATCTGACATCTTTGAGGTACCTAAGCACGATGTTGGCGCTGATAGTGACGAAAACTTTTATCCGAACGTGGTCTCGCGTTTTTAATGCTTCCTGTCGTCATCGTCGCGGGCGGCGTGGCGAGTAGGCTGAGACCTTACTCTGAGGAGCGGCCGAAGAGCCTCATGGAGCTGGAGCCCGGCCTTACGATCGCCGACTTCATTCTCGAGAGGTTCAGGAGGGCCGGTCTCTCGCCGGTGTACCTGGTTACGAGGAGGGAGTTCGTTGAGGCTTTCCGCTCCAAGCTCGGCCCCCCTGTAGTTATTCTGACCGTGGACAGGGAGGAGTTCGGCAACCTGTACAGCGTGTACACGGCGCTCAAGCACGTGAAACCCCCATTCCTCGTGGCGATGTCGGACCACGTGTTCGAGTACGAGATGCTGAGGCGCCTCATCTCCCACCGCTCGAGCAAGGCTTTCACTGTGTGCCTCGACCGGAAGCCCTCCCTAGCGGAAGCCCGGGAGGGCTTGAAGGTAGTGCTCGCTGCGGGAGCGGTGGCGGCGGTCGGGAAGGGTTTGGAATCGAGGTACGGTATCGACACGGGCTTGATCCTCGTTAGGGAAGGTGCTTCCGCTTACGTCGAGAAGGTCATCTCCGAGAGGGGGCCTACGGCATCGATAGGCGACGCGCTCGACTTGGCGGCTAAGGACGGCGAAGTGGACTACGTGGACGTCACCGGGCTCCTGTGGAAAGATGTGGACACGGTCGAGGACCTGGCGAAAGCCAGAGAGCTCTGCAAAAGGATCCTAGCCAGGGATTACGGGAAAAAGCACTTGGGTCCCCTGACGCTCGCGCTCGTCAGACCCGCAACGTTCAGGCTCGCGGCGCTCAGGCCCTGCCACGCGCGAGCGAGAGTCGCCCTCCTAGCGGCCGCGCTCCTCTTCGCGCTGGGCTCGGTAATGCTGGCTGCCCCGCCTCTGCAGCCGCTTCTCGCTTTCGCTCTCTTATATGCAGTCGCGTTCCTCGGGGATCTGGCTGACCTCTCCGCGGCCCTAGCGCGAGCTGGAGAGGGCTTGACGAGGGCCATCGCGCTTGCCGAGCTAATCGCGGAAGTAAGCGCTCTCTCGCTCGTCGTAACCGCGCTGGGCGAGCAAACCCCCTACTCGCAGCCGCTTACCGCGCTTGCTGCAGCCAGCTCAGCGGTACCGGCTTTCCTCGGGCGCGGGGAGGGGAGGCCGGGTAGGCTGGCTTGGATCGCGGACCCCCTCTTGAAGTACGCCGTGACGGCTGCAGTAGCCTTCGCCGGCTTCGGGTCGGTCGCGCTAGCCTACTGGATTTGCAGCAACCTGTCAGTCGCGTGGCCCGCAGGGCTTCCAGTAGCGCCGCCCAAGCCTACCGGCGAGGCATTCCCAAAGCTCGGAGTGAGGGTGGGGCACGCGGAGCGTAGGCTGAGGGCCGCTGCCGCGAGTGGGTTCAAGCTCACGCTCGCCCTCCTGGCTCTCTCCTACGCGCAAAGCTACTTCGGGGACGTGGTACTCCTCAACCTCGAGTGGCTGGAGCTGAGAGTGGGGGACGTGGTACCGCCCTTAGCGCTTATACTCACCGTGTACTACGGGTACAGGGTCTTGATCGGGGCGAAGATCCTCGTAGACGCACTCACGTCAAGAATTGTGAGAGCGCTCGGGATAACGGAGAGCGTGGCTAGGCACATTGGCTTGGACGCGTTGTACTTGGCCGCGGCTTGGCTGGCTTTAGCGTTCGTGCCGAGCGCCTTGCGGCCCCTGCCGGTGATCGGGGAAGTTTTATCGCGTGTGGTCGCCCTAGCGCTGCTGGTGGTCGTGATTATCCTCCTCTATGATCTCGCCAAGGTGGTTTACGCGACGTTCGAGGACGCGTTCAAGCGCGTCCTCAGGAAAGTGGCCGAAGCGGTGAGCGAGGGTGGAGCGTAAGGCTATCATACTCTTTCGGGGCTTTTCCGAAACGCGAGAAGGGCCGGCGCCGATAGCTCTCATCGAGCACTTCGGGACACCGGTTGTGGTTCGGTGGATCTCAGCTCTGAAGAGCTTGGGTTTCTCGAGCTTCGTGATCGTCGCCCAACGCGAGGTCCTGAAAGCCGTTAGGGCTCTGCTGGACGACGCCGATTTAGGCGCTCGAGTGGAGTACCTTCCACTGGAGGAAGAGCCTTCCTCCGACGCGGAGCTCTTGATCGAAGGCGACTTCCTCGTGGAACTGGGGACGCTGAAGCGCTTCGTCGAAGGGGATTACGCGCGGGGGTTGCACGCGGGGGACCGCGTGCTGGAGAAACCGGCTCGCGGCGCCGGCCGCTGGGTGGAGCTCGACGAGCTAGCGGAGCCCCGCCACAGGCCGGCGTGCGTCTACGCCGGCGACTTCAAGGCCGCTAGGAGCGCACTAGTGCGCTGGGCCCAGAAAGGCGTCCACTTCACCTCGCTCCTCAACACCCCCCTCGAGAACGCGCTCGTCAAGCTCCTCGGCGACTGCAGGGCTGTTACCCCCAACCGCGTAACCCTCGCTGTTAACGCGCTCGCGGTGCCCGCCGCGCTGCTGTTCCTCAGCGGGCGCTTCCTGCCAGCGGCGCTCCTCTCGTACTTCGCCGGGATCTTGGACGGCGTCGACGGCAAGCTGGCCCGCGTGCGGGGGATCCTCACGAGGTTAGGGCACCTCGAGCACTCGCTCGACGCTCTCTACGAGCAGGCGCTCTACGCCTCCTTCGCGCTAGGCCTCGCCTTTCACAGCTACGGCATCCTCGCGGCATCGCTGGGGGTGACCCTTCTCGTCGTGGACTGCTTCGTGAGGCACGTTTACAACCAGTTCGCCCTTACCACCGGCAAGCCGCTGAAGCACTACACCCCCTTCGACAGGGCGTTCGCTCTGGTCGACGGGAGGAGGAACGTGTACCTGATATACGTCATCGCTTTCTCCGCTGCAGGCTGCCCGCTGCTCGCGCTCGCTGCCGCCCTAGCCCACGTGTCGCTAACCGCAATCGTGTACTTCCTGCGGGCCGCCCAGCACTTGAGGGAATTAGACGCGAAAGAGGGCACTGCGCAGCTGCTGCGCCTTTCCGCGAGCCCGCGCAGAAGACGATGAGCGCTGGAGTTCGGCGCCTGCGCTGTGAAACGCATATAAAAGCTCAAGAGCAATTACAGGCGGCATGAAGAGGTTCGGGAGGTTCGCGAGCAGGAGGCTGCTGTTGCAGCGGGCAAGGAGGCGGTTGGGCAGGTTCGTGAGGGTGGGGAGCGGTGGGAGTCTACGTGTTGTTGAGCGTGAGGAAGGGGGATCGCGCGGCGAGGACTAGCGCGCTGGTCAACAGCGGGTACGAGGCGGAGGAACCAGAAGTGCACATCCCCCTCGCGCTCGCGAGGAGGCTGTCATTCAGCCTGGAAGCGTTGAAGGGTGAGAGGTACAGGGTCGTGGGGGCTGATACAGTAGCGTACGTGTTGGGACAAGTGGAAGTGAAGATGGAGCTTGAGGATCGTGAAACCCCGTGGGTAACGGCTCGGGCGGTGAGCGTGCCGGGGGAGTACGAGGTGCTGATCAGCGACGCGCTCGCCGAAGCGCTCGGGATAGAGATCATCGCACCGCGCTCAGGCCTCTGGAGGTTGAGCGGCGACCCCACTCTCAGGCGGAGCGTAGCGCCGGAGTACTGGCCTAGCGCGTAAAGCTTAAGCGTCCCGCCTCCGAGGACGCGCTCTGTGGGCGAAGCCGAGCGCATCGTGCTCTTCGTCTGCACGGAGAACCGCTTTCGGAGCCAGATAGCGGAAGCTTACTTCAACGCGATGGCGCCTCCCGGATGGCGGGCTGTGAGCGCTGGCAGCAAGCCCGCTGAGGAGGTACACCCCAACGCGGTAAAGCTGATGCTTGAAGAGGGGATCGACATCTCGGGGAAGAAGCCGAAGCCCCTCACTCCCGAGCTGCAGAGGATCGCCGAGATCGGTGTGATCGTGTGCGGGGAATCGGAGTCGGGCACCTGCCCGACGGTGTACACCAGGTACGTGGAGCACTGGGAGGTCCCCGATCCAGCTCGCATGAGCCTTGACGAAGCGCGGGAGGTCAGGAACGAGATCAAGAGAAGGGTGATCGATCTAGTCGAGAGGATCAAGAAGGGGGAGGTGCCACCAGCTCGAGGGAAGCGTTTGAGCCTCAAGCTGGGTTAAGCGTGCACGCTACAGTTCGGCTACTAGCGTCTCTCCCCGCTCAAAGTCGCGCTTCACATTCCCTAGCGAGAATAGCAGGACGTTTTCGCGCGCAGAATCTGCGCCGGAGAGCTTTGGAGAGTTTCCGGAAGTCGAATGTCGTTCTCCAGGTACGATGCTACAGCCCCTTGCACCGATAACGTTTTATTCTGCCGCGAAGGGGGTACGCGATAAGCATGCCGAAGGTAAGAGTTGACAAAACGTTGTGTATAGGTTGTGGAGCGTGCTGGGCTTTAGCGCCCCAAATTTTCGAAGAGGATCCGAATACCTTCAAGAGCAGGATCAAGGAACCGTTCAGGAAAGAGGATGGCGAAAGCGAATCGATAGGCGAAATTCCGGACAACCTAGCGGGCGACGCTAAGACTGCAGCTGAAGGCTGCCCAACGGGGGCCATTACTGTTGAGTAGCTGGGAAAGCGAACTCAGCTCTAGTTTTTCTCTCGCGTTCTGCGAGAAACCGCTATCTCTTCTCGAGAAGCTTCAACCCCAGCTGAAGATCGTTAGGAAGAAAGGGCGTTTCCGCGAGGAAACAAACTACGAGCTCTATTTGAGCTCGGAAGCTGGCGTCCGGCTTCTAGTCGTGAAGTGCTTTGCTGGACGACCACCCTACTACGCCAGGTGGATTGAAGTGTTCTCTGTGCTCCCGGAGATCGACCTGGGAGGGCGCAAAACCCTCCTCGCCGGCTCGGAGCTCGAGACGCTTTTGCTCGATTTACTGGCTAAGGAGCTGGAGGGCGGGGAAGCGCTTTTCGTAGAGTACGCTCACGACCCTGAAACCTCGAAGCTCTTGAAGCTGGGCGCTCCCCCGGCGGTAACTAGACTCGGTTTCCTCCTCTTCCAGCTCGGTTTCACTTGGTTCAAGGACTGGTACTTCCCCGAAGGCTTCATGGAGGGCAGCCCGAAGCTCCAATGCGAAAAACCTGTAAGCGAGGAAGCTAGGTTGAAACACCTAGCGAAGCTGAAGGAGGAGGTGAGAGCCTTTATCCCCGAGCTCGAAAGGTTGAGCGGCGACGCGAGGCTGGGCGTCGCAGCCCTTAGAGCTTTAGAACGCGCTAAGGCGATTCTTCAAGCTACCGGCTCGATTGCGGATTCGGCTCCTCGAGCAAACGTGTAAAAGAACGTAGTGGGAAGAGGGCTTTAAGTAGGGTTTACCCGGTACCGCGTGAACGCGAGGGAAGTTGCAATGGCCGCGCTGGTGGCGGCGATGTACGCTGCGCTAGTGGTAGCCCTCCCGATGGTCTCCTTCATGATGTGGCAGGTGAGGCTGGCTGATGCGCTCCTTATGCTGAGCACGGTGCTCGGATGGCCCGCTGTCGTGGGCGTCGCCCTTGGCTGCTTCCTGGGGAACCTGACGGCGCCTTGGGGCTCGGCTTTGCTCGTCGCGATCGATGCGGTGCTGGGCAGCGTGACCAATCTCATCGCCAGCTACATCGCCTACATTGTCGCCTACAAGAAGGGGTTAAAGCACAAGATCCTCGCTGCCTGCGCCGAGATCGCGGTCGTCTCGATCGTAGTGGGATCTTACTTGAAGTTCCTGCTGGAGTGGTCTTTCGGCGTAGATGTACCGTTATGGCTCAGCATAGCCGGGGTAGTGCCCGGCTCCTTGGTAGCGATCGGGGGTTTGGGAACCCTCCTCTCAGCAGCGCTCGAAAAATATTTAACGTCGGAGAGCCCGCGGGATAGAAAGCTTTAAAAGGGATACTTCTGAAGAGCCTCTATGCAGAGCTTCCAGCTTAGAAACCCGGAAAAGCTTGTGGAGATTTACGGCAGGATCGCTCAGGAAGCTCCTCCCGTTAAAAACGTCGTCAGAGGAGGTTCGGATCTCCGGAAGCTGGACGAGGCCGGCTCAAACCTCGAGTTCGTAGTAACTTACACATTCAAGCCCGGGAGGTTCGCTAAGGAGAAGACGGTTGTAGCCGTCGTACCGGTGAAGCGCTCAGCCAACGGGGTCTTCGTGGGAGACGTCGGCGCAACCGTATTCCGAGTGCTAAGCTTGAAGAAGGGCAACTTCGAGGAGGAGTGGAGCGGCAGCTTAGAAGAGGCGAAAGCCCAGCTCCCCGACGTAGCCAGCGCTTTTGAAGCCGACATGGAAGCTATAGCCTCAGCGTTCTCCAAAAGCTCTTAAAGAAGCCCTAAACTTTTCTTATAGAAACTTAAGGATTTGGATAACCTTGAAGACTTAAAGCTTCCAGCTCAGCTTACCGGCTACGCAGCTGTTGTCTCCCACCGCAGCACCGGTTTGCCAGAGCAAAAATAAGCTTTTATATGACGGAGTTATACGCATCGCGTATGAAGTACGACGTAGTAGTTGTAGGCGGTGGAGCTGGCGGTTTGGCAACCTCGCTGACTTTGAAAAGCTTGAGACCCGACCTCCGCGTCCTCATCTTGCGCAGGACGAAAATGCAACCGATACCCTGCTCTGTACCCTACATCACCGAGACCATCGGCTCAGTCGATGGCTGCCTCATACCCGACGCGATAGTGAAAAACGCAGGGATCGACCTGGTTGTCGACGAAGTCGTAGAGATCGATAGGGCGAGGAAGCTGGTGAAAACAGCGGGCGGCAGGGAGTTCGAGTACGGGAAGCTCGTGCTCGCGACCGGCGCAGGGCCCGTGAAGCTAAACATACCCGGTATCGACCTGGAAGGTGTGGTGCTCGTCTACAAGGAGTACGAGCAGCTCGCGAAAGCCCTTGAAATCATTAAGAAGGCGAAACGCATCGTGATCGTAGGAGGGGGCTTCGTCGGTCTTGAGTTCGCGGATGACCTAGCTAGTGGCAGGGAGGTTCATGTGGTTGAGGTTTTGGATGAGGTTTTGGCTTTAGCTTTCGACAGGGAGTTCGGGGAGCTGGCGAGGAGGAAGCTGGAGGAGAGGGGCGTGAAGTTCCACTTGAACGCGAGCGTGAGGGAGATCAGGGGTAAAGGTAGGGTGGAGGAGGTGGTCCTCTCGACGGGCGAGGTTATACCGGCTGAAGCGGTCCTCATCTCGGTGGGTGTTCGGCCGAACTCAGAGCTAGCCGCGAAAGCCGGTTTAACCTTGGACGAGTTCGGGCACGTTGTTGTCGACGCGTACATGAGATCGAGCGACCCCGACATCTACGCTGTCGGCGACGTAGCCCAGAAGAGAGACTACTTCACCGGGAAGCCGGTCAAAGCCTACTTCTCCAGCATCGCCGTAGCCGAGGGGAGAGTAGCGGCGATGCACATCGCCGGCATAGCGCCAGCGAAAGGGTTCGAAGGAGCACTACCGGCGTTCTCCACGGTGGTGGGAGATACAGTTCTCGCTGCAGCTGGTTTGACGGAAGCTGCAGCCAAGCAGCTCGGTATAGATGTTTTACCGGTTAAGGTTGAAGCTGTCAATAGGCACCCTACGAACCTTCGGGGAGCCGCGAAGGTCACCCTTAAAGCAGTATTCGTAAAAAGTGACTTGAAGCTTGTAGGAGTCCAGATGGCCGGATCCGAGGCGGTGGGCGAGGCGATTAATTACGCCGCCGCTGCCATACAGCAGAGTCTCACAGCGTACGATATAGTGAAGATGAACTATGCCACACAACCGCTTCTAACGGCATCGCCTCTAGCTTACCCGCTCCAGCTTGCCGCGTTCCAGGCTATAGTGACGACTTCCAAGCAGCGTTAGCGATTAACGATTTTTTTATATTAAGAATTTTCGTTTCTTAGACTGGAATTCTCAAATCTTCTGCTGCAGTTCACAGCACGAGAGCATTAAATAGCACCTCCCGAAGAGAGTAGGAGATGCGAGAGTTGCGCGTTTACCTGGTGGCAGGCATAGTCGCGTTATTTCTGCTGACAGCTGTGGTTTACTACGCCCAGCAGAGGGTAGGTTTAGTTGCGGTCATCCGAATCAAAGGCTACATACTCACGAGTGATACCGCAGATTACTACCATTCGCTGATCAGGAGCGCCTCCGAGAACGGCAGAGTGAGAGCCGTAGTCGTCGTGATCGACTCTTTCGGGGGGTACTCGAACTACGTAGAGCAACTATACCTGTCGCTGAAACACTTGAACGAGAGGAAGCCGGTCGTCGCGCTCGCCGTAAACGCTCTATCTGGCGGCTACTACATCTGCGCTGCCGCCAGCTACATTTTCGCTCACTCCACCTCCTTCGTAGGAGCTGTAGGCGTGATCTCTACGGCGCCGCCGCTGCTCGTGCCCTCTGAGGTTGTCCTAGAGACAGGTCCTTACAAGCACACGGGCTTTTCGAGGCTCCTCTTCTTCAGCAACTTGAGCCACGCCCTCGACGCCTTCCTGTCGGCGATCGAGGAGGGGAGAGGGTCTAGGCTGAAGGCCTCGAAGGATGAGCTCAGCCGCGGTCTCGTGTACCTAGGCACTGAAGCTCTAAAGCTGGGGTTGGTGGACGAAATCGGTACCTTTGACCAAGCGTTGGAGAAAGCTGTGCAGAGAGCTGGGTTGGCCATCTACAGAGTGGTTGAGCTTAATGAAGAAGGCGGTGCTCAGAAGAGCGTCTACTCGTGGAGCAACCTGACGGTAAACTTGCTCGAAAGCCTCCACCCGCCTCCGGCTATCTACTACGCCTACGTGCCAGCGCCAACCTTAGCGAGAGAGCAACCCCTGCAGCAGGCGGGACCTTCCACTGGCGGAGGCAAAGTGGTCGTCGACCTCTCCCACGGCAACATGGTTTCGTGGTGGAGCTTGGACGCGCTTCTCGCCGAGCTCGCTCAAAGAAACGTTACAGCGGGCTTCATCGATACGTGGAGCGGGGTCGAGGAGGAGCTCCGCAATGCAACATGTCTAGTAGTCGGCGCGCCAGCGAAGCCCTACAGCGAAGCTGAAGGGCGGCGGGTTGAGGAGTTCGTGAAGAACGGTGGAGTCCTCCTGCTGCTCTTCGACCCCTCGTACGAGTACCTCGGTACGCAGGGGCTCCTCAACTTTGTCGTAGCTCCCATAAACTCGCTCGCTTCTAGGTTCGGGATCACGTTCGCGTACGGCTTCCTCTACAGCGAGGACGACTATTACGGTATCTATCGCAACGTGTACGCGAGGAAGTTCGCCAACTCCACACTGTTTGAGGGAGTAAAGGAGTTGGTGTTCTTTACTGCAGCCCCGGTTAGGTCCCGCTACGCGGTTGCTTGGACACCTAATACCACTTACTCCTCGGCAGCTGAAGCAGAGGGTGAGTATGCGGTTGTTGCGCTTGCCAGAGTTGGTAACGGGACGGTCGTGGCGGTCGGTGACATTACGGTCTTCAGCGAGCCATACTGCCGTGTAGCCGACAACAGCGTATTTATCTCAAACTTAGCCGAGCTGATAGCTAACGTTATGAAAACCCTACAGGCTCACGCGCGCTCCGAGCTAACCCTCGAGCGCCCTAGCTTGCCCGTCGGCACGGTGAAGGTTTACGAGGCTAGGGATGACGGAATGGTGTACGAGGTAAAGTGGGTTAAAGTAAGCGAGAACGAGGTGTTCGTCGAGTACCCAACACACACTGTACGCTACTACTACGGCGAGCGCGGGAGCTTAAGGGGTTGGGAGGCAGATGGCACCTCCTGCGTCTACGATAACCCTCTTCCTGAGCCTCCCTTCCCCTTGAGAAATGGAGACAGCTGGAGCTACTCGACGAACTTCACGCTCGCAGACAGTAGTGGGCGCTACAGGGGCTGGCTTGAGGGTTTCGAGCGGGTTGCGGGTTTCGAGCGGGTGAAAGCACTCGACGGTCGCGAGTACTTCTGCGCGAAAATCGAGGTGAGGGTCGCCGAGAGCATCATCTACGGCGAGTACAGGTTTACAAGCGTGAGAGAGGGCTACTACTTGCTTTCGAGCGAAACAGGCACGGTTAAGCAGGAGATCAGCGTGGCTCAAGGCTACGACACAGAGGTTTTGAGAATGAGCCGGAAGAGTCTGATACTCAAGCAGGTACTCAAACCGGGCAGCTAACACGAAAACTCAGCGCAGCCTTATTAGCTGGCTCCGAGCAGCACCCCCATGTCCGAGCATCTCAGGATCGATAACGCGGTCCTCGGAGCGGTCCTTGAAAGGCTGAAGGAGCTGGCTCTCAAGCTCGGCGCCGAGGACGCTAAGCCGATCCCCGCCAGCGCCGTTGTCGTAAAGGACTGGGTGCGGTGGAAGTGCAAGTTCGGTTGCGGCGGGTACGGGCGCTGCCTGACCTGCCCACCCTACAGCCCTACGCCCGAAGAGACTCGCAAGGTTCTCAACGAGTACGGGGTCTGCCTCCTGGTGAAGTTCGGACCCTGCGTTGAAGCCGGCTACGAGAACAGCGTTAACGTGCACGAAGTGATGTTCCAGCTGGAGCGCACCACCTTCCTCTCGGGCTTCTACTCGGCCTTCGCACTAGCGTGCGGTCCCTGCCCCTACTGCGAGGAGTGCAACGTGAAAGAGGGAATTTGCAGGCACCCAGAGAAGGCGAGACCCTCTATGGAGGCTTGCGGGATCGACGTCTACGCGACAGCCCACAACGCCGGATACGAACTGAAGGTGGTGGCATCTTACGAGGAGAAACCCACGTTCTTCGGCTTGCTGCTGCTGGCCTAGCGAGTAAAGCTCGGAAAACGTTCCTAGAGTACGCTAACAGAGATCGAAAAATGGAACTGTCAGTTTAGGCTAGGCTTTTCGCTTAAAGATGGCTATCAGGAAACCGGCGATGGTGGACGCCGTTATAGCGAGCGCTAGTGGTAACCTTTCCATGAACTTGTCGATAGGAGATTTTCCTTTAAGGTGGCGGTCGAAGAATTCGAGCGCTCTTGGCACCACTTCGTGGAGCGGTAGGCCGTGACCAGCTTCATACCAGTACACCTCCTTCGGCTCCCCAGCTTTCTCCGCGAGCTGCCTCTGAGCTTCAGCCGGTACTATCCGGTCGTACCTGCCGCAGTGCAGCTGGAGGGGTCTCGGCGAGAAACGCCAGATAAAGTTGAGCGGCTCGACAGGTTCCGAAAGTTTCTGGAACTCGTCCCAGCTCATCCTCAGCTCCTTAACCCGCTCGCGTATCGGCGGGACGGCCGGGTGCTCGCTCTCCCTCACCATCAGCGACATGTTGCCGCCGCCAACCGCTAAGACCGCCGCCTTCACCCTCGGCTCGACACCGATGAATATGGCTCCGATGATCCCGCCCATGCTGCCGCCCGCGTAGCCTACTTTCTCCTTATCGATGAATTCGAGCGTCTCGAGGAAATCCAACCCCCTCCTCATGTCGATCACCGTTTGCACTATACCTTTGACCGAAGTCTCCTCGAAGTCCGGCGAGTACAGCTGCTTACCCGGAACCGAGCGCTCGCCGTGAAGCACGGCGTCGATCGAGAAGACAGCGTAGCCGCGAGGCGCCGCCACCCTAGCTAGGGGGATCGCATCCTCTTTCCTTCCACCGTAACCGTGGAGGAACACGATGCACGGGTAGGGCGGCTTTCCCGTCTTCGGGACGATGAGCAGGGCTGGAACTCGGATGCGGTTGGCGCTATCGTAGTAAACCTTATACACTACAAAAGCTTCCTCTTCGCCGATTTTCTCCATTGTCACGTTCAAGGGGAGGCTCCTATCGTACTCGTAGAACTTCAGGAGCTCATCCGGCGACTGTGAGCTGGCGATCAGCAGCACGGGCAAGATGAGGTGCCACACGAGAGCGGAGAGTTAGCGCTAACTAAAAAGGTTTCCTCTACATTACCCCGCAATCTAGAGCATTGTTGGTTGGTCATCGAACTAGCTTTTGGGCGAGCCGCTTATATGGCAAAAAGCTTATAGTACGGTGTATTCGTTTTCCGCAAGTTCGAAATGGAGGTAGTGGAGATCGACGGCTCCGGGCGCCTCTACATCCCGGCTAGCATTAGGCGCAGGCTACCGTGGAAGCGTTTCAAGATCGAGGTAGAGGGCGACCGGCTGATCCTGATTCCAGTGAAACCGGCTGTGGACAAGTACTACGGTATCGCTGCACCTGCTAGGTTCACGAGCCCCGAGGAGATCGATGATGCGGCCGCTGTCGAGACGGAGAGGCTCCTCAGAAAGGATTTACGTTGACGTTAACGTCCTGTACTACTAACTGACAGCCAATCCCCAGTTTGGCGAGCGGGCGAGGAGTCACATCGCCAGCTGGAGCGGCAACCTAGTAACGTCGTCACTAAGCGCGTGGGTCCTCTACGTCTTGACGAAGCTCGAAAACGTGACATCGATCTTAGAGGAGGTGGGCATCGAGCTTGCACCGCTCACGGCTGGAATCCTAGGTAGAGCCGAGAGGCTGGAGAAGCCCCGGGACTTCGAAGACCGCATACACGTAGCGACCATGCTGGAGCTGGGTATCAGCACGATAATCTCGAACGACAGCGACTTCGACGGTGTAGTAGGCATTAAAAGAGTCTTTTAACGCTATGGATCCCGGAAGACATTTTTAGGGCAGCTGCTCGTTAGGCAGCGTGGAGCTACAGTTAGAGCTCGACTTCGAGGTCTACTACGACAAAGTTTACGGGGGCTGGGTGGGTAAGAGCGTTGGTGGTGCTATCGGCGCCCAGGTGGAGGGGCAGAAGCGGCTCCACAGCTTCACCGAGGAGACGGCGTTCCCCGAACGGTGGCCACCCAACGACGACCTCGACCTCCAGGTATTATGGCTGCACGCGCTGTTCGAGCGGGGCCTCGACCTCTCGAGCAGGGACTTGGCGGAGGAGTGGTTCGAGCATTGCTGGTACTACTTCAACGAGTACGGTCGCTTCTTGAAGAACTTCGCGCGCGGCGTCGACCCGCCCACCTCAGGCTGGTTCGACAACGAGTACTTCCGCGAGTCGATGGGCTCCCCCATCAGGTCCGAGATCTGGGCTTTCATCTCGCCCGGCAACCCAGACCTCGCTGCTTCGTACGCTGAGCGCGACGCGGTGCTCGACCACTGGCGCGACTCGGTTTGGGCGGAGCAGTTCTACGCCGCTATGGAGGCGGCAGCTTTCTTCGAGAGCTACCTCGATCAGCTCGTCGAGATCGGTCTGCGGTATGTTCCGGAGGGCTCGAAGCTCAGGGCGGTGATCGAGCTCGTGCGCGAGTGCAGGAGGAGGGGCTACAGCTGGGAGAGAGCGAGGGGCGAGGTGCTGCGCTTCTTCGGCAGCGCCGACGCCACATCGGTCCAGCAGAACGTCGCGTTCACGCTCATCGCGCTGCTGTGGGGCGAGCTCGACTTCGCTAGGACGGCTCTCATCGCGCTCAACTGCGGCTACGACACCGATTGCACCGCCGCTACAGCTCTAGCCTTGCTGGGCGTGCTTTTAGGCGAAAGCCAGGTTCCCGGGAAGTGGAAGGATCCCCTGAACGACAGGTTCGAGATGGGCTTCCACCTGCCCAGGGAGAGCTACAGGATCGGCGACCTCGCGACTGAGACGTGCGCCGTGGGCATCGCCGTGTCTCGCACGCTGAACGGGAGGGTCAGGATCCTGAACGTGCCAACGCGCGTCGAAGAGATGGCGCGCAAGGTGCGCCCCGCTAGGCCGAAGCCCGAGGTCGAGGTGGAGGTGGACTACCTGGGCGAGCCGGCGATCGCTGGAGGCAGCGAGAAGCAGCTGGAAGTGGCGGTGAGGAACAACGGCAGTGAGCCGGTCTCGGGCACTTTGCGCGTCGAGGTTCCCGAGGGCTGGAAGGTTTCGCAGCCCTCGAGCTTTACGGTCCCGCCGCGCGGCTCGCGAGTGGTCAGAGTGACGGTTGCGGCGCCTGATAGAGGCGTACTCCTGGACGGGAACGCGCTTCGAGCTGTGTTCGTGGACGCGGTTGGGAGGGTTTGGGCGAAGGGCTTCGGACTGGTTGGGGCGAAGAGGTGGTTGGTGCTCGGCCCCTTCTGGGACAGTCCCAACTGGATAGAAGACACAGCCGACATCGAGAAGCCGTACGTGGACGAGCGGTTGATCGAGGCAGGTAGGGAGCTAGAGCTGTTCAGCGGCGCGATCGCGCTCGACTCGCCGTCCAGCCTCATCCCCTTGAGC
>Ga0105154_1000676_pt1 | contig 14278 bp, 13 predicted proteins | sample SSWtaG_FD_89672 | JGI IMG/M metagenome (GOLD analysis project Ga0105154, IMG submission 89672) | Hot spring microbial communities from Sandy's Spring West, USA to study Microbial Dark Matter (Phase II) - SSWsed_matched | ecosystem: Environmental > Aquatic > Thermal springs > Hot (42-90C) >... | reverse complement strand
GAATATTTTTTAACATTAACAACGTTTCCATGGTGTTTCACATAATTTTCGAGTTCATCGAAATTAATGGATTTCTCAAGAACCCCTCCGCAAGTGCAGAAAGCAACATTTACGCTTATAGCTGTACACCTCGAAAATGTCGTTGTTCAACATGCGAATAAAATTTTTATGCTGCATTGTTTAATTTTATAACAACATAATAACTTTTTTCTCAAAAAGATATGGTGCGAGGTCGTTAATGATTGATTGTTTTAAAGCAAAAACCTCTTGAATGGATTTTGGATGCATTAAAGAATTACAGTAGAATCATAATTGTAGGATGCAATGGCTGCTCAGGAATATATCAGGTAGGGGGAGAGAAGCAAGTTGAAAGCCTAAAGATGTTTTTAGAAATGGCTTTTAAACTTAAGCTTAAAAGAAATATTAAAATTGAATCATGCACTCTCCTAAGACAGTGCGATGGAGATCTCGTAGCATCCTCTCTTAGACCAGTAATTAAAAATCTAGGTAAACATGGAGCCTTGGTTTCGTTAGCTTGCGGTGTAGGTGTTCAAACAATTTCCAACATTTTCCCGGAAACTATAGTAATTCCCGGATGCGATACGCTATTCATGGGTATGAGAACTAAGGAGTTAGGTGAATTTTACGAACTCTGTAAAGCATGCGGTGACTGTATACTCTTCGAAACAGGAGGGGTATGTCCAATAACTAGATGTTCGAAAGGTTTACTTAACGGGCCATGTGGAGGCATGCGTGAAGGTAAGTGCGAAGTAGATCCTACAAGAGATTGTGCATGGGCTTTAATCTATGGGAGACTTAAAGCTCAGGGAAGACTAGATTTGTTTTTAAAATTCCGTCCTCCACGAGATTATAGAGTAACCATAAGTCCGCGTATGTGGCGGGGTGTGTAGGTACGAGGAAGGTTTATAGTGAGCTTATGAGGGAACTTTTGAGCGGAAAATTCGTTTACACTGCTGAAATAGAAGCCGGAAAAACATCTAACCTAGAGAAAATAGTTGAAAAAGGTAAAATGTTGAAAAACTATGTAACCGCCATAAACGTTACAGATAATCCGGGCGCATGTGCTCACATGAATTCTCTAATTCCATCATATATTATTCAGAGAGATGTAGGTGTAGAATCTGTTTACCAAATAACATGTAGAGACCGCAATAGGCTCGCTATAATTTCAGACCTTCTAGCAGCTGCCGCTTTAGGTATAAAAAATGTTTTAGCGATAACAGGAGACCACATAACCTTAGGCGATAACCCAGGAGCTAAACCTGTTTTCGACTTAGACTCGGCAACATTAGTATATCTTATTAGGAAAATGGTAGATGAAGGAGTTGATTTAGCAGGAAACAAAATTGAAGGTGAAGTTAGATTTCATGTGGGCATAGTAGCTAACCCTAATGCAGTACCGCTTGAACTTGAAATACTTAAGATAGCACGTAAAGTGGAGTTAGGAATAGACTTCATTCAAACACAGTGCGTATTCGACATTGACTTAGCTAAGGAATTCCTTAGGGAAGTAAGAAAGTACAATATTCCAGTATTAATCGGAATATGTCCCGTAAGATCCATTGGAATGATGAAATGGTATATTAAGGAGTGTCCGGGAGGAATCAGAATACCCTTAGATATTCAAGAAAGATTAAAAAATGCTAATGAAAGGAAAGGGAAAAAAGGCGTACTAGAGGAAAGTATAGAGATTTCTACGGAATTAATAAAGGAGCTACGTAGAACTACAAGCGCCTCAGGAGCACATATAATGGCTATAGGGTTTGAACATGTTATACCTGAAATAGTTAAGCGTTCAGCTCAATAAGCGTTTTTCATTAAAGAGGAAGCTATCGATGTTGAAGATGTTTTAGCCATATATTTCTTTTAACATTTTGCTAAAGCGCTCATATAGATGCTCATACTGTTTTTGAAGAGAAACCTCAGGTTTTATAGCAACACAGCTTTTCATAACCTCTTCATGTAAGTAAGTAACCTCTTTATTGCTACGGGTTTTTAGACTTTCTAGAGTAATTAAAGTATTTCCTATGTGTGAAACATCGGGAATTCCGCAGTAAATTGTTTCTCTATTAAGAATATTAGCTAACATTTTCTGTACAGGTGGATACTGTGCTATTTTACCGCCAACTATAACTCTATCGTAAGATACCGTTTGTCCCTAGATGCTTATTCTCATTAGTTCATGTTTATTTGTTGCATCTAGGGTCTTCCACCTCGCCCACAGGGACTTGGGTACCCCTGTGGGTTCATGGGTGGCTGTTGAGCCTAACGGCACGGGGCTCCCATCTACGGTAGACCCGCCCAGGCTTGGAGCACAGCTCCCATTGCCTAGGCGGGCTCGGAGAAGTAGGTTGAGGCACGCGACTGCATCTCTGTGCCACAACTCTCCTCCTACACTACACTTGCCAACCCTGCTACCATTGCTATACACTATTGGGGCGCTGTGCACCGGGCACATCCTAGAGGTGTTTTTCGGGTTTACATAGACTACTGGGACTTCATACTCCCTTGCCTTCTCCTCAATAGCCCTTTGAACACCTCTAAAGCTAGCCTGGTATATCCTGTGACGCAGCTGATCGTCCCTCACGTGGTTGATCATCTCCCTGGCGGGATTTTTGCCTAGCTTTTCTAGTACAATAGCGTACTGTTTCTCCTTAGCGGCTCTGACAATAATGTTTGCGAGCTTCCACCTCAAGTCGTTCTTCAGCTTCTTCTCCTTAAGCTCTCTGAGGATTTCCCTCTTAACTCTACAGTTAACGCCGAAGAGCTTATCGTACTTCTCCTGAACTCTCTTCCTCCTGTAGTAATAGCCTAGGACGACGCCCCTAAAGCCAGTTTCAAAGAGGTAGACTTTGCCTCCAACCAGTACTGCTACATGGTTCTCGTTCACATCAACAGCTACAAAGCCTATCGGCTCGTAAGCTTCAACGTTCTTCTTAAAGGTCAGGTAGATAATGAGTCTTCCGCTCTTCTTATCCAGCTTCACTCTAGCTTCTGAAGCCAGCTTCCACCCACCGTTAATGTATTTCCAGTACTGCTTACGCGGCTCTAGCTCTACTCTAACCCAGCCCTTGTGGGTTGCTACCTCAATAGCTGTCAAGACATTCGGCTTCCACAAGTGGTCATCAAGCCATATAGAGACGCTCTTGACCTCAGGATATTCTCTGCTCGTCAAGCCCTTCTTCAGCCTTAGGAAGCTCTTAGCCCTAGTGGAAGCGTCCTGGCAGGAGGTGTAGGCGTAGTGCGACGGTAGTTGTGGGTATAGCGCTCTCAGCTCGCGGTACTTCAATGCTTTAATCCTGGTGAAGCTCGCGATGTTGTTTCTAGCAGCAAAAAGTGTTAGTTGCTCAACCATGTTCCTGTACATGCCTTCGAGCTCTGCGAAGACTCTAAACAGTTTCCTAGGGAGAGGTGTAGATTTGACAACTACCGTTCTCACTACTTCACCCACTCTTCTCGACCTCCTCTACGAGCTTTTTCTTCCTATGGCTTCTCATGCCATAGAGCTTCCTAGCGAAGCTAGTGACTATCTCTATCAAGTCCTCTACAAGCTCTTGGTAGGCATCCTTAGGCTCCTCGCCAAAGACGACCTCTACTCTAACTCCGTACTGTTTGAAGAAGTACTCTAGATACTCGAAGCCAAACCTAGTCAGCCTACCGCAACTGTTTCGGATTTTATATTGGTTTATATGAAGGTGTTTACTCTTCTGCTATGATTATTACGTGTACTCTCCTGCCGTGTAGTGAAAGACCTAGAAACCAGAAACTGCCTCTCTACCCTGTACTTGCCACCAGCAGTCCTAATAGCCCTAATCCTCCCTTCTCTAACCCACCTTGAGAGAGTAGAGTAGCTAATACCAAGACGCTGGCAGACCTCCTTAGGCCTCAGCAACCTCTCTGAACTCTCTGAATAACTGACACCAGTGATAATGAACTGAATCAGAGCTTATAAACCTAGTCTACAAACATCAACCATGTAGCAGCCCATTTTCTATTAAACCATCACTTATTCTTTTGAGCAGAAATAGTGTACCCTCAATAGCTGCTTTAAAAACGTCTATGCAATCTATTTCCTGAGTTATGCCTAAAATACTACCTCCAATAGTAGTTTGTAGGAGCGGTAATCGTTTAGCATATATCATTGGAATAAATAGTAAACCTTTATTTTCCATTTTTCTACCTATTTCGCTAAAAAGCCAAGTGTAGAGTTCTGTTCTACCAAGTTTCATGTTAAATAGGTTGCGTAAATAATCCAATACAATGCCAGCATTGCTTATTCCTCCTCCACTAATCCATTTTCTATTGATGAAGTAGTATGTTTGAAACCTCATTTGACTTGGGCTATCAATTACCGGTGTGTTTGTAACAGCTCTTAACATCGCACTAGTTCCTACATTAACTACGCCTAAGTTTTCTTTCTCAAGAGTTAAACCATAAATCATTGAAGCACCATCATATAAACCCGTAATAACGGGAGTTCTACTATCTAAGCTTAGTTCTTTAGCAATGCTCTCCTTTAATGTAGCTACGTATGTTCCTTCAACAACGCTGGGAAGTTGTTCTTCACCTACTCCGGCAATTTCTAATGCTAAATCATCCCATTTGAGATTATGTATGTTTAGTAACTGATAAGTGCCTGAAGTTGTTGAAAAATCTGAAACCATTTCTCCTGAAAACGTATGCATAATAAAGGATTTTGCATCTAGAAAATACCTTGTTTTTTCAAATAATTCTCTTCTACACTTTTTAAACCATAATATTTTCGGCAACGATACCTATACTGTTCATAAATAAGGAAGCATATGGGAGAAAGGAAAAAGTTATTGAAGCTTTAGCTAAGATAGTTTAAAAATAATTCAAGATCGATTCTGAACTCTTTAGATACTATCCCCTAGGACTCACCAGTATGTCTATTTTTCTTCCTCCGTCTCTTTGGCCTCTTCTGGTCTTTCGGCTTTTCTCAACGCTTCCAATGCTTTTTCTTGCCCTTCCGCTGAAACCTCAATGGCCCTTTCTATAGCTGCCTTAGCCTCTTCAGGAACTCTAACATGTACCTCTTGCAAAGTTTCTAAATGTTTAGATGTGGCCAGAACAACTTTTTCCGTAATCTCTGTTATATTCATTCCAGCCTCTTTTGCTATATCTATCATTTCCAAGGCCTTACTTACTTTTGCCTGGTATTCCTCAAACAATTCCTCAGCTTCCTCTATCCTTCCCTTGTCAACTTTTTCTTTAGCTCTTTCCAGCATTTTCTCAGCAAATTTTAGCTGAAGCTCTACAGCCTTCAGTGGATCAACTTCTCCTAACCTATTTAGCGATTCTTCATGCTCTCTCTTTGAGGTATCGATTGCTCTTTTGATTACTGGTTTTGCATGTTCTGGAACCTTCTCTAGCACTCCTTCCAAGACATCTATGTGTATGGAAGTTGCTTCAGCAACCAGTATTTCAAAATCCTTCTTTTTTGCCTGTTCTGCTAATGCTTCACCATAACTTACCGCTTTGTTTAGTTGTTCTTCATAATCTTCTACCATCTGCCTTACTAGCTCCGCTCTTCCTTTATCTGCCATTGCTTTAGCTTCTTCAGCTCTCCTTCCTGCAGCATCTAACTGTCTTTTTGCTTTTTCTTCCAGAGTTAGAGCAACATCTATCCCTACATCTTCTGCTTTCCTTTTACAAGGATATAGAGGGTTGTCTGGGTTAATTTTTTCTAAAACCGCTAGGTGTATGGAAGTTGCCCTGCTGATTACTTCTTTTATGTCTCTTTGCGTTGCTGCTTCTGCTATTGCTTCACCATATCTCTTCGCCTCATCCATTTCTTTTACATAATCTTCAGCTATCCTAGCGGCAAATTCAGGCTTACCCCTTCTGTCCATTTCCAATGCCTCTGCCAACCTTTCTGCTGCTAGTTCTAATGCAAGCCTTGCCTTGGCCTCCGGTGTGAAAGCAAATAACTTCTGTAACCATTCAAATGCTCTATCAAAAACATATAACCAACTGTCGGGTGTTATTCCCGGACTTGGCAATTCCTCTTGTGCAGCTACCGGGGTTGCTAAGAGCACCAATACTACCAATGAACCTATTACAGCATATCTTTTCACTTTTTCACCTACTTATCTTCCTACTTTTAGGGTTTTTAATATTTCTTAGAATACTATAAAACATCTAAAATAGTTTAGAGGGAAAAATTGTGAGGGAAAAATCTTGCCCTTAGTAAGCGTTGGCCCACTATTATTTTTGATTTCAGCATCTGTCTTAGCCTCTTTGGTCTCGGCAGAAGCTAATGACGAGATGCCGAAGGAGTTGTTACAGCAAATTCTAGACTCTATGAAACAAATCTAGGCTTAATAAATGCTTTAGGTAATGTTAGGGCTACTATTGGTCTTCAGCGCTCAGCTACTTTTATGATAAATTCGACAGTATAGTACTAACCACGCTTATAAACGAGCTTTCGGCTTTCACACTAACCTTTACGCTCCCATTAATTTTATCGTCTACAACATTCTCTTTTCTTACGGGGAAAACTATAAGTTAGCAAAGTGAAATGCTTATTTCGAGGAGTAGGATTCTTGAGTAGCGAAAAAGTAAAGTATCAAATGACAATTGAGAAAACCACAGTCACAATAACGGCTAATGAAGTTGTCGTTAGGAGTAAGGGCTTTCTTCAAAAAATTTCCTTAAAGAATATTAAAGCTATTGAAATTAAAATGGAGCTGAAACTTATGGTTTTAGGTATTGTATTAGCTATTTTAGGACTTATACTTTACAAAATAGGAGGTTGGCTAATTACCCTTTTCAGCATATTTATTATTGTCGATTCGTGGAAACGAAGATTCGTTCTTACCGTGTACTTCGACGGTAAAGCTTTAAGAATAAGGGATGGTGAAAAACTTAAAATTTTAGCTTCTAAAATAAAAGAGCTTACTTCTTAATTTTTACTCCTCCACTAAAAACTTCCTTTCCACAGGATATGTGTAAACATTTCTTCCTACATGCAAAGGTACTTTATTGAAAACCTTTTCGTCGAAAACGTTGAATTCTGGTTTAGCATATGTTTCAACAATTTTTCCAACAACTATGTTATGATCGCCAGCTTCAATATTATTCCATAAAATACATTCTGCTACAGCTAACGACTTTAGAATTATAGGTGAACTTATTTTCCTACCTTTAACTACGGTTAATCCTGCCCTAGCTATTTTATTTGGTTCGTCTCTGCCACTAACACATCCTAAATAGTGAATCTTATCTAGAAGATCCCTAGAAAGAATGTTTACGCTAAATTCGCGGCTCTTAATTATCAGTTCATAGGTGAATCTCTTCTTAGATATTGCCATGGCAACTACTGGGGGATCTCTTGAAACAGGCATTATCCACGATGCTGGCATAGCAGATACTTTACCATCATATTCTGAAGCAATTATAGCAACAGGTCTTGGATGTAGTATGTAAGGCCACTCTTCAAAGCTAATTTTCTTCCACTCCAAAAAGAAACACCCCTAAACTTTAAGGTTAGTTATAGTAGATGAACTAAACCTTCACTACGTTAAGGAATTTTTCTATTTATATGTTAATGTAGTTAGCAGATTTCACTTAAAAGAATATTTAAACGAACATATAAATTTCAGCATATATAGCTATACAAAAGTTTAAATATCTGTGTAAAGCCTCATATATGCGGTGTTTACCGCTGAAACCAGATGCTGTAGTAGTAATTAACTTTGGAGGACAATATGCTCATTTAATATCTCGTAGGCTAAGGGAGCTAGGTGTTTATACGGAGGTTATTTCATGTAATGAGCTGATGAAAGGTTATGGTAAGGACATGCTTAAGCAATCTAAGGCCATAGTTCTTTCAGGAGGTCCTTCAAGCGTATACGGAAACCCTAACGACATAGAGATTACGAAGGAAATTTTAAGTTTAGATAAGCCTGTGCTTGGAATATGTTACGGCCATCAGCTCATAGCGAAAGCTGTAGGAGGACATGTTGTTAGAGGGAAAGGGGAGTATGGGAGAACAGTAATTAACATTGTAGATAACGACAATCTTTTTTCAGGATGGAGTAAAAGCGAAGTAGTTTGGATGAGCCATCGAGATTACATATCTAAACTACCTAGCAAAGTAAAAGTTCTTGCCATATCTGAAAAAGGATATATTGCAGCATTTAGACTTAGCGACAATCTCATTTATGGTGTACAATTTCACCCAGAAGTCACTCACACTACTAAGGGAAAAATTCTCTTAGATAACTTCTTAAAAATCGCTAATGTTCCTAGAAAATGGGTTATAAGCAACATAGTTGATAGTATTGTTGAGGATTTAAAAGTAAAACTTAAACCAAATGCCAAAATATTAGCAGCGATTAGCGGAGGCGTTGATTCAACAGTAGCATCACTACTAGTAAAGAAAGTTGCTGGTGATAGACTCGTCCCAGTCTTTGTTAACCACGGATTACTTCGTGAAAACGAAGTTGACGAAACACTAACGAATTTGGAAAAAATAGGTTTAAAACCACTAGTTATAAATGCTGAAAAAGTTTTTCTCGAAAAACTTAAAGGAACCAGGGATTGTGAGGAACGTAGAAGGATAATTGGCGAACTTTTCGCCAAAATCTTTAAGGAAATTGGCGAAAAAGATCCTTCGATAAAGTATTTGGTTCAAGGAACAACATATCCTGATGTAGTAGAGAGCGGAGGTGTTGCTAGAGCAGATAAAATAAAAAGCCACCATAACGTTGCCGGCCTTCCTAAATGGCTTGGTCTAGAGGTTATTGAGCCATTAAAATATCTTTACAAGGATGAAGTAAGGAGAATAGCAAGGTACCTTGGAGTTCCAGAGGAAATAGTTAAAAAACATCCATTCCCCGGTCCAGGATTTGCAGTTAGAATTATTGGCGAATTTACTTTTGAAAAGCTAAATGTTGTTAGGAAAGCCACTAAGATAGTTGAGGAAGAGCTTAGAGAAAAAGGACTTTACGATAAAGTTTGGCAAGCTTTTGCAGTTGTAGGCGACGATAAATGGGTTGGTGTTAAAGGAGACTCGAGAGACGTAGGCTACATCGTTACTATTAGAATAGTCGTTAGCGAAGACGCTATGACAGCTGATTGGTTTAGAATACCATACGATGTTCTCGACAGAATAGCTAGAAAAATAGCTAGCGAAATAGACAATGTAACTATGGTAACCTATGCTGTTTCATCTAAACCGCCAAGTACCATAGAACCATGTTAGTGTGGAGGTATCCTAGTTTGGAGGTACTTTATGTTTCATGGAATGAAGCGATAAGGTTATGTTATGAACTTGCAGAGAAAATTCTCAAGTCAAATAACGATTTTGATGCAATAGTTGCGATTTCACGAGGAGGGCTTATTCCCGCAAGAATAGTTAGTGACACCTTAGGAATATATGATCTCTACGTTATCGATTCAAGGTTTTGGGGTATAGGTGGAACTATTTATCCTGAACCTTTAATGAATGTTCCACAAACTCTTAATGTTAACGATAAAAATGTTTTAATAGTTGATGAAGTTGTTGATACTGGAAAAACTATGTGTAAAACTATAGAGGTTCTTAAGAAATTTGGTGCTAAAGAAATTAAAACGGCAACATTACATTATAAAGTTAGGAGCATTATTGTACCGGATTTTTACGTTAAGAAGTTAGAGAAATGGGTTTGGATATTTTATCCTTGGTCACTATGTGAAACACTTTATAGTTTAGCTAAATCACGTAATAAAGGAAACGTGTTTAACACAGCATTAAATATTATTGAAGAGCTTAAAATTAGTGATGTACCTATGAGTTCCGAAGGACTAAGAAGCTCTCTAATAACATATGTGAAGAGGGGATTGTAAACGCCAATATGTCCATTAGAGTTCAGATACGGCTCTGATGAGATGAGAAAAGTTTTCGATAGGAGAAACATTTTAAGAAAATATGTTGAAGTAGAAGCCGCTCTAATGAAGGCGTTGGAGTATGAAAACATTGCTCCTAAAGGATGCTATAAAAAGCTTCTTGAAGTATGGAGTAGAATCGAGCCCAAAGATGTAGATGCTTTAGAGAAAACTATGGGTCATGATGTAGCATCTTTTACGATACTGTTAGCTAAGGCCTCGGGAGATTGTGGAAAATATGTTCATATAGGCTTTACAAGCAACGATGTTGTCGATACAGCATGGGCGTTACTCATAAGGGATGCATTAACCATAGTTAAGAAGAAGCTAGTTCAGCTAATAAGGGAGCTTATGAAGCTCTCTATAAAGCATAAGAATACCTTAATGGTAGGTAGAACTCATGGGCAACACGCATTACCTATTACCTTCGGTTTTAAATTAGCAAACTATGTTTACGAATTATCAAGAAGTTTAGAGAGAATTTTGGAAGCTGAAAAGAGAACTATTAAGTGTAAATGCTCCGGCGCAGTTGGAACCATGGCTGCTTGGGGTAACCGCGGTTTAAGCATAGAATCTACTGTTTGTTCAACCCTTAACCTTAAGCCCCATGAAATAACAACCCAAGTAGCACCTAGAGACGGATTTGCGGAGCTCATATGTGATTTAGCTATTTTAGCTAGTCAGCTTGATAGGTTAGCTTTAGAATTTAGAGAATTAAGTAGGCCCGAAATTTCTGAAATAATATTGTATTCCGGCGAAATTGGAAGTAGTACTATGCCTCATAAGAGAAACCCCGTTACTGCAGAAAGGATCTCTGGACTAGCTAAAATAGCTAGGTCTTTAGTAACGACGGCTTTAGAAAACATCCCGTTAATGCATGAGAGAGATTTGACTAATAGTAGTAGCGAAAGAATTCTAATACCACATATATTCCTAATTATAGATCAAATGCTTCTTGACACATTAAAAACGGTTAAGGAAGTACATGTAAATAGTGAGGCGATGTCTAAAAACATAGGTCTTCTAAGAGGAGTTATTGCTTCCGAATGTTTGATGGTGAAGCTTGTTTTAAAAGCAAATATGCCAAGACATGAAGCTCATAAGCTACTTTCCTATCTCGCAAATAAAGCATTAAATGAGGGAAGAAACTATTTAGATGTGGTTTTTGAAACCAATATTCCATCTTTACTTTCACAAAGAGATATCGAAGAATGCTTCAACTACGGCAACTACCTTGGAGAACATGAGAAGCTTATTTCTAGAGCATTAAGTTATGCTGAAAATGTTCTTAAAGAGGTGATGTAGAGGAAATGCTAACTATTGTTGTTGGAGGATTTTTTGGAGACGAAGGTAAAGGGAAAATAGTTTCCTACCTTGGATTGAATGATAAACCCGCTTACGCTGTTAGATGTGGTGCTGTAAATGCTGGACATACCGTAGTATATAATGGTAAAAAGTGGAAATTAAGAGCCATTCCATCGGCTTTTCTAAACAAAGAAACAATATTGCTTATTGCAGCAGGTTCCCTTATTAGACTTGATGTTTTATTTAAAGAAATTAGGGAAACAGGAAGTGAAGGTAGGGTTTTCTTAGATAGAAACACAGGCATTATTGAGGAAGAACATGTTGAGCGTGAGAGAAGAAATAAGTATCTTTCATTGGAAATAGGTTCAACCCTGCAAGGTGTTGGAGAGGCTATGGTAGATAGGGTTCTTAGAAAGCTTAGGTTAGCTAGAGATTTTAACGAGCTAAGAAATATTGTTACTGACGTGTCTTCAATAGTTAATGAAGCTTTAGATAAAGGATTAAACGTGGTTGTTGAGGGAACACAAGGAACATTCCTAAGCCTATATCATGGCACATACCCTTACGTTACAAGTCGTGATACTACAGCTTCAGCTTTCGCTTCAGAGGTTGGTATCGGACCTAAGAAGGTAGACGAAGTAATTGTTGTTTTAAAAGCCTACGTTACTAGAGTTGGTTCGGGACCTTTACCTAACGAGCTTAGCCAAGAAGAAATAGTTAGAAGAGGATGGGTTGAAAGAGCAACAGTTACTAGTAGGTTAAGAAGGGCAGCACCTTTCAATTACGAATTAGCTAGAAAAGCTATAATGTTGAATTCTGCAACACAAGTTGCCATTACAAAACTTGATAAGCTATTTCCTGAAGCCTACGGTATTAGGGAATGGTCGAAACTCCCTATGGAAGCCCGCAAATGGGTTGAAAATGTTGAGGAAAGGCTTAAAGTACCTATTACGCTCATTGGAACGGGCGAAGATTCTAAACAAATCATTGATAGGAGAAAGGATTTAGGAGTAAGTTAGTTAAAGTGGGGGCTTCAGAACTTGAAATTCGATGTTGCAATTGTTGGCGCAGGACCTGCTGGACTATTTGCAGCATACGAGTTGGCATTCAGAAGTAACGGTAAGTTAAAAGTGGCTATTGTAGAAAGAGGGTACATGCCCTCTCAACGCAAATGCCCTCTAATGGTTAAGAGTGAGGTTTTAGAGAAAACCGAGTGTACAAAATGTGTTCCATGCCATATAATGCAGGGTGTTGGCGGAGCTGGCACATTAAGTAGTGGAACGATAAATTTGAGACCTGATGTCGGAGGGGATCTTCATAGGATAGTTGGTAGTTGGAGGAAAGCTGAGGAGCTAATAAAATATGTTGACGATGTTTTTGTGAAATTTGGAGCACCAAAGGATAGGTTCTTTAATGCTTCAACGGAGGAAATCGTTGAATTAGAGAGATTAGCTGCGAAAGCCGGTGCAAGATTCATACCTGTCCCTCAGAGGCATATGGGAACAGATAATACTCCGAGAGTTATCGAGAACATAGCAAAATATCTGATGGAAAACAATGTTAAATTCATTTTAGGAACTGAAGCAAAAGATATTGAAGCCTCAGAAGGTAAAGTTCTTCTTAAAACATCTAGAGGATGTTTAGAGGCAAAATACGCTATACTTGCTCCAGGTAGAAGTGGTGCTTCATGGTTTGCTGAAGTAGCTAGGAGAAGAGGTATAGAAATAGAGCCGGGACCTTTGGACATAGGGGTTAGAGTTGAAATACCATCGTTTATAGCTGAACCTATTACTAAAATAGTTAGGGATCCGAAAATAATAATGTACACTAAGGTTTACGATGATAAAGTTAGAACATTCTGTGTTAACCCTAACGGCTTCGTTATTGAGGAAAGATATAGTGATGGAATAGTAGCAGTTAATGGAGAATCATACGCTAATGTGAAGTCTAAAAACACGAATTTCGCATTATTGGTTACAATAAAGCTTACCAACCCTTTAGAAGATACCATAGCCTATGGCAGGTTCATTGCCGGACTAGCCACTAAGTTAGGTGGCGGTAAACCGTTAATTCAAAGGTTCGGCGATTTAGAAGCGGGAAGAAGAAGTACGTGGAATAGGATTGAGAGAAGCTCAATAGAACCGACATTAAAGGATGTTACACCTGGAGACATAGGTATGGCCTTGCCCTACAGGGTTGTAGCTAACATAGTAGAGGCTATTAATAGGCTAGATACAATAATGCCCGGAATATCTTCAACACAAACACTACTTTACGCGCCAGAAATAAAGTTCTATAGCGTAAAGGCTATTGTTAGGAGAAATCTAGAAACAACATTGGAGAACGTTTTTGCTGCAGGTGACGGTGCCGGTCTTTCAAGAGGAATAAATGTTGCTGCAGCAACGGGAATCATAGCTGCTAGAAGTGTTTTAGCAAAAGAAGGTATTGATTAGAAGTGTTCTTAAAAATTAAAGCACTTTAAAGAAACACTACGAATCTACAGTGCGTATCGCCTTTAGCAATACATTCTGTTTCCACAACTTTAACGTCTTTTCCCGTAAAGCAATGTATTAAACCAGCTACTTTTCCTCTTTCAAAATATGATGCTGGACCCTCAATACCATGCTTTTTTGCTATAGAGCACTCCCAATTGTTATAAATGTCTAAAGTAGCTTCGAATACCCCATTGGCGCTCTGGGAGAAACCTGTTATTTCTCCCCTATATCTTCCTAAAGCCGTTGAAAACAACATTAAAGCTTTTAACGCATTTTCTAGATCAACAATGCCCATGTTTTTTAAAAATGCTCCAAAAGATTCTCCAACAACGTATCCTTGATGAAATAGGAACGTTTGAGCAATGGGCCCAAATTTTTTAATAAAATCAACAACCAAAGCTTTTACCTCACTTTCTGGTATTAGAATTTGTCTTAAGCCTTTACCGTCAACTACCGGGAAATGGTAAGTATCAGCAAGTATCATGGGCATTTGTGGATGTACTATGTCAACATATACCACTTTATCTAATTTCATAAGTTTCTTCACTAAATCTTCAGGATTTATT
>Ga0105154_1000674_pt1 | contig 14283 bp, 9 predicted proteins | sample SSWtaG_FD_89672 | JGI IMG/M metagenome (GOLD analysis project Ga0105154, IMG submission 89672) | Hot spring microbial communities from Sandy's Spring West, USA to study Microbial Dark Matter (Phase II) - SSWsed_matched | ecosystem: Environmental > Aquatic > Thermal springs > Hot (42-90C) >... | reverse complement strand
TAACCACGTCAAGCTTATTTACGGAAGTACAGGCCGCACGCGTGTTTCGGTGTCGAAGATGAGTAGAAGCCGTCTCGACGAGTACAGGGAGAGCGTGCTGAAGGGTTCCGTCATAGCCTCCCTGCTGCGCCTAGGAGCGCCGCCCATGGTAGCGCAGCTGGCACACGTAGCCTACAGCGTCTTTAACTCGCTGTGGTTGACACTGTACAGCGAAGCGGCGATCGCCGTGCCCAGGCAGGTGTTCCCTGTGAGCTTCGCTTTCAACGCTATTTTGATTATGTTCACGACTGCCGGGACGAGCCTCATTTCTCAGTTCGTGGGGGCCCGCATGTACAGCAACGTCAAAGAAGAAGCTTCGCGCCTTCTTACCGCTGCTCTCGCGTTTAGTTCAATCTCGGCAGCCGCCTTTTACTTCTTCCGCCCTCTGATCTTCGGTAAGCTCGTGGCGTCCCCGCCCGAGATCTTGGAAGAAGTCATGCGCTATACTGCCGTCACCGCTATCAACGTGGTACTCTCAAGCGTATCATCAGCCCTAACAGTACTGGTGTCGAGCGTGGGCGAGACGCGCTTAACATCTGCGATCAACATAGCGGCCGTGGCTGTCAACACTATACTCGACCCCTTCTTCATCTTAGGTGTCGGTCCACTACCGCGCCTAGGGGCAATGGGGTCGGCCTTGACAGACTCAATCGGGCTCACAATCTCGTCAGCAAGCCTTTTCTTGCTAATAAGGAGGAAGTTCCCCGAGATAACGCCAGTTCCAACTCTGAGCTTCACTTACCAGTGGTTTGCGACTGTAGCTCGGATCGGCGGGCCTGTAGCGCTCACGATGTTCACGAATAGCCTCGCCTTCATGACGCAGGTTAGGATGGTGAACGAGTTCGGCGTCTACGTGGCGACAGCCTACTCCATCGGTTTCATCGTCTTGGATATAGTTGACGCGGCGATGTGGGGGCTCTCCGGCTCTATCGCTATCATCGTCGGTCAGTGCCTAGGAGCCGGTGAGCTGAAGCGGGCGAAGGAGGCTGCGATTAAGGGCTCGCTCTTCATCGCCTTGCTCATCGGGCTGGGAGCCCTAGCCATGTTTCCTGTAAAGGAAAATGTCGTCCGCGTCTTTACCTCGAACCCTGTGGTTGTAAAACATAGTATCGAATTCCTCGATACGATACTGCTCGGCTTACCCTTTTTCGCTCTCTTCATCGCTGGTAACAGCGCCGCTAGGGGCGCCGGAAGGACGCTCATCCCCACGGCGATCGGTCTAGCGCGCCTCTGGCTCGTGAGGATCGGCCTCTCTTACGTGCTGGCGTTCGTCCTAGGCTGGGGCGCTGCCGGCATCTGGCTTGGGATCATGCTTAGCAACGTAGCCGGTGGGATACCGGTACTCGCGTGGCTGGCGCTCGCGGATTGGGCGAAACCGGTGATCAACGATATTAACCAGAGCAAGCGCGCATAGGTTGTGACCAGGTTTAAGGCTGCAGCGGGGTTGCGGGACCATCTCGAGGTTCCGTGCGAGGTTAAGCTGGGCATCCCCGACGGCGGTTACGCGCTGGTAGACGAAGCCGGCTATACCTACCCGGCTCAGGCGAGCGACGGCGCTCTCTCCTTTATCCTGTCGTACCTGAGGGCTGGCGAGGTTAGGGAGCTGAAGCTCGAAGAGGGAGAGCTCGGGCAAACGATAAGGCTGGAGGACACAGGGAGCGAGGTGAGGGTCTATAGGGGGCAGCTGCTAGTGGCCAGCTACAAGTACACCGGAGCTAGGATGCCCTACGTCTACCCGCTCAATACTCCCGAGGGCTTCAGCGTCACCGAGGATTCACCCCGTGACCACCCTCACCATCACTCGCTTTGGACGGCTCACGGTGACGTCAACGGAGCGGACTTCTGGGCTGGAGAGGGGAGGATCCGGCACGTCCGCTTCACGCGCCTAGCAGCCGGGCCCGTTTACGCTGAGATCGAAGCGGAGAACTCGTGGGAGGCGGAGGGGAAGCAGCTCCTCCGCGAGCAGAGGAGGATCAAGATTTGGAACGTCCCTTCCAGTGAGTGGTTGATCGACTACGAGGTCGCGCTGGAGCCTGAGGGCGAGGTGGTTTTAGGGGACACGAAGGAAGCCGGTATCGTGTCGCTACGGGTCGCACCTTCGATGACCGTTACGAGCGGCGGCAGGCTCGAGAACAGCTGGGGCGGCGTTAACGAGCGCGAAGTTTGGGGGAAGCGAGCAGAGTGGTGCGACTACAGCGGTCCCCTCGGCGACCGCGTTTACGGCATAACAGTCTTCGACCACTCCTCCAACCCCCGCTTCCCCACCTACTGGCACGCGAGAGACTACGGGTTAATGACAGCCAACGTGTTCGGGCTCTCCCATTTCATCGGGATCGGGGGAGGGGAGATGAGGTTGGAGAAGCCGGTCGCGTTCAAGTACAGGTTGTTCGTCCACAGAGGGTGGGCCCGCGAAGCAGGGGTCGCCGGCAGGTATCTAGACTGGCTATACCCGCCCGTGGTAGAGGTTTTCCGCTAAGCTGGCGGCCGCTCGAGGCGTGGTAGGCTGCTTCTATCCGCGTAGTTGAACGTGTAGAACTTCGGCTTGAGGGACTTGAGTATGTGCTCGAAAGCTTTGAAGGGATCGCTGCGCTCCCCGCACGTGTACACATCGACTGTAGCGTAGCTGTACTCGACCCAAGTGTGGACCGCGATGTGGCTCTCTACGACGAGCGCGATTACGGAGACTCCGCCTTTATCTCCACCGAACCTCCACGATTTTAGGTCCCAGAGCTTCATATTTCCGAGCTCGGCTGCCTCGGCTACGACCTTTTTCATTTTCTCCTCGTCGCCAGCCACCGAGAGGTCAACGTCGTACAGGTTACCGTACACGTGCTTCCCTACAACCCTACCGCTGCTCCCGCTTTCCTCCATCCCTACTCTCTGCAGCGCGCCTCGCATCGGCGGGGTTTATTAAGCTAGCGTCCCCCGCTACCGTTTTTTAGGGGGGCGGGCGCCAGCTTTCTTGTGCGGCAGATACGCGTGCTGGTGTGGGGGGAGTTCGTCCAGGAACGGACTGAAGATGCTGTGGCGCGCGTGTACCCTCGCGGGATCCACGAGGCTATCGCCGAGCACTTGAGGAAGCAGCCGGACATGACCGTGAGAACGGCGACGCTCGAGGAGCCGGAGCACGGGCTGGGCGAGGCGGTGCTAAAGGATACGGACGTGCTCATCTGGTGGGGGCACGTTGCCCACGACAAGGTCAGCGATCACATTGTTGAAAGGGTATGCCGCAGGGTGCTGGAAGGGATGGGGCTCATCGTGCTCCACTCCGCCCACTACTCGAAGGTGTTCAGGAGGCTGATGGGGACGAGCTGCAGCTTAAAGTGGAGGGAGGCCGGCGAGCGCGAGAGGATCTGGGTGGTGGCCCCTTGGCACCCGATCGCTGAGGGCTTGCCCGAGCACTTTGAGCTGGAGCACGAGGAGATGTACGGCGAGTACTTCGACATCCCGCCGCCCGACGAGCTGGTGTTCATCAGCTGGTTCGAGGGTGGTGAGGTGTTCAGGAGCGGTTGCTGCTTCTTTAGGGGTAGGGGCAGGGTCTTCTACTTCAGGCCCGGCCACGAGACGTACCCCACCTACTACAATCCCTATGTGCGCAAAGCAATCGAGAACGCGGTGCGCTGGGCGGCAGCACCCAAGGGGCCTGAGCCCCGCTACGGCATGGTTGAACCGCTGGAGAAGCTGGGTAAGCTTTAGTTTTTTCCGCTACCTTCTCTTGATCCTAGTTACGAGTATAAGCACGAGGATTACAGCGATCAAACCCCAGCTGATAAGTATCAAGTTCGCAGGCTTGCTCAAGAACTCCAGTATCGACGCAAAGGGGCTTTCTTCAATTTTCTCAGCACCCACAACGACCTTGGGTTCGGGCCACACGAACGGTCTCACGAGGACCCAGTGGAAGACGGCTTTCTGGGTGAAGTTGTAGGCTCCGCCGCACTCCTGCCCCAACGCGATCACAGTATCGTTGGCGATCCCTAGGTTCACGTAGTGGCCGAGGATCTTTGTTAAGCCATCCTGGGTGAGCTGCCAAACCTCGTACCGGACGCCCTCCGCAGCGGCGCCGATCCTGAAGAGGAACGTGTCGTTCGCGTTCCATACGGGCGATGGACCGCCCTCATCCCACGTGGTCACATCCCAGTAGTACGTCGCGCTGCCCGGCGGGCCGGCGAGCCTGTACCAAGTGAACCTCCCGAACTTGTTCTCGGTTTCTCCCGAAACGCCCCAGCCCCACGCATGTATGTATGCGCCCCTGGCGTCGGCCGGGTGGGCGCTTTCGGTCCCGTACTCGCGGAGGTCGAGGCACGCGTCGTGGTCGTAGGCGGTCAACGGCGTGACTAAGGCTTCAACAGCGAGCGGCGGTGTGAACGGCTGGGAGACCACCTGCACATACTGGCTTGCCGCCATGTATGTTCCCTCGATCATCAGGCCTTTGCGCGCCTCCATAGTGACGTTGTAGACTTGCGGGGAAGCGAAAGGCGCCCAAAACCTCGTGTCAAGAACCTTGAAATCGTCGAAAAATATGAAAACCTCCTTCGGGTCGTGCTTGCACGGACCAGGTGTCAAAGTGATCGTAACCTGGTCGCCGGCGGCGAGGTAAGGTATTTTGACGTAGGTTGCCACGCTCTTTTTATCGAAGGTTTCTGGTGCAACCCAGATGGGCAGGTAGCCGCCCATCGGATCAACTGCGCACATCGAAGCCGGGTCGATCCCCTCTTCGGCGAGCTTATCCTTCTCCACGGTGAAGAACACAACGTAATTCTCTAGAGGTACAGTGGCAACGTTCTTCACGGCTACAGGAAGGGCGTACGCCGAGCTAGCTAAGAGAACGAGGAGTAATGGCAAGACCCTCAACAGGGAGCCCACATGTTCTAACGCGGCTCAAGCTCTTAAAAATTTAGCGATTTCGGTTTAAAAAGCTAAGATCGCCCGAACCCGAGGTCGGCTCGAAGGGCTTCGGCGATCGCAGGAGCTACTGGGACTCTGCTGATCGGGCTCAGTACGGTATCGGTTCCCACGAGGTCTAAGAGATGCAGCTTGAGTAACCTCGGGTAAGCGTTGCCTGTAAGTATCGGGTGCACGCACGCCACGAGCGCCCCCTCGCAGCCGAGCTGCCTGAGCGCTTTCACCGCTTCGACAATCGTGCCGCCTGTGCTGATGATGTCGTCCACGATCACAGCCACCTTACCTTTCACATCCGCCCCGTGAGCCTCGATCTTGACTTCGGTAGCTGAAAGCCTCTTCTTCTCTAGGACGGCGTACTCGATCCCAAGATCCTCGGCCATAACTTTAGCCCACTGTTCCGCCTCCTCGTCCGGCCCCACTATAACAGACTTCGCGAGTATTTCACGGTGGTTGCGCTTTACGTACTTTGCTAGCTCCCTCACACCAGTCAGATTCCTGAAGCTCGCTCCGAAGAGAACAGAGGGATCCTTGATCCTGTGAAGGTGCATGTCCACCGTGTAGATCGAGCTTAAGCCGAGCGCTTTGAAGAGCTTCGCAACAGTCGTCACGCTCACAGCCTCACCCGGCTTGAAGCGCTCATCTTGGCGCGCGTAAGCCATGTACGGTACAACGGCGTGCATCTCCCTGGCGCCGAGATCTTTCAGTGCGTCCAGCGTAAGCAGCGTCTCCACTAACGTCTCGTTTGGGCCTCTCTGGAGCGAGTTTACGTAGACCACCCGCGACCCCTCAACGTCCGCCAGTATCCTCACGTATGTTTCGCCGTCGGGGAAACGGGTGACCTCAACCTCCCCCAGCTCCGCACCCAAGAGCTCTGCCAATTGCACAGCCACATGCTCTCCTTGGCTCCCTCCCAAGACAATCGTTTTTCCCTGCATGCGGGAGCGCATGCGCACCAAACAAATAAGGGTAGCGCTACGAACGGGAGCAGCAATATAAGTAAGCGCCCTAGGGACTGCTTGTGGGGGAGGGCAGCTTCGCTTTTCTCGGGGATGTGGTCGGATACGAAGCTGGCTCAAGCTGGGTGGTACTCGACTGCGGCGGTCCCAAGCTAAGGGTTGCCGCAGTATCCCCCAAGATCGTGAGGGTGACACTTGCTCCTGACGGTATTTTCAACGAGAAGTCCTACGCCGTCGCGAAGAGAGGGGAGGCGCGAGTCAAGGTGGAGGACCGCAGAGACACCGTCGAGGTGCGGACGGGCGAGCTGAAGATCGTCGTGTCGAAGAGGCCGTGCCGCCTCGCTTTCTACGACGCAGAAGGCCGCTACGTGTGCTTCAACCACGAGCTCGGTATGGCATGGGCGCCATCGAGGTGGGAAGGACACAGAGTTAAGTGTTGGATGAAGCTCGAGCTCGACGATCACTTCTACGGGTTGGGCGAGAAAGCCCTGCCGCTGGACAGGCGCCGCACCCGTGTCACAATGTGGAACACCGACGCGTTCGGCTACAAGCTGGGGACCGACCCTCTGTACATGAGTGTGCCCTTCATAATTGTGCTGAGGAGGGGGCTGGCCTACGGTGTCTTCTTCGACAACCCCTACAGGTCGGTGTTCGACCTAGGCTTCAGCTCCGAGGAGTGGTACAGCTTCGAGGCGGAGGGCGGGCAGCTCGACTTCTACGTGATCTACGGGCCCTCGGTCAAGGAGGTCGTCGAGGGCTACACCGAGCTGACGGGGCGCACACCCTTACCCCCGCTCTGGGCGCTCGGCCACCAGCAGTCCCGCTACAGCTACTACCCGCAGGAGCGCGTGCTCGAAGTAGCTGAACGTTACAGGAGAGAGGAGCTTCCTTGCGACGCCATCTACCTGGACATCCACTATATGGAAGGCTACAAGCTCTTCACGTGGGACAGGAGGAGGTTTCCTAACCCCAAAAGCATGGCAGAAAAGCTGAGGGGGATGGGCTTCAAGCTTGTTACGATAGTGGACGTGGGGGTGAAGCTGGATCCTCTCTACCGTGCTTTCAGGGAGGGCGTGATCGGCGACTACTTCGTCAAGAAGCCTAACGGCGACCTGTACGTGGGCAGGGTTTGGCCCGGTCTCTGCGCCTTCCCCGACTTCACGAAGCCGGAGGTGAGAGAGTGGTGGGGCAAACAGCTGAAGGCGCTGGTTGACGAGGGCGTCGAGGGGATCTGGCTGGACATGAACGAGCCTTCGGTCTTCGACGTGCCTACGAAAACTGTGGACGAGGACGCGGTCCACGCCGAGGGGCCGCACGCGAAGGTCCACAACGTCTACGCCCTCCTCGAAGCTCAGGCGACGTACGAAGGGTTGCTCAAGCTCAGGCCGAACAGGAGACCTTTCATCCTTACGAGAGCGGGCTTCGCTGGATCGCAGAGGTACGCGGCGAAGTGGACGGGCGACAACACCTCGGACTGGGAGCACCTGTGGCTCCAGATTCCGATGCTGCTCAGCCTGGGTCTCAGCGGCGTGCCTTTCGTCGGCGCCGACGTCGGGGGGTTCTTCGGTAGGCCAACGGCCGAGCTGCTCGTCCGCTGGTACCAAGTCGCCGCGTTCACGCCGCTCTGCCGCAACCACCAGTGTATAGAGAGCTACGACCACGAGCCTTGGTTCCACGGAGGCTTCGCGAAGGAGGCGGTGAGGAGGGTGCTGGAGCTGCGCTACAGGCTGCTCCCCTACATGTACTCGCTGTTCTACGAGCACTACGCTAAGGGGTACCCGGTGATGAGGCCCCTCCTCTTCGAGTTCCCCGACGACGAGGAGACCTACGCGATCGACGACGAGTTCATGCTCGGCCCCTTCCTGCTCGTCGCACCCGTGCTCAAGGAGGGTGCTCGCACCCGAGAAGTGTACCTGCCGAAGGGCAAGTGGTACGACTTCTGGAGCGATAAGGCATACCAGGGCCCCGCACGCGTCTGCGTGGATGCGCCATTGGACGTAGTCCCACTCTTTGTGAAGGATGGCGCCTTGGTACCAATGTGGTCGCCAATAGGTTGTAGCAGCGAGCGCAAGCCCGATCCGCTGTACCTCCACGTCTACCCGGGCAACGGCTCTTTCGCGCTTTACGAAGACGACGGTGAAACGTTCGAGTACACGAAAGGAGCCTACGCTCTCGCAAAATTCGAGGTTTCTGAGCAGGCTGGCACGCTGATCGTGAGGAAAAGCCCCGCTGAAGGCAACTATGAGCTGGGCAGGGAGTTTGTGATCGTTGTACTCCATGGCGTCAGCAAGGTGGTCAAAATGATCAAAGATGGCGTGGAGCTAAAGGAGCTGGAACTGCCCGAAGAGAAGCGGGAAGGCCTAACTCAAGTCGAAGGGAGACCCGCGATTAAGGTGCGAGATAAGCGTGAAGGTTGGGAACTGAAAATACTAGTAGAGTAAACATAAAAATACAAAAAGTTATATTTTTATTCTATGACCTTCTACGCTTTAGCATTGCGAATGCTATGACTACTACTGCGATTACGGCTATTGCGGCGTAGACAATTAGCATGAGTGGTGGACCGCGAGCTTTCCTAGCTGTTGCCGCTTCCTCCAAGTTAATCGCCGATATAAGGAAGCTTTTGACAGCGTCAGAGCTTTCGCCGTTTTGCAGCATTTTAACCGCTTCGCGGATTCGCGATAACCCGATCTCCAGCTCGTCTTGGCTCGAGTAGGGTTGCACGTAGACTAGCAGCCTGATGATCACCCCCTTCGGCATCTGGAGGTCGAAGAAGAGCCAGTTTCTCAGCGAGTACGCGTTACCGCCCCACTGCCTGTTGTCCTCTGCGTGTACGCTCAACCCGTTAGGCCACGTGTCTCCTAGCACTGCAACCACCAAGCCCTTGTCGCCGTCGTAGGGTATCACCCAGCCGACGCCGTTGGGGTACGCGCTGCCGTCGATCACCCATGTGCCCGGTATGTGCTCCTCCCTCAGCTTCACCGAAACCTCCGTGCCGTTAGAAAGTAGGAGCGTAACGCGCTTGCCCTGGAACAGGGATATAGGTAGGTCGAAATCCCAAGCGAGACCAGCGAAGGTGGAGTCTTCGTCTGCTGTCATGTTCAGCTCGACGAGGAAGGAGTCCAAGCCGAGCCACGATCTCTCCCTCCACGACACCTTCGCGAAATCGCACTGGAACGCTCCCTCGAAGCTGGCTTCAACGTCGCCCATATCCGCTTTCAGGGAAATCCAGTCGTCCTGGTAGCTGCAGGCGCCGATCCACTGCCAGTTCGGTCCCCACGTTTTGAAAACCCCAGTTGTCTTCGTGAACCCTTCATGCCTGACGTTGACCACGCCCTTCGTGCTGAAAAACACTTCTACTCCATCGTACTCGACGACTTGAGCGAAAACCAGCAGCGCAGCTAGCACTGGCAACATTATGAAGCCGGGCAACATTTTGCGAGTTCCCATCGCGCCAAAAAGGAAGAGTATATACAAAAGTTTAACGGGGTATAGACTTCGATATTGCCGCCTAAGCCCGAGCATCGACAGTGCGCCGCCGACGCATCGTAAACAGAGCTAAGACGCTAATCAAGGCCACCGCAACTAGGGCGAGCTGCGGCGCATAATCCCAAAGGGTCGGCTGGCAGGCTACGCAATCCTCGAGGACGTGTGGGCTCGTGAAATCCGGTGTCAAATGCTTGGAAAGTAGTCTCTCGGCTTCCCGCGCCCCTGAACGGCACAGCAGCTCCAGCTGGCGGTACCACGCCTCGGTGTGCTGGAGCATCGTGTACTCCTTGTGTATCACATCGCTGTTGAGCGCTAGCGCTAGGGCAAAGCCTGCAGCTAGGCGCAGAGCTTGATCTTTACACGCGCGCTTTACCCGCATGTAACAGTCGCCGGCCTTAGCGATCATGCTCCACTGTTCAGCGTTCTCGGAGCGGGAGGTCCAGACCCAATCTCCTCCAGCCCAGCTGGTGGTGGGAACCCAGCTTAACCGACGCTTAGCCGGGATTGAGGATAAAGCTTCAGAGGCCGTCGCGGTGAGCAGCAGGGGCCTGCACTCCTCCACGTAGCCGAGCATTTCATCGAAGAATACCGCTTTCAGCTTGTTCCCGAGGAGCCAGTTCTCGCCGTCGGCGGCGATTACGACGACGCGTGCCTCGGGGTTCTCGAGCCTACGAGCCAGAACTAGCGCTACGAACTTCCTCGCTAGCGCCGTGGCCTCCGTCTCGCTCGAGGGGTTAACGCCGAAGCTCACGAAGTCAGAGAGGTCGGAGTCCCTGAAGAAGAGTACAAGCTGGGAGCCATCTTCGCCGGCGAGCAGGTACGGCTCGTAGGGGGTCCCCACCTCCCCCTTCGCCGCTGAAAGGTGGTAGCGACCATCCAAAATCGTGTACTCGATGCCGAGCGCGCTCATCGGCTTCACCAGCTTCATCGAGAAGAATATCTCGGGCACCCAAGCGCCTCTCGGTGTGATGTTGAAAACTGAGCTTGTCAGCGCCTTCCCCCACGCTAGCTGCTCGGCCACCGCTTCGAGGCCCCACTCGAACCTCTCGGCCACGTAACCGGGGATCGGGTGGTTGAAGAAGCTGGTGAGAAGCTCAATTCTCTCTTCAGACACCAGCCGCGAGAATCTAGCGATCAGCTCCTCTACCGCTTTAACTTCAGTCGAGTTCGGTTCAAAGTGCTCGAAGCCAGAGCGGTAGCCGAATTTCGCAGCGTATACCCACTGCCAGAGCAGGCTGGGGGAAAGGTTCTCCGTGAACTTCACGCTGGGGTGCTTCTCCAGCAGGAGGGCGTGAAGGGCGTAGGGGCCTCCAGGATAGTAGGGCTCGAAAGCGCTGCTGTAGACGTAGGTGAAAGCCCACGCGCCATGAAAGGTGCCGTCAGGTCTCAAGCCGATGCCCTGGTGGCAGTGCCAGACGAAAACCAGGAGGAGCGGTTCGCTCCACGAGCTCGGGTCGATTACGGGGAGCGGCTCGCTCGCCTTTGCTAGGACTGTGCTCGAGCTCGCGTTCAACAACGCTTCGACGTAGTAGAGACCTGACTGGGAGGGAGCCCGCAATGTGATTTCAACTTTTTCCCCTAAAGGCAGAACGATCTCCTCAAGGGCGTTGTCGCTGCTCGTAATGCGTATTACTAACGTGCTGGATGACGCGCTCTTCGGAGCGAAAACCGTTACATTGATGTTTGATGAGGGCAAGGCGAAGACCCTGTCGACGAGTAGGACAATGGGGGCTTCGGGGCTCGCTCGCGCCGGTGCGAGCACGGCACCGGCGAGAATTAGGACCAGAGCGGGCAGCCCAGCTCGCTTCACCACCCACCACCGCTTAAGGGTAGCTTAACGAGAGCCCCCTCGTGTTCGAAGGAGTAGCGGAGCGCCACGTTCTCAGCGAACTCCCCCCTCTGATACGCTTCTGCTAGCGTTTTGTAGAACTTCTCCGTGAGCTCTGCTATCTCCTTCCTGGTGAGCTGCTCGGTCTCGTGTATCACCCAATCTGTCCATTTCTCGCTTCTCACCAGGCTCCGGTAGCACTCGAAGGACTTGCACAGCACCTTTACGCCGTAGTCTTTTGGACGCAGGGCCATGGGCGCGTTGGGATCCATCGTGTAGGGGAAGGGTGGAACAAAGTATATGTTTCTGTACCGTTTCATAGTCTTCAAAGCGTACTCAAGCCCTCTCTCCACGTCCCCCTTCGTGTCGCCCGGCAAGCCCACGAGGAAGTAGCCATCGAGTAGGACGCCCATTCTTTCCGCAACTGGTAGAAATCGCTCTATATCCTCCAAAGTGTAGGGTCTGCCAACCTTCAACCTGACTTCGTCATTAACGGTCTCCACCGATAAACCCCAGCACACCCCCCCTTCGAACGCCTTAAGCGCCTCTCGCACCAGTCCCTCTTTGGGTAGGAAGGTGAGGTCCCAGTACGCCCTTAAGTCTAAACCTCGCTTCGCGATCTCTTCCATCAGCCGGCTGTAGTGCTCCTCACCCCATATCAGGGGGTCGTGGCTCAGCTTAACAATTTTCACACCGTATTCGCTTGCAAGCTCCTCCACGTCGTCTGCCACACGCTCGGGTCTCCTAAGGACCGGGTCCTCCCTGCCCATAGCCGCCATGTACCCTTCGCGACCCCCTCCGCAGTAGGCGCAGTTCATCGGGCAGGAACGCGCCACCGCAACCCAGAACGAGGGTCTGCGCGTCGGCACGTAGCCGCTGGGGCTGCAGCGCAGGTAGAGACTCCACTTATCGAACACCTTCAAGTTCGTAAACCTGTACTTGTCCAAGTCTCCTGTAGGCTCGCGGTAACCGTTCCACGCGACTTTTCTTCCAGCCCTATAAACCACCCCTTTCAGCTTTTCCAACGGCTCACCTGAAGCGATCTCCAGCAGTGTCTCCTCCCCTTCGCCAACAACCACCGCATCGACGAAGCTGTACCGCTCTACGATCTCTCTAGCGAAAAAGGAGGCTGTGAAACCCCCTAGGATCACCTTCGAATCCGGCAGCAGGCTTTTGATGAAGCGCGCAACCTCCACCGCACCGTAGCTGTGCACGAACCAGTGAAGGCTTACACCCACAACATCCGCTTCTAAACCTGTCAGTAGCTGGCGCAACCCAGTATGCGGGTTGAGCAGCCTTTCCAGAGCTAAGTTTATCACGCGTACACTGAAGCCGTTACTCTCCAGGTAATCGGCCATAGAGAAGAGACCCATCGGCATAAGAGGGTACTCAGAGGTTTGGCCTTTACCAGCTGATAGAGGCGCTGTGTCAACCGAAGGGTGTATCAAGGCTATGTCGACCACAGCTACCGCTTTCTTTGCGGCTATAAAAACGAGGCTGCCTCAGGGTCTCAACAACAGTTTAAAAATCTTACGGTAAAATATAAAAGGGAGTAAAAGAATACCCTCCGTGGCAGAAAAAACCGCTACAGAAGCGGTTGTAGAAATCCGGAAGGGACTAACGACCAGGGTTCTGATACTGAGCCTCCTGACAATCTTCGTGCTAACGCCCATCAGCACGATGGTGTACTTCCTGACGGACAAGACGGGGCTTTACCAGTCTCTGATGATCCCCTTCTTCTTCATAATACTGCTGAACGAAATATTCGGGAGGATGAACAAGCGGTGGAAGCTAACGCCGCAGGAGCTGGCGATCCTCCTCCTGCCGTTCTTCGCGATAATCGGCAAAGCCTACCTTCCCATAGGCGCGGGGTTCGAAGGCTTCGGCAGGTTCCAGATCAACACCGTCCACTTCCTGATTTACGCCACGAACAACATGCCGATGATGCCCGTATTCAGGGAGCTGCTGCCTCCCTACGTCTGGCCTAAGGACCCGGGGGTTCTCGAAATAGCTTGGAGGGGCAAGCTGCCAGGCGAGGTCGTGGACTGGGGCGCGTGGACTCCCGCCATCATGTTCATCTGGCTGTCCTCACTCACCTGGCTGCTTTTCGTCGTGTTCATCGTGTTCGGCTTGATAGGCTACCAGTGGGTTGAGGTCGAGAGGCTCACCTTCCCGATGGCTATACCGACGACCTACATTATAGCCCGTAGCTCGGAGGGCGAGCGCAGCCCGCTTTTCGACTTCAAGGAGAGCGAGACTAAGGCCTTCTGGATCTCTTTTGTGGTGGGCCTCGTCATCGGCGGTGCACCGATACTGGCGGAAGTAATCCCAGCGATCCCCGTTGGAGGCGCTTTCCAGTGGGGAGAAATGCCGATGGACTTCCCCTTCATCTCGGCTGCGTTCGGGCCTGGTGCCCACCACCATGCGGTCTTCATCATCCACCAGGCGATGCTCTTCCTCTTAGTGCCCTTCGACGTGCTCTGGACCGGCTTCCTCATCTGGGTGATCTTCGGCCTCATCTACCAGCCGCTGGGCGTCAGGATGGGCTGGCTGCCCTACCAACCGGGGGTTGAGTACTGGAGCAACTGGTGGTTCGGATACAGGCCGCCCTTCCCGTACAGCTTCTTCGCGACTGCTGGTCTTGGGACTGGAGTAGCTTTGTACTCGCTCTGGATCGCTAGGGACAGGTTGAAGAAACTGATCTCTGCCGCTAGGGGGGCTGACGTGCTGGAAGACGGGCTCTCGCTGAAGCTGATAGGCTGGGGGCTGCTGGGCTCCGCTGTATTTTTCTTGATCTTCTGGTCTGCCGTGGGCGTGCCCTTCGTCGCCGCGATAATGCTGCTGATCACCTGGTTCATCTGGCAGATAGCGCATGCTAGGGTTATGGCTGAAGTGTGGTGGCACGACCCTTGCTACTGGGCCTACGTGTTCTACTGGCTCTACCCGGCTGGCGCCGGCTGGCTCTGGGGTACTGAAATACCATCGAGGAGCTCTGGCTGGCTGATGACTAACAGCGCCATTACCATTCTCGGCGAGTGGACGCCCAGGCACTTCCCGATGAGCAGCGGC
>Ga0105154_1000667_pt1 | contig 14407 bp, 10 predicted proteins | sample SSWtaG_FD_89672 | JGI IMG/M metagenome (GOLD analysis project Ga0105154, IMG submission 89672) | Hot spring microbial communities from Sandy's Spring West, USA to study Microbial Dark Matter (Phase II) - SSWsed_matched | ecosystem: Environmental > Aquatic > Thermal springs > Hot (42-90C) >... | reverse complement strand
GATGTAGGTATCAAGCCTCTTGTACCAGAAGCCATCTAGTACCAGCACGGGAGCGCCTGCTACTCCGTGTACCGCAATGCTAAGCGGTCCACCAGCGTGCTCGTAGGCTGTCATCTCTTCTGGTATACTAATCCTGCCTAGGGGTATGGACGAGTGAATGTTTACAATGACCTTCGAGGGAAGAGCACGCACCGAGACTAGCACAGGCTCGAACTCAAGTTCGATGGAGCGGGAAGCATCTACGACGTAGATAACAAGCCTTAACTCACTGCTTGCAAGCAGGCCGTATGGAATAAAGAGCTTCGTCTCTCCATACTTAGGATTGGGATAGAAGCCTCTAAGCGATGATACGTAGCCTGGAGGGTGTCCTGCGTGTGCTAGAACTATTCTGCTCAGACCAGCGCCACTGCCACTGCTAGCAGCAATACTACTTGCAACATAGAGGTCGACAAATCCCTCTCTAATCCGCACGATATATCCTAGCACCCCACCTGCATGCATCTCGGGTATGAGACGAATTGGTATCGTGTAGGAGTCTCCAAGAGAAAGCAGTTCTGCAGTATGAGACCCCCTCATTGACCTTTCGCTAATGGCCACTCTTACTGGGCTTCCGTCTAGCAGTAGGGGCCTCTCTAGTACCACGGGAAACCTGCAGGATTCGGTTTTGAGATAGGCGGTAGTGTACCCGTAGGGAATGATGCTGGTATTACTCACTGCAAGCCCTAGAGCGGTGCTGTACTCCTCTTTTACGAGTGGAACGTCCAAGCTCGCAATTAGGCCTGCCGTTACTAGGGCCTTAATCTCCTCCTGCATGCCTAGAGAGAACAGCATTACAGTAATATTCACATTACTACCGCTACGATCCTGCAGGCTTCTCTCCCTGAGCTTTTCAAAAGCTACGGGACCTACAATTAGGCTGGTTCTCCTGCCATTTAGTATGCCGTGATCGAGAAGAAGCATTTCGTTTATCTGCCTTATCCCATCGCCGTTTTTGTCTGCCCATACACCAGCCCATACGATAACAAGGGGGAGGCTTGTTCTGTTGAGTTCTCCGAGAGCCTCCACCTTAATCAGAACCGGACTATTGGGACTGGATGACTCAAGGGGGATGGTTACGAACTCGGGCTCGAACCTCTTGAGCGTGACCTCCTCTTCATAAAAATGGCTGTCCAAAACTGAAATTTCGAGTGCAAGATCCCCGTCTTCTAGGAGTTTTGAAGGAACAGCTATGCTGTTTCCTACAACTCTAAGCGCTGTTGGCACATCGTCCAAGGCGCACTTTTCGTGCTCGCTTTCCTCTAGAGCCCCTAAAAGTCTACTGACATTTAACAGGCCCAGACCTTGGACTTCGGGAGGGAGCTTCAAGTCCACGGTGCCCCTTGCAACGAGACTCTTGATAGCTCTGGCATCGAGATCTACACCCTCCTCTCTAGCCTTTTCCAGTAGAAGTGCTATCGAAGCCGATACTATGGGTGCAGACATGCTTGTGCCACCGAAAACGTCTATAGCTCTATTGCCATCACCGAATCCATTGAGTGTCGACGTTGGGAGGAGTGCAAATGCTCCTGGTGCAACGAGATCAGGCTTGAGTGTCCCCAAGAGGCCTGGTCCCCTGCTGCTCCAAGACGCAACGCTTCCTCCCACGCCTTCTGGAACGATAAGATGACCCAAGGCGTCGTATATTGGCTTTCCGAATATCGTAGAGGCCCCGACGGTCAGCACGTTGTGTGTTGCACCTCCAATTGCAATACTAGAGAGGCCTGGACCCTGATTCCCGCCTGCAAAGACTACGATCGACTTGCTAGAGATCTTCTCGATGTGATGGGCAATGGGGTCTCCGCCGGGTATAAATCCTCCACCATCCATCAGCAGCAGGCTAGGCCAGTATACCACTCCCCAGCTATTGCTTATCACGTCGGCTTTGTGAGCACCGGTATACACCCAAGTACCATTGACGTAATCGTGACCGCTAAGCCAGTAGAGTGCGGCTATGACGTTTCCTGAGAGAAGGGCCATTGCAGCGGCTATCCTTGCATTCGGGGCGATTCCCCTGCTCTTAATAGTCGCTGTACCGCTCACTGAGGGGAGGGTGTAGCTTGCATGCTTGCCCGCTATGATACTCGCTACCGTTGTTCCATGCCCGATGGGGTCGTAGAAAAAGTCGACATATCTTCCTTCAGGATCGAGTCCTGGATAGATGCCGCTTGCGCGGGGCTCCCAGCCTCTCTCCCAGGCTAGTGTTAGGTCTACACCACTTCTGTTAATTATTCCAAATGCATCGTAAACGCATCCAGAGATCACTCCAAGCGAGAAGTCGTAGACACCGTCATTGTTAAAGTCCAGTGCAGCTATGCCGCTACCCATACGAAGGGACCTTTCGTCGCTAAAACTGAAGTCTGCTAGCTCTTGTGAAGGGGGGTAGGGAAGGGCTCCTAGACCGTAGAAGAAGCTTCCAATAGTAAACCATGTCGTCGATAGGTCTGCAAACGCGGTATCATACACTCCAGGGACCTCAGAATCAACGAGTACTACTGGAACTAGAAAGCCTACTCCTGGAGCCGCGCCACCTAGCATGCTGTTGTATGGGAGCATGAAAGCGACTAGAAAGCCAAACTTGTAGTACCCGCTTTTACTGTCTATCGAAGGGGCCTTCCAGTCGTAGTCCACATAAACCCGTGCGAACCCGACTGTAGGAACGTAAACTATTACCTCCCTACCTCCTGTTGCCAGCATGCGCGTAAACCTGTCTCTCAACGTTACGTTAAGGGGCGTGAGCGCTAAACCGAACTCGTCGGCATCGAGCAGCATAGGTCTACCGCTATCGTCTACTGCTATTCTATCCTCTCCCAAACTCTTAGACGAGAAGTCCGCCCCCGTATCAACAATACCCACCACAATGCCTCGCCCCGTAGCATTGATGTTCTCGGCGCCAATCCACTTCAGAACTTCATGAATCGTGGGACCCGAGACCGTTGTCGGGCTCGCTTCGAGCCTATCGGGCAGTGCTAGAGGCCTGTACGTCATTGTTTGAAGCAGCACGTTTTGAGCGCGCTCACGCAATAATTCGGATATGCTGTCATCGATCTCTAGAATCTTCACGCCTCTTGGAGCCAATAGGATAACGGCTTGACCTCCTAGAAGCTCTAGTCGTAAAATGTGGGGATGTGCGTGCTTCGCCTCACTCACGCCAGTCCAGGGTATTGAGGCTACCAGCAAGAAAGCTAGAAGTACAGCAGTGCAGACGAACTTAACTTTAGAGTTCAAAAGTACCCCCCCAGAGCATCACCATACAACGGACAAATTGTTACGCTTTCTTAAAGCTCGCAACTCCATATTTGTCTTCATAATCTACCCATTTATCTCTACTCTTATCTCTACCTAATCTCTAACAAGCAATGAACTATGGCGTTTGTAAAGTATACTAGGATCGAGTTGTAAAAGCACTAAAATTGGCACCAGCAAGAGCGGGGTGCAGCGTGACGAGTTGAGTGGTAGCCTTCTCTCCTCACTGAAAGAGCTAAGAAGACTTGCCAAAGTAGCCGAAGCCCAGGAGATTGCAAGAAGAATGTTCGTGACAAACTCTTTCGATGCCCTTCTAACATCTCTAGGCGTGATGTTAGGAAGCTACATAAGTGGCGTGGAAATGCCAGTTGCTTACATTGGTGCTGTTCTGGGTGGAGGCCTAACGATGGGCGTTTTTAGCGGCTTTCTGGGCTCATTCTTTTCCGAGCGTGCTGAGAGACTGAGAGAGCTACACGAGTTAGAGGAGAAGATACTTAGAAACTTGAAGGGAACGATTTACGAAAAGGTAGCAAAATGGGTTCCCCTATATGTTGCTTTCTGGAGCTCTCTCGGCATACTGGTCTTCCCAATGCTAACAACCGTGCCATTTGTTCTCGCAATGATAGGAGTTATCGGTGTAAAGGTAGCGCTTACCATGGGAGTTGTAATAGCAAACTCTTTCGTATTTGTGCTTGGAGCGTATCTAGGCAGGATTAGTGGCGAGAGTGCCGTGAAGACTGGTGCTAGCATGCTGGCTGTAAGCTTGCTAGCAACAACAGTACTAGTGGTAATTTCTGCTATAACGTGAATGCAAGCTTCGCGTCTCATTCACGCACAACGGAACTATTAGAGGGATGGTCTTTACTGTAGTTTAACTCATAAACGGCGCTGCCACCTAGCTTGACGGCTTCCTGTCGTAGCCCTTCAACTGCACTGATAAGTTCCTCCTTTGCTTTGGGTTCTGCACCTCTAAGCATGAAGTGAATTTTCAGTCTGGGCCCTTTAACCTCGTGGCCCAGTGGGTGGGTCTTCACGTACAAGTGCGGCTTTTCTCTAACGAGTCTTTTCAGAGATGGAGCTATAGAGGATTCTGGAACTCCCTCAACGTACAAGTAGGCCTCGAACACTCTTGCCTCTGGAACCATCTCCTTTAGAAGAGGCTCGACGTGAAGCTCGAAAACTGCTTGCATTTCCTTTGGCACTCCTGGCAAGCAGATAATGGTTGTTTCGCCAGCCTTTATGATGCATGCAGGAGCGGCGCCTATTGGATTCTTCAAGGCTGTAGCACCCTCGGGCATGTACGCCATTTTTATACGCTCCTCAGTGAGAGCTAGGCCTTTCTCCTTGTAGAACTCCTCTACGAATTTGAGTGCATCTTTGTTGAGCTCCAATCTTCTCTCCAAGGCCCTAGATACAAGCTCCAGCGTCCTGTCATCGTATGTGGGGCCAAGACCTCCTGTTGTAACAACCAGTTTTACGCCTTGCCTTATGGCCTCTCTTAATACCGCAATCGCTTCCTCATCGTCCGGGGTACACAGTATTCTACGTACAGAGAATCCCAGGAAGGAAAGCTTTCTTGCAATCCAAGCTCCATTTGTGTTAACGGTTATGCCCAAGGTCAGCTCACTGCCTATATTCAAAATCCATGCAAAGGGCTCTTTGCCGGCGTTCACTTTGGGTTCCTCTTGGAGGTGGCGGTAGCTTTGATGTTGGTTCCACGAAGCTATCGCTCTGCTGCGCTTCAGGTTCTACACCTCCTGGCAGCATCCGGTGTTATTAGCAAAACCAGCCTCCCACCTCCAGGCCTTATGCTCTCATCAAACTCGAGGACAGCTGCCGAACCAGCCTTTAGCTCTACACGCCCTCCGCCTATGAGCCCTGATACTATACTCTCGATGCTTGGAGCGTGACCCACTAGAACTGTACCGTCAACAAGATTCAGCGATAGGATTTTATCTAAACTTGCTGTTTCAGGCTCGAGCTCCTGCGCGGTCTCGTACTCCAGGTCGTAGAGCTCTGCTATGATGCTGGCCGTCTGTACTGCACGCTTTAGAGGACTTGTGATTATTTTCGTAGGTCTAAATGGCAGCAGGCCTGCAACAAGCCTGACATCAGCCCTCCCTTCAGGAGTGAGCTCTCTCTCGAAATCGGGCTTGGTACCAGCCCTCTCCGCCTTTCCATGTCTGAAAAAGCAAAGCAACATGAAGGGCACCAGAAGGCTGTATCCTTGTCTCGACGGCTAATACACCTATTGATGAAGGGCTTCCCTTAACCTTTTCTTTCCCAGCTCTCTAAGAGCTATGATGTTAATGCTACTGGGTGGAGTGCCCTCCTCGACTGCCTTGAAAACGAGCTCCTCGAGATCGAGCTCAGTGAACACGCCGGCATTGTTAAGCTTGGCTCTAGCCTCCCAAATGCTCTCCGTGTCAACCACGAGCTGGGCAAGAGGCGATAGCCTAAATGCAACTGTCGCGTCTACGAAGAACGTTATGGTTTGAAGCAAGGTGACCTCCACGGACCTTCCGCCCCTGATGTTTCTCGTTCCATGCTCTCCCTTAAACGCTAGCACTTGAATCATGCTAGCCTCACTTCTTGCTAATGAAAGAACTCGCTCTAGAACCTCGACGTCGTCTCTAGTGATACCCCTAGAGCCGTAAAAGCCCCCCTCTCTAGCTATCAACGAGAGCCTCCACAACAGGTAGTCGACTCTAAGCTCTCCGTCTGCACCCAGCGAGTGAACGGCTAGGAATGTCCTAAGTCCGCTAGACGACGCTTTTGCAATTGACGAAAGCCCCAAGCTATCAGCAAGAGGCGACCACAAGTCGTCCTCGCCACCCTCTGCCAGCACATCCCCTCCAACATCAACACCGACCACACAGTCAACGTAGAAGCTCTCCTTTAGCGCCTTCACTCCCTCTACCAAACCCTTAAAGCCCCTGCTAATATCTAGAAGCAGGATGGGGCGTCCTAATGCCTTAGATACCAATGATGCCTGAACCTCCACTTTTCTCTCATTTCTATTCGCATAGCACTCGCCTTCACAGATGCCCGAATACTCGCTGACTAGCCTTATACCCCTAATAGAGCCTAGCGGTATAGGACCCGGTATAGGATCGTATGGAAAGCGCTCCCACACAATGGTGCCTGTAATGCTCTCCAGCCCTTCGCGCTCGCTGGCAATGCTAAGCATTGCCGCACTACAGACGTCCCCTCCGCCGCCAATACCAATAAAGGCAATTTTGCTGCACCCCTTCAAGAGCTGGCGCAATGGATTCCACCTAGGAAAAACACCTCGATCAGTAGAGTAAGATGCTTGCAAGGGTTTTAAGATGCTTTGCTTCAACGAGCCCGAACAGAAGAAAGTTCAGTGGGATAACCGCCAGCTCATTGCAATCCTCGCTCGCTCTCCCCGAAAACTCATCATCACGATACTTATAATTTAGCCCTACGCGAAAAGGTTTCTAGAGGTGATAGTACCCGCGACTCTGAAGGCATGGTGAAAACAATTGTGGTATGCCATTAGACCCGACTCTCTGACTGTTTGGAGTGATAAAAGAGTAAGAAATGCTTTAAAATGGTACTATAGTGTTATGAAGAATGAGAGGCTAGCAAAGTTTCTTATTGCGAAGCACGTCGAAGCCCCTTGCGACTACAAGGAGCTAGACCTCGGTGAGCTGTGGAGAGTACACGACAAGCTACACCATACGTTTACAAGGCTCTGGAGTGAGGTCGCTAAAGGGGAAATCACGCTTGAGAGCACGAGCAGTCCGCGGTGTTCCTTTCTCGACGTTAAGGTCGAGATTGCAAGAAGGGTTCTTTCGAGTTGCGTGTTCTGCGAGAACAGATGCAGAGTTAACAGACTTGATGGAGAGAGGGGAGTATGCAGGCTAGATTATAAGACTGTGGTTTCCAGCTACTTCCACCATCTTGGAGAGGAGGCGCCGCTAGTTCCTAGTGGAACCATTTTTTACGGGGGGTGCACATTTCGCTGTGTCTTCTGCCAAAATCATGACATCTCTCAAGAGTACCCGTATCCAGGAGTGGTCGTTGATGCGAAGGGTCTGGCCAAAATACAAAAGGAGCTAAGGGGGACAGGGGCGAGAAACATAAACCACGTAGGCGGAGATCCGACCCCAAACACCCACACGATCCTCGAGAGCTTAAAGTACCTTGAAGTCAACGTTCCCCAGATCTGGAACAGCAATCAGTATCAATCAGCTGAAACCATGAAGCTACTTGTCGACGTCATAGACCTCTGGCTTCCTGACTTCAAGTACTGGAGTGATGAATGCGCAGAAAGGCTTAGCGGGATTAGGAACTACAGAGAAGTTGTAACGAGGAACCTGAAAATATCAATCGAGCATGGCGATATGATAATAAGGCACCTAGTGATGCCAAATCACATCGAGTGCTGCAGCATACCGATACTGGAGTGGATATCTAAGAACCTGCCCAGAGACAAGGTCGTTGTAAACATTATGGATCAGTATAGACCTGAATATCTTGTGGCTCGCTATCCAGAGAGGTACAAGGAGATTTCTAGAAGGGTTACAGCCGATGAAATGGCAATCGTATACCGTGAGGCCGAGAGGCTTGGCTTGCTCTACGGAGTGGTCTGAATACCGTTACTATCAACTACATTACAGCTACCAGTATGGCATACCAAAAGCGTTCAGCCTCGAACCCGCATTGCAATCTTGAAGAAGGTGGGAGGCCCCAGAGCGTGTACGTAGGAGTCGATATCGGGGCTTCAAAGATTCTGGTAGGTGTTAGCAGAAGCCCTCCCACTATCGACAAGAAGACCATTAGGCCGTTTCCCAAGCATGGTGACGAGTTTACAGTGTCTCGTATCGTAAAAGAGATGATTGTCTCGCTTCTCGAAGGAAACCGAGAGATCAAGGGCATTGGTGTTGGGACTATTGGACCATTGGATTTTAAGAGAGGAGTTGTTACGGGCTCTCCTAATGCTCCTATTAGAACCTTCGTACTAAAGGAGCCTCTCGAGAGTGCATTTAAAACCAGGGTTATAGTGCACAATGATTGTACAGCTGCGGTTTGGAGCGAAGCTGTTTTTGGAAGAGGTAGGAGCTACAGCGATATTGGGTACATAACAATCAGTAGTGGAGTCGGCGGAGGCTTCGTTCTGGGGGGAAGACTTGTAACTGGTAGACGGGGGAATGCACACGAAGTAGGACACATTGTGGTAGACTACAAATCGAACATTAAATGTGGCTGTGGCGGTACTGGTCACTGGGAGGCCATTGGTGGAGGCTTTCGAATTAGAGAGGCACTAAAGTACCTGGTAGAGCACGAGTATAAGGGTCCTCGTACAGAGTTCGCAAAGCTGTGCATGAGAGGGGAGGCGGATTACAATAAGCTTTTCGACTATTACAGCAGGGGGGACTTTGCAGCAAGCGCTCTTCTAGAAATCGTAATGAAAGCGCACGCGGCCGGTATAGCTAGTGTCATTGCAACATACGATCCCGAAGTCTTGTTTCTCGGGGGAAGCATTTTTCTTAACCACAAGCGGATTTTCTTGCAAGCCCTTAGAAGGTATCTGAGAAGCTATGCGGTTTCGAGCAGCATCATGACACGAACCTGCACGTTTGGCTTCGACTCTGTTCTTGTTGGAGCTATCGCATTGGTGTACAGTCCTCCACCAACATGTTGATGAAGAGGTAGTGGTGTAGTTTGAATGCTGACGAAAGCTTCGCATTACCGCACTAAAGCCCCTCACTGGAAGACGCATCTTAATTGCGAGCATTTTCGTCCTTTTCCTGTACAATTCGCTCTCCTTGAGGAGTACCCTCACAGCAACACTGTGAGCCTTTGCCATGTAGCTTACGAGTTTATGCTGGAAGCAGTTCGTTAATAACGAGACCTCTGCTCCCGGAGCACTCCATCGCACTACCACTTTCAAATACCCCTACCCCACAGTCCGTCATACTACTATGGCTTATATCAACTAAGGTTGCATCCCTAGAGTTTCGCGATAAGGGTATTTCGAGTGCAACAACTTTGCACTATAGCATCTAGTTTACATTTAACGCGTTCACCCACCTAATTTACAATGAGGCGTTTTCGCGTTTACCCATGCTTGTTGTGTCAAGGCTTCGACGCCTTCTCATATTCACTGCACTACTCATGCTACCCTTCTTGAGCCACGATCTAGTACATCCATGCTACTGTCTTTCCTGTGCGGAGTTTGTACTTCTTTCTCGAGAAGAAAAAGATGGTTGACATCAATAGTCGCTTTAACGCCCATTATCGCAAGGATATTGCCGGTATCGTTCTCGCTCGTGTCCGAGCTGTTAAGACCGTAGAGAGTATCGTGAAACTTCCTTAATGCTACTGACAGTATCGAGCAGGCTCGCAGGAACTCTTGGGGCTTCCTGAATCATTGCTTCGCGAGGTGCAAATGCTCCTAACAGAAACGCTACAGCAACAGGTACCAGGTACGGTAAGAACTACTTTACTACAGAACGATATGTAGTGTGCTGATGATTGCGACCAGCATATCCGCCATTCTGTCGATCTCCACTGGGAAGGTAATAGGAGTTTGAGAGCAATTTAAAGTATCTTTAGCATCCTTGTTACCGCTATCAGTGTATTCTTTGCCTACTCCCCAGACGAAGATTATACTCGCACCACTCTTAATGTTGGCCTCGAGTAGAAGGTTGCTTGTAGTCCCAGTCGCCCAGAGTTCCGTTTTTAAATTCTAAATAGTGCTCTCGTTGTTCTGCAGTGGTGTTCTGCTCTGTCAGAGCCTGGCTTGGACTGTAATGGTCTGTGGTTTAGAGATGTCGGGTGCGTTAATAGCTTTATGCAAGGACTACGTTGAGGCTCTTTTTTCCTCTTCGTAGCCACAAAGCGTGGTTCACGAACAGCAAGCTTTAAATGTGGTGCGTACACTCATAGTAGCACACTCACTACACCCAGACCATCTTGACTTCAGAGCTTTAAAGCGAGTTTTAGGCCCTGCATGACATTTGCACGTCTTTGAGGTGCGATCTTGCAGAGCCCAAGCGTGGGCAGCAGTGAGGCAGTAATTGACGGACTTCTTGATTTGGGAGAGCTTAAGGTAAGAGGTCTTTCAAGAGTACTATACTCAAGCGTAAAGACTGTTAGGGATATCTATGTATCGCTTGCACGCAATATATGGAGACCTGAAGTAAACGTTACCGCTAGCGGTACATTAGAGATTGAAGGCTATAGGTTTTCGTTTTATCAAGTTAAACCAGACGTTGAGGGTGGACGCGGTAGAGACGATAGAGGGAACTTCTTTTGGGTAAGGGGCGGCAATGGACTGGAGAAGGTGCAATTGCTTCCGCTTGTTGATATTCTGGGTAGAAAGATTGCTCTACTTGTGCTCGAGTTTAGAGGAGAGGAGCATCCTAACCCCATTTTTGACAAAATGTACAAGGGATTCAGGCTTGCGGCGTTCTTCAAGCTCAAAGACGTCGAGGCAATGGCAATTGAGCTGCATAGGGACAAGGCTAGAATAGTCTTTCCTCGAATTTGTAGCGGAGAAAAGACCTATGCTAGCAGTATTGGCGTTCACAAAAACTGCATGGTGGAAACTGCTAGCACTAACATAAACATTTATGTTAGCAACGTGTGGAATCATGCAATGGCAACATGGAACACAAACCCTAGCCTGCCTCTCGTGAAGATGGCTCCAAAGGTCACGGTAGGCCTATTCAAACGCAGGGGGCTTCCCTCTAGCCTTTAGCAGCCCATAGCTCAAACGTGCTTCAAGTCAGCACCAAAGCCCTCTCCGTTTCCTCTAAGAAAAACTTTTGAACCAAAAAGCTCAAATGGAAGCTTGGGTTACGCTCACTCCGTGGTTTAATTCCGAACGGCTTTAGTGCGTGATAGCTTTGAGGGGAGCTAGCGAATTCAGGAGACTCGACAAAATAGAAAGGTTCTACTATCTGCTACACCCGCAACCCACAGTAGTAGTTATCACGAAGTGCGAAGGCGGAAGAGTGAATGCCATGCCAGTCTCCTGGGTCACGCCTATTTCTGAAGAACCTCCGACATTAGGTGTAGCCATTGACAGAGAGTCTTACACCCACGAGTGTCTCGAAAAGCATAGGGAGGCGACAATAAACATTCCTGGACCCCAACACGTGGATCTCGTCTACGCTCTAGGCAGCGTTTCCGGTAGAGAGGTTGACAAGGTCGAAAGGTTTAATCTCGTCCTAATTGAAGGTTCAAAGGTAAGTGCACCATTGTGGCGCGATGCCATGGCAGCCTTGGAGGTCACGGTTTACAGAGAACTCGATGTGGGAGAGTGCAGGTTCTATGTGCTTAAGGTCGAGAGTGCTTGGATCCGCGAAGGACTGTTTACCAAGTATGGATGGAACACTGCAAAGACAAGTCCGCTCCTACATGGAATAGGGCGAACGTTCTATCTCGTAGGGCGGCAGATTTACGCTCGAAAAATAGAGCCTTAAGTTCCTGCACGCTATATTTGTTTACTGCTGCTTGTAGACCTATGCTAGTACCACCAAGTATTCGTAAAGTTATGCTCGGGAACGAAGGGAACTTCTCCTCCAAATGCGCTACATGCATCGCTCAGAAAACATGCCTTCTCGGTTTGACAGGCTGGTGCCGTGCGAGTACAAAGCCTTCTGCCAAAATTCCATAGAAAGTCGTCGAAAACAAACGGATCAATCCCTCCAATACGGCACAACATCTTGTAAGCGTACCTTGCAGTAAATCTCAAGATAATGTCTTCCTGTTCGCTTACCTCTTCACCACGCTCTATTCTGCTTAGAGTGTTCGCGTCGACTCTCACAATACCCAGTCTAAGAGCAATTCGCATTAGGTGATTGTCAACTGGCACCTCTTTGTTGTGATCGTCTTTGATAGCAAAGGCTCCCCTTCTTGCGAGAAACTTTGCTAGCAGAAAGCTCTTTTTCTCAACGGGATCTTGGTAGGCTGCAAAGACCTTCAATCTATCTATGAGCCCCCCTTCAACCCCTCTTCTCAAGTAGCCCCTCGAACCCTTGATGAGTTTCATGGGACTGCCACTGTAGAGTTTTATTAGCTTTTCCCCCAGGTCCCGTAGAAGCATTGTTCTGATACCAACATCCGGAGGGCTGGCTATTACTCGCACGCCAGACCTGACTGTTAGCCACTCTCTGACTTCACTTTCGGTAATGCTCGCCAAATGGCTTGCACTAAAAAACTCCGGTTTACTAGAGAACATTTCCATACCGAGCCTGTAGAGCAAGTCTGCACCGTGGTAGACCCTTCCGTTAATGTTCGCTTCGTATGCTCTTTCTCCTCTGCTTAGCCTATGATCCATTGCGACCATCACTAAAAAGTACATGACAGTAGATTCTGTAGGAGCATTTTCTGGAGGGTAGTACTCAGGATTCGTGAAAGGATCGATCTTCGTGCCTCGTACGACGCTTGATACTCTAGGCGAAATCTCGCAAATTCTTTCAATGTCCACTTCGACCCTCAAAGGAGGGGGCCCTCCACTTTAAGGCGACTTGAGCCCTAGTGCATTCTATAAGGGCAGAGGCAGAACTTAAAGATCAAAATGCTCGGAAGGGGAGAAAATCACTCATCGTATCTCTTGCTCCCCAATACTTCAACTAGAAGGCTAACTATTCTCTCAAGATCGGTCTTTGTGTTGTTTTTGACCTCTAAGAGCTTGCTCTCCTCAAAACACTCTAATGCCTCGGTCTTAACGGTTTCAAGAACCTCTGCTTCGATGTTTTCTCTCACCTTTATCAATGGCCACTTTCTCTTTTCCAGCCTTTCTCTTAAGACGTTTGGATCCGCTCGGAGAACTACAACAAGCTCTACAAGCTCGTTGTCCAGCACGCATGGAAAGACACTATCTACAATAATCAAGTTCTTGCCTTCTTCTGCAAGCTTGCGGATTTCCTCCAGCAGTGCAGGCTTGAGTTTGTCAAGGTCAACCGTGCTCGTCTTGTGCTCGAAATCGTACTCTGCAACGAGTTCCCGTTTTAAAGCGAGTTCTGCAACTCTAACTACCTGAGCGCCAATCCTACTACCTATAGCGTTTGCGACTGTGGTTTTGCCTGTTCCGGGAACCCCTGTTATAATTGCTACCCTCATGGTCGCCTGCTCCGAGGCTAGCTAATAGTGCTATGCACGCTACCTAATGGTGCTGTGCCAAGCAGTATTTGTGTCAAGTGGCTCTTTCAACAGGCGTCTTTAAAGGGCTCAGACCGTTCAGGTGAAAGGGGAGTTAGGCCTGTTTGAGTCGCCTAAGAGTCGAGGAAGTCTTAAACCAAACAAAGCCTTGAACAAAAAAAAGCCTTTCGTGCTAGGAAAAATTGAAGTGAGGAGAGCGTTAGGAAGTCACTCCTCTTTCTCCTTCTCCTCTTCCTCCTTCTTACCGAACTTCTTGCCTGGCTCCTCTTTTTCTAGCTTGCTCGCTGCGATTATGTCGTCTATTCTGAGAATCATTGTTGCAGCTTCCATGCTAGCCTTTATAGCGTTCTGCTTTATAGCTGCCGCCTCAACTATGCCCTTCTCGTACATGTCAACTATCTCGCCGGTAGTTATGTCGATGCCCATAGCCTCGTTTCCTGGCGTAGCGTGCGCGCTTCTGAGCTTCATCATAATTTCCACTGCATCTAGTCCTGCATTTTCAGCTAGTGTTGCTGGTAGGGTTTCGAGAGTCCTTGCAAACGCCTCTATTGCTAGCTGTTCCTTACCTCCAACCTTCGTAGCGTAGTCCCTCAGGTGCTTTGCAACCTCGACTTCAATTGCCCCTCCACCGGGTACAACCTTGCCATACCTTATTGCATCAGCTACAGCACTCAAGGCGTCTCTCAAAGCTCTTTCTCCCTCATCAACAAGTCTCTCGAGACCCCCTCTTACCAGTATTGAGACGCTCTTGAGATTCTTCGCTCCAATAATGAATACCATCTTATCCTCGCCGACCTTTCTCTCCTCGACCAGCTCCGCCTCTCCAAGATCGCTTGGCTGTAGGTCCTCAATGTTGGAGACTATCCTCCCTCCGGTGGCTCTCTCCAGCTTCTCCATGTCGCTCCTCTTGACTCTCCTCACGGCCAGTATCCCGCGCTTCGCCAGGAAGTGCTGGGCCACGTCGTCGATGCCCTTCTGGCAGATC
>Ga0105154_1000661_pt1 | contig 14484 bp, 13 predicted proteins | sample SSWtaG_FD_89672 | JGI IMG/M metagenome (GOLD analysis project Ga0105154, IMG submission 89672) | Hot spring microbial communities from Sandy's Spring West, USA to study Microbial Dark Matter (Phase II) - SSWsed_matched | ecosystem: Environmental > Aquatic > Thermal springs > Hot (42-90C) >... | reverse complement strand
CTTTTAGTAGGTAAACTATGATTGAATTTGTAACCCAGGCCTTTATGATATTGCTTGTAGGTTCGGTACTTGGCTGGCTCTCTAAGAGAACTACCTACACTTCTTTCATAGGCTATGTACTTGATGGATTCATCACTACTACTCATGAGTCTTGGAGTAGAGCTCACAGCATTTACTCAACTTGAGTTTTTGAAAAGCTTAGGCCTTGCAATATTCTTATTTGAGGCTGGCCTATCTATAGGTGTTGTCAAACTCCTGAGGTCTCTCAACAGAGTTCTCGTAGTAGAGCTTGTTTCATACCCCCTGCTCTGGGCCTTGGCAAAGTTTGCTGCAGGTGCGCTAGGACTAGGTATAGCTAAAGAGGTTGTACTGTTCCTAATTCTCATCGACTCCCCCTCAACAATAACCATTTCCCTAAATAAGGTCTCTTCAATATAAGGCGTTGAGAACTCTAGCAGTTGTTGAGGCTAATTTTGAGGACTTGGCACAGTTCACAGTATTTTTAATGATCTTTATAATAGAGATTTCAGGGCTCACAATAGAGAGTATTAAATGTGCTCAAAGTAGTAGGGCTTGTAGCGCTCTTAGCATACATTCTACTAAGGATTGCAAAAAGTTGAGTAGGTTCATTTTGAGAATAGGAGTTAGCTCCAAGTACCTGCTCCTTCTATCCATAGCACTACTCTACTCAGCAATTATGCAAGGCCTCGGGCTTCTAACCCTCCTAGGCACTCCCATCTATGTTTAGCCCTGCAGGGCTTGGAGCACTGCTCCCATCGCCCAGGTGGGCACTAACCAGCAACAAACTACCCTAATTAACCCTAATAAATGTTTCTGCCCCTAGCTTAGCGATGGCTTTAGCCCTGGTGCTGGGACTATGTATAGCATTTTACTTTACTTGATTTTGTCGCAAAACTTCAGTTCTCTTTCTAAAATCATTGAAAAAGAAGGCCTACGCCCATTGAAACTGCCTTTAGTGGTGATGCTGAGAAGCAGATTACATGCTTAACTGCTATGCTAACGCCAAGCAGGCCTTCCCCCATAATGAGCATTGCAGTTTTTAACCGAAGTTCTCTCCTTCATATTTCTGGGGCTCAGTATGAGGGAAGTGGGTGTAGTTACCTCTAACTCTAGGTCGTATGAAGCACCTGTGCTAGTTTATAAAGAGGCAGAGGCTTTTGTCAAGGAGGAGGCCCTTGTCTTAGTAGAGGATGCTAAGTTTGGTAAGGGGTTTCTAGGGGTGCTGAGGTTCGTCACTAAGCTTGACCCTCTGCTAACAGCGAGTCAGAGGTCTGCTATTATTGAGAGGCCTGAGCTTGCTGAAGAGGGTATTGAGATCCCCTACGAGACATGTGTTGTGAGGATTATTGGAGAGGTTGCTGGGGGTAGGCTAGAGCCACCTGTAACCCCTCCAACGCCAAGGTCAAAGGTGTTTCTAGTGGAGTCGCCAACTGATCTAAAGCTTGAGCTCGGCTCTGGGCTTGTGATTGGAGTGCATAAGTACAGTGGTGTTGAGATCCCTATGAATCCCGATGCACTTAGGTACCACATAGCTGTTGTTGGGACTACTGGAACAGGCAAGTCGAGGCTAGTCAAGGCGCTAATAGATGAGGTTCTCGCTAAGACTAGCTGGAGTGTTGTAGTCTTTGACCACACTGGCATGGACTACTCCCTCTACTGGCCTAGCAGTGTTGTGAAGGCTGATAGAGTTGTGCTCGATGTCAACACCATTACTGAGGGGCTTAAGGTAGCCATAGGCTCTGCAGAGAAGCTTCTAGAGGACTACATGCCGCTAGCCCTTCTCCGCTACATTGCATGCAAAAGCGAGTCTCAGCTCTGCTCACAGCTAGAGCACCTCTATGGCGCGGGGAATGGTAGTAGAAAGGGGGCTTCAAAAAGTGGTGAGGCTCCTGCTAGTGCCCCACTTGTCAACATCTCGAGGGAGCTTGTTGAGGAGTTGACTAAGAGCATATCTGGCAAGGGGCTTTGGAGTGCCGCAGACCTTGCAAAGGTGGCTGCAGAGACTTCGCAGAGCCTTGGTGCACATAGGCCAACGCCACAGAAGCTCACACTATACCTAACGCTCTTTGGTGAGCACTACATTAAGAGGCTTAACAACATGGCTCTGAGAGTCGATGAGCTTGTGGAGAGAGTGCGCAGAGACAGGCTTCTGGTGGTTGACCTCAGCACTATTGAGACAGAGGCTAGGAGGGTCATTGTCAAGAGGTTTCTTGAGAGGCTCTGGGAGGTGGTTACAGAGAGGCTAGAGCCTGTCAACATGCTTGTAGTTATTGATGAGGCGCACAACTACGTGTGTCAATATGGCTGTGCACCCTCTAACACACTAGTTGAGAAGACTCTGCGTGAGGGTAGGAAGTGGGGCTTGGGGGTTGTGCTAGCGAGTCAGAGGGTCGTGGACTTTGCACCAGATGTGAGAAACAATGTGAATACAGTGTTTTTCAGCAAGCTCCAGACTCCCTACGACTTTGATCAGCTGAGGGGCTTTGTAGACCTCGCTGGCATCAGGCCAGAGGTGCTGTCTCTACTTAGCACAAGGGAGTTCTTCTTCGCTGGACTCGGCAACCCGCTGAGGTACCCAATGCTAATAAAGGTGAGGGAGGTTGGAGAGCCTAGAAGAGCTCCTCACTAGAGAGGCTACTGGCGTAGCTCCTGAAGTTGTTGAGAAAGTGCTTGTGAGGACAGCGAGTAGGCTAGTTAAAGAGGTTGAGAAGGTCAGGCTACGCATAGCTGAGATTAGAAGGTCTGTGGAGGCCAGGGGTGACATCTTTGCGCTAAGGGTTGTGGGGGATTATGAGAGGCTTTGCTATGCAGCTGTTGACTCTAGCTTTACAGCCCCTGCTATAGAGCTTGTGGGGGGCTACCTGGGGATAATAGCAGTTGTGAAGGTGCTCTACGGCTCTAGGTGCGGCGGGGGGCGAAGGGGTAGTGCTGATGCTGAGGTGTACACAGAGCTCTGGTTCAACAGAGACTATGTAAACGAGTTTGCAAAGTACTACGAGAGGGCTACTGCCCTAAAGCTTCTAGAGGCGAAGAGGGGTGGAGGGATACACTTCGATGTGCTGCTACTAGATGGAGAGATAATACCAAGGGTTTGGAGAGGCTCTGGTAACGAGCTCCTTAGAGTGAGGGCTGTTGAGGTTACTAACAGGATCATAGAGCTTGCCGATGAGACGGACACAGCTGTTGCTGGGGTTTTGAAGAGGAGCTACTCAAGGGACTTAGTGAACATCCTCGGATTTCACGACCTGAGGCTCAGCGATAGGGCTGTGATGAGCCTTGCGCTAAAGCCGGGGGAGTACCTAGTGGCAGGGAGCTACTCAGATCTACACAGAGAGCTTGAGAAGCTCAGAGGCAGGCCAGGGGTTGATGATGAGTGGCTTAAGGCTAGGCTTGAGTGGTACGAGGGCATACTCCAGAACACTCCAACTGGTTACGAAGTTAAGCTAGCTTTCTACAGGGCTCCAAAGACCCTGTACCCCACGGCAACTAAGGTAGAGTACATGACCAGCAGCTCTCTCCATGAAGAAGCCCTCATCTCAAGCCTAGTGCACATAAGCACAGCCACAGGGTTGCCAGCACCAGTAGATGAAGCAGATAGACTTGCAGCAAGCACACTCACAAGAGAACTAAAGCAGACAGTGTACCAAAAGCTCATAGCAGAGGTGGCAAAGAACACAAAGGTTAGTGCAAAAGAGGTGCTACCCCTACTCTCGCTCATGAACCCAGAGAAGCTCCACATAGTTAGCTAGCAAAACCGGTTCATGTAAGTCCTCCTAAATTGCTATGAAGAGAGGTGCTAACACAGCTGAAGTACGCTAAGAGCTAGTAGCACTACGCAACCTTTCTATGAAAGGACTACGGTTTATTACTTCCGCACTGAAAGTTACTTTCGGTGCGAAAGCTTGCTGTTTGACCCCAGACCCAAGGCTAGGAGGGAAGACTTGTACGACTTTGATGAAGAGCTCGAGAGGTTTGTAAAGGCTTTGGGCGAGCCCATGATCCTGGTGTCTGGTTTGAGGAGGACTGGGAAGACGTCGCTCATCTTAACGAGTCTTAGTGTGTCTAGAGCCCCCTTCATCTACTTTGATTTGAGGGAGGGTGCTAGGTCTTACGCTGACCTTTACAAGCTTGTTTCAAGGGGTTTCACTGAGTTTGTCAAGAGGTGGAGTGGTTTGAGGAGCCGTTTCCTAGAGGCTTTATCCAGAGTGAGGGGGGTGTCCATAGCTGGTGTTGAAGTGAGCTTCAGCTGGTCCCCACGTAAAAGGCCATTGCTATCAGAGCTCCTGGACGCTGTTAACGACTTTGCTGAGAGAATTGGCTTGAGGATCGCTGTTGTTTTTGATGAGTTGCAGAGTGTCAGGGGCTCTATGGGCGTTGCTCTACAGAGCGCTTTGGCACACTCCTACGACTTCAATAAAAGCGTTACCCTGGTCTTAGCAGGCTCTGAGATGGGTGTCCTCTACAGCATTTTGCAAAATCCTGAGAGCCCTCTCTATGGCAGGGCCTATGTCGAGGTGAGGACAAGGAAGCTGAGCTACAGCGAAGCTGTCGACTTCTTGACCAAGGGCTTTGAGGAGGCTGGCGCAGCTGTGAGTAGAGGTGAGGTTGAGGAGGCTGTTAAAGAGCTCGACGGGATTATAGGGTGGCTAGCATACTATGGCTACCTGAGGTCCAGGGGCATGGGTAGCGTTGAGCAGGTGGTTAGAGAGGCCATTGCCTTGGCCAAGAAGGAGCTAGAGGCCTTTCTATCAACACGAGTGAGCAGTAGGTATAGAACTGTGCTAAGAGCCTTAGCCCAGGGGGTCAGAGAGTGGGGAGAGCTTAAGAGAGAGCTAGAGAGGTTAGAAAAGAGAGAGGTTAGCGATAGAGTTGTCCACGATGTTTTGGTAGAGTTAAAGAGGCATAGCATAGTAGATGAAAGCAACGAGTTCACAGACCCTGTGTACAGAAGAGCATCACTAGAACTCTAATCCAATATCATATGCGCTAGCAATCATACTGAAGACACAGCTGTGCACTAGTGCTACACTTTCCAACGATAGTCTAAGAGGTGTTACTGTTATCAAAGCCACTATCCCCGCATCCCTACTAGACATAACCATGAAGACGTCTATCAAAACCTAGGGGTACTAGTCGTAGGCTCTATAACACCTCTGTCTGATGGTGTGTAAGGATAGTGCAAAGGCTCGCGGATACCTTCAGAACTTCTTCTAGGAGCTTCAGAAGATTATTGAGGGTTCCATCACATTTGTCTCAGAGGTCCCCCTAGGCGAAGAGTATTTAGCTTTGAGTGGATAGAGTTTGTTGCAGATGTTGACACCATGTTAAAGTAGGTTTAGAGGAGGGCAAAGCCCTATGCAGTGTTTCTGTGGTTGCAGGTGTTGCTGCAACGTTTTTATAACTTTGTTTAGTAGTGTTACTAGGTGTAGTGTTTAGTGAGCTCCTGTGGAGGTGGGGGCACATTAGTGTACCACTAACGAGGTTAAAGACAGGTTTTGGAGCTCGCATTGGTGACTTGGGTCTATTTCCTGGTGCTTGCGATGTTTGTGCTGATGATAGGCACCTCTATGTCATCGTTGGTGATAGGGTTGAGAAGAGGGTTAAGGGGCGCTTTGAGCTTGTAGAGAGAGCTCAGCTACCCGACTTCTACCCCCGGAGATGTGTTGCCTCTAATGATAGACTTTACATCACCCACTCCAGGGGTGTCTTAGAGTTCACCTCGGGTCTGCGGCTCATTAGGGATGCCCCTAGGAGCAAGCCCATCTTCCCATTCTCAGCAAGTGTTTACAGCAATCAGCTCTATGTGGTTGGCACAAGGCTTACTAGCAACAGAACTAGTGGTAGTGGTGTTGTAGAGGTGTGGAGTTTACCCAACCTGAGTCTGATCTCCACATACAACTCTAGGCACTGCTCCACAATATACAAAATCAGCTTAAACCCAGCTACAAACCACTTGTGGCTCATGGGCGCTGATGGGGCTCGATTCTGCGCTGAGGTGTACGACAAAAACATGCTCTTAGTGAGCACAGTTAAAGAGCCTATTGCTGACCTTGGCGAGGCTGTGGATGTGGATTTTGATGAGAGTGGCTATGCATATGTCTTGACAGACAAGTACCTACTCAAGTTCACTATGGATGGCAGTATGCAGACCTGGGGCTCAGTTGCAATAGGCAGCACCTATATCACACCACTTGGGCTTGCCTACGCCAATGGCTATGTGTACGTCTTGGTTTCCCAAGGGCACTCCAAACCCCTTCTCTTAGTCTTTGACAGGAACCTGAGGAGAGTTGATAAAGTTGATCTGAGTGGCGGAGTTGCAAAAGTGTTTGGGGGTAGGGTGCTTCACGACAACAAGAACCTGTACATAGCGCTAGCAATAGAGTCTAGCAGCTCTCGCGAGTGGGTTGTACACACAGCCCCCCTACTCACACCAAGACAAGTAGTTGTAGTGCACCAAGCACCACAAGCAAAGCGTGTGCAACTAGAGCCGCAGCCCCCACGCCCACAGCCAAAGCCACAGCAAGTACAGGTAGAGGCTCTACCTCAACATGTTGTGACAGTGGTCTGCAGAAGCAACTTAGTGGAGGTAGATGTGAGCAGGTTTATGGGCTTCTCCATAGGGGAGATGCTGAGTAGGTGCTGCGGCTCTAGCCCCCTTGCCAAGGTGTATGGCTACGACGGGCTTGCCCTAAGGGAGCTGAGCCCCCAGGAGAAGGTAGATGCCCTAGTTAAGAGCAGTGTCATAGTGCTATACACTCAGTAGCTCACTCCACCTTAACAATCACTAGTGAGAAGTCGTCTGGCAACCCATCCCCAAACTCTTTGCGTAACCTTGCAAGCCACTGCTGCGCTGGGTCCTCACCCCTCTCAATGCTCTTCAGTAGCTGGTTTACAAAGAGAGTGTAGGGGTACTTACCAGGGGGAGCATAGCTTAGGTAAGCGCCATCGCTAGCGAGTATGAATACATCACCTCTCTCCAACCTCCTAACAGCTATGTCAACTGCTCCAACAATGCCTCTGTCAGACGATAGGTAGCTGTCAATGAAGCCACCTCTAGGCGTTACGTAGTGTGGGAAAAGCTTATTCCTTCTAAGCAAGTACATTTCAACATCGCCTAGCGCAGCTGTGTAAACCCTGTAGTTGTGAAACACTGCTACACCAAGTGTAGTCTCAAAGGTAAAACCCTCACCACTTTTCCTAGTGCTCAGCAGCCTCTCCCTCAGCCCGTCAACCCTCTTGCTGATGAGCTCTGCAGGAGTCTGCTCTAACCACGTTCTACTCTCTATAAACTGCTTAACAAAGCCTATCACAAGGTCTACAGAGCCCTCATCTTGAGAAGCGGATAGGATTTGCTTCACATTTACAAGCCTTTCCCCAGCCCTCCTAACCCCATCAGCAACAACCTCCTCTAGATCCACACCACCCTGCCCCACGACCCTCTCCATAAAGCACTCCTCAAAAGCAGCACAAGCCAATACTGAGGCCACTCTCCCCAGCTCACACTCAGAAACCCCATCCGCAACAGTAAACACGTAGTAGTCACCAGCTTGAAATATGTTCACTTGGTCATCGCCGTGAGCCTCGTTGTAAAGAGCGTAGTAGAACCGTGTATTCATAGAGCCAGCACCTCGCTTAGTATAAGCCTAGCGAACTCAAAGCTTGGTCTGTGAGCAGGCTTGTCAAAACCACTGATGAACGTTAGGAACGCCAGCATCTCTAGTGGGCAAACACCCCTACTCCCAACGCCACAGCTACTCCTAATCAGGGTTCTAAACTTCGCAGGATCCAAGCGAGGGTTCACATACTGAGCCTTTTCAGCGCCGTAGGGAGGCCATGCGATAGCACCTTTATCAGCGTAGTCATAGAGCTCTAGAAGAGCCTTTAAGTCTATTCTCTGCATAAATGCAAATGGGGATACCCCAAAGAGTATGTGGAAAACAAGCGATGCCCCAATCCACCTATAGCTAAACACCTTCAAATCCTCATCAACAGCGTCAAACTCAGGGGGCTTGCAGTAACCAGGGAAGTTCTTCCCAAGTGCTACAGGGGTCCAGACCCAGGTCCTCGTGTTTGGGTCAAATAGCCCAGCCCCCTCCATGTCTATTATGTAGACCTGGCCAAGGGGGTCAACAACAAAGTTGTCTGGAAACATATCATAGTTAGCTATACCTGCTTTCTCTAGGAATGCGAGGAGCTCTAGAACCTGCTTTGCAAGCTTTACTCGCACAGAGCTTAGGGGTGGCTCGCTACACAGCTGGCTATATAGGTAGCTATCCAGGGGCTCGCCATCAATCCAGTTGTAGACTATCACAGTCATCTGGTCGCTCTTATCAAAACCCAGCTCCTCAGGGTTGTCAACCCAGCCACGGCCCACTGGGAATGCTCTCTTCAAAATCCCTTCAGGTATTCTCTGCCCCAACCCCTTTGCAAGCCTCTCTATGGACTCCCTCATCTGGTTTAATCTCCTAAAAACACTCTCATCGTTTAGCACAGCCTTTATGACATAGTGCTTGCCCTGGTGCTCCCACTTGTATATCTGCCCCTGACCCCCAAAGCTTATGAGCTCAAGTCCCCCTGGGTCCACTAGAATTTGCTTGCCAGTGGGGTCAGCATCAAATCTTATCTTTATGGGCGTTTTACGCTACCCCTCTTTCTTAGTCGCTGAGAGCACGTAGACAAAGTTCCTCAGGGCTTCTGCTTTTTGCTTTGTTATCTCTCCACCAACATGGCCATCTACAAAAAGCTTGTTGACGTTAGGCAGGTGCTCAGCCACTTTCGCTATTCTAAGGTGCCTCTTCTGCCTCTCACTACTCTCACTAGCTATCTCCATGAGCAGGTCCTTGTCCATCTCGCCCTCAGTCCCAAACGCTATAGTGGCTAGGATTGGCGCTAGCCGGTGAGCCTTGATCTGGTTAGCAACATGCTTTACAGTATCCTTAGTCTCAACATTCTCAGCACCATCTGTAAAGAGAAACAGCGTAATTCTCTTATTTGTAGGCAGGGTGTCGTCGCGGTCAAACTCTTCTACAAGCTCCAGAGCCTTGCGGAGAGCACCAGCTATGCTAGTGCTCTTCCCACTAGCCACGTCGAGGGGGTTCTTAAGGAGCTGAAGAGCTTCATCAATTGTGAAGTACTTCCTACCCCCCTGCTCCTCGACGCGCACATTATCGCTAAAGTATATGAAGCTGACTCTGTAAATATCTTTGCGAGTGCTCTTAGCAAGCCTCTCTAGAGTTGCCTTCACAAGCTCGTGGAGGTGGTCAGCGCGCCTCCTCCTATCAAAGGTGTCTGTAGAACCCATGCTTCCAGAGCCATCCATTACAAATACCAGAAGCTCAACCTCTTCAACTGGGGCCTCATGAATTATTATAGGGGCTTCGCCCACAGGTATCTACCAAAACTACTCTCTAAATTGCACACATATAAACTTTTCACACTTGCTTTTCAAGCACTGCTAAACCGAAGGGCTTGCAATAGGCATTTGCTCTACAGATGCGGAGAGAGGTTAAACACATTTAAGAGCTCCTCTGTAGATGTACTATTGGTAGTGCTCTCCTCGGTGAACTCATGGGGCTTAAGAAGGCTTTAGCACACATAGTGCTAGTGAGCCTAGCAATAGTGCTTCTCTACATTTTTTCATACACTGCTCTAAGACTCATTGTGTCAGAGGTCTTTCGCTATTTGTATGGAGAAGAAGCGGCTATCCAAGTATCTCAGCTGTGGGTGAAGTCAAAGTGGCTCATATACTTAGCATCATGTACTATTCCGAGTTTTCTATACGGTATCTCTAGCAAGAGTGCTGCTAGAGGAGCTGCAGTGAGCTTTGTTAGTGTTATGCTATTGCCAGCACCATACCTACTCTCAGGCCTGCAAAGCTACATCCAAGTCCTTGTGAGCTGGCTACCCAGGATCATCACAGCCACTGTTGCTGGAGCTGTTGGAGGCCTTATGTCAGCTCCCCCTAGGCCAGGGCCTAGATTGCCAAAGGTACCGCTCTCCTCAGCCCCCTCACCACTCGTCAAGGCTCTCGACATGGAGAGTGGTGATGTAGAGACCATTCAGCCTCTCCAATGGGCTTATAAGGGTGCTAGTGGGGCTATTGTCCTAGACTATGGCAAGTGGCTTGAGTGGGTCAAGTCAAACAATCGCTTCATTGTCCCACAGCCCCTCATAGACTGTGATGAGGGTGAGTGCTACGAGTACTGGAAGAAGTACCCCTGCGACAAGTTTGTTACGCAGGTGAACTACACCATTATGGAGATGAACGAGAGGCAGTTCTACATGAAGGTTAAGAGGAGTAGTGATGGGGCGCTCTTTGAGTTTAGAGATCCTGTGTGGTACTACCTACTCCTCAACACCAAGCAGGGTATGACTCTCTGTGACATACTAAACCTATACGACGACATTGTGAAGAAGCTTGGCCTCCTCAAACTCACTCAAAGCTCTGAAGATCAGTACGTTAGAAACGAGCACGCAATAATATCAACAGAAGCCAAGTTGATACACATAGTAAAGCGACGCTAGCAAGAAGGCTTATGCAATCGATGTGGCACCAACATTTAGAGCACACCACTCGAGCCCCAGCACCCTGCTAAGGGGTTCAGCCCCACATTAGCTTTATGGTCATTGCCTTACACCCCCATTCCCCTGCACTGCTCCTTAGCTCTGCACACACCTTAAGGCTGTTTCGTAGTTGGTGTTCAGAGGCCGGGTTTTAAACTCTTATTTCACTTGTTCTCCTCTGATCTACTTAAGCAGTGGAGGCTCTGCTCTAAGCCTAGGCAAGCGCTCTGTAGATAGAAGCCTAGCTGTTGCACTCAACAGCCGCCCACAAACCCACACCAACACCCTGTGAGGTGTAGGCGAGGTGAAAGTCCCTAGACGCAACGAGTGAACATAAACTAATGAAAACAAATATCTTAAGCGGTGCCCCTCGCTCTCCACCTCCTCATAGAGTAACTCGCTTAAGCACCCCTACAGCTACACAACCACTAAGTGCAACACCAACAATAGTGTGCTACATAACAATTGCGGTAGTGGGGGTGATAATTGTAGTAATCATTGTAGTGGTACTGATCTTGCTGCGAAGAGGTAGAAGGTAGCTCTTCTTTAAAATGCGAAGCACAAGATGCTTTAACCATAACCTAAATTCAGTGTAGCAAGATGGTGCAATAGTCAAATGTTTTTACCGCCTCCTAACGTGTATGAATAGACTGAACAGCGCTACTTCAATGCGAGTAGTGCTGTAAGAAGAATTTACATTATAATTGCTTGCTTCTTTAGCTTCTCTAGCGCATCTAGAATGTATTTGGCTACGTTTGGGTAGTCCTTCTCCCCATACCCATTGAGCGTTGCCTCTAGGTATCTCTGCATAGCGGCTGCTGTTATGGGTGTGTTTAGCTTGTGTACCCTAGCGGACTCTATAAAGCACTGAAGGTCTTTAGCAGCTAGCTCAACTCTAAACCTTGGCGGCTGCTCTTCAACAGCTCTTCTAAGGTATCTCACAACTATTGGCTCCATCCAGCTGCCCTTGACAAGCTCTTCAAGGGTCCTGAAGTCCACTCCATAGAGCTTTAGGAATGGTAGGGTTTCTGAGAGAGTTGCTACTACAACCATGTTCAGCTGGTTTAAGGCGAGCTTCAGCGCCATTGCCTTGGGAACCCCTCCAACCACAATGATCCTCTGGGCAACAGCTGATAGAAGCCTCTTTACATTTTCACTTAGCTCCCCACTGCTTGCAACCATGGCTATCAGCCTACCCTCTAAAACCTCTGAAGCACTGCCCCAAACAGGTGCCTCAACATATCTACCACCACGCTCCTCAACAACTCGGGAAACTCTTAGTGATACAGCTGTGGAGACTGTTGACATGTTGACGACATCCCTACCCCTAACCTCGTCAGCAAGCCCCTGGGGCATGAGGGCGACATCTATGAGAGCCTCGTCATCAGCAACGAAAAGCACAGTGACATCAGCTTCCCTACAACACTTACCAGGGGTATCAGCAAAAGAAGTGCCAAGCTCTTCAGCAAGCCTACGAGCCTTATCCAAGCTCCTGTTATAGACAATAACATCAAGGCCTACGCTCTTTAGCCTGCGGGCAAGGGCAGAACCCATTAAGCCTAAACCAACTGTGCAAACCCTCATTAAATCACCTAAAACCCTAGACCCAGGCCCAGGGGTAAAAAGCTTTAGCTAGTGCAGTAGTGTTGTGCATGTGGAGTTCGCTTCGCACTTGATAAGCTTATATAGCGTTATGCGCTCTGCTCTTTGGGGGTCTTTGTGAGGTTTAGTGGAAAAGTTGCTCTGGTTACAGGGGCTGCCATGGGTATCGGGAGGGAGATCGCGCTAAGCTTTGCTAAAGAGGGGGCTACTGTCATCCTCTACGACATTTCAGAGGATGTATTCAGAGTGGCTAAGGAGGCTGAGAGCCTTGGTGCAAGAACCCTGGCTTGCAGGGGCGACGTTGGGAATAGGGATGAGGTTGAAGAGTGCGTCTCCAAAGCGTTGCAGCTATTTGGGAAAATAGACATCCTCGTCAACAATGCTGGCATATACCCCACTAAGCCCTTTGTTGAGATGAGTGAAGAGGAGTGGGACAAGGTATTCAGAGTCAACGTCAAGGGGGTGTTCTACTTCACAAAAGCAGCCCTCCCCCAAATGATTAGAAACAGGTGGGGGAGGGTAATCAACATAGCGTCAATAGCGGGAGCAGTAGTGGGCTTCCCAGGACTAACACACTACTCAGCAACTAAAGCAGCCCTCGTGGGGTTCACCAGGTCCCTAGCACTTGAAGTAGCACAATTCAACATAACAGTGAACGCCATAGCCCCTGGACCAATAGAGACCCCGGGGACCATGAGGGGAGTGTCAGCTGAGCAACTAGAGGTGATTAAGAGGCTCATACCCGTGGGGAGAATGGGCAAGCCCCAGGATATAGCAAGCGTTGTCCTATTCCTTGCATCAGAAGAAGCAAGCTTCATAACGGGGCAGCTAATTGTAGCAGATGGTGGCTACGTCACACAGTAACCCCTGACACCTTTTTCCACCCTCATAACCACTCCTCTGCGCGGCTATGGCGCACTAAGTAGTGTACACAAATCTTTCTTTTAGCTAATGCTTATGTAATCTACGCACTTAGGCAATTAAGTGCTACTGCAAGTAGGGGGTTTGCAGGGCTAGTGCAAAGGTTATTGAAATGGCTATGCTGACTTGAAAAAGCTTTTTGAGCTACAGGATAGAGTTTTAAGTGCTTTGTCTCTGTGCGTAGGGTATGTGTGTAGGGCTGTGCTACGCATATCAAATTCAAAAGACTACTTTGTTAGAGATGGGGAGAAGTTCTTCTACTTAGCTGATACTGCTTGGAGTGCTTTTACCAACGCATCTCTAGATGACTGGAGGTACTACCTTGAGAACAGAGGGTCGCAGGGATCTAATTCTGTTCAAATAAATAACCTCCACCAACATGACAAGCGTGAGTCTGATCTACATCTAGAGCCATTTGAGGTCACCCCCTCTGGTGGATGGAACTTCACTAAGGTGAATGAAGCGTATTTTGATAGAGCGGAGAAAATGGTTGAAATGGCTGTTGAAAGTGGGTTTGTGCCAGCACTTGTAGTTCTATGGTGTAACTACGTTAAGGGTACATGGGGGTCGAAGCTAACCCCCTCAAAGATCATACCACTAGAGCTTATCGAGAGCTACGTGGAGTACATTGTCGAGAGGTTCAGTAAGTATAACCCTATATTTGTGGTGAGCGGGGACCCAAGTTTTGACACAGATGAGGCTGTGAAATACTACCTCACAGCTCTAGAGATTGTGAAGAAGAGAGCCCCTCACTGCTTAACCACCATGCACTTAGCTGGAGGCGTTGTTATACCAGAGCCCTTTGTGCACTCCCCTTACCTAGACTTCTACATGTACCAATCAAGCCACTGGAAAGATAAGCAGTTTCTGCCTACGAACTTGCGCAGAGACTCTATAAGTTGCCAGTTAAGAGGCCTATTGTCAATGGGGAGCCTTGCTACGAGGGTATGGGGTACGCTGAAGGGAGGTATGGGAGGTTTACAAGATTCGATGTTAGGAAGGCTGTCTGGCAAAGCCTTTTATCAGGTGCAAAAGCCGGTACAGCTTATGGTGCTCTAGGCATATGGAACTGGCATGTGGTTGGGAAGAGATTCCCTGTAGAGCACTTCTGGAGCCCATCCTATGACTGGAGAACAGCCCTAATGTTCCCCGGAGCATATGATGTGGCTTTCGCTAAGTGGCTATTTGAGAAGTACGATCTATTTGACATAGAGCCTGCTAACGATAGGCTTGTTAAAGAGGAGGGCAGGGATGCTAGAGAAGTAGAGGAGATAAGGGTCTCAACAGGCAAAGGGAAGGTAGTCATCTACACACCATACTACAACTACGCCATAGGGCTGCAGGTTGATGGATCTTCGTATAGGTGGGAAGGCGTAG
>Ga0105154_1000660_pt1 | contig 14485 bp, 17 predicted proteins | sample SSWtaG_FD_89672 | JGI IMG/M metagenome (GOLD analysis project Ga0105154, IMG submission 89672) | Hot spring microbial communities from Sandy's Spring West, USA to study Microbial Dark Matter (Phase II) - SSWsed_matched | ecosystem: Environmental > Aquatic > Thermal springs > Hot (42-90C) >... | reverse complement strand
GTCACTACTAGAACTAAGAATCTCTTCGTAGAATTGACTGGTACGCACTTTAAGCTCGTAAATCAAGTTCTAGTTCTCTTAGCCACGAGTCTCGTGGAGCGCGGAGGGAAGCTAGAAGGAGTAGAGGTAGTGACGAAGAAAGGAAGAGTAGTAACTCCTGTGTTGGAGAAGCGAGAAATGAAACTGAGTGTTCCTAAGTGTAACTCCTTGCTTGGACTAAGCCTCTCTGCTAGAGAGGTCGCTAGTCTCTTGGGAAGAATGGGCTATGGAGTAAGGGAAGTAGGAAAGGACTTCGTTGTGTTAAACGTTCCTCCTTACAGAACTGACATCTTACACGAGGTCGATCTCATAGAGGATGTAGCCATAGCATACGGATACGAGAACTTCGTCCCTGAGCTTCCGAACTTGGCAACGATAGGGGGGGAGCTAGAGATAGAGAGGTTCTCCTCTAGCCTACGTGAGCTAGTAATTGGTCTAGGTTATCAGGAAGTCATGCTCCCCATCTTGAGCTCAAGGGAGAAGCAAGAGAAGTTTGCTGCGATCGAAGGGCTAGTGACTTTAGCTAATCCAGTTTCCAAACTCTACGATTGCCTCAGGGTATCGCTCTTACCAGGATTGTTAGGCTTCTTAGCACTTAATAAGCACCTCGAGCTTCCCCAGCGAATCTTTGAGCTCGGTGATGTAGTCGTGGTTGATGAGAAGGAAGAAACCAGGACCAGAAGCGTTCGTAAACTAGCGCTAGCGACTTGCGATAGCGATGTAGGCTATGAGGCCATAGCTTCTGACGTCGACGCCATCTTAAGCTCGCTAGAGATGAGGTATCGCTTACTTCCTTGCGAGAACGCGAACTTCATTCGTGGAAGATGTGCCGAAATTCGCGTTAAGAATGAAAGCATAGGAGTGATGGGAGAAGTTAATCCCTCTTTGCTCGAAGACTACGAGATCTGGGTACCAGTCGTGATGGCAGAGCTCGACGTCACTAAGCTTTGCGAAATCACGCGGACTTAGGCTCTGCCTTCCATTCGACTGGCTCTATATCTTCTTCTGCCCGCTTCCTCCTCCGCCTAAGCCTATTTAATAAACCAGAAAAGCCTAGCATACCACGGCACCCTTTCCGGGAGTCCAACGAGCCTACGGGCGAGATTAGCTATGGCAATACTCGCTTTGGAGTTCGGTTTATATAGTAAGACCGGCATCCTTGCAGCTATGGCTTCTTTCACTGCCCTATCTTCTGGTATTAGGGCTAGTACGTCCATATCTACGAGGCTCTCTATTTCAGCAGGTGTGAGCTCGTGTTTCCTTCCCTCTACTCTATTTACTACGCACCCCCTTACGCTGATTCCCATCTGCTCCGCCAGCTTACTCGCCTTAATGGCATCTAGCACTGCTGGAAGTTCTGGATTGGTAACGAAGATCACTTCGCTACTAGCCTCCATCGCTGCTACTGCTTCTCTCCCTAGCCCCGCAGCAGCATCTATGAGAACTATTTCATCTCTACCCACTAAATCTAGCAAGGCAGCGGCCAGATCCTTCGCATCAACGCCGCGTAGGTCTGCGAGCGATATTCCTGCAGGTACTACCTTTAGCCCAGTCTCATGCTCGTAGATGGCTTCTAAGAGAGTTGCCTTACCTTTGAGTACGTCGTGGAGAGTGATGGGAGCATTAGTCATGCCGAGATGTAGTCCTAGGTTTGGCGTAGTCAGATTTCCATCTATTATCGTTACCCGCTTTCCCAGTTGTGAGAGTGCCACTCCTAGATTAGCTGTTAGCATGGTCTTTCCGACGCCGCCCTTCCCAGAAACTATCGATATCACCTGGGTCATCTGAGTAAGGTTTATTCAGGAACTTTTAAAAGGTGGTAACATTCTGATTGCGAAGTGCCCCCGGGAGGATTCGAACCCCCGACCTCCTGGTTAGAAGCCAGGCGCTCTATCCAGGCTGAGCTACGGGGGCAGCATGAATTATTCTATCTTTACGCTTTGTGTTTTTCTCCTCTTCTCTATTAGCCCTAGAATTAAGCGTTTCACGTCTGCTTCTGGTTCCTCTGCAAGCGAGCTTAACGCTTTACTCACTTCGCCCGCATATCTCTGAAAGAGTTCCCTTCGTTGGAGCTCTAGATGTGCCCTTCTCTTGCCGCTGAGATAGGCGCTTAGCTTTCTTCCCACTTGCTGAAGTGCTAGTCTTATTTCCTTCAGGATTATCGGATAACTTGCTATTGCCTCCTTACCCTCGCTTATGAAGGGAACCCAAACGGAGCAGAGATGCACTGCTATGAGACATGGTCCTATTGGAAGGGAACCCTTGGCTTGGTTGAGTCCATATCTCCGCCAGTCAATAGAAGTAACTGCTTTATAGATGGCACAAGCCGATTGCTGGTAGAGAAGTGGTGCCCTGTTCGCAAAGCGTATGAGCCTCACTGGATCTGCTTGGCCAAACCTAGTAGGATCGTAGACTACTGCCGCCTCTACTTGGAATGGGTTGCCGCGATAGACGTTAGGTTCGCGCGTATAAGCTGCTATGAACTCTGCATTTGGAAATAGCTTTCTGAGCCCTGCCTCTAGGTCCTTGCTTCCAATCGGAGAGAGACAGTCTAGTGGAGGCCTTTGTATGGGCATTCCTTGGAGAACTTTCAGTAAGCGCTCTGCATCCTTTTGGGTTAAGTCGTGTGGATTGATAGTGCCATCTAGCTTGGCGAGTTTGCATGCCTTTCTTGCAGTGGTAGTTCCTATTCTACAGAACTCGTTCACTAGAAAGCCCTCGAGCGTTCTACTCCTAGAAGCCTTTAACATACGGAGAAATATTCCTAACTCGATACCATACGGATGTGGCTTTATCTCCTTCGGTAACTTCGGTAAGTGGTCCGTTGCCCTTTCTATTACTTCCTTTCTTCCATCTGGTGCCTCGTACTCTATCCTAACGAAGGGATTTGCTATCGCTGTCTCTAGCAAGTACTCGTCCACCCCTTTGCTCCGTCTATACCTTCCTATGACTTCCAGTCCTATCCTTATGCCATGCTCCTTCAGCCCACCTTTCTCTCCGAGGGGAATGCGCTCCTCTTTGAGGATGACCGGCTCATTTCTGGTTACGTCTATCTTCAGTTCGACGAAGTAAGTATAATCCATCTCGCTCGTCTTCGACCATATCTGCGCTGGTTTGGCTGTGGTGAGTTGGGCATAGAGAACACAGCCCTTGATTCCTATTCCTTGTTGCCCCCTTGCTTGACAGAGTCTGTGAAATCTAGAGCCATATAGGAACTTACCGAAGGTCTTAGGAACTACACTCGGTGGTAGGCCAGGTCCGTTGTCCTCTACCTCCACCCTGTATCTCTCCTCCCCTATTTCTTTTATCTTTACCTTGATCGTAGGCAGTATTCCTGCCTCCATGCAGGCATCTATCGAGTTATCCACGGCCTCCTTAACGACTATGAGCAACGCCTTCGCTGGATTATCGAAACCCAGCAAGTGCTTGTTCTTCTCGAAGAACTCGCTTATGCTTATTTCCCTTTGCCTAGCTGCGAGCTCTTCTGCAATCCCCATAGAACCACCGTAACTCTTTATTTTCGTCTAGAAGCTTAAAACGATTCATCCCCCTTCTATCTCGACTTTAGCTCTCTTGAGATAGCTGAGAACCTTGCTATGAGAAGCCCCATGGATGAGCTTCTCTACAGCAGTTCTTGCCACCTCCAGTGCCACTCCGCTACCTATTATCGATACCGTTCTTCCGTGAATTGCTAGCTTACATCCAGTTATTCGTTCTATCTCCTTCTTCATCTTACCCTTAGTTCCTATTATCCTCGCCCTTATTCTCACGAGCTTATTTCTCTCCTTTGCAATCGGAATGACGTAGAGCATCTTATCTTCTTCGAAGAGTAGAAAGGCGTCCTCCTTTGCAAAACCCCTGGCTAGAGCTTTGACCACGTGCTTTACAGTCCAACAACTTAGGGCATCTCCACGAATTCTAACGCTGCCATCCTCTCCTATCTCTAGTTTCACCTTTGCTCTTTGCTCTATTTCTTGTGCTAGGCGCTTTAGAAAAGCAATCTTCTCCCTTGGTATGCGGAGCTCCGTTATAGACTGAGTATGCCTCTCTTCTTCAGCCATTCTACCTGGGCCCTCGAATAGTTAAATACGACATCGCCCCTCTCGTCTCCCTGGATCTCCCAGGGTTTTACTAGCACTACATCGCCTACCCTTAGCCATAGCTTAGTCCTAAACTTTCCTGGTATTCTGCACGTCCTCGTCCTTCCGTCTTGACATCTAACTCTAACCTTGTTTCCCCCTAGCCTTTCTTCCACTATGCCGAGCACCTCGTTTCCCTTAGGGAGGGGCATCCTTGCTATTTCCTCTTCCATACATCTTAGCTAGGGGGTAAGCTTTAACCCTTTCCTATCTCATGGTGCCTTGATCGAGTAGATCTCCCTGAATAACCTCTTCCCTTTCTTCATCCCAACGAGCTTAGCAGAGCGCTTGACCATGAATCCCCTTCGCTTGAGTTCGCTAGCCAATTTCTTCGCTGCAGACTTAGAAACGAAGTAGAGATCCGCGCCACCTTTCGCTTCCTCCACTTTACTTACTTCTTCCGCGAAGCGGGTCAGGATTTCCTTTGCCTCATCTATTCCAATTCCACGAAGTTGCACCTTGGCCTCGTAATACCCGCCCCTCTTCCTAATGCACTTCGTGCAGAGTCTTCTCCTGAACGCGAGCTCTAGCTCTTTCTTCACGACCTTGCTCGCGTGAATCTCTGGAACCTTCACCTCTATCTCCACTTCTGCTAGAAGCCTTCCTTTCTTTTCGGTAAGACTGTACTTCTTGACCTTAGCGCTGAACTCTGCCCTCCTCAGTTTTCGTTCAAGAACATCCCTAAGAATAGAATCTATCTCTATTCCCCAGCTCCCACGATGATAGATCGCCCCACATTCGCATCTATCTAGTTCGATTCGCTTCGGAAGATCTAGCTCTACTTTCTCCAGATAGCAATCTCTACATAGTCCTTTGGTGATCGCCTCTTTTTTTCCGCACTTCGCACAGAGCATTTAGCTACACCTAGTAAACGAACCATCCTATGAGTTTAACTACGAAGGGAAAATCGAAGTAGGCATCGCTCAAAATCATGCTTGTACTCACGTACCGAGTTGGCAGCTTCGTTGGATAGTGCTCCATCACGAATCTCTCGCCTGCTGCATAGATCATCATAGATCTAAGGAGTTGGTTTAGGTCAGTAGAGTTGGGATCGTAGATCTTAATCCATACAGCTCTGCCCTTTCCGTAGGACCCAACGCCTTCTCTTACTTGCACTGAGGCGAAGTCGTTCGTAGTCTTAACTACCGTCAACTCGCTCGCTGCAACGTGGTTCTCGCCACTCACGCTCGGAAAGAGAAAAGTGTAGTTTCTGTCTACTATTCCTATATCTGCGTAAGTGATTCCATCGCTTGGATCTGCATCTATTTCATAGACTCTTATCCTCCACGATCTACCTGTTTCGTCGTTGGCCAAAAACACATCGCCCTCTCTGTACTTCGTTGGATCCAAATCGTGGACTACGTAGCTACCATTTTCGTCCTGACCCGTGGTGATGTTGTGGAGTGATGCCCTAAGATAGAAATAACCTTGTGTGTTGAGGCTGGTGTTTATCCTTACTGGCATATCGGCGAAGAGACGAGAGATGTGATAGGAAATCGTGCTTACGTTGCTAGTGTTCGCGAAGTAATTATCACTAGAAGGATCTCCGGCCTTGTAACCAAGACCAAAGAGCCCGGTGAGATAAGCATCGTTTAGATCCTCGTCTGAGAGATTGGCTATCATCACTATTCCCTTATCTTCCCTTAGGAAACTCTCTAGTTCCCACGAGTAGCGAGAGAGATTTCTGTATCCGAAGAAGACTATGAGATCTATATCCTCAGAAGGTCTGGAGAGATCTACGAGCTGAAATCCGAAGCTTAAGTTCCTTCCGTTAAACTCTATAATCCTTTCCCGTTCCAAGTGGAGCATCTTCCTTAGTTTCAAGAGTTCCGACTCGCTACAGTTACACCCTATTCTTATAACCGGTTTTGGTAGACCTATGACTTCTAATCTGTACATCACTGTCTTTGGCAGCAATGCATTGAGCTCAAGATGTAAGCCAGTGATGTCGTTCTTCCTTATGAAATCTATTAACTCTCCCGTCTTCGTAAGCGCTATCAAAACGTCTTGTAGCTCATTTTCCAGTATAGCATAGCCCCACTTGGACTCGTGCACCTTCGCGACTAGAAAATAGGAAAGTGAGCCCAAGATTATGAGGCTAGCTAGAATAGCTTCGAGAACTCTAGCGATTCCCTTCATGCTGAGATCTTCAAGTGAAAGACTTAATAGAGCGTTAGATCTATTCTAGCTGCACTGCAACGAGTATCGCAGATGGTAGCGTATCTCACTACCGTGTACTTCGGGGCGAGTAAGGATATGACCTTGGGTTTGCAGGAAATATAGCCTATTAGATCAGTTCCATTAAACACGCTAATCTCTAGTATGAACTTCTCTCCTAATTTGAGTCCGAGCAGGCTTCTTAGTTGCTCATACTCGTTTGGTTGGCATGCATTTATTGCTAGGAGCTTTTCCTTTGCTAACACATATGGTCTTCCATCCGTTAGCCCAATTATCTCCACCTCGCTTAAGTTCCTCCAGTTATGAGGTCTACCGGGATATTTAACTAGGAGTTCACTTATCGCATGCGCCCTTGCGAACATGACTTCTCCCCTTGCTTGGGATTGGGCTAGGAAGTACGTTGTTGTTGCCTTGAATGCTATGAAGGAGAGCAAGCTGAGTACTATTCCAGCACTTATTATGAACTCTACGTTCATCTGACCCCCCATCAGATCACCCCAACCGAAGCTAGCAGAACGAAGAGGCCAAAGCTCATCACTGCCATTATGATGCTGTGTTTCACCCCCGCAATTACGCTACCTGCTGTTATCTGGCCTATTATCAGGCCGGAGAATATACCTTGTACCAAGATCATGGAAAGGTAGAGCGACTTGAAGTAGCACGAAGTCGAAGCTATATCTCCGAATCCTAGAATGGAGCAAATGGAGAAGAACAATTGGCAAGTGGTGCATTCTGGCGATTGTATTCCGATGCACGCTGAGCAAGGATTTCCTGCTCCTAGGGTAAAGGCGCCTAGCGTTGCTGCTTCAGTTTGTGCTTGAATGAGTGGGGCTAGGAACTTTATCAGCGCTACTGCTATGCCGAAGAATATGAAGAATATCATGTACATCGATGTCATGTGCTGGTTCATCAGAGCTTTCCTTTCCTCGTCTAGATCTCTAAGCGCTTCTATACTCTCCGCAAGCGAATCCATTATGTCCTCCGTTCTTCCGCCACTTTCTTCTACCTGTTCGAGGATGAGAGTAGAGTAAGATATCAAGGGGCTCTTTCTGAACCTCTTCCTGAAGTTCTCGAGCACTTTTTTGAGGGGTATGTTCCAGGAGAGCTGATTCTTCATCTTTCTTACTTCCTTAGTCAGCGGGCCGTAATCTGCCCTAGCACAGGAGTTTATTGCCTGAATTAGCGTAAGTCCACTTCGCTTAGCCTCTGCTAGGTCTCTGAGAAAGTTTGGAAATTCCCTCTCGCAAGCCCTTAGCTCTCTGAACTTTAGGAAGCGAACTATAGCATAAGGGAGGAGCGTAGCAATGCCACCTATTATTAGAAGCTCTAGACCAGCGAGCAAGCTCCCTAGGAGGAAAGAGAAAGTGGCCACTACTGCTATGCCGCAAAACGCTAGTAGCAGTAGACTCTCTAATTCCATCATCTCACCGGCGATCTCAGCTTCGTTAGGATTATGAACGCTACCGATATCAGGGGGAGGAAGACGAAGACTATCACGCTCTGGAGCGTGACTATCTCGAGTCCGGCCGTTCCTGCCATTATCGACGTCAAGACTATGAAGAATATCGATCCCGTTATGACTAAGGTGAGATATATTTCCGTAAAGAGGGAAAGATCTTGGGAATACTTTTGTATGCTTCGCCTATACTCCGCCATGTAGAGTTCGCTCCTGTCCTTGAGGTAGCTTCGCAGATCTCCGCCGCTCATTAGCGTAGCTACTATACCCCAAAGTAGTTCCCTAAAGCTCTTCGACGGAACTCTTTGCGCTTCTCTCCTTATGGCGTCCACGGCGTTCATACCGAAGAACCTTATGTTCCTCGCTATGTTGCTAAATCTCCTCGCAACCTCGCCGTATTCCCTAAAGCTTCCCACCGTACTGAAGAGGTAGTACGGCTCTATTTTTCCTGCTGCTACACTTGCCATGTAAGTAGTTGCGAAGGGGAGCACTCTATCTATATCACGCGCTTTCTTCTTCGCTAGCGTTGCTGGATAGGAATAGAAGAGGAAGAATATCATGGTAGAAAGGGCTGCTGCTAAGAAGAGAGATAGCGTTAATGCTACTGGTAGCTCGAAGATGAGGCCGAAGATGAAGGCAAGCGTTATGTTTTCGCAGACGAACGTGAGCAATGCAGTGAAGAGGGCCATGGAAAGGTATTCGTCTAGGGTGAAGTTCAGCCCGGCTAGTACTAGGTCTTGATGTAGGTCTATGAAGTAATCGCGAAACGTCCTTACGTACTCCCCGAACCAACGATAACAGAATCTGGAGTAGCTTCCCATCTCATACCAACTCCATCTCTACTCTTTCCATGAGTCTTTCGCGTGATGCGTAGAACATGTTGACTACCTTAGTTATGAGCCTATAGTCCTTCACGTTCTTCTGGGTAAGCCACTGGAGTACTTTTGCCTTATCCTCTAGTTCCCGCCTTATCTCTTCCCTAGTGAAGCCCGTCGCTTCCGCTATTCGCTTGAGCAAAACGCTCTTCGACCTAACCTCGAACTCGTCCCTGAGAGAATTCCATCTTATCACTTCGTTCGTGATGGGATGCTTTCGCTCCCTATCGTAGCCAACTATCTCTATGACTTCGCTCACTCTACGAACGTACCTCTCCCTCTTTCTCACTCTGCTTATGAACACTACTACATCTAGACTCTGTAGCAAACTCGCCGGAAGCGAGATGGGTGGTGAGGTTAGTCTATCCACTAGTCTTGCGAAGTTCTCGGCGTGAATTGTAGCGAGTGCCCCGTGACCTAGTGCCATTTGTTGAAAGAGAACGTAAGCCTCCTTTCCCCTTACCTCTCCTAAGATCACGTAATCTGGCCTCTGTCTAAGAGATGCCCTAAGGAGCTCGAAGAGATCTACCTCCCTTCGCTCTGCGGCTATAGGAACCCGCGCGACGTGGGGCACCCAGTGCGGATGGGCTAGCCTTAGTTCTGCAGTATCTTCTATGCTAACCACTTTGAGCTGTGGCTTTATGAACATGCTCAGCACGTTGAGTAGCGTCGTCTTTCCACTTGCAGCACCGCCAGAGATCAGTATGCTCCTCCCATACTCCACTGCCATCCAGAGGTATGCCATGGTAGTTAGATCGCATGTGCCATACTGAAGCAAATCTACTGGCGTGAGAGGTTTCTCCGTGAACTTTCTTATTGTGAAGTTAGACCCCCTCCTGGCTATATCGCTGCCCAAAGTAGCCTGAACCCTAGAGCCGTCTGGTAGGGTTCCGTCGAGTAGAGGAGAGGCTAAGGAAATTGTCTTACCGCATCGCTCTGCAAGTCTCATGACGAAGCCGTCTAGCTCTTCGCGGCTATCGAACTTCACGTTGGTCCGCATGCTTCCGAACCTCGGATCTTTGTGGTAGACGTAGATAGGTATACCGACGCCATCGCAGCTTATGTCCTCGAGGTTAGGATCGTGAAGTAGTGGCTCTATTCGCTCTAGCCCTAAGAAGTCGCGATAGATGTAGTACTTCATCACTTCTTCTATCTCCTTCGATTTCCTCACCTTGAAATAGGAGAGTGCATCTTCGAAGAGGCTAGCGAGATACTTGATTGCCTCTCCCTTTCGCAACTTAGTGAAGTCTACGTCTACCTTCTCTTGGATGAACTCCTTTATCCTAGCTAGTAGCTTTTGATTTGCAGAGGTGAGCTGGGGTTCTACGACTTCGTAGACGAACTCGTGGGTACGTTCGTCGAAGTAGATGTAAGCCTCTGCGAAGGTTCGTGGTCTTCCTGATCTAGGAATCAGTGGATACCTTATGCTCATCCTCCTGAGTTCTTCCTCCTCGAACTCAGGAAGCTTGACGTCAGCAGCTATCTTCGGTATCTCTATCCCTTCTATCTCTTTCGGTTTCTCCTCCCTAGCCCCTGCTCCTAGCTTAGCTAGCTGGAGCAGAACAGCGCCTAGCTCTGGTGCGAACTGAGTTTCTACACTAACAGCCTTGGTCCCACTTTCTACTTTCGGTGGCGTTGGTTTTGGGATGAGCTTTATCGCCTTTTTCGGCTTGATCTCGAACCTCGCCACCGAAGGCTGTGCTAGTATGCGCTCTATTTCTATTCGCTTCGGTTCTTCTCTTCTTTTTATCCTCAACCTCAGCTTCACCTTACCACCTCCCTATGCTAAGGTCTTGGGCAGTGTTACGGAGGTAGAAGTATCTGGCGCTGCTCAGTTCGCTGCATGCTACAGTTTTCTCGATTGGAATATTAAATAGGGAGCTGCTGAGATTGTTCAGCGGGTTGTTCAGTTCCTCAACGACTAGCTCGTTATTCCTACAATTGATCACGTAAACTTCCTCTGCAATGAGTGGTGGAAGGGCGAAGCTAAGCGTTGTGTTCTCGCCAGAAACGAAGGAGTGGACGACTAGCGAAGTTATCAAGGTGGCTACTTGTTCGTAGTTCCTCTTTAGGTTTAGCGTTTGGAGCGAGGTCTTCACTGTTTCTAAGGAGGTGGCGAGGATCGTGATTATGAGTATGCCTAGCATGAAGAGGAATACCTCGTTCACTACTTCGTACTGGCCCTTCATGAAGATGATTTCTCCTTTCTAACTAAAATTACTCTAGCCTCACCTCGATGAGCGTCTTTACGAGATTTCCACCTTCTTCTACTCCCTTGTACTCCACGTATATCCAATGACCCCGTCCTACCTGCGCTGACTTGCCGACTAGTTTGATCATATAAGCCTTAGTTGGGGCGTTGAGCTGTCTGTAGCGCAAGGTGTAGCGGTGAAAATACGCACCGTCCAATTCACCTACGTCAACGTACACCAACGCCGGATCGTCTCTTCCCCAAGTTGCTATTTCGCTCTCGTTCCGGACGAAGTATATCCTTCCGACAGAATAGATGCTACCCTTCGTGGTGAGCTCGAACGTTAGCTCGTTGTTACCTTCGTTGAACTTCACCAGGATCGGTAGTTGTACCCTTATTGCATCCCTTCCTTGGGTATTGGCAACCATCTTTATTCGCTCGTTCATGGAAAGGACGAAGTCCTCAGCATCTCTTAGCAGTGCCATATCCCTATTCTTCTCTATGAGTGGTGCCCCCCATAGGTAGACAGAACCGATTATTGCTATCAGTATTCCCGTAAGTAGCACTGGCGTTATTATCTGCTGCTGCCCCCTCATCTGACTCACTTCTTCACGGGTAGCTTTCTCATGCTACTAACTGGCATCTTCGCGAGAAGCATGGCGTTTATTCGCTTCTCTAGCTTCGCCAATCTCTGGGAAAGCTCCTCGTATTCGTTCCTTATTCTAGCTTGCTCCCTCTCGAGCTCCCCGAGTTTTTCCTCGCTAACCTCTGAGGTTGCTATCTCGAACTTACTCATGAAATCGTTGAGCTTGGAAACTAGGTTATTTATGGCGTCAGTGAGAGAGAGCAGGCGATGGATTACTTGGGAGTTCATCTTGACTAAGTCATCTACCACCTGCTGATTCGTCTTAACGAGCTCGAGAAACTCTAGGCTAGCTGTATGTTTAGGTATACTCTGCTCTAACCTCTCTATTCTCCTCTCCAGTGCCTTGATAGGATCGAGGGGTACGAGTTCGAACTCCTCTGGCATGTTAGTTCACTTAAATTTAGTTTCGATTCCCGATATAAAAACTTAGCTACTTCTCGGATTTCCAGGCTAGATAGAACATTAGGGCAATTATCATCACTCCTGCTGCTACTCCTATCTCTCCTGCTGGAATCCCGAATAAGTAGCCTAGGCTTTGGACGAGCGTACCTAACGAGAGCAAAAGCAAACCTAGTGCAACTATCAACGGCACCGCTTCGCCTCTTTCGCCTAGCATGAGCTTTCTGATGAGGGCTATGAGGAAAAGGAGGAAGAACAAAACTGCAGCCGCTGGCATTAGGTTCCAAATGAATATCGCAGCCACTCCATGTGTGAGCGAGAAGAGGGCTATTGCTAGGGCTATTAGGGAGTTCACCCTTCTATCGAATATCCCAGCAATGCTAAGGGTTCCAAACACCACTGCGAAGAGGAATAGAAAGAGTGCAACGCTTTGGAGCTCTATGAGCATGACTTTCGTACTAGTTGCCAGAATAAATAGCAAACGCCTAATGAAATCATGCGCGCCTATCTTTACACGCTAGAAGTTCTCATAGCCCTTAGCGCTGTCTTCATCACTATAGCGTTAGCGATGAAGTTTGCACCTACTAAGCCAAACGTGGAAGCGTCGTTGCTCCAGCTCAAGCTGAGCGAAGCCGTAGAGTACTTAGAGTCTGCGGGAAAGCTGAGAGAACTAGTTTATGCAGGAGATGAAGTCGGGCTAGAAGAAGAGCTCGAAAGTCTGCTCGAGAATCTCTATGAAGTAGAGGTGGTTATATGCACTACTAGCTGTAACTTGCCAGAGCTACCTAGCACTAACGTGGCAGAAGTCACGAGGTACTTCGCTACTAACGATTCCACCTATTCATTCGCGAAGCTCATCGTTTATGCGTGGGTGAGGACGTGAAGGGAGAGTTCTTCCTGATAGCAGCCATAGTCATAGTCGTTACGCTGATCTTACTGAGAGAGCTCTTCGTAGCATACTACGCCGTTCAGCTAGCGGAGCAACACACCGCCAAAGAGCTAGCAGGTTCTCTAGAGAGACTAGCGAAAGAATACGAGCTGCTCGTGGAAGTAGTCTGCAAGCCGAGCTTGCTTTGTCAGAATGCCAACCTCTACTTCCAGGACTTCTCTAGCAAGGTAAAGGAGTCTGTAGATTTGCTCTACGTTCTAGTCGTCTATAACTCCTCTGCAGAGCAGGCCGAGTTCATACTGGGTAATTACCTCTGGAGAAACCTTAGACTGAGGATAACATTAACTAATGGCACTACTACGCTCTCCACGAACTACTTACTAGACCAAGGTGAGACGAGGGAATTTGCACTAGGTCCTATTGCTGGAGAAACTAATCTCACCATTCATTACTCCTACATAGAGACTGAGCGAAAGGAGTTAGTGGAGCTCAACCTAACTAGAGATCTCGCGGCCCTTTACTTAGATCTAGAAAAGAGCGTTGGGGATGACTTTCTCAGGAGGAAGTACTTCTATCAGAAGCTATTGTCATAACGGCTTTATTACTCCTGGTTTTGGCTCGAAGCAGAGTCCGCGATCTAGGAGCTCTGTCACCACTCTCTCGAGTACTTCTGGTGCTAAGCTGCTCCTCTTCAAGAGCTCGCTGTACTCGCAACCCTCCCCTTTATCTAGTTCTCTTATTAGGGCTAGCACCTTTTCCCTTAGGCTAGCCCCGTTAGTCACGCGCTGGGCAAAGAGCTCATCAGCTGCGAGCACCGCCTCTGCTGCCTCTTCGTCTAGTCCTAGCTCCTTCTTGAGGGCGTGCTTCAGCTCCTCGGCGTCTGCGCACTTCGGCTTGTATTCCTGAAGCACCTGCTTCACTAGCCTAAGATCCGCTATCCGCCTTAGTGCTTCTAGCCTGTGGAGTAGAAAGCTCTCGAAACTCACGCGCTTTACGAGTTCCACAGAGATGTAGATCTCGCCGCCGTACTCCCTTACCTTTCCTATGACCTCTACTAGATCTCCTAGTTCCACCTCTAGCTTTGCTTCTTGCCCGAAGCTCTTGCATCTGAGCTGCGACGTACCATCGTCTATCCTCAGGCTTTCCATCTCCTCCCCCACGTACTTGTCTACCACAGTACCTACTACTCTTACCCGCGAGATCTTGTCCCCGAGCGAACTGAGGAAGTAGCTAGCGTTGCCGTTTCTGAGAAACATGCCATATCTGAGCTCCTCTAGTAGTATGCGCTTTGCAGTTGCGCGTCTGGCTTCTACCATGAAGAAGATTGGAGTTAAAGCTTTAGAAATGGGGACCACGCCACGTCCTCGACCACGCGGCCGAGGAAGGTTATCCCACCCCCGTTTCTCCCACTAGGTCACCACGAGCGCTGCGCTGCACAGCTTAGGGCTGCTCCCTTCCGGGCCTGACCCGGTTCGCCATGCAACGCAGGTCGTGGCCCCAGTGATCTTCGATGGTAGGTAGGGCCTTCCTCATCCGCGGGGCCTGGGACGCAGCTTCGGCCCCGCCATATAGCCCGTTTGCGGTCACAGGGGAGGGCTAGCCCCCCGGCCTAGGTCCCCATTTCTAGTTTAGGTAAAAGACTATAAGAACCTTCGATCTGAAGAGGAGTGCTG